>CXWJ01001420.1_pt1 | contig 101574 bp, 84 predicted proteins | sample 590841 | NCBI WGS metagenome assembly CXWJ01 (sample SAMEA3498367, study PRJEB10139) | wastewater metagenome | biome: wastewater treatment plant; material: activated sludge | place: Austria | collected 2015-01-21 | reverse complement strand
GTAAAAAATTGAATTTCAATCAACTATACCACTTTTCAAATTCCTTAACCGGACACTACTGATACAATAGTTTGTTTAAATTAGGTATTGATGAAGCAAAAAAAGATTTTATTGAAAAACTAGAGGATGCTAAGAGGTATACTTTCAACCAAGTAGAACTAACGAATTGGCTTCTTAAATTTAGAGAAGATGCAGAAATTGAATTTAAGAGGGTTGAGATGGAAGCACGAAGAAAAGATTGCAGTGATAAAAACCTAAACAAATGTTTGGATTTTAAAAAGTATGGAAGATTCATTGGTTTTTTTAATTACGCTGAAATTTATATCGATAAGATTCGAGCAATAAAACCTAAAAATGAGAGCCTTCCATTTTATGAGGTCTTAGATAGATTAGAGAAGGTTGATCAAGAATTTATTGACCGAAATTCCCTGCCCGGATATTACCATGTCGTTGACGCGGATGCCTCCTACCATCATGAGTTTGACTTAATAAAGTTTAACGATGCTTATACTAACATTGACTCTCCAGCAATACTTTTAAGCAAATACCACGGTGAGTTTGCATGGAAATTACATAAAATTGCCCCGAGAGAAAAAGTAATCAATTATTTAGATTATCACTTGAGTAGATTTTCCAAAGAAAAAGAAGATTTCTTAAATCATGTACAATATAGGCTGTTGGAAATAATTGAAAATTTCACAAGATCTTACTACCCAATATATGAGGACTTAATCAATAACTGGATAAAAAATCAAAAAAAAGAGTTAAGCCGGAAAGGCGAAGAATATCTTGTTAATTCTTTTCTGAGTGCGGTAGACAGTTTTCTAGATGGAATTCATGAAAACAGAAAGTTAAATGATGAAAACAAGTATAACTCTGTAATTCGAGATTATTTGAACCACCGGTTTAGTGGTATTGGCTGGCATGTAAAAGATCAATCGTTAGGAGGTGAAAGTGATTCAAGAAGCAGCGCGAGTAGGGCAGGCATTGCACTTAGAGACTTGATAGTAATAAACAAGGATGGTAGGCATATTTCTAATGTTGAGTGTTTCAGAATTAATTCTGTGCCAAATTCCGGCGATGTCAGTAGCGAAGAAAAAATTAAGAACCATCTTATCAAAATATTCAGGAATGATCCATTAGGAGTATCTCCTTTGATTGTAATAGTTTACTGTGAAACACGTTCGTTTAATAGCACTTGGCAAAAGTATCTGGGATATATCGAGAGAATGTCTTTTGAAAAATATCCTTTAGAACAAATTAAAAAAGATAATACTTTTAGCGTCAACTTGATTAGGGCAAATGTTAGAATTGCCATTGCTATTCATAACCGTGAAGATTTTAAAATCAATGTGTATCATATATTTGTAAATATGAACCCATAATTTTCTGCCGTTGTCGGCGAGATGCCAACAAAAAGCGGCGGAGCACAATGCCAAACTTGAGACTGGTTCTCACATAGCTGCGAAGAAAAACACTGTTATTCCCCGCACATTCTGCGGCGAATAACCCCTTTTTTCTCCGCAAACCCTTACCTTTGCCCTAAAATCGGGCACCCATGTCCCTCTATATCCACCAACGCACCGACTGGCCGCAGTTCACCTGGGACAGCCAAGCACTGCTCCCGGCGCTGGGCCATGTCAGGCACCTGCAAGGCAAACTCGCGGGCAAAATGGCTTCGCTCGGTTTTGCCTCGCAGCAGGAAGCGTTTTTAGAAACGCTGACGCTGGACGTGCTGAAAACATCTGAAATCGAAGGTGAATTTTTGCAGCCGGAGCAGGTGCGTTCCTCCGTCGCCCGGCATCTGGGCATGGAAATCGCCGGGCTGATTCCTTCCGACAGAGACGTGGACGGCGTGGTGGAAATGATGCTCGACGCCACCCGGAACTACCCAAAACCGTTGGCATTCGGGCGTTTGTTCGATTGGCACGCCGCCCTGTTCCCGACGGGCAGAAGCGGGATGCACAAAATCAATGTGGGTCAATGGCGCAGAGACGAAAAAGGGCCGATGCAGGTTGTGTCGGGCGCTCTGGGCAGGGAGTACGTTCATTTTCAGGCGCCCCATGCCGCCCGTCTGGATGAAGAAATGCGTCTTTTTACCGACTGGTTCAACGGCAATCAGGGACTCGACCCCGTGCTGAAAGCTGGCATCGCCCATCTTTGGTTTGTCACCGTTCACCCCTTCGATGACGGAAACGGGCGCATCGCCCGGGCGATTACCGATATGCAACTTTCGAGGGCAGAAGACAACCCCCAGCGGTTTTACAGTATGTCGGCTCAAATCAGGTTGCAGCGAAAGGAATACTACGACATTTTGGAAAAAACACAGCGCGGCACGTTGGAAATCAGCGAGTGGCTGGCGTGGTTTTTAACTTGTTTGAAAAAAGCGTTGAACGCGACAGATGCAACATTGGAGCGGGTATTGACCAAATCCAGATTTTGGGAGAAACACGCCACAACGGTTTTGAACGAGCGTCAGGTGCTGATGCTAAATAAATTGCTGGATCAATTTGAAGGCAAACTGACTTCCTCCAAATGGGCAAAAATTGCCAAATGCTCGCCGGATACCGCGTTGCGCGACATTCAGGATTTAGTGAACAAAGGTGTTTTGCAAAAAGACACGGCGGGCGGCAGGAGTACGGGGTATGTGTTGCAGGAGCAACAGTGATTTTTCCAACATAGATTTGCACGACACAATTTCGTCCATCATTCAACGGCAAACATGAAACACCTCCCCGCACTTCTCCTCACAGCCGCCATTTTCACCGCCTGCGACGTGAATCCTTCTAAACAAACACCCCTTCCGCTGGTCGGAACCTGGCAATTGATTGCAGCCACCTCCACGGAAAGAGACAGCACCTATTCCACTTTTAATCCGCAAACCAAAATGATCAAAATCATCACGCCCACGCATTTTGCCTTCTTTCTCCACGACCTGGCGCAGGGCAAGGATTCGACGAATGCCGCCTTCACCGCCGGCGGGGGCGAATACATATTGGCAGACAGCGTGTACACCGAACATTTACAGTACTTTATTGACCGGGCATGGGAAGATCACAAGTTTGAGTTCGTCGTCAAAATCCACAACGATACCCTGACGCAACGCGGCGTGGAAAAATTGGAAAAACTGGGCATCGACAGAATTATAGAAGAAAAATATGTGCGCGTGAAGTGATATTTGCATCCTTGTCAGCGACAAGACCCAACCTGATTCACTGCACCAACCCGTCATCCCCGACATGAGGGCCAATCTCCTTTTTTTCATTGTTTCTGTGGTGTCACTTACTCTGCTTGCAGTATGCTGCACCACAAAAAACCGGGCTTCCGATGCTTTTGAAAAGTCCGGCATCCGATGCGATTTCGACCTGGGCGATTATCGCCTGCAACATCCGGGCATCCTCATGATGCCGTATGAAAACAAAAAATGGGCGGTGTTTACGGATTCCCTCGGCCAACCGGACACCTTCGACATTTCATTCGTTTCCAGGCGGCGCAGCAAACAATTGCACCGTGTGTACAACGGCTTTGTTCAGGGCGATACGGTGCGATATTGCTACATCATTCAATACTTCCATTGCATATTAGAAAGTAAACGGTCGAAATTGCAGTTCAAGATAACCGTCGCTGCCAAGCCGCTGTGCTTAGACGAAGATCGGGTGTGTGCCGATGCGGAGGCTAAAATACCGGTGGATGTGGTCGACGTCGCCTATTGCGATGTTGCCAGGCAAGGCGATAAGTATCACTACGGGATTTTTCATAAAGTAATGGGCAGCCAATCCAATACCAACTCGCACGGAGAAAGGTTGTTGTATCCGGAGATTGAGTTTTTCGGCAGGAATTTCAACGCCGTAGAGCGCATCGATTATAGCAAAAAGAAGCCGTATATCGAATCTGCCGGGTCGAAACTGTATTACAGCACTTCGGAGGGTATTGTCGCTTTTTCGATCAAGAACGGCAGGACCTGGCGACTGTCAGCAATGTATTAGACTGTGCTTATTCGACAACCAGTAACTTCCCTCCATACTGCTTCCCCATCCTGACTTGTATCAGATAAACACCCGAAGGCAGGCCATTCAGGTAAATCCGCCGCTTATCCGGGTTTGAAGAAATCCGCTGTATCAAACGCCCATGTATGTCACAGATGGTTATTTCTGCAGCCGTCAGTTCATGATGAAGTGGCAAATCAAGCGTTGCGATGGAATACTCCGAAACGGGGTTAGGGCTGAGACCGATGTCGATCCATTCTTTTTTACTTGCCGTTTCGACGGAGGATTCGTCAGTCACGCTTATTACAGCCGGATTGGTAATGACCGGCAGGTTATAGTCAAAATAGATGGCAGCCCGGTTGCTCACCGAATCCCCTGTCGTGAGGTCTTGCCGGAGCCGGATTGCGAATGCGACAAAACCGTGACTGCCAGGCTCGTCGCTCAGGCTGTCGGGTAAGTTAATCGCGTCGAATCGCACTTCCAGAACCCGCTCACCGTACAGTCTCCATGTAAAAGGATGGCTAGCGCCGAGCACCTGAATACCGGCAATATCGAGCCCGGTGGGAAGAGTATCCCGGATGACGACAAAATCGGCAGGGTGATTTCCGGTATTTTGAAAACGGATAACGTAGTGTACATCGGTTGAATCTAATTTCGCGACGGGCAGGCTTTCCGGAGTAACCTGTTTGTCGTTCGGGTCGAATGAACCAACTACGGTGACCCGCCTTGTAAAACTGTTGTTTACCGGAAAATCGTCGTTTTCAAACATAGCCCGGGCTTGAAGACTCATCGTATGGCCCGTTGCCGCGAGTGTTTTGACATGCACGCGAATGACCGCTGTTCCCGATAAGCCTATGGAATCCAGCAACCAGACCAATGAATCGCCCGATACGGCAACGGGAGCAGGCTCGGCAGACAAAAACTGAAGCGCAGTAGTCTGGTCGGAAATGTCCATCGAGACAAAAACCGAATCCACAGGTTCGAAGCCGTAATTGTTTACCTGGAGCACAATTTCCGTATCAAAACCGTTGCGAAACGGGGTCAGTTCGATTGCCGTGACGCCGATATCGAGCAAACCCGGCGGAATCTCCACTGCGAAATTCATGGCTTGTTGCGCCGTGTCGGGAATTGCAAACAACGGACCGACGGACCAATAGGGGCGGGGACTGACAACATTCAATGTGTCGCCAAGTATGTTATACGGAATAAGATAATGCCCGGAACTATCCGTCGTGGCGTACAATCCCGTGTTGCCCGCTTCTATGACAACACCGGGCATACCTGGTTCATTCGGGTCTTGTAATTGATTGAAATTCAAATCATTGAAGACGATGCCGTGAAAATTCCAGGAACGGCTTAGTTTCAGTATATACATATCGTGGCCGCCTGCAGAATTCAAAACAGCAGAATCGGGACCCGGGTCGAAATCCGCTGTACCGACAAAATGGCCTGTCGTATAAACATTTCTGTCCGGGTCAACACTGATCGAGTTTCCGATAACTTCAATGTCACCGCCTGTTTGGATTGCCCAGATAAAATTGCCGGAACTATCCAATTGTTGAATAAAGGCAGCGTTGCCTCCCGGTGAAACTAAATTGACAACACCCGAGCCCGGGTCGAAATCCGCAATACCGTTAAATCGCCCGGTAGTATAAATATTCCCGCTTTGGTCGATTGCGAGCGAATTTCCATAATCGTTCCCTGTTCCTCCCATTTGTTTAGCCCAAATAAAACCACCGGAAGCATCCAGTTTTTGGATAAAAATGTCTCCGAAACCACCCGCCGAAGTCAAATTGGCAATACCTGCCCCGGGGTCGAAGTCAGCTGTCTCGTTGAAATGTCCTGTGGTATAAACATTTCCGTCCGGGTCAACGGCGATTGATTTGCCCCAATCCGAGCCCGGTCCGCCCATTCGTTTTGCCCAAATAAAATTACCGGAAGCGTCCAGTTTTTGAACAAATATGTCAAAATCTCCCGCGGAAATCAGGTTGCCTGTGCCTGGAGCGGGGTCAAAATCTGTTGTATCCTGAAAAATCCCTGCCGTATAAATATTTCCGACCGGGTCGACTGCTATAGAAGTGGCCGATTTTTGACCGGTTCCTGCAATCTGTTTAACAAAAACGAAGTCTCCGGAAGCATTCAGTTTTTGAATAAAAATATCGGAAGCCCCGACAGCGACCAGATTGGCAACACCGGGTCCGGGATCGAAGTCTGTAGTTTCGCTAAAACTACCTGTGGTATAAACATTTCCAAAAGAATCAACGGTAATTGAATTGCCCCAATCTGATCCGGCGCCGCCGATTTGCTTCACCCAAACAAAATTTCCGGAAGAATCCAGTTTTTGGATGAACCCGTCCGTAAAACCTGCGGGTGAAACCAAATTTGCCGTACCGGGGCCGGGGTCAAAATCCACTGTCTCCCTGAAATATCCTGTGGTGTAAATATTCCCGTTATTATCAACCGCTATTGATACCCCATCGTCAAAATCCATTCCTCCCATTTTTTTGGCCCAGACAAAATTTCCGGAAGCATCCAGTTTGTGAATGAAAATGTCCTGGTATCCACTATTGGGCAAGGTTGTATAGCCGTCACCCGGGTCGAAATCTACCCCCGATCCAAAGTGTCCCGTCGTATAAATATTCCCGTTATGGTCAACCGTGATCGAGTTGCCAACCTCGCCATAAACATCATTACTGCCAACTCCTTTTGCCCATTCAAAATTTTGGGCAATGGCAAAATGTGAAACCGCCAATGCCAACAAGATAAGTAGATGTTGTTTTTTTATCATGACGGCCACCGGGAGCATTTCATCGGCGGAGGAAAGAATGCGCCGTTTCAGCATGGTTTTGTCTTGTTTCAGGAAATGGGAAAACGGCAGCTGCGCAGCCAAGCCGGAATAACCGGCCAGATTCAGCAAAGCGCGCCTGGAGAGGGTGTTTTTCATGGCCGGTATTTTAGTCGCAAAGTACGCCAAGCGGGGAAACTTTTTAAATGCTCAGCGTCTTTGTGTGACAAATTTACATGAAAATATATTTACCCGGCGTGCTTAGGTGGCTGTCTCACAAGTCAAAGTTTCGACAGGATTTATTGGCCTGTTTTGAAGTAAAATATCCTGTAAATCTTGTAAATCCTGTCAAAAAAGAAACTTGTGAGACAGCCTCCTATACCTGCTTACCTGGCTTTGTTGCAATGATCCGCGATTTGCCATGCTGCCGATTTCGGATCTTTGAGCACTTCAAAAAAATTGTTGAAGTACTTGATCATTTCTTTTTTGGCGTGAGCGGGCAAATAATCAGCTTGTTCGCAGTGCGCGATCAGTTCATTTTCTTTGGAAAGATAAAAGTCGAAAATCTGCCGGTAATGCGCTTCGCTGCGGCAAACCCCGAGGTAGTAGCGATCCCGGACGTTTTCAATGGGATAATACGCTGTATTCGGGGTGGCGTATTCCGTGTCAACCGCCCCGGCATAGTCGAAGTCATAAGGGATGGCGACAGGCCGGTTGGTTTGTCTCAGGAAAATGAGTTTGATGTTGTGGCGGGCGTGCACACTCCAGTCGGTATTGCCGATCATGTATTCGAACACACACATTCGATCATATGAAACGGAATCCAGACTCCGGATGCTTCCGATTCTCGGCTTCATGATTTTGCCGTCGAGACGGTTGGCCAGTTCTTTCTGACTTTCGATGAAAAATGAAAAACTTTCCAGGTAGCGTCCCTCTTTTTTCGTGTCCTCGAAGCGAATGGATGCCGATTTTACGCGGAAACTTTGATCGGTAATGCGGTTGTATAACTCATAAACTAAGTATTCGCGTTGCACCCATTCTTCGCCCCGCGACAAATCTCTGCAGCTGGTGACCAATTTCAGCGTGTTGATGTCGGCGATGCTGTCATTTTCCGGCTCCTTATCGTAAAAACGGATTTTGACCGGAGGAAATTCGCAGGTCTTTTTGCGCATGTTGCCGCGCGGCGCCACCTGCACGGCGAGTCGCAGCGCTATGCTGTCTCCTTGCAGCACTTTGAAAACGGCGGGTTGCCATTGCTCGTCTTCTTTGTCGGATTTCAATGTTTTAAAATCCGTCTCGATGACGACCTGGAGTGCCTGATATTGCGACAAGGCGTTGAATATGCCTTCGGGAAAAGGATTTTGTACCTGGGGAAAAACCTGAAAAGGCAAAAAAAGCCCTGCGAAAAGGGCGGTAAGAAACAAGCGCATTGTTTTCATATAGGTTGGAAGTGAACGAATAGCAAGGTAATTGCCAAACGGCTTTCATCTTATAGACTTGGATTGTGGCAGGAATGTCGCACGGCAGGTCAAATTTTTTGTTCCCAGGTGTGGCATGAATTGCCTTTGGCATTTTTAGTGAACTTCGAAACCGCACGGCAATTCATGCCACACCTACGCGATCTGCAATTCCACCACAAACCTGCTCCCTTTTCCCAATTCGCTTTCCACCCGAATGCTCCCGCCGTGTTGCTGCACCACGTTGGCGACATAACTGAGGCCGAGGCCGTGTCCTTTCACATTGTGCACATTGCCTGCCGGGACGCGGAAAAATTTATCAAATACCTTTGGCTGGTATTCCGGCGCGATACCGATGCCGTTGTCCTGAACGGTCAGGCAAATTTTGTCATCCTGTAAAGAACGGAGCGACACCCTTATCTCCGGCGACTCTTTTCCCCTGTATTTCAGCGCATTGTCAACCAGATTGAACACCACGCTGGTCAGGTGCAGCCGGTCGCCGTTCACAGGGAATGAGCCGTCGCCTTCCGGTTCAAAATAAATTTTCGTGCCGGCGCTTTCGGCCTGCAATTTCATGGCATTCAGCACCTGGCGGACGAGCGCAACGAGGTCGAGCGGCTCCGGTTGCAGGCGCAGCTGTTTGTCTTCGAACATGGAAAGGCGCAGCACCTTATCTACAAGGAGTGTGAGACGCTCGAGTTCGAGTTTGGAAATGGAGAGGTATTCGCGGGTCTGATCGGGGTTTTTCAGCACCTCGAAATCGCTGAGCGCTTCGAGCGCCACCCCCACGGTAGTGATGGGCGTTTTCAGTTCGTGGGTGATGTTGCCGATGAAGTCGTTTTTGAGCGCCGTGAGCCGCTGTTGTTGTCGCAAACTTTTGTAGATCAAGCCGAAAGCAACCGCCGTGACACCGAATAATAACAGCGAAAACAAAATATGCGGCAATATTTCGTTTGCCAGATAGCCCTGATACGACGGAAATTCAGCGGTATAAAAACGCTGCGTCAGCACACCCGAAAAGGCCGGTTCGGTTCGTATGCCTTCAGAAGATGATGCCGGTGGCCGATCCGATTGCTCCAGTTGAAAATCAAGCCGGATGCCCGCTGCCGCCAATGCCGTCCGGTAAGCCGATTTCAGGGAGTCGGTCGCAATGGTATCTTTCGCAACGGTGAACAGGAACCTGCGCGGACCACCTGCGGCAGGGTGTGGAATTCTTGCAAGCAGGCGATCGAACCGCGGTTCGGCTTCCGGGAGACTGTCGTCGGTGGTGACCATGATCTGCACTTGCTCGTACTTGATCGAGTCGGGGTGGAGGTTTTCGGCCTTGGTTTTCAGGGAAATGACCGTCTGCGCATCTTGCCGAAACTGCCATTGATTAAGCATTGGCCCGGGAAACGGTGGTTGTGGAAAACTGTCGGGGTTGAGGCCATCCCTCGCCATATTGCGCCGCACGAGCGAATCCTGCAGCGCCATCACCGTTTTTTGGAAAATATAGTCCGTTTCCTGCCGCAGGGCATCGCGTTGCTCCCGCCATACCTGTCGCAACCAAAGCGACTGGAACACCGCCAACAGGGCCAGGCTGCTGAAAATGAGCCAGAGAAAACGCTGATGTTTTTGAACAACTTTCATAAACCCTTATCAACCTTATCGTGGCACAAAAGTAACGGCTTTCGCATCGCGCACACACGACGATTAACCTTAATTAACTTTATATCAAGGTCGGTTAACCTGCGGGGCTGAACAGGTGCTCTACTTTTGTCGCCGGTACGTACGCCGGAAGTCCGTTCCGGCGAAATCACAACGCGGCATTGCCGGAACGGACTTCCGGCGTACCGTCTAATATCAATATTTCGCACTATGAAAATCAACATCTTATTTCTCTTCGTCACCTTATTTCTGCCATTCTTCGCCACCGCCCAAAACAACGAAGGCATCATTCAATTTGAAGAAAAAGTCAACGTGCACCGTTCGCTGCCGCCCGATGCGGAGGACATGAAAGCGATGATCCCCGAATTCAGGACGCACCAAAGCGAACTGCTGTTCAATGCCACCGAAAGCCTGTACAGGAATGTGGAAGAAGAGGAAGAAGAGCCGCCAACCGAGGGTGGCGGCGTGACTATGCGGATCCAGCGCCCGGAAGCGACGTTTTATCGCAATTTTGCCGGACACCGTAAAGTGGACTTCCGCGAGTTTATGGGTAAAAATTACCTCATCGAAGACACACTCGCCGGCGGCAACTGGAAAATGACCGGCGAAACAAAACAAGTGCTTGGCTACGATTGTATGAAAGCCACCACCAGCGATACGGTGCGCAAGCGCGAGATCACCGCCTGGTTTACGGATGCTATAACTTTGTCGTCCGGCCCTGCACAGTACGGCCAATTGCCTAGTTTGATCCTCGAAATTGATATCAACAACGGCGAGATCGTGATCGCTGCCAAAAAAGTAGAGTTCAAAAAACTCAAGAAAGGCGACCTCGAAGCGCCCAAAAAAGGCGAAAAGATCACCGAAGCCGAGTTCCAGAAAATGGTGGCCGAGCAGTTGCGACAGAATGGCGGTAAGTCGATGCGTATTATTCGGAATTGATACCTGTAATATGGTTGCTTTTTGAATGCCGAAAGGCGATTACATGAAATACGATTGACGATGTTTTTGTCGCGTCGGCAACATCGTCAATCGTATTTCATGTAATCGCCTTTCGGCATTCAAAACCTCCTTACCGCCCGTCACTCATGCTTTTTTTCCAATTTTCAAAAGCCTGCTCTGCTGCCGCACCGGCCCACTCATTTTCAATGTTTTCCAGATTCAATATCTCCCGGAAAAGGTCGTTCTGTGCGTCGTCTTCGCGCAGGGCGACGTGGTAGGGCGTATTGCTGAACGTGACCATCGAATATACCGGCAGAAAATCCGGGTGCCGCTCGTGCAAATGGGCGGCAATTTTTTTGCGCAGCAAAAACTTCGGGTCGGCGACCAGGTCGCGCATTTCGATAAAATTGCGCTGGGCGAGTTCGGCGATGGCGTCGCCGTCGGCTTTGCGCCGGGCGGCAAACTGCGGGATGATGCGCGACCAGTCGCCGCCCAGTTCGTCGTGCATGGCGGCAAGGATGGTGCAGTCCTCGAAGCCGGCGTTCATGCCCTGCCCGTAGAACGGCACGATGGCGTGCGCTGCGTCGCCGATGAGCAGGATGCGGCTTTGCCATTGCCAGGGCGCACATTTTACCGTCACGAGCGAGGAGGTTGGGTTTTGCCAAAAATCCTGAACCAGCGTCGGCATCAACGGTACCGCGTCGGGGAAGTATTTTTGGAAAAAACCGAACACATCGGCGTCGGTTTTTATGTTGGAAAAAGACACTTCGCCTTCGAACGGCAGGAACAAGGTGCAGGTAAAACTGCCGTCTTCATTGGGCAGCGCGATGAGCATAAAATTGCCGCGCGGCCAGATGTGCAGGGCGTTCTGCGGCAATCGATGGCTGCCATCCGGTAACGGCGGAATGGTCAGTTCCTTGTACCCGTGCTCTAAGTAAAACTGGTTGTAGTTGAACCGGTCGGTGCGCTGAAGGGCATAGCGCACCGCGCTGAACGCGCCGTCGGCGGCGAAGGTGAGCGGCGCTTCCACTGTTTTCAACGCATTGGTTTTCAAGTCTTCAAACGTGATGAAGGGATTTTCCAAATCCACGTCGGTGCAGCGGTGGTTGAAGAAAAACTGTACGTTGGTAAAGGATGCAGCGATGTTGAGCAACTCCAGGTTGAGGCCGCCGCGCGATACGGAGTAAATGGCCTGATTTTCTTTTCCATACGGTTGAAAGGTCGTTTCGCCCGTCACCGGGTGCATCATGCGGCCCGGCATCGGGATGGCGACTTTTTCGATCTTTTCCCGGATGCCGGCTTGTTCGACGGCTTTCCAGCCGCGTTCGCTCATGGCGAGGTTGATGGACCGGCCGCCCGTGTATCCGGCAGCGCGCATGTCGGGGCGGCGTTCGTACACCTCTACCTGGTAGCCGCGCCGGGCGAGAAACACGGCCCAGAGTGAGCCGACAAGACCGGCGCCGACGACAATGGCTTTTTGTTGTGGTGTGGTTTGGTTAGTCATGTTCTGTTGTTCTGAATATTACTGGTAGCCGCAAAAGTAGAGCGGACTTTCGAGTCCGCCATGCTGAAAGCGGCGGTGTTCCCGCAAGAATAACCGTCCTTCTGAAAAAACTTGGCAATCGCTGCAATCTTTTCCTAATCTTGCTCCCTGTACGAAAACACCGGCCTTCCTTTTATGAACTCAACTTCTGCCAATCGCAACCCCTATTTCCTGCCTTTCGCCCTCGTTTGCAGCCTCTTTTTCCTGTGGGGCATCGCCAACAGCCTCAACGGTTCGCTCATCCGCCACTTCCAGTTTGCACTCGACCTGAAACGCTGGCAAGCGGGTATCGTGGACTCGGCTTTTTATTTCGGTTACTTTGTAATGGCCATCCCGGCAGGCATTTTTATGCGCAAATGGGGTTATAAACGCGGTATATTAGCCGGATTGCTGCTCTATGCCGGCGGCGCCTTACTCTTTTACCCGGCAGCGGATATCCGGGTGTATAGTTTCTTTCTTTTTGCCTTGTTTACCATCGCTTCGGGCCTCGCCTTCCTCGAAACTGCCGCCAATCTCTATGTGACGGTATTGGGCGACAAAAAAGACGCAGAATGGCGCATCAATTTTGCCCAGTCCTTCAACGGCATCAGCATCATCCTGGGGCCCATCATCGGCAGCCTGTTTATTTTTTCCAAAAACGAATATACGCCGGAACTGCTGGCGTCGATGACGGCTGACCAAATACAGGCGGCCCGGGTGGAAGAAGCGCTTTCTGTACAGGGGCCGTATCTGGCAGTAGCGGTGATCGTGGCGGCAGTGGCGGTCTTCTTTGCTTTTACAAAAATGCCCGAAGTAGGCCGCGAGGAGGAACTGGCGGAAGGCAAAGTGGGTATTTTCGACCTGCTGGGCCGATACCGCCACCTGACCCTGGGCGTATTTGCGCAGTTCGCCAATGTCGGCGCGCAGGCAACGTTATGGGGCTATTTTGTCGATTTCAAAATGGATTTCGCCATGAATGAACATGCCGGTGCTGCGGTATGGTGGGGTGAAATATTCCGGAATATCATTGGAGACGCATCAAATTTGACCCCCGAAAAAATCGCCGGCTTTCATGCCTCTTTTGCGTTGGTACTCTTCATGTTAGGCCGGTTTCTCGGCACTTATCTGATGAGCAGAATGGAGCCGCGCAAAGTGTTGGTATGGTATTGCGTCGCATCCGTCGGCCTGGTCGCACTGGCCTTTGTCTCCGGCGGTCTCACGGCCATCATCTGCATCATGCTGACGTATTTCTGCCAGAGCATCATGTTCCCCACCATTTTTGCATTGGCGACCAAGGGGTTGCCGCCGGCAGAAAGCAAACTGGCTTCATCGCTCGTCATCATGGCCATCGTAGGCGGGGCCATCATGCCTCCGGTAGCAGGGCTGTTGTCGGGTGCAGGTGGGATGAAAATGGCGCTGCTGGTGCCTTTGGTGTGTTTCGGATATGTGGTGTGGTATGTGATGCGGGGGTATCAGGTGCAAGTACGGTCGAAATACTCGTGATGCAAAACAATACCTACGTTCTCCATGCTTTCCTTGAAAAGGAGGGTAAAGCGACCTCGACTATTCTTGAGGGCTTCGATGTGGACATTCAAACGCTTTTTGAGTGAAAGCGATGGAAAACTCTGAAAACCTCCCTTGCTTTGCACCATGAAACACATCGCTCTGCTCGCCTTTTTTATTCTTTCGGCTACCGGTTCATTCAGCCAGAAAACCGCCGACAAAGACGCCTGGATGTTCCGGCCCGCCGTCAAACTCGACGATTACAACCCCATCCTGGAACCCGACGGCAAGGCGCTGTTTTTCTGCCCGGTGCGCAAACAAAACCTCAAATGGGAGGAAAAAGACGTATTCAATCCCGCTGCCGTGGTCAAAGACGGTTGGGTTTGGATGCTTTACCGGGCCGAAGATACCATCGGCAAATTTGCGGGTACCTCCCGCATCGGGCTGGCCAAAAGCCGCGACGGAATTCAGTTTCGCAAAAACCCGATCCCGGTTTTGTATCCCGACAATGATTCGCTCAAAGTTTTCGAATGGGAAGGCGGTTGCGAAGACCCGCGTGTGGTGAAGCGCGACGACAGCACATTTATCATGACCTATACCGCTTACGACGGCACGACGGCGCGCCTCTGTGTGGCATCCTCCCGCGACCTGGTGATCTGGAAAAAACACGGCCTTGCCTTCGGCAGCGACAAATACCGCAACATCTGGTCGAAATCGGGCGCCATTGTGTGCGAATTGGTTGACAACGATGTGGTGGCACGAAAAATAAAAGGCAAATACCTTATGTACTGGGGCGATTCGGATATTTTCCTGGCGACGTCGGGCGACCTGATCCATTGGACGCCGGTGGAAGATAAAAAAGGCAATCTGGTTTCTGCCCTGAAGCCCCGCCCCGGCTTTTTCGACAGCAAATTGGTGGAACCCGGCCCCTTTGCTTTGCTGCGCAAGGAAGGCATTCTGCTGCTGTACAACAGCGCAAACAACGCCCAAACCGGCGACACCACGCTGCCCGACATGACCTACGCCGTCGGCCAGGCGCTTTTTTCCGAAACCAAACCCGAGAAACTCGTCGCCCGCGCCGACAAATATTTGATGCACCCCGAACGCGATTACGAGATCACAGGGCAGGTGAACAATGTGTGCTTCCTCGAAGGTATGGTATGGTACAAAGACCGCTGGTTGCTATACTACGGCACGGCTGATTCGAAGATCGCGGTGGCGGAGTGTAAGCAGTAGCAGGCTTGCCCGCCGTAGTTTTGACGAAGGTGGGGCAGTGGTAGCGACTGTAGGGAGTTCCGACGAAAGTTACTGCAAGTTGTGCCCTGTACTATAACAAGTTATGTGGCATGAACTCATCACCCCCCTGCCCCCTCAAGGGGGGACTAAAACGCGGCTACGCCGCTCTGACGTCGCGTTTGCGAAGCGTAGCAAAAGGGGGGCAGGGGAGTGATGAGCACGAACCACATAACTTGCGTTAATTGGGGAAAAACTCGTCGTACGGATTCTCCGGTTTTGTCGAACCTGGATCGCGCGGCTGTTCAGGTTTGCTTTTATCCTCACTTTGCCCCTTACCGTTTGCCTTTTGCTTTTTGTCCCTTGCCTCTTCTGGCTCTTTATCAGGCAAAACAAGCGGTTTCAACGGCGCGTCAGTGTGTGTGCCGCCTTTGGGCGTGCTTTCTAATTCTTCAAACTCCACAAAGTCGTCCGAAGATGGCCGGTTGGTTCCAAATTCGCGTTGCATCTGCTCTATTTTGCTGTATCCCAATGCCTTGACAAATAAATAGAGCGCAAAAACGGGAAAGAGCAACACAGCGAGTGCCGCAGTGAGCAGACCGCCGATCGGGTTGGTCTCCATCATTTTGAGCCAGTTTTTCAGGGTGTCCACCACGGCGCGCCAGTTGATGATCAGTGCCAGTACGAACAAAACAGGAGACGCCCAGTAGAGCAGTTTGAACAGCCCCTTTAAAATAAAATAGGCGGCCACCATGCCGATGACGCCAAATATCAGGCACCCGATGCCGCCGCCGCCGTTGAAACGGGCGGAACGATAACTCCGGCCGGAAGAATAGACAAACATATTTTTGTGGTTTGTAGGTTACAGGGTTACAAAGTTACAGGGTTGTATAAAACCGCAACCTTGTAACCCTGAAACCTTGAAACCGTGTAACCTGATTTCGGCTCAAAGATGCGTCGCTCCAAGCTGGAGGATGACGGAAAATTCGTCGAACGAAACGGGCATTACCGACAAACGTCCGTTGCGCACCAACAACAGCTGCTGCAAAGCGGGGTGATTTTTTATTTCAGCGAGGGTTACCGGCCGGTTAAACGCCTTCACCGGCACGAGATCCACCGCCGACCAATCGCCTTTTTCTGCTGTCGGGTCCGGGTAATGCTCTTTCGCTACTTTGGCGATGCCCACCACTTCCAGCCCGATCTGAGAATGATAAAACAAACAAAGATCACCGGCTTTCATGGCACGCAGGTTGTTGCGCGCCTGGTAGTTGCGCACGCCGTCCCAGCGCGTGCTACCGTCGCTGACGAGTTGATGGTAACTAAAGGTGTCCGGTTCTGATTTGACAAGCCAGTATTGCATGGTTTTCTTTTTTACGCATCAAAACTCACCACCACCCGTTTTGTTTTCGGGTGCGACTGGCAGGTAAGCACATAGCCTGCCGCTACCTCGTCGGGTTCGAGGCCATAACACACTTCCATTTCCACTTCGCCTTCCATGATCTTGGCTTTGCAGGTGCTGCACACACCGCCCTTGCACGAAAACGGCAGATCGGCCCCGGCGCGCATGGCCGCATCGAGCAAAGTGCTGCCGTCGGAAGTAAGTGTGAAGTCGAACTGCGTGCCGTCCTGGATGACGGTGACCGAAGCATCGAACGACTCTTTTTTTACTGTTGCCGTCCCTGCCGGTTTTTTGGCGCCGGAAGTGGTAAACAGTTCAAAATGAATCTTTTTTGGTTCGACACTGAGCCGTTCCAACGCCTCTTTCACGTCAAAAATCATTTCTTCGGGGCCGCAGAGAAAATAAGCGTCCACATCACCGGCGCGGAACAACAGGCGGGCGTAGGCTTCGCACTTCGTTCCGTCGATATGCCCCTTGAACAGGTCGCTGCCCAGCGATTCGCGGCTGAGTATGTGGTGCACGGCCAGCCGGTCGGGGTAGCGGTTTTTCAGTTCTTCCAGCTGTTCGCGGAAAATAATGTGGTCGAAGCCCCGGTTGCCGTAAAAAAGGATAAAGCGGCTGTGCGGCTCCTGTACCAGGGTCGTTTTGAGGATCGACATCACGGGCGTGATGCCGCTGCCCGCGGCGAATGCGACGTATAAGTTGTGGTTTCCGGGATTCAATTCGGTATAAAAATGACCCAGCGGAGGCATGGATTCCAGGGTGTCGCCGACTTGCAGCTGTTCTGATGCAAACGCGCCGAACAGCCCGCCTTCCACTTTTTTGATGGCTACCCGCAGGTCATCTTCCTGCGTGCCGGTGCATATAGAGTATGCGCGCCGCACCTCTTCTCCATCGATGGTGGTGCGCAGCGTCAGATGTTGTCCCTGAATGAACCGGAATGTTTCCCGCAGGTGTTCGGGTACTTCGAAGGCGACCGACACGGTGTCGGGCGTTTCGCGGCGGATGTCACGGACACGAAGTTGGTAGAATTTGGTCATACGTGGAAAGGGGAATGATTTTTCAAACACAAAAAGTGTATCACGTGGTCACGGGATACACTTTTCGGAAATGCCAACGGCTAAAAGCCGATAGCCAACAGCCTTACGCCAGCGCGTTCACGTGTTTCGTGAGGCCGCTTTTCAGGTTGGCGGCTTTGTTGCGGTGGATGTTGCCGCGTTTTGCCAATTTGTCGATCATACTGATGACTTTGGGCAAAAACGTAGCCGCTTCGGCTTTGTCTTTCAGTTCGCGCAGGTTTTTGACTGCCGTGCGGGCCGTTTTTTTGTAGTACCGGTTTTGCAAACGGCGCTTGTCATTCTGGCGAATGCGTTTTAGGGCTGACTTGTGATGTGCCATATTTTGAGCAAAAAATGTGCTGTAAGTTGAAAAAACAGGTGGCTTCTCGTTTTGGGCGGGCAAAGGTAGTGTTTTCAGGATAAAAAAGGAAAAGGTAGTAAAAAAAATATCTGCAATGACGAATCCCTTAAAACTTCACAACGGGTGCATGCGTTATCTTTGCCCTTGATTTTTAAGTCGATCAATGCCTGCCGACTTTCTATTTTTGCGGGCTTTTTCTATTCAAGGTTATATCATAAGTAACTTCACAATTGCGTAGCCATAGATTGTTTCGTTGTTCCTGGGCAAACCTTCCAGGTTTTAAAAACCTGGAAGGTTTCTGGTCATGCAACAAACATCATTTGGTGTCGCCTTTTTAACCGGTACTTATGAGACGGCCTCTTTATCAACACAATTCATTCAATGACAGATCATTCAGCCGTATTCAACGCGCACCCGCAATATATCGACACGCTCTACCGCTCCTGGCAATCCGATCCGGCCTCCGTGGAAGCCGACTGGCAGGATTTTTTTCGCGGCTTTGACTTCGCTTTGACGAATGGCAGTGCCGGCGCCGAGTCCACTGCCCCCGCCTACGCTGAAGCTTCGGCGGGCAAGCCTGCTATCCCGACCGCTGGTACGGGACTCCCTTCGGTCGCTGCGGCCGACCTTCAAAAGGAATTTGCCGTCGTCGGTCTCATCCACGGCTACCGCGACCGGGGGCATACACTTTCAACCACCAATCCGATCAAAAAACGCAAAGACCGGAAGCCGCGCCTCGACCTGGTCGATTATGGCCTTTCGGAAGCCGATCTGGAAACGCGGTTCGCCGCCGGTTTCGAACTGGAAATGCCCAATGCGACGCTCCGCGAGATCATCGACCGGCTCAAACAAATTTACTGCGGCAACATCGGTTTTGAAATCACCGACGTGTTCGACAAAGAAAAACGCGAATGGCTGCGCCGGAAAATCGAGAACCGCAACCTTGCTCCCGACTACGGGTTTTCTGTCGAAAAAAAGAAGCGGATTCTGGAAAAACTCAACGGTGCGGTGGGTTTCGAACAGTTTCTGGCCACCAAATTCGTGGGTCAAAAACGCTTCGGCCTCGAAGGCGGCGAAGCGACGATCGCTGCACTCGACGCCATGATCAACCGCGCTGCCGAAACCGAAACACCCGTGGAAGAAGTGGTGATCGGCATGGCGCACCGGGGGCGCCTGAACATTCTGTGCAACATCGTGGGCAAAACCTACGAGCAGATTTTCAGCGCGTTCGAAGACAAAACCATTCCCGATCAGAGCTTCGGCTCCGGCGACGTGAAATACCACCAGGGTTATTCCTCGCAGACCGCCGCGCTCAACGGCAAAAAAGTCTATGTCAAACTCCTGCCCAACCCGAGCCACCTCGAAGCGGTAGACCCCGTGGTGGAGGGTTTCAGCCGTGCCAAACTCGACATCCTGTACACCGACAACTTCGACCGCCTGCTGCCCATCCTCATCCACGGCGACGCAGCGCTGGCAGGGCAAGGTATTGTGTATGAAGTGATTCAGATGATGAGTCTCGAAGGTTACAACACCGGCGGCACGGTGCATTTGGTGATCAACAACCAGATCGGCTTTACCACGAGTTGGGAAGACGCCCGCTCTTCCACCTACTCCACCAGTGTGGCCGATGTGGTACAGGCGCCCGTTTTCCACGTCAACGGCGACGACCCGGAGGCATGCGTTTTTGTCGCCGAACTGGCCGTCGAGTACCGCCAGGCCTTCAACACCGACGTGTTCATCGACCTGGTTTGTTACCGCCGGCATGGCCACAACGAAAGCGACGAACCGCGTTTCACCCAACCGGAGATGTGGAAAATCATCGAAAAACACCCCGATCCGCGCACCGTTTACAACCAGAAACTCATCGCGCGCGGCGATGTGGACGAGCAATTGGCGAAAGACATGGAGGCAAAATTCCGCGCCGACTTGCAGGCTCGCCTCGACAATGTGCGCCAAAAACCGCTGCCCTACACCTACCAGGAACCGGAATTGCACTGGAAAGCCCTGAAAAAAACCTCCGGCGACAAAGACTTCCAGGAAAGCCCCGACACGGGTATTCCGCGACCAGTGATCGACAAACTGTTGCAACAATTGACCTCCTTCCCCGAAGGCTTCACCCCGATCCCGCAGATTGCCAAACTCAACGACGCAAAAAAACAACTCATTGCCGGCGGCAAAATCGACTGGCAACTCGGCGAACTCATGGCCTACGGCTCGCTCCTGCTCGAAGGCAAGGATGTGCGCATGAGCGGCCAGGATGTGAAACGCGGCACCTTCAGCCACCGCCATGCCTGTGTGATCGACGCCAACAACTACAAGGAAGTCAATCGTTTGGACGGGCTGGCGGAAAAACAGGGCAAGTTCCGCATCTTCAATTCGCTGCTGAGCGAGTACGCCGTGCTCGGCTTCGAATACGGCTATTCGCTTTCTACGCCCGACGCGCTGGTGATCTGGGAAGCCCAGTTCGGCGACTTCGCCAACGGCGCCGGCACCATCATCGACCAGTTCATTTTTTCCGGCGAAAGCAAGTGGCAGCGCATGAGCGGCTTGGTGATGCTGCTCCCGCACGGCTACGAGGGCCAGGGGCCGGAGCACTCTTCGGCCCGCCTCGAACGCTTCCTGCAAGGCTGCGCGGAGAACAACGTGACCGTCGCCAACGTCACCTCGGCATCCAACTTTTTCCACCTGCTGCGCCGGCAGCAAGTGCGGCCTTTTCGCAAACCGCTCGTGGTGATGTCGCCCAAATCAGGCCTGCGCGCACCGTACAACTTAGGCGAGATCGCCGAGTTGGAAACCGGCAACCGCTTCCGCGAACTCATCGACGATGCCGCCGCGGACGCCAAAAAGGTGAAACGCCTGCTCGTTTGTTCGGGCAAGGTTTACTACGATCTGTTGAAAAAACAACAAGCGGAAAAACGCGCCGACGTCGCCATTGTCCGCCTCGAACAGATTTATCCTTTTCCGAAAAAGCAGTTCGACGCGTTGCTGAAAAAATACGGCAAAGCCGAACTCTTTTGGGTGCAGGAAGAACCCGCCAATATGGGCGCCTGGAGCCATCTCGCTGTCCATCAGAGCGAATACGGCTGGAAATGCGTGAGCCGCCGTGCCGCCGCTTCGCCCGCGACGGGTTTCCCGAAAGCGCATGAGAAGGAGCAGGGGGAGATTGTGGCGGGGGCGTTTGGGGGGTGAAGGGGAGAATTAAAAGTCATTGAGGTCATTGTGTCATTCTTTTTTGTAAGTTTGTAACCTGATTCATGCTCCAATTCGACGAAAACGGCCACCTTTTCCCGTATGAAACGCAAGAAACCTCGCTGGATGAATTTCAGCGGGTTTTTGTGGATGCTTTCCCAGAATCGGAAACCCGCAGGCGATTGTTCGACAACTATTTGGACTGGATATTTGATTTTCGACGCGATATTTTTCCCTATTTCACGCAGTGGATTGACGGGAGTTTCGTGACCCAAAAACTCAACCCGAACGACCTTGACTTTGTGACTTTTTTGGATGGACGGGTATTTGAAATCAAGGAAAAGCGAAAGGAATTGGACAAATTTTGGAGTTTTTCAAATGAGGATAAGGGATTGGATGCTTACATTTTACCAGAGTTTACTTCAGAAAATCCCAAGTATTCCAAATTTGAAAATTACAAACAAGATTGGATGATTCGTTATTCACGAGGAAGAAAAACCGGCACACCATTGACCGAGCAAAAAGGTTTTGTAAAACTAATCTTTGAAAAATGATGACGCAAAATCAAGAATTTGTCCACTCACAGGCGGTATTGCACCTGTTGAGTCTGATTGCAGCCTCTGAGCGCACCATAAAAGAAGCTCGTGAGATGGGCCATGATTTTATCGTCCGCCAATACGAGCATCTGAGGAAAAAAGACATTCAGGAATTGAATAAAATACTGAAGGAGAATGATATGCGAGTACAACTTGTTGAGGAAGAGGATTTGAAATCATAGAGAGAATCGGCAGAAACAACCTCACAACCTTTTGTTTTAGGCCATTCCATTCATGATAGATGAAAAAGGGGGCGAGTGTGGCACCCCGTTGAAACGGCGGGTTACAAGATGGAAGATGTTTTTATGTCGACGCATAAGTTGCCTATATTTGCCGACACGTCCAACCCAGTTTGTCTTCCGAATGAATCCAGAATCTTTCCTCCAATATATCGGTAGCAAGGAATTTGCGGAGTCTATCATCTCGGGCGTAGCCGGTAATGCGGCCTACGATGCGGTGAAGCCAACCATCGAAAAAATAAAAAGCCAACTGACCGGCAGACCAACTTCCGACGATGATTTAAATAATGCGCTGGATGATCTGATTATCCAGATCGGAGCACACACCAATTTAAACATCAACCAGTTGCGGACAGAAATACTCGTAGCGATAGGACAAAAAAACTCCGAAATCCCCCGCCAACTCACCCCTTACACGCCCATCAACGCAGCGGACGAATGTATTGGCCGCGACGAGGATTTGACAAAACTCGCCGCCGCCCTGCGCCGTTCGCCCAAAGTCGTCGTCGTCAACGGTCTCGGCGGTATCGGCAAAACCACCCTCGCCAAAGCCTGGTTTCAGACCGTCCTTGCCGATTACGACCATTTCCTCTGGATAGAAATGGCAGGCAACGACGACCGCCGCGACCAGCGCGCGCCTTCCTTTGAAGAAACGGTCGCTTACCACCCCTCCCTCGCTGTCAACCTCCATCTTTCTTTTGGAGAAAAAAAGCCACCAGATGCTCGTTTTCAGGCGATTATGAACGCCCTGCGCCAACTAAAAGGCCGCAACCTGTTCGTGGTGGACAATGCCGGCCCCGATTTGGAACAAAAAGAAATCCGCGAACAACTACCCCTGCCGCCTGATTGGCAGGTACTCGTCACCTCCCGCACCCAATTGCGCGGCTACGAACAGATGCGCCTCGACCGACTCTCGCCCGAGCACGCAGCCGAACTTTTCCGATTGCACTTTACAGGCCACTGCCCCGATGCCGCACTCGATGAACTCCTGCGCGAAGTGGATTATCATACGCTCACGGTGGAACTACTCGCCAAAACCCTCGAAAACCACCTCGGCAGTCTGACCCTCCCCGACCTGACGGCCAAACTCAAGCGCCGCCAACTCGCCGACCCGGAACTCCAGCGCCGCATCGCACTCAACCACAGCCCCGAAGAAACCGAAGTTTATCTCCACCTGCTCACCACTTTCGATTGCGCGGGTCTGGACGCTGATGAGCGCCTGCTGCTCGCCCGCCTTGCCGCTCTGCCACCCGGCGGCGCTTATACTGCCTCTCAACTCGAAGAATGGGGATTCGCCGGCAACAGGCAGCGGTCAGACGACTTTGAGTCGTCAGACCGCCAAGCTCGCAACTCGTCTGACGACTCAAAGTCGTCTGACGAGTACGCTGCCGAGGCTGAAAAAGGCTCCCGCCGCGCTCTGCACGAAACCCTCGCTCGTCTCGACCGCAAAGGCTGGCTCACGCAGCGCCGACAATTCCTTCATCCTGCACCGCATGATACAGCAGGCCACTTTGTACCAGTTGCAGCCGGGCATGGCAGAACTCGCCGTGCTGGTAATTACTTTTACCCAAAAAATGGATTTTGACACATCTACCAACTTCACCCTGCTGTTCCAGTGGATAACCTACGCCGAGCAGCTACTGGCAACATTGCCGGAAAATGAGCGCGGCCATGAGGCGTGAGCAGATTGATGAACAATCTCGCCATCGTTTACTCCGATTTAGGTCAATACGAAAAAGCGCGCGACATGCTGGAAGCAGTGCTGGCTTCCGATTTGAAAAACTTCGGCCCCGAGCACCCCAACATCGCAGTCAGCCAAATCAATCTTGGCGCGGTGTTCGAATCTTTGGGCGAACGAGCAAAAGCGAAGGGCTTGTTTGGGCAGGCATACCAGCTGCGCCAAAAAATTCTCGGCGAGCAGCACCCGGCAACCATGAATGCAAAGAAGTGGCTGGATAGCGTGTAGCAACGCAGCGTCGTCACCCTTCCTGCGGCTCGGAGCCGTAGGACGGGTGAGCGGGCAATTGCGAAATTTCCCAATCTTCGCCCCTTCAAAACCAACTTACCCATTTAATGCGCATCTTCAAAAAAGTCGCCGACCTCCAAAACTGGCTGAATGCCGAACGGGAAAATGGCGAGAAAATCGGCTTCGCGCCCACCATGGGCGCCCTGCACGCCGGCCACCTCGAACTCATCCGGATGGCCAAACGCGCCGACTGCCTCGCCGTGGCCAGCATCTTCGTCAATCCGACCCAGTTCAACGACCCGAAAGACCTGGAAAAATACCCGCGCCTGCCGGAAAAAGACACCGCCCTGCTCCTGAGCGCCGACTGCGATGTGCTGTTTATGCCGCCGGTGGAAGAGGTATATCCGCCCGGCATTGACCTGACAATAGAACTGGATTTCAGGCAGTTGGACAAAGTGATGGAAGGTGTGTTCCGCCCCGGCCATTTCAAAGGTATGGCGACAGTGGTCAAGCGCCTGATCGATATCGTACAGCCGCAACGGCTGTACATGGGACAAAAGGACTTCCAGCAGCTGAGTATTGTGCGCGACATGATCCGCCAATTGCAACTGCCCGTCGAACTGGTGATGTGCCCCACGATGCGCGAACCCGACGGCCTTGCCATGAGCAGCCGCAATATGCGCCTTACGCCGGAAATGCGCGCCGTTGCGTCCGTGATCCACCGCACTTTGCTGTGGGCAAAAACGGCATTCGAACAAAGGCCCGCCGACGAAGTACAGGCCGAAGCCATGCAACGACTTGCCGGCGCCGGGCTGAAACCGGAATACTTCGACATCGTGGACGGGATTTCGCTGTTGCCGGTGCAGCAGTGGGCGGACAGCGAATTTGTAGTGACATGTACTGCCGCGTTCGCAGGTGAGGTGCGTCTGATCGACAATGAAGTAATGAAGAAAGAATAAGTTTTGTGCACATGAGTCACCCCAAATTTAGTAACAATATAAAAGCTATGCAGAAATGCCTTTTGCCGCTGTTGTGCGTCCCCGCCAACAGCAACTTTTTCCTATACCCAACCTGAAAACAGATCAAAATTGCCTGGCTTTTGTGGTAAGTTGTCGTTGGCGAGGACGCACAACGACGGCAAAAGGCATCTCATTATTTAACTTCAAAACAGGCCAATAAATCCTGTAAACCTTGTAAATCCTGTCGAAATTTTGACTTTTACGACAACTTCGTCCATATCCGGCATTTGTTTTACCTTCGACCTGTACGTTTGAAGGGGAACCATGCAACAGGCCAATTACTTCCAGGCTTTTTTGCTGATGCTGGGCACAGTCACGAGCGCCCCGGCGCAGTCATTTTACAAAGAATACTTTCCGCCCGACAACATCTATTCCACCATTCCCTGGGCTGCCAGCCAGCGCCCGGACGGCAAATACTGGATAGCCGCCGGCGTGTATGAAGCGCCTTCCCGGTTGTATATAACCGGCTTAGATGAACAGGGGCAACCTTTTGTCAGCGTCCGGCTCTCGGGCGACCAGAGCGACGCCGGTGAGGGGTACGTAAGCGGCAACATGATCGCGACCGGCGACAACGGCTGCGTGGCGCTCCTCAGCCAGTCCATATCGGCGCAGAGCGACGGCTGGATTTTGGTAAAAATGAACGCCGACGCGGAAGTGGAATGGGCGAAGGAAATTGCAGGGGTGGGCGTGCCCGGCTACGGCGTGGACTTTCTGAACTACTCATCCGACGGCATCTGGGTCTATTCGAGACTCTGGGCATTGGGCAACGGCCTGTCTCAAACGTATCTTGCACTCGTGGGTCTCGACGGCACGGTGATCTGGGAGCGAGTGCTGGCGCTGCCTTCTTTTCTGGGTACCAACACTTCGCTCCTGCCCGATGGCCGCCTGCTGGCCATCCTCAACACCGGTTCCCTGGCGCCGCTCGGGCACTTGCTTGCTTTGACGCCCACGGGAAACCTCCAACCGCTCCTGACTATCCAGAACACCGTTGTGATGGATGCCGTGCAGCATACCGACGGGCGCATGTTTATTATCGGTCACACACCCGACATCGGCACGACGGAATCGCAATTGGTGCTGGGTTGTTACCACCTCGGGCAGTTCAAATGGGCGAAGACCTTTGCGCTCTCGAAAGAATTTTACACCTCCGCCGATGTATTGCTCAACGCAATGCAGGACAGTATCACGGTCGCCGTCAGCAATACGGCCGCCTCGGGCGCACGTTATATGTTACGCTTCGATCTGTCGGGCCAGTTGTCGTGGGCGCGCTGGCTGCCGTCGTTCGAAAATCTGCAAAGCCATACCGCAGTCACGTCGGACGGCGGTTTTCTGTGGGTGTCGAGTTCGACGGATTTAAAACCGGTTGTCGCCAAAACGGGCGCCGACGGTCAGATCGGCGGGTGCATTTTGTCGCAGATCTGCCAGGTCGACATTCGCGACACAGCGCTGTATTCGGCCAGCCAGACTTTTAATTTTCAAAATACCACCCGGATGCAAAATGTCCAGGTGAACTACGCAACCCGTGTGCTGCAAAGTGTCGACTACTGCGCTCCCCTGCCCCTGCTCGATGCGGATATCTATGCGGATACCATCGCCTGCCAAAACGCGACACTGCAACTCCAGCGCAATCCTGCCGCCGCGGGCTATTCGGAATGGCGTTTTCCGGGCGTTTTGCCCAACCCGGTAACCGGTGTCGCTGCGCCGACCGTCACTTTTCCGGATACCGGGAGTTTTTCGGTTATACACCTGCTGACCTTGGCGGGCTGTACCGATACCGATGTGCAAACGATCAAAATTTTGCCCCTGCCAAAGGTCCAACTACCCGCCGACGCTCTGCTGTGCCCCGGCGATTCGCTTGAAATAACCGCGGCTGCCACACCCAACGTCACTTATGCCTGGGGCAACGGACTTACGACCCCGCAACGCATCATCAGCGCCCCCGGTGCTTACAGCGTGACCGTCAGCAACACGGCGGGCTGCACCGACAGCGATCAGATGCTGATCGCCCCGGCGTTTGTCCCCGGCGTACTTTTACCTGCCGATACTTTTTTTTGTGAAAATGCCGCCGTGACAATTACCCCGGTGATCTACCCCGGCTGGGAATATACGTGGGAAGACGGCTTTGCCGGCATCGCCAGACCTGTATCGCAACAGGGCATTTACACCCTGCAAGCCGTATCTCCCGATGGTTGCCGGCTCAGCGGCAACATCGTTGTCGGCGAGCGAATACGGCCGGAGATTTCGATTACAGCCACACAGCCGGACTCCTGCGGCCGCCAGTTGCTGACCTTGCAAAACGACGATTTGCAACAAATATCGTGGAATACGGGGGCGACCGGAAAACAGGCGGAAGTAATAAAATCCGGCCAGTACACCGTCACGGCCGGCGACGGGGCTTGCACCAATACCGGTGCGATCCAGGTGGAGATCGTGCGTTGCCCCGAGTGTTTTATCTATTTTCCAAATGCCATCAAGCCGGATTCGGGTGGTGAAAACGGCACTTTTGCCGCGCAAACAGATTGCATCATCACGGAATTCTTGCTGCGCATTTTTGATCGCTGGGGTACTTTGGTGTTTGAAAGCCGCGATCCCTCCGGATTTTGGGACGGGACAATCCGGGGAAAAACAGCCTTGCCCGGCGCGTATGTATTTCAGGCTAAAGGTGTTGCAGAAACAGGGAGTGTGGTTATACCCTTTTCGCAAAACGGCTCTGTAACGATCATTCGCTGAACGGCGGCAACAAAGATGGAAATGTGTTTGTTTTGGGGCTGAACAATACAACAGCAATGAAAATCGGTATCGTCTGCTACCCTACTTACGGCGGCTCCGGCGTGGTCGCCACCGAACTCGGTCTCGGTCTCGCCCGCAAAGGCCACGAAATCCACTTCATCACGTATCGCCGCCCGGTGCGGCTGGCGCATTTCGACGCCAATGTGTTTTACCACGAAGTAGACAACGAGGATTATCCCTTGTTTGAATATCCGCCCTACGACACGGCGCTGGCATCCAAAATTGTGGATGTGGTGCAATATTCCAATCTCGACCTGTTGCACGTTCACTACGCTATTCCGCATGCAGCAGTGGCTTACATGGCAAAGAAGATCCTGATTTCGCAGGGCCGCTACGTCCCGGTGGTCACCACCCTGCACGGAACCGATATTACGCTGGTGGGCAACAACGGTGCATTCGCGCCCGTCGTGGAGTTCAGCATCAATAAAAGCGACGGCGTGACGGCGGTGTCCCAAAGCCTGAAAGACGATACGCTGCGTTTGTTCGATATCCAGCGTGACATCCGGGTGATTTACAACTTTATCGATTTCGACAGGTTCAGAAAAACCAATAAAGAGCATTTCAAAAAGATCATAGCCCCCGAGGGAGAGCGTATTCTGGCGCATACCTCCAATTTCCGGAAAGTAAAAAGGGTGGAAGACGTAGTCCTGATTTTCAAGCAGGTGCACGAAAAAGTGCCGTCCAAACTCCTGATGATCGGCGACGGCCCGGAGCGCCAGAATGTGGAGCGCCTCTGCCGGGACCTGAATCTGACACAGGAAGTTCGATTCCTCGGCAAACAGGACGCCATCGAAGAGTTGCTCGCGATATGCGACCTGTTTATAATACCCTCGGAAAGCGAAAGTTTCGGTCTGGCGGCTTTGGAAGCCATGGCCTGTGAAGTCCCGGTTATTTCCTCCAACAGCGGCGGCCTGCCGGAAGTGAATGTGCACGGCGTGACGGGTTTTTTGAGCAACCCCGGCAACGTAGACGAAATGGCGCATTACGCCATTCAACTACTTCAAGACGAGGAAATGTTGCAAAAATTCCGCGCCAACGCACTGGCCCAGGCCAAGCGATTTGATATCAACAACATTTTACCGCACTACGAGGCGTATTACGAGGAGGTGCTGGCGAGGAGTGTGGTGCAGGTGGAGTAATTATCAAATAAAAAGCTTACTTTTGTTGTCAAAATATTTTTGCCATGCAAGATAAGGTTGTCAATATCTTCATCTCCTATGCTCGTGCGGATGAGAAATACCGAAAAGATCTTTTGGAGCACCTTGAAAAAGGAGGTAACAAGTTGCTGTTCAAGGTATGGTCGGATCAGAATATTCCGATCGGAGCAAATGTGGAAGACGAGATTAAAAATGCTCTGGAGCGATCAGATATAGTGCTGCTATTGGTTAGCGCTGACTTTATGGCATCGGAACGTATCCACAAAGTAGAAATGCCAATCGCTGTAAAGCGCAATCGTTGGGGGCAGGCTATCGTAATTCCGATTATTACCAGACCAGTGGTTTGGCAGGAGTTGGAGGTTAGCCGTTATGCTGCATTACCGAATGGTGGGATACCAATTTCGACTTGGGACAACCGAGAGGAAGCTTGGCAAAAGGTTGTGAACCCTGTTCACCGGTTAGTAAAAAACCTATCTTCTGGTAAATTGCAATTAAAGAAATCTCAGTCTGTGGAACTACTTTAAACCTATTTATAACTAATGGGAAAAATTCCGTTTTATAAGGATTTATCCAAAAAGGAGATGTTTTTTACGAATGGAGGCCAAAAAATTAATACTAAAAAAGAGTTTGATGAACTCTTTGATGAACTTATTAGCCGGCGGGATGGACAAAATATTGCTTATCGTGGCTGTGGAGAAGCCAAATACCAAATGCTCACATCAGCACAGAGATTTTGGCTTGAAAAAGACCTGCGGCTACAAGAAATAAAATATAGTAATTTTATTGAAGCACTACTCGAAGCAGTCAAGGAATGGAATTACAAAACCATACCTACATACTTTTCGCAACCCCACCTGAATGTAGGTATTGGCGATCTCGCTTTTTTAAGTTTGATGCAGCATTATGGGATGCCCACTCCTTTGCTTGACTTTACTTCCAATCCCCTTGTAGGACTTTATTTTTCAGTAGAACCATCGTCATATCTTGCATCATACGCCGAGATAGACAACTATTCATCGCTTTATATGGTGGACATAACAGATGATCCTGATAAACCTACTATCTTTCAGAAACAGAGAGAAAAACTTGGCAATATTATTAAAGAGCATTCAGAAGACAGGATTAGTTTCAAGTTGATTCCAGAAGGTTTGCTTTACATTGATGATAAATCGGAAGAATTCAAAATCTTAAATTCCATGAATATCAGCAATCAAAGTGGTTCATTTTTCTTCAATTCCTTTGAGAATTTACCATTGGAAATGGTTTATAAAGATATGACCGGAAGGGAGGAGAAGTTTGCCAGATGTGTCAATATTCACAAAAATTTGCGCCCATACGCTCTTTCAAAACTGGCAGATGTAGAAGACAATCCCATTACTAAAGATTATATTTTTCCCGACATCTACAAGATAGCTGAAAACGCACTTTCAAAAGCTTTGGCTACTAAATCAACTGATGAAGTTGACGCCGAACCGGAGGAGTATATATAATGTGAAGTAGGTTTTCATCGGGAAAAACGCTCAACCGTAAAGTTCGAATTAATTGAAGAATAAACAAGCCGCCCCGCTCTAATGACTCGGAGCGGGGCGGCTTTACTTTCTAATTCGTTATGTTTAGAAATCCTATTTTTTGAAAAAATTAGGATTTCTACGCCTCAACAAACCTCAAAATCAAACAGTCACTTAATTTCCAGTTCAATTCTTCCCTGCCAGCGCATCCAGCCGAATCATATCCTGCATGATGTGATAGGCTTCGTAGAGTTGAATGTCTTTCTGTTTGTCTTTCAACCAACTGTCGTTGCGCGCCATGCGGGAGGTGTCGCTTTTGATTTGCGCTGCATCGGCAGACAAATTGCTCAGTACAAAGCCGTCGATGGGTTTGAACAAGTTGTCGTAGGCATCGGCTTCTTCTTCCTGGCGTTTGTGCCACTGGCGGAATTTATCGGCCTGCAACGGGTACTGCGACTGATCTTTCAGTTTGCGCAGGCGGACGGCATTGTCGTTTACCTTTTTGAACGTCTCATCGGCACTGACGCGGCTTTCGCTGGCTGCCTTGAGTTTGCCCATATCGGCAATATGATAAGCGTTCTGGTCGAATTCTACAGCCTCGATGGTGGTAGATTCCAGCGGATAGTCGTTTTCACGCTCGCCCAGTTCCACCAGGTTGTAGAAGTCGGGCAACACGATATCGGGTTTCACGCCGTCGAGTTGGGTGGTTTTGCCGGTGATCCGGTAAAATTTCTGAATGGTCAGTTTCATTTCGCCCAAAGGCTTCACGGATTCGTCGCCGGTGGAGTTATCGAGGTCGAGAAAACGCTGCACCGTGCCTTTGCCGTAAGTACCGGCCGAGCCGACGATGACGGCGCGACCGTAGTCCTGCATGGCAGCGGCAAGAATTTCGGAGGCGGAAGCGCTGAATCCGTTGACCATGACGACGAGCGGGCCGCCCCACTGAACGCGGGAGTCGTTGTCGGTCATGATCTCAGGTTTCTTGGTGCGGTTCTTTACCTGAACGATGGGGCCTTCTTCGATAAAGAGGCCGCTCATTTGTACCACATCGCGGAGTGATCCGCCGCCATTGCCGCGCAAATCGAGGATAACGCCTTTCACGTTTTCCTTTTTCAGTTTTTCGATCTCTTTTGCCACATCCGCAGCGCAGGAAGTCAGGCCCTGCGGGGTGAAGTCGGCATAAAACTTCGGCAGATAGATGTAGCCGATTTTATCTTGTTTGCCGTTATCGCTGAGTATGAGTGACTTGGCAAAACCTTCTTCCATAATAACCACATCGCGGGTGATCGTGATGACCTTCTCCGTACCGTCGGGTTTTTGAATCGTCAAGGTCACTTTTGTGCCTTTAGGTCCGCGGATTTTACCCACCACATCGTCGATGTCCCAACCCATAACGTCGAGCGATTCAGCATCGGTTTCGCCCTGGGCAACCCTGAGGATCACGTCTTTGGCCTGGAGAACGCCTTGTTTCCAGGCGGGCCCGCCGGCTACGATTTCCGTAACGGAGGTTTTTTCGCCGTCGCTTTGCAGGCGTGCGCCGATGCCTTCGAGTTTGCCCGACATCTGGATGTCGAAATTCTCTTTTTCTTTTGGAGAGAAGTAACCCGAATGCGGGTCGAATACGTTGGTCAGCGCGTTCAAATAAACTTCCAGCCGACGGGTACGGTCGGTTTTCTGCAGCCGTTTGAACCACTTGTCGTAAGTATCGAGTACTTTTTTGCGCTGTTCTTCTTCGTGTTGCGCGAAAGTTTTTTTCTCGCCTTTGAAATCAGGCTTTTCCTGCTTCTCGAGTTCGTCGGTGATGCGGGAAAGCACCTCGTATTTCATTTGTTTTTCCCAGCGGTCGCGCAATTCGGCGTCGTTCTTTGCCCAATCGAGTTTTTTGCCGTCGCCTTCGAGCATGTCGTTTTTTGTGAAATCGAGCGGTTTGGCCAAAATCTCGCGGTACCAGGCCTGTGCCTTTACCACCGATTTGTCCATCACGGTGACCGTCAGATCGAAAAACTGAAAGGTTCCTTTATTGGCTTCATCGTCCAATTGCTTTTCAAAGGTTTTGAACTGCTCGATATCGCTTTTCAGAAAGAACCGTTTGCCGCCGTCCACGTCTTTCAGATAAAGGTCGTAGACCTGCTGCGAGAACTTGTCGTCGATTTCTTTGGGCTGAAAGTGCAGGCGGTTCAATCCCTGCAAAATAGCCTGCATCAAAGCGGCTTCTTTTTCCGGACTTGGCGCCGGGGAAGTGAGCGGGTTGAATTGGCTGACAAAAAACGCGATGCCCGCGATACCGAGAAAGGAGAAAAATACAACGGACGATTTCAGTTTCATGTCCAGGAGAATTTTATCAAAATCAAATTTGCCGAAGGGGCTGTTAAAATTCAACATCTTTTTACGAGGTGTTTTTTGATAAACAAAGATAAACAGTTGTGGTTTGTCGCAGTTGCCGGTACAGGATGTTTTAGAAAATAATAACGTTCGCCGGACGGTTCCGATTGAAACGTAAGAATGCGCGGTTTGTGTCGGGCCACATCATTTTTTCTACAAACTTGTGGCAGGGAAGGTTTTTCAGACGTTTTTGGGGAACGAAATGAGATTGCCTGATGCAAACGGGCGGACGATTTCAAAATCTTTCAGGAACATATAAAATCACCGCCACCGCATCCCAATTTTCCACAAAAATATCAAAAAAAAACCATATTAGCAAAATTCTCACGCTGTCCTATTCACGAATGCGCGCCTACCTTCCATTTGGCATTACCTTTGCCTGTAATAATACCGCCGCTCTCGAGTTGATTTCCACCTTTTAATCGTATTTTCACCAAAAACTGACATCACCCATGGATGTAGGCTACCTACTTCGCATACTTGGCCGTCGCAAGTGGCTCATTCTCATTGCAATGTTTGCAGCGGCACTTGCTACGTTCTTCTTCATTGGCCGCAAACCCGAGCGGTACAGGGCGACTGTCATCATGTCTACCGGCATCGTCAACTACAAGGGTCTCAACTCGAACGACGACGACGCTTTCGTGCAGCAGTACCAGGTAGAAAACGCCTTTTCCAACCTCATCGAGTTCATACGCTCGCGTTCCAGCGTGAAATTGCTGACGATTCAAATGCTCAAACACGACCTCCTGGCGGAAAGCAGCGGCACGGAACAACCGTTCCGGCAAGCCAACAAAGGACTTTCCGATTTCAGCGACGAAGAGCGCAAAACCCTGCTCGGCGAATTGGTGAAAATCAATATCGACAGCATCAACGACCCGTCTTTTAGCCAGCAATTCGATTTTTTACTCGACAAGGTTGCCCGGGCCTACGGATACGACAACGATGCCATCCTGCGCGGCCTGCTGGTAAAACGCCGCTCTGCCACCGACTACCTGAGCATCGAAATTACCACTGAAGCGCCGGCGCTTTCGCAATACATGGCCAACGAATACGCCAAGCGTTTTATGACGTACTACCAAAACCTGTCGGTGCGTGAAAAGCGGAAAAAAGCGGAGTTTTTGACCGGATTGGCAGCCAGGAAAAAATACACCGTCGATTCCATTACTGAAATCCGCTACGCTTACCTGCGTACCCGCGGGCTGCCATCCATCGGCAAACAAAGCGAAGACCTGATCACGCAAATATCCAATTTCGAGCACGACCGGGAAATGGCTTCCTCCAAACGGGATGCTGCCGAGGCCTCGGCAAAAAAAATTGACGACTACCTCAACCGCCGTGGCACCCGCGATGCGGGCGAAACCCAGGCCCGGATTGTCGATAAATCCGACACCGAAGATTTAAAGAACAGGGTACAGGAACTCACCAAAAAAAGTATTGCAGCCGGTAAAAAAGACCCCGAAATCGAAGAAGAACTCGCCGAAGCCCAACAAGAATACCAGGAATCCATCCAAAGATCGGCCCGCAGCATCGGCAAACCGAAGGAAAAAGAAGAGTCGAAACGCACCCGCGAAGACCTTTACAAGGAGCGCGTCAACGCCGACCTCGACCGCATCGATGCGGAAAAAAAAGTCGCTCAACTCGACGGAAAAATCGCTTCGTTGAAAAGCCGCCTCAGCAGCTTCGTGGTAGACGACGAATACTCTTCCAACCTGGCCGTCGACGAAGAGCGCGCCCGCGAGGAGTTCAACAAGGTAAACGAACAACTGATGGATGCCAAACTCGACCTCTCGAAGGAAGAAAGCCCGCTGTCTATCGTCGAAAACGCCCAATTGCCCGAATGGCCCGAGCCCAACCGCCAGGTTTTGCTGAGTTTGTTTGCCGCCGTAGTGGCCGGCACCCTGGCGACCATCGCCATTTTCCTGTTGGCTTATATGGACGGCAGCCTGCAATCGCCCGATTTGTTCAAACGCTACACCGGCAACATGCCCCTGCTCGGCGCTGTCAGCACTGTGCCGCTCCAGGGCTTGAATCTCGGTCAGGTTTTTTCCACCAACGGAGAAATGCCGAAATACACCCTCTTCCGGGAAAGCCTGCGCAAAATCCGCACGATATTGCTGCAAAATGAAGATGACCACATCTTCCTTATTGTCAGCCTCAAAAGTCAGGAAGGCAAAACTTTCACCATGCATGCGTTGGCGCATTCGCTGGCCGCCAACCACAACCGCGTGCTGATGCTCGACACCAATTTCAAAACCCCCTTGCCGGAGGATTACACCGACCGGCCTACCAACAGCAGCGCCGTTTTGAATAAAATCATCCGGGAAAACAACTTGGCCAAGGTTTTCCAACTCAAAACTCCGCTCGGCGGCGCCGCTAAAAAACAAAAGGTAGACATCATCGGCAACCACGGTCTGCAAAAATCGCCTTCAGAAGTGCTGGAACCCGCACAATTCCGCCAGTTCCTCATCGACCTGCGCGAGCACTACGACTATATTTTCCTCGAATCGGCCTCGCTCAACGACTACTCCGACGCACAGGAACTCGAACCTTTTGTGGACAAAATCATCGCCGTCTTCAACGCCCGCTCCGTGATTAAGCCCGCCGATAAAGACTCGCTCCAATACCTGCAAAATCTCAATGGTAAATTTGCAGGCGCCGTGCTGACGGAAGTGGATGCGAGGAATTTGAATTAACGGTGGACGGTGGACGGTGGACGGTAGACGGCCAACGGCTTTCGTGCTAAGCATCAGCAGAAAGGTCGGTTAAAGCAACGAATATTTTACTCCATCCAGTTTCCTTAAACAGACAGTAAACAATAAAGCATTGATATCCGACCGTCCAACGTCCACCGTCTACCGTCCACCGTCCACCGTCCACCGTCTCAATTGATGTCACACCGTCAACCGTCAACCGTCAACCGTCAACCATCCCATTGGCTTCGCTCGGGCTTCTTTTCCCTGCTGGAGAAAAGCGTTGCGCTGGCGTTCAACCTCGGCACGACGGTGCTGTTGTTGCGGCTGCTGACCAAGGAAAACTTTGCCGCCTGGGGCGTATTCATCATACTGGGTTATTTTGTGGAAATGGGGCGCAGCGGCCTGATCCAGAATGGATTGGTGCGGCACCTTGCTTTGTATCGCGACGACCGGCAGACTTATGCCGCTATATCGACGGCTTCGTTGTCGCTGAATTTTTCCTTTTCCATATTTTCCAATTTGCTCCTCTGGCTCGGCGCCGGCTGGATAGCACGGCAATATCAGGTGCCCCAAATCGCGGAACTGCTGCCGGTTTTTTGCATCGCCAATTTGGTGTTAGCGCTTTACACCCACTTCTATTTTGTACAACAAGCCAATGCGGCGTTTCGCGGGGTGTTCTGGGGTGCGGTCTTCTTCCGGGGTTTGCCGTTTGTATGGGTACTGTATTGCTGGCTTGCGGGACGACCTGTCGAACTTCTTCAAATTGCCCTTGCGATGCTGGCCGGGGCTATTGCAGGCGGAATCGCATTGTGGTTTTTTGCCCGTCCGTTTCTGTTTCATTCTAAAAAAGTTGATTTCCAGTGGGTGAAGAAATTATTCGCCTTCGGGAAATACGTGCTGGGAACCAACCTGAGCACCATGTTTTACAAAAACATCGACAAACTCACGTTGGGACACCTGCTTGGGCCCGCAGCGTTCGCGGTGTATGACGCAGCGGGTAAAGTGACGCAAATGGTGGAAACACCTTCGTTCAGCATCGCTGCCGTCGTGTTTCCCCACAGCGCCGAACGTATGGCCCGCGAAGGTGCGGCAGGTGTGAAGCAACTTTATGAACGCAGCGTGGCAGCCATACTGGCCATTGTCCTGCCGCCGCTCGTGCTGGTGGTCGTGTTCGCCAAACCGATCATCTGGTTGTTCGCGGGCGAGCAGTACATGACCTCGGCAGATGTGCTGCGGCTGACGGCTTTCTTCGGACTGTTCCTGCCCTTCGCGGTGCAGTTCGGCACGGTGCTGGATTCGACCGGGCGACCTGCCACGAATTTTATTTTCACATTTTTCACCGCGCTGCTCAATCTTGGATTGAGTTACCGGTTCGTGACCGGATTCGGGCTTTTTGGCGCGGCATTTGCAACCCTTTTAGGGTATGCCGTCAGTTTCGTGTTAATGCAGATTTACTTGTTCAAAAATTTCAAAATCAACGCTTTGAATGTATTTCGATATATACCGGAGTTGTATAGGATAGGTTGGGATTTGATGCGAAGGAAGATATATGTTTTGACTTAAATTTGTCGTGCTAAGACTCCAGGTACGTATCTTGAAGAATTTTCTTTGCGGGCTTTGCGTCTTTGCGTGACACAATTTTTTATACTAAAAACACCTTCCGCCATGACAGAAAATGAATCCGCTTTTTCCTAAGATAACCCTTAACTATTTGAAATTGACAGGTTTAAAACTTGGCTTTTTGATAAATTTCAATGTTCCGCTCATCAAAAACGGAATTCAAAGAATCGTCAATCACCTCTAAACCTTTGCGTTCTCTGCGTCTTTGCGTGCGAAAATTAAGTCACGCAAAGACGCAGAGAACGCAAAGCGTAGAGCAAATATGGATAAAAAGTTGGACATCGTTTTTTTCACCCTTTTCCGCACGGACAATCCATATTCGTCCATTTCACTTTCCATGGCGAAAGAACTGGCGAAAACGCACCGTGTCTTTTATGTGAATCACCCGTATTCGCTGAAAGACCTGGTGCGCGGTTTGTTGTCGGACGATCAGGCATTGCGAACGCGGCTTCCCGGGTTGCTCACCGGGCGGGTTCGCTACGAGGGTTTGGCAACGATCCCAAAAAATTTTATTGCCGCTCAGCCGCCACTTACCCTGCCCGTCAACTGGCTCCCGAAAGGCCGTATCTACAACTTTTTCCAGCAGTTGAACAATGGTATCGTACTCCGCGCCATTCGCAAAGTGCTGCGCGACCACAACGTGCACAACTACATCTATATCAATTGTTACGATCCTTTTTTTGCAGGATATTTGCCAAAAGATATGGGCGCTGCGCTTTGCATTTACCACTGCATCGACGACATCACGCAAAATCCTTATACGGCCCGACACGGCGCCGATTTGGAGAACGAAGCCGTGCAGAATGCGGACGTGACGCTGGTGACGAGTACGAATTTGAAGAAAATGAAAGAGGCTGTGCTGGGTCAACCCCACCCCCGGCCCCTCCCCCATTGGGAGGGGAGACGCGACATACACATTCGCGTCCTCTCGGCACACGCTACGCCTCCCCTCCCTGTGGGGGAGGGGCCGGGGGTGGGGTTGACCCAGCACATCATCACCTTTTTCAACGCAGCCGATGTATCCGTTTTTCAAAAAGCAATCACCGAAAAATATCCGCGTCCGGCCGAATTGCGGGGCAAGGCAGGAAAAGTGATTGGCTTTATCGGCAACTTAGACGAACTGCGCATCGACTACATGTTGCTCAAAAAAGTCGCGCTGGCACACCCGGACAAAACGCTGTTGCTTGTTGGCCCGGTTAACAGCCCGGAGCCAAAAACGCTCGGGTTGGACATGTTGCCGAACGTCGTTTTCACCGGGGCGCGCCGTCTCGATGCGTTGCCGCCATTGCTCCAACATATCGATTGCGCATTGATCCCGTTTCTGTGCAACACTTTGACGGAGAGCATATATCCATTAAAAATCAACGAATATCTGGCTGCCGGAAAACCGGTTGTTTCGACGGGTTTTTCGGACGATATTCGCAGTTTTGCAGACTGTATGTATCTGGCGGAAAATCACGGGGATTTTATCAACCTGATCGATGAGGCGATTTCAGAAAACGACCCGGACCGTACACAGCATCGGATCGCAGTAGCCAATTCCAATACCTGGGAGGCACGGATAAGGCAATTGTGGGAAGTAGTCGAAACCTTTTCTAAAAAACCTGTTCAAACAGATTTGACAACTTTTCAAAAGTTGTCAAATCTTCATTCTCCATCACTCAATCACTCCTAATAGAATGAAAGAGCCCAAAATAGAACTCACCCGCTACCAGCGCCTGATCGAGACGATGATGCACGCCTTCATCATCCTCACACTGCTGGCCATTTTTTTAAAAGTACTCGTTATTTAAAAAAGGTGGAGGGTAGAAGGTAGACGGTGGAGGGCAAATGACCTGAATGACTTTAATGACCTGAATAATGCGCCGATTCAATCACGGACATCTTTTTCTTCGCAACACCTCCTTTTGGGGGCGGGCAAAAACCTGGCTCGAGCGCCGGTTGTGGGTGCAAAAACTCAACAACCCCTTAGGCGTGGCGTTGGTGTTGCTCGCTTCGCTGGCTGTGGCATGGGTGATGTCGTCGTTGAGTTTCCGCACAAGTTTCGTGCTGTACGTAGTGCTGGTAGGTGCTCCGCTGATTGTGTTGTGCCTGTTCAACGTGGCATTCAGCATCGGCATGATGCTGTTCGTGGCGTTCATGGTTCCGTTCGCCATGAAGTTTATGAATGTGCCGATCGGGACCTTGCTCGATCTGCTGATTTTGATCGGTGCGGTGGGCATCTTATTGCGGCAGATCAAGGAGCGGGACTGGTCGTTTGCGAAGTATCCGCTCAGTTATATGATCCTCATCTGGCTGTATTACAACGTGATGCAGGTGTTGAATCCATACTCCGAGTCGAAAATGGCGTGGTTGTATACGGTGCGGAGCGTGGCGATCCAGCAGGTGGTATTTTTTATCGGGGCGTATGCATTCCGGCACAACCGCAAGGCCGTTTTTGCCGTATTGAAACTCATTGTGGTGATGTGTTTTGCCGCTGCGCTGTATGGTTTGAAACAACAGTTTTTCGGGTTCAGCGCAGCAGAAACCGCCTGGGTGATGGCCGATTCAGAGCGTTTTCAACTGTACTACCAGTGGAACATGATGCGCATCCCATCGTTCTGCTACGACCCCACGACCTTCGGGATTCTGATGGCGTGCTTTTCGATATTTTGTGTGGCATTGATTATCGGGCCTACCAAACCCAGGATTAAAATCCTGTTGAGCGTCATGTTCTTATGCTCCCTGTGGGCTATGGCGTACACCGGAACACGAACGGCGTTTGCTCTTGTACCGGTGGGAGCGATTTTTTACGCAGGTCTGATCCTGAACAGAAAGGTGCTCATAGTGGGCGGCATCCTCGCTGTTCTGGGAGCCGGTTTCGTGCTGAAATCCACGAGCAGCGGGGTTATTTTCCGCATCCAGTCGGCATTCCGGCCTGCGCAGGACGACTCGATGAACCTGCGTTTGGAGAACCAGAAACGGATACAACCTTATATCCAGAGTCACCCGATCGGCGGCGGCTTGGGCAGTTGCGGGGTGTGGGGCAAACGATTCAACCCGGAATCGGAACTCTCCAAATTCCCGCACGACTCCAGTTTTGTGCGTATGGCTGTCGAGTTGGGCTGGATCGGCCTGATCCTGTACACGCTGCTGCACTATTTTGTGCTGCGGACGGGGTTGTATTACTTCATCCGTTGCCGCGACCCCTTGATCAAAGCGCTGTATGCAGGCATAACGACCTGGGCATTCATGCTTGCAGTAGCCTGCTATGCGCAGGAAGCGATTCTGCAATTGCCGATGAATGTGATTTACAACGTATTCCTCGCCCTGCTGGTGACGTTGAAAAATTTCGACCCGGCCTACGGGAGCGAGAGCGAGAGAGAAGCGTGAGAGAACATGACCAACCGATAACCAAGAACTGATAACCGATAACCAACTCAGCAATCAAGCATCAATTCTATGAGAAAAAACATCCTGACCCTCAGCATTTTGCTCGGCCTCAACGGCCTTTTGAACGCCCAGCAAGCCGACTTCGACGCCGTCGTTATTCCGGTGGAAACGAAAGCCCGCGACTTTTCCGAATACCTCGTGCAATTGGCCTGGCTCAACCAGCCCGAAAGCGCCATCGTTCAATATGAAGTGAAAAACGCACAGGACGAAGCCAAAAACACCCGTAAAGAATGGATGCGCGACGTGCAGGCATCCTTCAACATCAATGAAGGCAACCTGCAAGGCTCCGGCGAAGACGGCAATGTATATTTCCCCCGCTACAATTTCGGCGTCGGGTTGAACCTCTACAACCTCACCAGCCAAAAAACCAAAAACAACGTCGGCAAACGCGACGTCCAGATCGCCGAACACCGGGTGAACCAGCGCAAACTCGAAATCCGCGCCGAAACCTTGCAACGCTACGCGCTCTACAAACTCGCCAAAGAACTTTACAAAACCCGCACGCTCGCCGAGCAGGAAGCCAATGCCAACTACTTAGTCATCCAGCAGTTGTACAAATCCGATGAAAAAACATTCGAGGAATACACGACCGCTTCTGTCGCGTACTACACGGCACAGGAAGCACGCCTGAAAGCCGAGACGGATGTCATGCTGACCAAAATCGGCCTGGAAGAAATGATCGGCGTTAAGTGGGAACTGGTGCAGCACCCGGCGAAAGAGAATTGATAGGAATTTACGATTTACGATTTACGATTTACGATTTACGATTTTATCGATCCGAATTAAACAACGATCTGTCATTTTTCGTAATCAAGATAATCGTAAATCGTAAATCGTAAATCGTAAATCGTAAATCGTAAATCCAAAATCGTATCAATGTCCCTACCTGCAATGCGCCCCGAAATACGGTAACGCCAGATCCTTCTCCGCCACGATTACTTCCGACAGGTCAAATTCCCAGTCGATCTGCAACGCAGGGTCGTCGTAGCGGATGCCGCCTTCGTGCGCTTTCGAGTAAAAATTGTCGCATTTGTAAAAAAACTCCGCCGTTTCGCTGAGCACAATGTAGCCATGCGCAAACCCGCGCGGCACCAGCAACTGGCGTTTGTTCTCCGCGCTCAGCCGGATGCCGTACCATTGCCCGTACGTCGCCGAACCCTCCCGGATGTCCACTACGATATCCAATACTTCACCGTCCAACACCCGCACGAGTTTGGCCTGCGCCATTTCGCCCACCTGGTAATGCAGCCCGCGCAACACACCCAGCGTGGAGCGCGCCTGGTTGTCCTGCACAAAATTTATTTGGATACCCGCTTCTTCCCAGGTCCGCTGGTTGTAACTTTCATAAAAATAACCCCGCTCGTCGGGAAAAATGCGCGGCTCGAAAATGAGAAGGCCGGGGATAGGAGTTGTCAGAAAAGGCATTTTTTTAAAAGGTAGAAGGTAGAGGGTTATCGGAGGGGGCAAAGGTGAGAAAAATGATATATGAAATGCCGAAAGGCGAATACATGATTTACGATTTTTGATGTTTCGGAGCACTCTACGCGACATCAAAAATCGTCAATCATGTAATCGGCATTCGTAAATCAATTTTTTTATGCACTACCGTCTACCGTGATCCGTCCACCGTCTACCCTTAAAAATCCATCCTTACCCGCACATTCACCCTTCTCCCTGTCAAATAATTCGGAATAGCGTATTGCACATTCGTGATCGCCTTGATCCAGGTGTTGGAAGCCTCGTTGGCCACCGCCAGCAGGTTGAATACTTCGAGGCTTGCCCAGGTGCTGCGGGAGAACCGCAGAAAATGATTGGGCCGGCGGGAGCGCCATTCCTGTTTCCAGAGTTGAAAGCCGAAGCCGATGTCGACCCGGTGATAAGGCGTGAAGCGGTAAGGATTCCGGTAAACGATGTTGTTGTCGGGTATGCCGAAAGGCAGGCCCGAACCCACCGTGAAATTGAGGTGCATCGTGATGTTTTTGTTTTTGCGCAGGTAATCCTGAAAAAACGTGGACACCGTGAACAGGCGGTCGGTAGGGCGTGGCACATCTTTCACGTCGTAGCCCTGCAGGTCGCCGATCTCGCGTTTTTTGTGCTGCACCCCGTCGAGCGACTCGCGGGTGCGGAGGAGCGAAAAGTTGATCCAACTCTCTGCTCCTTTCACAAACTCGCCGTTGAGACGCACGTCGAACCCCGTCGCGTAGCCGCTCGAGTTGTTTTCCCCGGCGTAGCGGATGCGCACGTTGTCGAGGTCGAACGACACCAAATCCCACATTTGTTTGTAGTATGCCTCGGCGATGAGGCGCATTTTCACCGGGCGGCGTTTGCCCCACAGAAAATCGTAGGTGAACCCGCCCACCACGTGCGCCGATTTTTGGGCTTCCAGATTCGTGTTCACCGTACCGTCGGGACGACGCATTTCGCGGTAAAAAGCAGGTTGGTAGTACAACCCGGTTGCCAGCCGGTATGAAATATCGCTCCTGATATTCAGCGGTTTATACAAAAACTGCACCCGGGGCGTTACGAACCAGTCCTTGTTCAGCGTCCAGTATTGTCCCCGCACCCCGCCGGTGACCTGAAACTCGCGCACGCCGTCTTTGCGCCAGGTCCAGGTATCCTGAAAAAATGCGCTGAATCGGTCGCTTTGCAGGTTGTTGCGGGTCTTCAGCACCCGGCGGACGAAGAGAAAGTTTGTATCGAAAGGCAGGGAATACAACGCCGAATCGATCCGCTCCCATTCGTTGATGTTGTCTTCGATGCGTTCGTGCTGCCATTTGGCCGACCACTGCACGAAGTGGCTGCGCGTCAGCCCGGCATCGGCGGCATCGCGTTGCAACTCGATGCCGCCGCGGTATTCGGCATTCGCCACATCGGCGGTGAGGTAGTCCCGGATCCAGGTTTGTTGGGTGCCGGTACCGAGAATATTGACGATTTCACCAAAGCCGTCGGAGCCGAGGTTTTCTTCCAGTTCGCCCAGAATGTAGTTACCCAGAATGTCGAAACGTTCGTTTTCCTGGCTACGCCATGTCGAGGCTAAAAATTTGTGGTACAAGGGATTGCGCTCCCGGTCGGGCAGATAGGTGAGCGAAACGCCGCCCATTGCCTGGGTGAAATCGTCCACCTCCTGTCCTTCGAATGCCGTGCGGATCTGCAAGGCATAATTCACCAAACCGAAGGCTCGCACGAGGCTTTCCGGGACGAAATTGTACCGCGAACGATTGTAGTTACCCATCACGCCCACCTGCCAGTCGCGGCTCAGGTCGTAGGTCAGGTAAGCCTGCACGTCGGTAAAATTCGGTACGTATTCGCCTTCCACGTCGAGGCTGCCGAGCAGCAGTTTGGTCGTTTTATATCGGGCGCCTACAAGATAGCGGAACGCCCGGTAAGCATCCTTTTTCGACTTTACGCTGCCTTCCACGTGCGCCGATGCGCCGAGCAAACTCGCGCTGGCGCTGGCCCGGAGACTGTCGGGGCGTTTGTATTTCACGTCCAATACCGACGACAGTTTGTCGCCGTATTTCGACTGAAAACCGCCGCTTGAAAATGACAGGTCGCGCACGAGGTCGATATTCGGAAAGGTCAAACCCTCCTGCTGGCCCGCCCGGATCAGTTGCGGCCGGTAAATTTCGAAGTCGTTGACGTACACTAAGTTTTCGTCGTAATTGCCGCCCCGCACCTGGTATTGCGAACTCAATTCACCGCCCGTACCCATGTTGGTACCGAGTGCGATATGGGGCAACACGCTTTCCAGGTTGCCCGTAGAACTGGGCAGCAGTTTGAGCGCCTCCATGTTTTTTTCCCGCACCATACCCGCATCGTCGAGCCGCCGTTCGCTGATGATAACCTCCAGGTTCGATTCTATCGGGGCCATCCGTACGTCCAGGGCATAACGCGCGCCGGGCGCCAACGGCAGCACATCGGTGCTGCTTTCCTTGTAAGCCACACGGCGGAAACCGAGGGTAACGCGCTCATTGGCAGGCACCGGGATAGCGAAAATCCCGCGTTCGTCGGAGCTGACCGATGTTTTGCCACCTTTGACAAAAATGGTGACCAGTTCCACCGGCTGGTCGTTGGAAGCGTCGATGATGCGACCGAAAACGGTGGCCGTTTCCTGCGCCTGCAGCAGGCATGGTAAAGCAAAAAGAGTTACAATTAAAATAAAATGCCGGTTCGATACCATGATTGTCGTTGTCTTTATCGAAGTCGGGGTTGTGTCAAAAGTCATTTCAGAAATTTTTCCCAAAAACAATGTTTAGTTTATTTGTCATCACAATCCTATAAGGTTTTGAAAACCTTATAGGATTCGAATCAGCGCCAAATATCATTCCGCGCTAAAATTTAAATTTTGGCTTTTGACACAACCCCGACTATTAGCGATTCCAAAGCGGCGAAGGTATTTCTGTTTCCGCCAGTTTGATTCTTTGCGGCGCGATGCCGTCATATTTCAGCAAAAATTTTCACTTTCGCAGGTGGGTTCACGTAACCCGGATCCCTGATCCGGGCGCTGCGTTACAAAACCAACCCGTCCTACCGATGTCTTCAAAATCGTTCCTGCCGTTTCTTCTCCTGCTTTCCAACTCCATTTTCGCGCAAAACGCAACGATACCGCAGCAATTGCTTCAGAATTACTGGCCGGCCCGCTGGATTGCCCACCCCACTGCCTCCGCTACCCAATACGGCGTTTTTCATTTCCGGAAATCCTTCAACCTGCCGGAAAAACCCACCCGATTTGTCGTGCATGTTTCTGCCGACCACTGTTACGAGTTATTTGTAAACGGCCGTTCCGTCAGCCGCGGCCCGGCGCGCAGCGATACCTGGCACTGGAACTTTGAAAGTCTCGACATCTCGCCTTTTCTATTGAAAGGCAAAAATGTGCTGGCGGCAGTTGTATGGAACGGCGGGGAAAATGCCCCATATTCGCAAATGACTTTTCAGACCGGTTTTATCGTGCAGGGAGACGATTTGACAACTTCCGGAAAGTTGTCAAATCCGGTGAACACCGACACTTCCTGGCGGGTATTGCACAATCCGGCCTATTCACCCGAACCGCTCGATATGGCGCGGCTGCGCACCTACATCGTGGTCGGCGACGGCGACCGGGTGGACGGGACGCGTTATCCCTGGGGATGGGAGCAACCCGGTTTTGACGACAGCAAATGGTTGAAAGCGAAGCCTTTGTGGTTTACAGCCAAGCCGCGTGGTCTCGGCTCCGACGGCAACTGGATGCTCGTGCCGCGCGAAATTCCTATGCTGGAAGAACGTCCGGAACGGCTGACAACCGTGCGGCGGGCACAGGGCGTAGCGGCTTCCGACGCTTTTTTGCAGGGGAAACAGGCGCTTGTGATTCCGACCAACTCGAAAGCGACGATCCTGCTCGATCAGGGCCATCTGACCAATGCTTATCCGCAACTGATTGTAAGTCGGGGTAAAAATGCGGTCATAACACTGACTTACGCAGAGGCTTTGATTGATAATAAAAGAGAAAAGGGCAACCGCAACGACATCGAAGGCAAAACAATTTTAGGTAAACAAGACGCGTTCATCGCCGACGGCGGCGCCAACCGGCTTTTTTCCACCCTGACGTTCCGCACCTGGCGCTACGTGCAGTTGGACATCGAAACGCAGGGTGAAGCGCTCCGGATCGAAGATTTTTCGGGCATTTTTACCGGTTATCCATTTGAAGAAAAAGCGACATTCCGAAGCAACGACAAAAGTTTGAGTCCGCTATGGGAGGTCGGCTGGCGCACGGCCCGGTTGTGCGCACAGGAAACTTACGTGGATTGCCCCTACTACGAACAATTGCAATACACCGGCGACACGCGCATCCAGGCACTTATCTCGTTGTACGTGAGCGGCGACGACCGGCTGATGCGCAAGGCGATCCGCGATTACGACAACTCCCGCATTTCCGACGGCCTTACCCAGAGCCGGTATCCTTGCCGCGACATGCAGATCATCCCCACGTTTTCGCTCTTTTGGGTGAGCATGGTGCACGACTACTGGATGCATCGCGCCGACGATGCGTTCGTACAGTCTTTTCTCGACGGCATCGACGATGTGATTCGCTGGCACGATGCCCGGCTCGACCTGGAAACGATGATGAACGGCCCGCTCGAATGGTGGAATTTTGTGGATTGGAGCTGGGCCTGGAGCGACGTCGAGCGGAGTGGCGGCGTGCCCGACGGCGCGCGGAATGGCGGCTCATCCATTTTATCGCTGCAATATGCCTATACGCTGCGGCAAGCGGCGGAATTGTTCGAACACTACGGGCAAAGCGACCGGGCGGCTTTCTGCTGGGAGCGCGCCGATTTCATCCGCCTCAAAACGAAGGCTCTGTGCTGGGATGAAAAACGCCAACTCTTCGCCGACACGCCTGAAAAAAAGGCATTCAGCCAGCACGCCAACATCTGGGCCGTGCTCACCGACGCGGTACCGCAGGAGGAACAAGCCGCCTTGTTGCGCCGCACCATGGCCGATACGAGCATCCGGCAGGCAACTTATTATTTCAAGTTTTACCTGTTCCAGGCATTGAAAAAAACGGGATTGGGCGACGAATTTCTGCCGCAATTGGCGCCCTGGCATACCATGATTTCCAATGGTCTCAGCACATTTGCCGAAAGCCCCGAACCCGTGCGCTCCGACTGCCACGCCTGGAGCGCCTCGCCTGTGTACGAAATGCTTTCGACCGTTTGCGGCATCAATCCCGGTTCGCCGGGTTTTGAAACCGTACGCATCGCGCCTTTTTTGGGGAAACTCGAATTTGCCGAAGGCAAAATGCCGCATCCGAAAGGGGAGATCAGCGTGCGGCTGCAAAAGACCACCGGGGACGGCTTATCTGGGGAGGTTGAACTGCCCATTGGTATAAATGGTACCATGCAATGGAAAGGAAAGGAACTGCCGCTGAAAGAAGGAAGGCAGCGTATAACGCTCTGATTATCAAGCGCATTGTCGTCAACTTTCAACCTGAAACGAAACATTCGTCCAACGAATTTGTCGTCGTCAACTGTTTTTGAGATACAGTAAATGCCGAAAGGCGAATACATGAAATACGAAATACGATGTTTTCCGCGCGTATCCACCCAGCCCGGGAGTAACGCTTTACATCGTCAATCGTATTTCATGTATTCGCCTTTCGGCATTCATACAAGGGCCGCGCCAGCCTTTAATCATGGATTAAAACTACCCTTATGAAAAACCCGGGATCATATTTAAATCACCTCCGCCACCACGAAAATACTCCCGATCACCACGATCAGGTCTTCCGGTGCAGCGGCGCGTTTGGCGGCTTTCAACGCATTTTTCACCGAAGCATAAGCCCGGCCTTCCATTCCGTGCGCGGCGGCTTTTTCTTTTAAAACCGGCGCTTCCAGGCCACGCGGGATATTGGCTTTGGCAAAATAATAACGCGCATGCCGGGGAAAATACCCAAGCACTTTGTCGACGTCCTTGTCATTCACAAAGCCTGTAACAATGTGAAGAGACGGTGGACGGTGGACGGTGGACGGTGGACGGTAGACGGTAGACGGTAGACGTTCGGAATTCGCAGGTGGCAGGTCGTAAATCGTAAATCGTAAATCGTAAATCGTAAACTGATTGATTTTTTCAAATGCCAATCGAAGTCCGGCTTCGTTGTGGGCGCTGTCGCAAAGGATGGTGGGGTTTTGGCCGATGATTTGCCAGCGGCCCATAAATCGGGTGAGCGCTCGGAGATTGGCAAAACCGGTGCGGATCGCCGGCTCGTTCAAATTTGTCAACTTTTGGAAAGTTGACAAATTGCGCATTGCCTCCAACGCCTGTATAGATGTCGCTATGTTTTTTGCCTGATAGGGGCCGGAGGCATCTGTTTTGAGGTTGGCGAGGTAGGGCAACCCCACCCCCGACCCCTCCCCCACAGGGAGGGGAGCCGTAGAGTACACCGCGGCATCCTCCGTTGTATACTCTATGGATCGCTCTACGGCTCCCCTCCCTGTGGGGGAGGGGTCGGGGGTGGGGTTGACACGGAAAACATCATAAACACTTGATTCCCAATTACCATCCCCTTTCTCCACCACTTCAAAATGCCGGTCGGCAAATACAATCTCCGACCTCATCTCTTCGGCTTTTTTCAAAAATACCGGAGCGGATTCCGGGTGCGTTTCGCCGATGACGACCGGTACGCCGGGCTTGATGATACCGGCTTTTTCGAAAGCGATCTCCGGGAGCGTATCGCCGAGCATGTTTTGGTGGTCGTAACTGATGTTGGTAATAACGCTCAGCAACGGCGTGATGATGTTGGTGCTGTCGAGTCGCCCGCCGAGCCCGACTTCGACGATGGCCACGTCCACCCGTTCGCGGGCGAAGTGGTCGAAGGCCATGGCAACGCAGAGTTCGAAGAAAGAAGGCTGTATGCGTTCGATTTCAACCCGGTTTTTTTCCACAAAATCAACTACCCGCTGCCGGGGGATGTAGCGCCCGTTCACTTTGATGCGCTCGTGAAAATCCTTGTAATGCGGACTGATGTAGAGCCCCGTTTTGAGTCCGGCTGCCTGGCAGACGGCCGCCAGGAGATGACTCACCGAACCTTTTCCATTGGTGCCGCCGACGTGAATGCTTTTGAATTGCAGGTGCGGATTGCCGAGGTGCCCGCACAACGCAAGGGTGTTTGTCAGGTCTTTTTTGAAAGCAGCTGCCCCGACCCGGTGGTACATAGGCAGATGGGCATAAAGAAAGTCGAGTGTTTCACGGTACGTCATAGCGGGACAAAAGTGGGTATTTTTCTTTTGCCATATTTAGACAAAAACGGAGAGGAATTCGCACATTTGCGGGAAAGGGATGAATTGATTAAATTAGTTGAATTGTTTGAATTCGCCCGCCGCTTTTAACAGGTTCCAATTCAACAAATTTGACCGCTTCAACTAATTCGACCCTTCCGTTTTACCGATGAAAATTCTTTTAGTCAGCGATAGTAAAATCCCGATCAATACCTACGACGATGCGGAGCGTGTGCTTTGGTGGTTGGGTAAAGAATTGGTGAAAATGGGTCATAACGTAACGTTTTTGGCAAAAAAAGGCTCAAAATGCCCTTTTGCCACCGTATTGCCGCTCGATGAAAAGCAGCCCCTTGATGCGCAAATCCCCCCCGACATCGATCTCGTTCATTTCCACTGCGAACCAAAATCGCCCATCTCGCAGCCTTACCTCATCACTTATCACGACAATGCGGCGGAAGCGCGGACCTTCGACCGGAACACGGTTTTTGTCTCGGCCAAACACGCCATGCTGCACGGCGGCTCGGTTTACGTCCACCACGGCATCGATTTTTCTGAATACGGTACACCGGTATTGGACAACCGGCGCATGTATTTTCATTTTCTCGGCAATGCGGCCTGGAGCGGAAAAAATGTGCGCGGCGCCATCGATATCGCTACTGCCGTGGGTTCACGCCTGCACGTCATCGGCGGCACCCGGGTCAATTTCCGCAAGGGCCTGCGCATCACACTCAGTCCCAGCGTCCGCTTTCACGGCGTGCTCAATCCGGAAGGGCGCAACGCCATGCTGAACAGTTCCAAAGGCCTGATCTTCCCGGTGATCTGGCACGAGCCGTTCGGCCTGGCAGCGGCAGAAAGCCTGTATTTCGGCTGCCCGGTGTTCGGCACACCCTACGGGGCGCTGCCCGAACTGCTGGGCAAAAAGATGTACAACGGCAACGGCCGAAAACCCCACAGCGGCAGCGGTACCGTGGAGGCGTTTTACTGCGAATTCGGCTGCCTGGCGCTGAAAAAATCCGAACTGCTCGAAGCTGTGAAACACGCCGATACTTACGACCAGGTCAAATGCCACGAATACGCCCGCGAGCATTTTTCGTCGACCCGCATGGCGCAGGAATACCTGGCCCTGTATGAAAAAGTGCTGAACGGCCATCCGCTGCACATCGAAGCGCCGGCGATGACGGAAGCGCCGGGGGATAAGTTTTTGCCGTTCGGGGAGTGAGGCAACATCGATTTACCCACGCTCCAAACAAACAAAACAGCAGATGCGCTGTTTCCCGTGAAAAATCGCACGTAACACACACACACACATGCCTGTCTGGTTGTTTTATACCCTCGTCACCCTCGCCGCATACGTCGGCATGGAATTCATGGCCTGGTTCACGCACAAATACGTGATGCACGGCTTTCTGTGGCAGTGGCACGTCGACCACCACCTGCCCAAGCACGAAAAAGAAGGCTTTTTTGAAAAAAACGACCGCTTTTTCCTCGTGTTCGCCATCCCCAGCATGATCTGCTATATGATCGGCGGCCTGACCGGACCGTTTTGGGTGCTGTTTATCGGGGTCGGGATTTCACTGTACGGCCTCACTTATTTTCTGATCCACGACGTGTACATCCACCGCCGTTTCCCCTGGTTCAAACAACTCGACAGCAAATACTCCCGCGCCATCCTGCGGGCACACGGCACGCACCACGCCAAACGCACCAAAGAAGAGGGCGAGTCGTTCGGTCTGCTGGTGGTGAATCCGAAATTTTTTAAGAAACGGGCGAAGAAGGAGGAGGAGGCGGTGATTGGGAATAATGTGCGGTGAGGGGCAAAGCAAAAATGGCTTTATTACTTGCGTCAACCAGAAATTTAAAGTAACATTGTGGTTAAATTCAACTGCGACAGACTTATGACAATTGAAGTTTTGAAAACCGAAACAGTCAAACTGAGTAAACTGGAAAAACTGGAATTTCTTCAATTCCTGGCCGAACTGCTGTCCAACGAAGAGCGCACTTCCACATTGACACCGGAGCAGGAAAAAACCTTGCTTCGTCGACGCGATGAGATAAAATCCGGCAAGGTCGAGACAATTCCTGCCCACGAAATGAAGGCCAAATTGGTAAAAAAATATGGCTTACAGACTTGAGTTTCATCATGCACCTCTACACTTTCATCACCGAATACAAGGGCGGTACGTACTTACATCATTCAGGTAAAAGCCTGGCAAGTCGAAGAAGCAGCCCAAAAATGGGCGGATGAGATGCTTTCCGAGCATATTCCGGGGTTGGACGGAGATGCCTTTAAGTCGGCTTTTCAGGAACGGATGAGCGAATTCAAACCCGCCAAAATAGACGACACCAAGAACGTCTGGTATATGCACTTCTTCTCCGGGCGTAACCGGATGGAGGTTCACGTTGTGAACACGCTGCCGGCAGATGAGAAGGAATATATTTTGTCACCTTCGTCGGCAGTTTTGATACCTGTAAAGGCTGGTAGTGGATTGGGGACAAGGGGTGGGTGAGAATGGAAGTGGGTGTTTTTTTGGGTCGGATTATAAGAAATCTGGTGTGGTTGAGAGCATTAAGCAAGGCGCAGGTTTTTTATATTCATTTTTTTCGTAATCTTGCGTTATCAACTAAATAATTAAATTTTCTATGGCCACTGAAAATTATAATACTGGTCCCGAGCTGTTCTTAAAATATGACTATCCTGAAACGAAAGATATGTGTAAACAGTTTTTGACATTGGTAAGCAGTATTCTGGTTTTATCTGTAACTTTTTCAGATAAAATAATAAAGTTTGATAAACAACTCAGTACAAGTCTATCATCCAGTATTTGTTTGGTATCTTCTTGGGGTATGTTCTTTTTTGCAATAATATTTTGCGGATTAGGACTTACTGTTTTGACTTTGGCAGGTGGAGATGCAGTTTATATAAAGAAATATTACGTCAGATATGCAAGAAGGTCCTATTTATTGATAGTAATCGCTTGCATACTATTTGTAATCGGGTTGCTATTACTAATGATATCTACAGGGATTTCAATTTTTTCTCAAATGAGCCATACAGCACAATAGCAAAAAAAGCCTTCCCGTAAACGCGGCCCTACACCTCACCCGCTTCCAAAACCCACCCGCTTCCGAAACCCCTCCGGCCCCACCCCCTTCTCCCCCTTCCACAACCGGATAAACTGCCGGCTGCTCTCATACCCGCACGCCACAGCGATTTCCTTCACAAACATTTCCGTGTTCAGCAGCAACTGCTCGCCGTGTTGCAGGCGCAGGCGGTTGCGGTAGGCGTGGATGGTCTGGCCGGTGTGGTGTTTGAATAACCGGGCGAGGTGGCGGGTGCTGAGATTCATCATTTTGGCTAAGTCATCCACCGTGAAACGCGCGTCGAGGCGATTGGCAAGTATTTCCTGCGCCCGGTAGACTTCCGCATTGAAGTGGTTGTCGAAATCGAGAAAAGTGTTTTTTTGGTCGCGGGTTTCGGCCCGGCGCACGTTGATGACCATTTCCTGCGCGATTTTCGCCGCCAGCAGCGGGCTGCACCATTTGTCCACCAGTGCAAGTGCCATGTCGATGCCGGCGGTCATGCCCGCGCTGGTAAACATATTCTTGTCAAATACATAGAGCCGGTGATCCAGAAAGCGCGCCTTCGGGTAGTGCGTCTGGGCATAGTGCAGACATTTCCAGTGGGTGGTGCATTGCACGTGGTCGAGCAGGCCCATTTTTGCCAGTGCAAAAGCGCCGGAACAGATGGAAGCGATATACACGCCTTTTTTGCGCTGTTGCCAGAACCAGTTTTTCATTTCGCCAATGGCTTCATCAAATTCTCCTTTGGTAAAACTCAAAAAATCGAAGCCGGGCACACATACGAAGTCGCCTTTTCCCAACACAAGGTTTTCAGGTTTGCGCAGGTCTGCGAAAAGTAGCCCCTGTTCTGTGCGCACCGCTCCGCCGGCACTCGAAAAGACGATCTGGAAACGCTGCCCGCCCAACTGGTTGGCTTCGTAGAACACCTGCGCCGGGCCGGAAAGATCGAGCAGGTGGGTTTTGGGGAAGAGCAGAAAAACGATTTTGATTTGCTTCATAGACATAGATGACAGGATTCATCAGATGAGGTTTCGACAGGATTTATAAGAGTGTTTTTTTTGACAGGATTTACAGGATTTACAGGATTTTAGAGTTGACGATGAAGCAGATTTTTAAAAAACATCCTGCAAATCCTGAAATCCTGTCAAAAATGATATTTGTCTTGAGACAGATTGGGACAAAATTGAGTCAATAAGAGACATCAACTCAATCGCCGATGTTGCTCCGGTATCTTTGAAAAAATTTAAGTTATGAAAAAAACAACCGGAGTGCTTCTCGGGGGATTAGTTCTAATGTGCGTGTTTTTACTCAACGCGCAAACAGCCACAAAAGACGGACAGTTTATATGCCCCCCTTGCGGCGGAGACTGTGACAAAGCATTTTTCGACAAACCCGGACGATGTCCTTCCTGCAACATGCAGCTCGTACCAAAGTCATCTGTAAAAAATGTAGCCATTTTCCTCTACGATGGGGTGGAAATCCTCGATTTCAGCGGACCGAGCGAGGTTTTTGCCGCGTCCCGTTCCGACAGCGGCAGTTTCAGGGTATATACTGTGGCGGCATCGAAAGACCCGGTTATGAGCCAGGGTTTTGTGCGTATCCTTCCCGAATTTGATCTCGACGATTGCCCCGAACCGGACATCATCGTATTGCCCGGCGGCAACAGCACCCCATCGGTCAACAACCCGAAAGTGATCGAATGGGTACAAAAACACGCCGCCCATGCCGATGCCCTGATGTCCGTCTGCACCGGGGCTTTTATTTTGGAGAAAACCGGGTTGCTGGTCGGCAAAAAGGCCACCACTTTTCACAATGCTATTGATAACCTGCGCAAAAAAGCCACCCAGACGGAAGTACTGGAAAACGTCCGATGGGTCGATAACGGTCAAATTGTTACGACAGCCGGCGTATCGGCGGGTATCGACGGCGCCTTGCATGTGGTCGAGCGAATGCTGGGACGTGAAACCGCCACCGCGACCGCCCGATACATGGAATACGATAAATGGAAACCGGAAGACGGCGTTGTAGTGCAGAAAAAGTAATACAAGCAATTTTCACTCAGACCTATCCCTTAAAAATCAGAACTGATCGATCCTGCCACCGAAAGGAGAGGTTAGGGTCTCAATCAAGAATAAAGCTTCCAACTATGCAAAAACAAATTCTTCTCGCGGTGTTCAGTTTTCAACTGACTCTCAACGTGTTGGCCCAAAACCAACCCATCCTCGTTTCCCCCCAATGGGTTAAAGAACACCAGAGCGATCCGACCATGGTGATCCTCCAGGTCAATTTTCTGAAATTCGACTACGAAAAGGAACACATCGCCGGCGCCCGGTTTTTGTGGCCCGACTGGCTCGCGCCCGACAACCCGGAATCGGGCAGTTACAACATCCCCGATAAGAAAGTGGCAACGGATGTATTGCAGCGGCTGGGCATTTCCAAAAACTCGAAAATCGTATTGTGCCACGTGCGCAACGAAGTATCCGTGACTGCCAGAATGTTCCTGACCCTGGAACACCTGGGATTGCGCGGCCAGGTGTCCTTCCTGAACGGCGGCCTGGAAGCCTGGAAAAAAGATGGGCTCCCGGTAACGAAAGAAGAGCCTGCCGTAAAAAAAGGGAACTTCAAAGCCAGCCCTGCCGACGTCATTGTCGATAAAAATTACGTGCTGCAGGCACTGCAATCCACTTCGTCGGTGGTGGTCGACGCCCGGATGAAACGCTACTACGACGGCGAACCGACCGGCAATCCCCGCGACGGGCACATCACCGGGGCGCTCAACATTCCTTACACGGAAATGGTCGACAGCCTGAATCTGTTCAAACCCGTGGCTCAATTGGAAACCTACTTCACGCCCGTGGCGTCCGATAAAAACAAAGAAATCGTGCTCTACTGCTTCATCGGCCAGACAGCGTGCGTGGACTACATAGCCGGGCGATTGCTGGGCTACCGGGTCAGGCTTTACGACGCTTCCCTGCAGGAATGGAGCCGGAAGGAAGAATTGCCGATGGAGAAGACGAAAAAGTGAGAATTTTATGCCCGGGTGTACAAAAATTGGATAAAAATCCTTGCTTTGCGGCAGCATATTGCTGATTGGGCATAAACATTCTTCCTCTTCTTATGAAACAAAAAATACGTATGGGTATGGTCGGCGGTGGCGCCGGCGCATTTATCGGCGGCGTACACCGTATGGCGGCCGCATTGGACGGCGAAATCGAACTCGTATGCGGCGCATTCAGCAGCGATCCGGAGCGATCAAAAGCCTCGGGCGCTCAACTCAGCCTGCCGCCCGACCGCTGTTACGGCACTTTCAAAGAGATGATCCAGCGCGAAAAACGCCTTCGCCCCGACAAGCGGATGCAGTTCGTCAGCATTGTCACACCCAACCACGTCCATTTTGCACCGGCCAAAATGGCTTTGGAAAACGGCTTCCACGTCATCTGTGACAAACCGCTGGCATTCAACATGAAAGAAGCACAAACGCTGGAAAAATTAGTGGAAAAGACCGGCCTTATTTTCGCGCTCACCCACAACTACACGGGTTATCCGATGGTGAAACAGGCGCGTCTTATGATTAAACATGGCGAGTTGGGCAAAATCCGCAAGGTCGTGGTAGAATACCCGCAGGGCTGGCTCAGCACCAAAGCCGAGGACACCGGTTCGAAACAGGCCGCCTGGCGCACCGACCCGAAGCGCAGCGGCATCGCCGGCTCCATGGGCGACATCGGCACACACGCCGAGAACTTAGCCGAATACATCACGGGCCTGCACATCACCGAACTCTGCGCCGACATCAGCATCTTCGTTCCGGGCCGCCAACTCGACGATGACGGCAATGTGCTCCTGCATTTCGACAACGGCGCAAAGGGCATCCTGCACGCCAGCCAAATCTGCGCCGGGGAAGAGAACAACCTCAATATCCGGGTGTATGGCGAAAAAGGCGGCCTCGAATGGCGGCAAATGGAGCCCAACACGCTTATTGTCAGGTGGTTGGACAAACAAACCCAGATATTCCGCACGGGTGTGGGCCCACTCTATCCGGAATCATTGGCACACACACGCATCCCGGCGGGCCATCCGGAAGGATACCTGGAGGCGTTTGCCAATATTTACCGCAATTTCGCCTACTGCGTCCGCGCCCGGCTCGAAGGTAAGGAGCCGGATCCGGTGTACATGGATTTTCCGAGCGTGCGGGACGGGGTGCGTGGCATGCGGTTTATCGAAAAAGTGATCGCCAGCGGGAAAAGCAAAAGTAAATGGGTGGCATTTTAGCAAAAATTGACCACCCGGCGGCTGTTTTTTCAAGATTTTCCGACGTTTTTTATCAAACTACCGAAAATGAGGTGCGGTATTTGTAATGGCAAATGCGCTCCCCCCCTTTTCAAAACGAAAATCGGTTGTCATGAGAAAACTAACCGCCACACTTTTCTTTCTTTTACCCATGTTGCTTTCCGCCCAGACGTATCCTTGGGAGTTTGGAGGCGGTGTGTATTATACTGCTTATCAGGGCGATTTAAACGAGCCCAAGTTCAATTTCGGCAAGTACAGTCCCCGGGCGGCTTTCGGGCTGCATTTGCGGCGCAATGTCAGCAACAGCGTCATTGTCCGTTTCAACGCTTTGTTTGGCCAATTGGCCGGCGACGACAGCAATTTCGACGAACCTGCATGGCGCCAGGCCCGCGGTATTTCTTTCACGAGTCCGCTCCTGGAGCTCACTGCACTTGGTGAACTATACCCCTTCGGGTTGTTTCGTATTATGGAAGACGGCGAACGCCGTCGTGTAGCGCCATTTGTGATGCTCGGAATCGGGACCGTTTACACCAATCCGAATGTGGATTGGAATGACGAGAACGGCAATTCGGAGATTGATCCTGCTGCTGCCCAATTCGACAAAAGCATGCAACTCAACAAGTTTAATATCACCATGCCTTTTGGTTTGGGTCTGCGTTTCGCCCTGGGTACGCACGCAACAATAGGGCTGGAAGCGGCTATGCGCCCCACGTTTTCCGACTATATCGACGGCGTCAGTCAGGTTGGTAACCCCAACAAAACAGATTGGTTTTTTACCGGAGGGCTTACTTTCAGCTATGCCTTTGGTGAAAAGAAACCACCGGTTGTGATTGCCAATGCGCCAAAATCTGACCGCGACCGCGATGGCATCGCCGATGCGTCAGATTTATGTCCGGATAAAGCCGGACCGGCCAAACTGAATGGTTGCCCCGATATTGACGGCGACGGCGTTATTGATCTGAAAGACAAATGCCCCGACCTGCCCGGCGATCCGGCGACTGCCGGGTGCCCCGACTCGGACAACGACGGCGTGCTCAACAAAGATGACAAATGCCCCGACCAGCCCGGCGAAACGGCTTTGTACGGCTGCCCCGACAGCGACTACGACGGCGTGGCAGATAAGGACGACGCCTGCCCCCATGAAAAAGGGTCGGTCGCTGCAAAAGGTTGTCCCGACTCGGATAACGACGGTGTGACCGACGCGGATGACGCATGCCCGCAGAAAAGCGGCTTGCCTGCGCACAAGGGTTGTCCCGACACCGACGCCGACGGGGTTTTTGACAACGAAGACCGTTGCCCGCAGGATAAAGGCACGATCGCTGCGAAGGGTTGCCCGGAAATTGTAGCCGAAGACATGGCAAAATTGGCAAGTGCTGTGAAACTTGTTCAGTTCAAAACCGGCGAAGACAAGTTACTGCCTCAATCTTATAAAACGCTCGACGAGGTAGCGGGTTTGATGAATAAATATCCGGCCTACAACCTGAATATCAAAGGTTATACGGACAACTCGGGCAATGCGGATGCAAACCGGTCGCTTTCCGAGCGCCGGGCCTACGCCTGCTACACCTACCTCGTACGCAAAGATGTGGCGATCGGGCGTATGTCGTTCACAGGATACGGAGAAGCGTCTCCCGTTGCCGACAACGCGACCGCTGCCGGTCGGGCGCAAAACCGCCGTGTGGTATTCGAGTTGTATGTAAAATAAAGAAGACCCGCGCTCCGGACGTTAGGTGTGGCATGACCGCTTTGAGATCATTGTTTAAGAAAAAATCCTGCAAGCGGTCATGCTACACCTAAGCCACTCTACTCCAGATAATAATGCAAAAAGGCGACTCCGGTTTACCCGGAATCGCCCTTTTTGTTTTCTCAAAAACACGTTAAGCCGCTGCGCCCGGCGCTTTTTTGAACAAGCCGCCGACAAGGGAGCCCAAGCCGCCGCCGACCAGTGCAGTGATCGCGTTCATGACCATGTTGTCGCCTCCACCGCCCATGGCGGCCGAAATGATGAGCGGAAGCACGTTGCCTCCGACCGCGCCGGTAAGTAAATTGCCGACCATGCCGAGACCATTCTTTTTGAGCATGTTGGCCAGATAGCCGCCACCGGCGCCAAGTAATGTGTTGATGAGATAAGGAAGGATTGATTCCATTTTGTTCTGATGTTTGATGAACAAATAGTGAGTCAGTTTTTCGCCTCAAACCTACGCAATTGTTCTGCAAATTTGCACAACAATCAGGGATAATATTTTAAAAACTCATTTTACAGAGATTTAATTCTAATTATAAAATTAAAACATGTTTCCGCGCATACCATTTGACCTTGCCGTCACCGGTGTCACAACTTTCAAATCATGCCACCTTTTTGAAATTCCAGGTGTCTGCACAATGACCGTTATCACCTTATACGATGACAAAACCCTTGCAGAATAATTACCGCCATCTGACAAACACCATCTACTTTTGCACTGTCTGGATTTTGACTAAATTACTAAATCGAATCGAGCCCCCGTTATGCAGCGCCGTTACCGTACTATTTCCGACCTTAAACTAAACGAAAGCGCCCTCACCCTCGCCTTTACCGACCCTGCACTGGCGGGCAAACTCACCGCCATGGGAGTTTTGCCCGGCGCCCGTATCGAATTGGTGCGTCCCGCTCCGTTCGGAAAGGCCTATTATATCAAAGTGGATGGCGTTCGCCTGGCACTCCGGGAAGAAGAAGCCGCAAGCATTTTACTGGAGGTATGAGCGAAACCAGCGACAAACTCCTCAAAATAGCCCTCATCGGCAATCCGAACAGCGGGAAATCGACCGTTTTTAACCAACTTACAGGCCTGCGCCAAAAAACAGGAAATTTTCCCGGCGTTACGGTAGATATGAAAGAAGGGCGCCTGCGATTCCCCAGCGGTTTCGAAGCGACGCTGATCGACCTGCCCGGCACCTACAGCCTGTACCCTACCTCGTCGGACGAAAAAATCGTCACGATCGTGCTGACCAATCCGCAGGACAATTTTTACCCCGATGCGCTGGTGTATGTGGCCGACGTCACTAATTTGGAAAAACACCTGTTGTTGTTCACGCAATTGCGCGACCTCGGCCTCCCCATTGTGCTGGCGCTCAACATGTCCGATACAGCAGCGGAAGCGGGCATCAAAATAAATACGACCAGACTCGCTGAGCGCCTGGGCGCCCCGGTCGTTTCGATCAGCGGGCGCACAGGGGATAATATCCAGAAATTACTGTTCGAGTTGGAAAAACTGTTGAAGAAAAGTGCTGCGGACTGGTCTCCGAAATCACCTTTCTACCCGCTCCGGGAATCCGAAAAACAGGTAGCCGATGCTGTACAACTCAACCTTGCCGTTGACAATCCGTATCGCGCCCTGCTTCTTGCGCACCATTACACCTGGCTTCCGTTTTTGCAGAAACAGGAACGTGAAACGCTGGCAGCCATCGTCCAGACAAAGGATTTTCAATCGCTCCGGGCGCAGGTGGACGAAACGCTTGACCGCTTCGACCGCTTCACGCCTATCGTGCGGCAGGCGGTGCTTCAACCGTCCGTCGCACCTGCTACATTTACGGATGGCATCGACGCCGTATTGACGAATCGCTGGTTCGGCCCCCTCATTTTTTTCGGCGTGATGTTGCTGGTTTTTATGGCGATTTTTTTCGGCTACGACATCACCGGAGGTTGGGTGGAAAACGCGACCGGCGCCGTCATAGATTTCATCGGCAGCAACATGGGCGACAATTGGTTTTCTTCGCTGCTGACAAAAGGTATTTTACCCGGTTTGCAAGGCGTTTTGGTATTTGTGCCGCAAATCGCGCTGTTGTTCCTGCTCATCACCATTCTGGAAGAAGTGGGCTACATGGCGCGGGCGGTTTTTATTTTCGACAAAACCATGCGCCGTTTCGGGATGAACGGGCGGAGCATCGTGGCACTGATCGGCGGCGGGGCCTGCGCCGTGCCGGCCATCATGGGCACCCGCACCATCAGCAACTGGAAAGAACGACTGATCACGGTCATGGTGACGCCGTTTATCAGTTGCAGCGCCCGTATCCCGGTTTACCTCGTACTGATCCCCGTAGCACTGCCCGCCAGCAGTTGGTGGATGAAGGCGCTCGTATTTGGCGGCATGTATTTTTTCGGTCTGGCGGCAGCGCTGGGCTCGGCATACATTTTCAAAAAAATACTGCGCACCAGCGATCCCTCTTACCTGGCGCTCGAACTACCCGTGTACCGGATGCCGCATTGGAAAAACGTGTGGCTCACCGTGTGGGAAAAGGTCAAGGCCTTTATCACCGGCGCGGGCAAAATCATCGTCTATATTTCGGTCGCGTTGTGGATACTGGGCAACAGCGGCCCGTCCGGCGCCTTAGAAAATGCTGAAAAACAGGTGCGGGCCCATGCATCGCCCGATGTTTCGCAGGACTCGCTCGGCGATATGATCGCCGCTAAAAGGATGGAAGCCTCGTTTGCCGGCATGATTGGCAAAACTATCGAACCGGCCATTCTTCCGCTGGGTTACGACTGGAAAATCGGCATTGCCCTGCTGTCGTCGTTTGCGGCGCGGGAGGTGTTCAACGGCACGATGTACACGATCTACAGCCTCGAAAGTGTGGCCGAAGTGGAGGAATCGGAAGCGCAGAACCAGCGCCCGTTCGAGCGCTACGGCCGCCTGCGCCGGCAAATGACGGAGGATACGTTCGAGGACGGGAGCCGGGTTTACACCCTCGCTACGGGTGTTTCGCTGCTGATCTTTTACGCCCTGGCCATGCAGTGCATGAGCACGCTCGCCGTGGTGCGCCGCGAGACCGGCAGTTGGAAATGGCCCATTTTTCAGTTCGTGTTTATGAGCGGGATGGCGTACTTTTTTGCGTGGGTGGCGTATACGGTGTTGGCGAAGGTGTGAACCAATCAGAAGTTTAGATAATTTCAATATTTAATCTCTCTCTTTGTTGTGCCTCGCATAATTCAGGCGGGCATTTTAATCTTTCCTTCAAAATATGACCAGATTGACGTAAATCAAGGTTGCCGTTCGTTCATCTTTTTACTAAAAAAGAAATAACCAACTACATTTGAGGAAATTTTTAAATATCCTCATATGCATGGTATTTTTCGCTTCCTCGATCAAATAATGGACAAATCTGCACTTGATGCAGAAATGAGTCTGTTAAATTCATCTTTTGACTTTCTGACAAAAATTGGCCTTGAACGTACCCGGGCAAGGAAAGAGGCTCCAGATGAGGTGCAGCATTTTATGATGGCGGCTATGGAAGAGATCGGAGAAAGGGCCAATCCTGAAAACGACCACCTCGCAGCCGGATACACCTATTTCGGGCAACTGCTCGCCCATGATATTTCAGTGCACCGTTTCTTGAGTGGAGTCGCGCCTTCGTTGCGACTCCGTACACTGTATGGCTTAGGCCCGGGTTCGATGCCCTACATTTTCGAATACAAACCGCTGCAAAATGCCGGGTTGCGTTTTCGGGGAGTGAAACTGACTCTCGAACACTACAAGACGGATTTCGGTGTCGCGGTAGATGACGTACCCCGTTACAGGATGACCCCGAACAGAGTTGATGAGTCGCGATCCGACAGCATTCCGCTTATGGCCGATGCCCGCAACGATCAGAATTTTATTCTTTCGCAGCTGTTCATTCAATTTGCTAAATTGCACAACTTTATTGCAGATATGTACAGCAGCCCTTCCGATCCCGACATTCAGGATCAGGGCTTTTTGTTCAAAAAAGCGTCCAGTGCGCTTATAGGATTATACCAGGCAGTTATTTTGTATGATTACCTGCCTAAGATACTTTACGATCCTAAACTCGTCAATCACTTGTTGGAGCGAAATACCGGAAAGAACAATTTTGTATTTTATACCGGCAACGAAGGCGAGGTTAAATTGTCAGAAATCTTTACACGCGCAGCATTCCGTTTTGGGCATGCCCAGGTACGTTCGGTATACACCACCTTTGAAAAGCGCGAACCGATTCCATTGTTTGCGGAAACGGGCCTGGATCTGCGCGGTTTTATTCGCGATAACCGCCGCGCTATGGATTGGAAAATGTTTTTCGGAGTAAATGAAAAAGGCAAATTGATTCAGCCTGCAAAAAAAATCAACCACCATATATCTCTGCCCCTCAATCAATTACCTTTCCTTCGTAAAGACGACAACAGCCTTGTTAAAGTCAACCTCCGGCACTCTACCTACAACTTGCCGGATGGCATGGAGTTTTATTCCAAATTCAGGGAAATATTGACCACAGGAAGCCTTGAAGAAAAAAGTCGATTCACGGAAACAGAGACCAGAGTTCTTAATGAGCAGGATAAAACTGAGTTGAAGGAAAAAATCAGATCAATAACAAATGGAGCAGTCGGGGCAGACAATCTTCCCTTGTGGCTATTTCTGCTATTGGAGGCCGAAATCATCGGCGAGGGTAAAAAACTGGGGCCTTTGGGCAGTCGTATCGTGGCTGAGCAAATAATCTGGGCTATACTGGATGATGAAGAATCTATAATCCTCAAGCCCGGCAACTTCCCATCGGATATATATCCCGATCCTATGACCGAAATCACTTTGCCAGATTTGCTGCGTTGGGTCAATCCTGATCTTCCGCAAATACCCAAAACTGACAGCAACGATCTTGAAAGTATGAAAAAAGTGGCTTCTGAACATTCGGAACACGTCAACGAAAACTCAGGGGAGCAACCATATCGGGGCAATGAATTCCACAAAATTTATGAAAATGATTTGAATAATAAGTACAAATCTGCCGTGAAGGGTGTGTCAGAACGCACGGGCATTCTGAACAACGGATTTTACGACGTGACTACGCTCAGAGACAAAGACTATGTAAAACTTTGCCGCACACGTCAGTACAACGAACCCAGTGGCAGAGCCAAACAGCAAATCCGGGTCTATGTCAGTCGACGAAACATCCTCTATAACTTAGGGTTTACCGGCATGGATAGCACAACGCTGGACGGTACTACTGCAACTGAGGACATAAAAGGGCTTCTTTTCATTTTTGGCCTGGATATGACGACTAAAAATCTGGCATTTATAGTTCGTCGTATAGACATAGATGGGAAAGCTCCCCAATCAGATGACTTGTGGTATATTACGCACCATAAATTGTTGGTGATGCCCGACGAATCTTGCGTGGATGAAAACCTACAGCCAGTCGACAAGAAAAAAATAAATCAGGATGAAGTTTATGGTGAACTTGTCGGTCAATTCATTAAGGACGGATTTGGTATGCTTAAAACGAAGGGAATACCAGATCCAATTGAAATCAAACGCAAAGTATTATTAAAGTTGCTGGGTATTGATGAGGCAAACGATTCCGGCGACAAGACTATTGAAAAAGTAGAGTTCCATCTGTGTGCAACAAAGGGTCAAGAAATCCTCGACAAACATGATCTTTCGGCTGCACTTCCGGAAGGCGAGCCGCAGGAAACCGTACCCGATGCATTATTTTTCAACCTGGCTTTAAAATCTACTTCTTCTGCCAATGAAACGCCTGCTCCTGCCGAAGCAAATGTTGCTTTTGCTGCCGTCGAAAATGTACTTATCAGCGAAGCCAACCGCCCCTATCCTTACTGGTGTTATCCAGGCTGAGTCGAAGCGTTCAACCGCTCTGCAACACGACCAATCCCAATTGAGTCGCATCCTTTTATGTGCCTTAACCGGGTTTTTCGTGCTGACCACCGGGCTCCCCACCGATGCACAGGTTGCTCCCGATTTGATGTTCCACCATACTTCTCCGCACGCATTTGTTTCCGCAGTCCGGCGTGACTCGCGCGGATTTGCCTGGATTAGCACCCAAGCCAATCTGTTTCGCTTCGATGGCATCAACCTGGTTGCCTATGGAACAAAAGAGGGCCTTTACGACGCAAATATCCAAAGCCCGGTGTTTGAAGATGGCGATGGCAATTTGTGGTTTTGCAGCATGGGTGCCATACACTGCTATCATCGGCATACGGGTTCGATTCGCTACTTCTTTTTACACCAGCCAAACAGCAAAGCGGAAATTCAGGAGGGCTACAAAATTTTTTTCTTAAATGCTTCGGGGCGTTTGTTGATCAAAGCGGACAGAAAGCTATACTGGTTCGACACCCGCATTGCTTCAAAATATTTGACCGGTGAGGGTAATCCACCCGAAGAGGTAGAGCATTTTATAGGACAATTCACTTATACTCATTTTATCCCCTTGCCACAAGGAATAGGTGGCCAATCCGGTTATTGCGCCGCCTATTCTTATCAGCGAGATTTTATTGGTGTTGATATTTGCCGCATCAGCGACACCAGTTTAACCATCGAGTACAAATTGTTGAAAGGGCGAGGGAGTGAGGCTCCGGTAAAGATCTATCACGCAGCGCAAGATAACGACGGCAGCTTGTGGCTGGCATCCAACCAAGGACTGGTGCATTTCGATGCTACGTTGACAAAATCAAACATCATAAGCGATTACAAGGATGTGCGGCACCTCGCCCTCTGGCCGCCCGCCAGACTCTGGGTCGCCACAAAAGAAAACGGGCTGCTGCTCTGCGACACCGAAAATGACCGATACCTCGGGCGATACCTCCATGACCCGTCCAACGCTCGCTCTGTCTCCGACAACAATATACAAGCGGTACACCTCGACGCCGACGACAACCTCTGGCTTGCAATTTGGACCGTGGGCTTGGACTACACCAATTTGCGAAAACGCAAGTTCGATAATTTCCCCGTGCCGCCAATGTCGCCCGATATCAAAAGCGGGCGATTTGTACCGGAACACCTCGCAGAAGACGAAGACGGCGGTATCTGGTGTGCAAGTCGTAGAGACGGGTTAATCCGCCTGAACCCTCAATCAAAACAAACAGAATACTTTCAAAAAATAAAAGGCGGCGTCATTCAAACCCTACCGATTGACAAAAAACAAGTATTAGTCAGCACATTAGACAACGGCTTGCTTTGTTACGACAGAACCAACCAAACTTGGGCCAAAGTGGAAGGCGCTCCCTTGCCTGCGGCCTTTATGCTCAAAACAAGCCTCGGGCAGATTATTGTCGGCGGCGCCTTCGAAGCGGGTATCTGGGAAGTATATCGCGTAGGTGTCCGATGGAAGGCTGTGCCTGTAAAAAATGAGGCGCTGTCTTCAAAATATTGGGGAATGTTCTATGAAGACAGTCTTCACAGACGCTACGCCGATTCGGGGTCCGGCCTCGATATTTTTGATGCACAATTTAATCTTTTGCGGCCCTCTATCCCTTTTGCCGGAGAAATCAAAGCTTTTGCGGAAAATGAGCGTACGGTATGGGCAGGTGGGGATTTTGGTCTGCTTGCCATTGACAAGCAAACTCTTGAGCCTTCTTTTTCTGGAGAAAAAGAAGGCTTTCCCGATCTCGGGGTCAATGGCCTCCTGTACCGTGAAAAAAACGACACCCCATTCCTTTGGGTAAGCAGTATTCGGGGCCTGTTCAAATACGACCTGACGAACAAAACCGCTTCTTTTTATGAACTGACCGATGGCCTCCAATCTTTTAGTTTCAGTCCCCATTCAGGCTTGCAGGCACACGACGGGCGTTTTTGGTTCGGCGGCAGCAAGGGGTTGAATGTTTTTTTTCCTGACAAAATACACGACACACACATTCTTGCACATCCGCATGTCACGAAACTCACCGTGAACGACAGCATTTGGCGCACAAAAGCTGATGTCACCGAGTTGGTCGAGATATTGCTCAACCATGACCAAAACGACATCGCACTCGCTATCGGAGCGGTAGAGTTTAGTGACCCGATGCACAACTCTCTGTGTTACCGGATAGACAAATCAAGCGGCATTTGGCTCGATGCTTTGTTCCAGTTTCTGCGCTCGGCACTTGGTTGGACCGTTCCAACACCCGAATACTGGGAGCCTTTCAATAACCCGCAAGGATTGCTTCCTTTGCCAAAACTTGCGCCGGGCAAATACCAACTTCGCCTGCGGGCCGCCAACTCCGACAACGAGTGGAATCTTCGGGAGAGAGTACTCAATATTACCATAACCCCTCCTTTCTGGCAGACCTTCTGGTTTTTTCTGCTCGTGTTATCGTCACTCGGCGGTGTCATTTTCACTTATTATCGCTATCGTTTGGGGGCGGTAAGAAAAGAAGAAGCCGCCAAACGTGAACATCAGCGCCAGTTGGCCGAACTCGACATGAAGGCACTTCGCGCACAGATGAAGACGCACTTTGTTTTCAATGCATTGGAGTCGATAAAACATTATATCCGGCAGGCAAACAAAGAATCCGCAATAAATTACCTTAACATTTGCGCCAGGCTGGCCCGTGAAGTGCTTGACAATTCCAGCCACCCTACCATTCCGCTTCGGCGTGAATTGAATATGCTGCAAAAATTCGTGAGTATACAGACGATGGGCTGGGAGCACACCATTCTTTATGAGGAAAGCACAGACGAAAAAACAATAGACACCGAGCAAGTGATGATTCCCGGCTTGCTTCTACAACCTTTTGTGGAAAATGCCATCAAACACGGGTTGAAAGAAAAGGAGGGGGAGAAAAGATTGCGTCTGGATATTCGGCGCGATGCGCAAGGGGTGCTGTGTTGTAGCGTTACAGACAATGGTGTAGGACGAAAAAAAGCGCAGGAGACAAAGCCGCCTGACCACGATGGCTCCCATGCCATCCAAATCACCAAAGACCGACTCAAACTTTACGACATCCAGCATGGCACTGTTTCGTCCATTGAAATCACCGATTTGTACGACAACCAAACTCAGGCAGCCACCGGTACTAAAGTCGAAATCAAACTGGGTACACCCTTTCGGCAAAAAATGCGACCTTTTTTAACCCATTGACCAGAGGAATCATGTTATGAAAGCAATCATCATCGAAGACATACAAAAAAACTACGAATCGCTCCGCGCGGAGATTGAATGCTCGTGCCCACATGTAAAAATAATTAGCTGGGCACAAAACTGCCGGGATGCAATTCAACAATGTGCTGAACTTAAACCGGATCTGCTTTTTTTGGACATCGAATTGCCCGATGGCAAAGGATTCAACATTCTCCGGCAAATCAAACCGCTCAAACCCGCCATTATTTTTGTGACCGGCTATGATGAACACATGCGGCATGCCTTTGAATTCAGTGCCATAGATTATCTGATGAAACCCGTAGATACCAATGAATTGGTCGAGGCTGTTGCCCGCGCCGAAGAGCGCAATCGTATCCACTTGATGGCGGAACAATACACCATTTTCGAACAAAGTAAAAGCGGTAGCGATACACGTATCGCTCTGGCAAACCAGGAAGTGATGATTTTCAAGCGGCTGGACGAAATCGTTTTCCTGCAAGCCAACAACCACAAGACCCAGTTCCATTTTAAAGATTACTTCATTGAGGTAAATAAAAATGTGGGCGAGTACGAAGATTTGTTTCGGAAATACGACGATTTTCTCGTAAAAACTCATCGCTCTTACATAGTCAACTTACATGAAGTGATGCACTTTGTTCGTACAGATTGGGAATTGTTTATGTCAAACGGGAAAACAACACCTCTTGGAGAACATTTTAAACAGGAAGTATTGGGCAAATTACGGGCACAATGTGAAGAAGACACGCCTTCCCGCCCTCGTATAGAATTAGCTGATCAACGCATCATTGCCTACCCCTATCTCAGCGAAGTGCTGTACTTAGAGGCTGCAGGAAATATGACTTTATTTTATCTGAAAGACTACAAACGCACTTTCGTCGTATCTAAAAACATCGGAGAATTTGCCAAACTACTGAAACATCGCATTAGTTTAATGCAAGTACACAGGTCTCATATTATAAATCTCGCTGAAGTCCGGTACTTCAATCGGGAACTTTCTTCCGCAATCATGACCAATGGTGAATCCATTGCTGTAGCAGAACAGAACAGAGCTGAGTTTCTTTCCCGCTTGGGCAAAATAGGATAGTATCAAATCTTCGTTATGTTTTCACCCTGTTTCACGTTGATTTCAATCCCGTTCATACCAAACGGGATTTTTTATTTCCCAATTATCTGAAGTTTGTACCATCAATCGTGCGATGACGCTCTGTATATCACCATTTCCAAATGCGGCGGACAAAGCAAAGCGGTCGGGATTGTTCTTCCACCGCTTTGCACCGACCACAAAATCAAAAACCTTGTACAATGCCAGCCCAATCCATTGCAAAAATTACTGATTTGTTGCTCAACAGGGTAGAAAATCTCCAGTGGTTTTATTTTGAAATTAATCTGAACGAAGTCGAGAACAATTACCAGCGCGGGATCGCCCCGCCTCCGGGAAGCCACACCGACCTCGTTGTACCCATTCTTACACATATTGCAGGCGAACAGCCCGGGGGGTTCAGATTTAATACAAGCTCACAACTGTTACCCTTGTCATCAGGCGGAGTCGCTACTTTGGGTAGTGTACATCTTTGGTCATTGCTTGAATATCTGCGCCAAAATCCCAATATCATGGCCGATGTCATGCGTCGTATTTTTGATATGAATATTGTACTTCAGGATAACGTCACTATCGAGTCGGCAAAGTCTTCTGCGTTTACAGGTATGCTGAAGGTTTTCAATAAATCTGAGCAAAAACGCCGTGATAAAAAATTCAATACAGTCTTTCGGCGCGATCCGGCTTTCAGAGGCAAGCCCGACAATGTAGTGGCCCTGGCAGAAGGTGATTCCTGGTTTTGCTTCCCCAAAATATACCTGCCGGGTTTCCGCAGACTTTTTACCGATCCTGTGCATGATATTATTGACCACCTGATTGATTCGCCTGGCTATGCTGTCAGTAGTTTGGCTGCCGGAGGGGACTGGCTTAACAACATGCTCGATGAAGACAAACAGGAATATGTAGAAGGTCTTTCCAAACTTATGCCCGATGTTTTTCTCGTCAGCGGAGGCGGCAACGACCTTGTAACAGGCAACCGAATTGCTCACATGGTGCGTAACATACCATTGAACGGGCCTCGCAATTTGTTTGATCCGAATGACCCTGTTGCCGGGCAAATAGAGCAGGTCTTATTGCCCTTGCGCACTTTGCACAACTCACACGCCATAGACACAGACCTCTACAAACGAGGTATTAATCTCGTTTCCGATGACTTTTTTCGGTTTATCAATGCCTGCATGGTTCAATACTTTGCACTGTTTTACCGGCTGCTCGTCAGAACCGATAAGTTTAAGGGTATGATGATTCTCCTGCATGGCTATGACTTCGCCATACCTTCCAAATCCCGAAGCGGATGGTTTTGGCAGTGGCAGCGTATCCTCAACAACGCTATGGACAGTGGGAAATGGCTCTATGATTCACTTTGCCTCCGAGGTATTTCCGATCCTTTAGACCAGCGTGCTGCTGTCTATGTAATGATTTACGAATTCAACGAAATGCTTTGTAAACTGGCTCGATTCAACCGTTTTCCCAACGTTTTTCACATTGATTGTCGCGGTACGGCTCAATCATCCGAAGACTGGTTTGATGAATTGCATCTGAAATCCAAATCTTTTAAACAAGTAGCAGACACCTACCGGGCTTGTATATCGAAATACAAACCTGCTTTTCGGGAGGCTGCCAGAAATAACAACACCCTGACAATGTCACCCGATGAAAAGGTGATTCCGGTACGTAAATAAAACTTGCTCGACGTAAACGGCTAATAAACCCAATCCCAGCCCCCGCACCTAGGTATAACCCCAAATTACCATCTATTAAGGCCAGTGCGGCGCCTTCAAAAAGCGCCGCACGAAGTCTTTATTCTACTGCCAACGACTTATCAAAAATCATCTTCCCCGTCATCACCCACCGCAACCGCCACTGCTTTACCGGCTGTTTTCACCGGCCCTGCGGCGGCCCTTTCTTTTACTTTCTGTTCGATCTCAGCCGCTACTTCCGGGTTGTCGAGCATGAACTGTTTGGCGGCGTCGCGTCCCTGGGCGATTTTAGCGCCGTTGTAGCTGTACCAGGCGCCGCTTTTCTGGATGATGTCGAAGTCGGAACCAAGGTCCACGATCTCGCCGGCTTTTGAAATGCCTTCGCCGAAGACGATGTCGAATTGCGCCACGCGGAAAGGCGGGGCAAGTTTGTTTTTCACCACTTTCACTTTTACCTGGTTGCCTACTACGTTGCCGTCCTTGTCTTTCATGGCTGCGCCGCTCTTGCGGATGTCGAGGCGCACGGAAGCGTAGAATTTCAAAGCGTTGCCGCCGGTGGTCGTCTCCGGGTTGCCGAACATGACGCCGATTTTTTCGCGCAACTGGTTGATAAAGATACAGCAGCAGCCGGTGCGTCCGATGTTGGCGGTGAGTTTGCGCATGGCCTGGCTCATCAGGCGCGCCTGGAGGCCCATTTTGGAGTCGCCCATCTCGCCCTCGATCTCGGCGCGCGGCACAAGTGCGGCCACCGAGTCGATCACAAGGATGTCCACCGCGCCGGAGCGGATGAGGTTTTCGGCGATTTCGAGCGCCTGCTCGCCGTTGTCGGGCTGGCTGATGAGCAGGTTGTTCACGTCCACTCCGAGGGCTTCGGCATAGAAGCGGTCGAAGGCATGCTCGGCGTCCACGATAGCAGCGATCCCGCCCCGTTTCTGGCATTCGGCCACCATGTGAATGGCTAAGGTCGTTTTACCGGACGATTCCGGGCCGTAGATTTCGATGATACGGCCTTTGGGCACGCCATAGCAGCCGAGTGCGATGTCGAGCCCGAGCGAACCGGTGGGAATGACGTCCACTTCGACGGCTTGTTTGTCGCCGAGGCGCATGATAGTGCCTTTGCCGTAGGTTTTGTCGAGGCGGTCGATGGTGGATTGAAGGGTCTTGAGTTTATTTTCTCTATCGTCTGCCATAGGTTGTGAGAGGGTGAGAGAGTGAGGAGATGAGCGCTTTTTGTCTGACAATTAGTAGTTTAGGATTCCAGTTTTGTTTTAGTTTGGAAGGAAACCGGCGACAAAAATAAACAAAATGTGTTTAAAAAAACTTTTTGAGGGATTTTTTTCAAAAAAAATTTTAAATGAGGACAAGGAAGCGGACAAATTTAGGGAATCCTATCATTTCAAATGAATCTGTTTGCTATGCAATAAACAGGGTTTCAGCAATTCCCGGCTTGGTAGAGGTATCATCTTTTGAGGCACGAAAAAGGTGGCATCCCGGTTGTTTTTGAGATTTCGCCGCTTCGTACTTCAGCGATGACACCTCAAAAACGGCAAGAGCCTTGCAAACTGGGAATCACTGACAGGATTTTCTTTGCTTTCGTTGCGCCCCCCCGCCAACGACAACCTACCACAAATACCGGGCGGGTTTGATCTGTTTTCAGGTTGGGTATAGGAAAAATTGCTGTTGGCGAGGACGCGCAACAGCGGCGACAAAATGATTGGGGCTTTTGACACATCCCCCAATAAACCCCTCAATTACGAAAGGCGATTACATGAAATACGAAATACGATGTGCCGCAACGCGCCGATCGTATTTCGTATTTCATGTAATCGCCTTTCATAATTCGATCAACGCCACACTTACAACCCCTTCCGCAAGCGCGCCACCGGCACATTTAATTGCTCCCGGTATTTCGCCACGGTGCGCCGGGCGATGTTGTAGCCCTTTTTCATGAGTATGGACTTGAGTTTTTCGTCGGAAAGCGGGCGGCGTTTGTTTTCCTCGCCGATGATGTCGGTGAGTATTTTTTTCACCTCCAGGGTCGATACTTCTTCGCCGTCCTGCGTGCTGAGACTTTCGGAGAAAAAGTCTTTGAGGCGCTTGGTGCCGAATTCGGTCTGCACATATTTGGAGTTGGCCACCCGCGACACGGTCGAGATGTCGAGGCTCGTCGTGTCGGCGATGTCCTTCAGGATCATGGGGCGGAGTTTTTTCTGGTCGCCGGTGAGGAAGTAGTCGTACTGGTGCCGGAGAATGGCACCCATTGTGAGCATCATGGTTTGCTGGCGCTGTTTGATGGCGTCGATAAACCACTTGGCGCTGTCTATTTTTTGTTTGATAAACAACACCGCCTCTTTCTCTTTCTTCGTGGGGCGGCGACCGTTGCGGCCTGCGTGGAATGCTTTCAGCATGTCGCGGTATTGGTCATTGATGCGCAGGTCGGGCGCGTTGCGGGCGTTGAGCGTGAGTTCGAGTTCGCCGTCGCGGTTGTTGACGAGAAAATCGGGTACGACGTAGTTGAGCGCCCGGTCGCCGCGTGTGGCGAAACCGCTGGCGGGTTTGGGGTTGAGTTTCAATATCTCATCCACCGCGGCTTTGAGGTCTTCTTCGTCGATGTTGAGTTGGCGGCAGAGTTTGGGATAATGCTTTTTGGTAAATTCATCGAAGTATTGGTCGATGATACGGATAGCGATCTGGACCGCTAATTTTTCTTCGTACGAAATCGTGTCTTCGTCCTGTTTGAGCCGGTGGTGGAGTTGGAGCAGCAGGCATTCGCGCAAATCGCGGGCGCCGATCCCCGGCGGGTCGAACTGCTGAATGCGGGCGAGGATGCGGCTGATTTCCTTTTCGTGCGTGGAGATGTTCTGGCTGAACAACAGGTCGTCGACCATCGCCGGGGCTTCGCGGCGCAGGTAGCCGTCGTCATCGATCGAACCGATGATCTGCATCGCGATGGCGTGTTCGCGCTCGTCGTTGAGGTCGAGCAGGCCGAGTTGCTGTTCCAAATATTCGTGGAAGGTATTTTCAAAGGCGAGCGGGACCGATTTTTCCTCTTCATCGCCGCCGCGCCCTTCGTCGCGGGTTTTGTAAGTGGCCGGGTCGTCCTCGATAAAATCCATGAGGTAGTCGTCAAGTTCGACATCGTCGTCGCGGAGGCTGACGGCTTCTTCTTCGTCGGCATAGTCGTCGGAGGTGTCGCGGTCAATTTCTTCGAGTATCTCTACGGTATCGCCGGTACTGCTGCTGTCGCCGTCGGGGTCGCTTTCACCCGATTCGGCTTTTTGCTCGCGTTCGTAGTAACTCAGGTCGGCATCGGAAAGGTCCATTTCAGACATGCCTTCCGAGACTTCCATTAATTCGTCGCCTTCTTCGAGCGCGGGATTCACCTCCAACTCCTCCTGGATGCGCTGTTCCAGTGTGGCCGTGGGTATTTGCAGCAGTTTCATCAACTGAATCTGCTGCGGGGAGAGTTTTTGCTGGAGTTTTTGGGTAAGGGTCTGTTTTGGTCCGTAGTTAGATGCCATCTTTACCGGGGATTAAGATTAGAATAATTGATTAACAATCATTGGGCAGAAACGGCCTTAGCAAATGAGAGGCCAGTTTTTTATGCCAACGCACAAGGCGGTTTGGTTATTGGCTGATGTGGTTATTTGGTTATTTGTTTATAAAGTTGATTTTCTGCATTTTAAGTTAAAAAATGCGTATTTTACCGAGTGAATTATTTTTTAAAAATTTTTGGCAAGATTATAAAAAAACTGCCTTTCGGCGAACAGGTTTAACATTTGAAAATTAAAAAAGAAAATCCGCGACGAAAGAGGTTTTGACTGAACTTTTTATTTGGAAAATTCCTTTGGGTTGACTGGTTATCTTTGCGACCACCCCACCCCCGACCCCTCCCCCGAAGAGAGGGGAGACATAGAGCGTTCCGTAGAGGACACTACTGGTGTTTGTCACGGTGTATGCTACGGCTCCCCTCCCAGCGGGGGAGGGGTCGGGGGTGGGGTTGACGCGATTGGGAAAAAGCACCTGTCAATCAATTTTGAAAAGACGGGCGGAATATCATTCCGCTGTACAAGTACTATATGGCTAAAGACTGGACACTCGGCGAAAAAACCGCCGGCTTGAAAAAAGAAAAAGAGTACGCCGTGTTGGTGAGCCTCATCACACCCGATGTGACGGAAACCCAGGCGCATGAGTATATGGACGAACTGGAATTTCTCGCCCACACCGCCGGGGCCGAGACGGTCAGGCGTTTTACCCAACGGCTGCCGCACCCGGAGCACCGCACTTTTATCGGTAAAGGAAAAGTAGAAGAAATCCAGAAATACCTCGAACGCCACGAAGAAGTGAACATGGTCATTTTCGACGACGACCTCTCGGGCAAACAAACCAACAACCTGGAAGAAGCGCTCAAGGTCAAAATCGTGGACCGCTCCACGCTCATCCTCGATATTTTCGCCCACCGCGCCCAGACCGCCCAGGCAAAGTCGCAGGTCGAACTGGCGCAGATGAAATACCTCCTGCCCCGCCTGCGCGGCCTTTGGACGCACCTGGAGCGGCAGCGCGGCGGTATCGGGATGCGCGGCCCGGGTGAGACCCAGATCGAGACCGACCGGCGCATCGTGCAGTACCGGATAAAAGTGCTGGAAGAAAAACTCAAAGACATCGACCGGCAGAGCCAGACGCAGCGCAAGACGCGCGGCGAACTCATCCGGGTGGCGCTGGTGGGCTACACCAATGTCGGCAAAAGCACCCTGATGAACCTGCTTTCCAAATCCGAAGTGCTGGCCGAGAACAAACTTTTTGCCACGCTCGATACGACCGTGCGCAAGGTCGTGTTCGGTCAGATGCCGTTCTTATTGTCTGATACCGTGGGCTTTATCCGAAAATTGCCGCACCACCTCGTGGAAAGTTTTAAAAGCACGCTCGACGAAGCGCGCGAAAGCGACATCCTGCTCCACGTGGTCGACGTAGCACACCCGCAATTCGAAGACCAGGTGCGCACCGTGCAACAGACGCTGCTGGAACTCGGCGCTGCAGAAAAACCGATCTTAATGGTTTTCAACAAAACGGATCTCTACCGCGAGCGGTATTTCGACGATCTGCTCGACCAGACGACCCGGAATGAACTCGAAACGGATTTGCGCGGGCGGCTGCGCGATGCGTTCGGGGAGAATATTTTTATTTCCTGCCGTACCAAAGAGGGCATCGAGGATTTGCGCGAACGGATGACGCGGCTCATCAAGGAAGCGTATGTGGTGCGGTATCCGCACCAGGTGAAAAGTTGGTAGAAATATCCGAATACCGAATGCGACTGATTTTGAATTCCGAAAGGCGATTCATGAAATACGAATGACGATGTAGCCACGCGACATATACATCGTATTTCGTATTTCATGAATCGCCTTTCGGAATTCCCCTCCCCATTACTCTACAATCACCTTCCTTACTGCACTTCCGTTTTCCGTAGCCAATCGCAACATATAAATCCCGGCGGGCAAATCAGAGACATCTAATACGGTCTGTTCGGCAAATTTCCTTTCGCGTACGATTTTGCCCTGGCAATCGAAGAGCAGAAGCGAAACCGGCGCGAAATCAGCCACCGTCACCTGAATTTTATCGGAAGCAGGATTGGGCAAAATTTCGACTTCTAAGGTTTCTCGCGGGTCTTTCACAGAAGTCACGCAGCCGGGTGTATTGCCCCAGATCACCGGGATTTGCAAGCCCAGCGAAGCCGTCCAATCGGGGCAAGCCTCGGGCGAAGCCGTGAGCCAGTAAAAACCGGGCGCCGTGACTACCAGCGTATCGTTGTCGGCGCCAATGATGGAATCAGCATCGTTGTACCATTGGAAATTCAACGTATTGGGCGAAAAAAAGTTTTTGTATTTTTTTAACAACCCGCCTGCCATTTTGTCTTTAAAACCCCGTGGCACAATTCTCGCCCACTCACCGTCCTGATACAAGACAAATCATATTTCGACAGGATTGGCAAGATTTACAGGATAAATTTGAAAAACCGAGTGCAGAAATCCTGTAAATCTTGTCAATCCTGTCGAAAAATACCTGTCAGAAGAATTTTCGAAAACATCCTTCATCCCGGCATTTTTTACTTCAAACCCACTTTCTGTCATGCTTAATTTTCTTGCAACCGAAGGCGCATCTGCGAACATGAGTGAGCGCCACAGCCGGGTACACGAACACGACGACTACTTACTGGATGCTTATTCTCAAACAGTTACGGGCGTAGCCCGGCGGGTAAGCAATGCGGTCGTTCACCTGAAAGTCCAGAAACCGCAACCGCAAAACAGCCGCCGGCAGAATACACGCCAGCCGCAGGAGCCGTTCGGCACCGGAAGCGGCTTTGTCATCAGTACCGACGGCTTCGTGGTAACCAACAGCCACGTTGTCAACGGCGCCACCCAGATAGAAGCCACGCTCCCCGACGGCCGTTCGTTCCAGGCCCACGTGGTGGGCGACGACCCGGCGACCGACGTGGCCGTAGTCAAAATCGACGGCGACAACCTCGCGACCCTGGCTTTCGGCGAAAGCAGCCGCTTGCAGGTCGGTCAGATCGCGATTGCCATCGGCAACCCCTATGGCTTTCAATATTCGGTGACGGCAGGCGTGGTGAGCGCCCTGGGGCGCACGCTCCGCAGCCAGAACGGTCGCCTCATCGACGACGTGATCCAGACCGACGCGGCGCTCAACCCCGGCAACAGCGGCGGCCCGCTGGTCGATTCATTCGGATATGTCATCGGGGTCAATACGGCCGTTATACTGCCCGCACAGGGATTGTGCTTTGCCGTCGCTTCCAATCTGGCAAAATTTGTCGTCGGCAAACTGATCCTCGAAGGCCGCGTGCGCAGGGGTTACCTCGGCATCGCGGCACAATCCGTACCGCTCCCGGCCAAATGGACCCAGACATTGGAACTGCCCACCAAAGGCGGCATACAAATTCAAAATGTGGAAGCCGACGGCCCCGCCAACAATTCCGGTTTGCTGGCAGGCGACATCATCGTTCAGTTTGAAGGCAAGCCGATCGACTCGATCGATGCATTGCACAAGGCGCTCGACGAGACCACGATCGGCCGCAAATCGAACCTTTGGGTACTGCGCGACGGCGGTTTGAAAAACGTGGGCGTAACGCCGGGGGAGTTGCGGTAATGTCCAAATACTTACGAGATGCCTGCAAATGCATAACGTCGTTTGATAATTCTCCGATAAAAACTTGCCGCCCCACGCCGGGGCGGTATTTTTGTGCCTGATTCAAAAAACAAATACTGCAACCGATGCATACGATCTTAGGTATCAATGGCGCGACCGGCCCCGGGCTGGCCGCCGCATTAAGAAGCCGCAACATTAAAGTGCGGGGCGTCAGCCGCCGCCCGTTCCCCGGCAGCGACTGGGAACACCGGCAGGCCGACGTGACCAACCTTGCCGAAGTGCTCAGCGTGGTGGACGGCTCCGAGGTCGTTTATCTGCTTGTAGGCATGGAATACAACCTCGACGTGTGGCGACGCGACTGGCCGATAGTGATGGAAAATACGATACAGGCCTGCCTGGACAACAATGCCAAACTGGTTTTTCTGGACAATGTATATGCTTACGGCCTGGTAAATGGCCCGATGGCTGAAAATACGCCCATCCGCCCCAACAGCGAAAAAGGAAAGGTGCGCGCCAAAATTATTCAGTTGCTCTTCAACGCCGCCCAAAACAACCATTTGCGTGTGAGCGTGGCACGTGCCGCCGATTTTTACGGACCGAATTGCAACACCAGCGCCTTGAATTCCACCCTGTTCGAGCGGTTTGCAGCCGGCAAAACCGCCTTCGTCATGGGCCGCGCCGACAAAATCCACAGTTACACCTACGTCCCCGATATCGGCCCAGCACTTGCCATTCTCGGCACCGACGACCGCGCCAACGGACAGGTGTGGCATTTGCCGACATCCGCCGAACGCTGGACCGGTGAGGATTGGGTGAAAGCCGCAGCGACGGTGTTCGGGGTAAAACCAAAATTCCAGACCACACCCACTTTTGTCCTGCGACTCATGGGATTGGGCAACAGGCTTTTCCGCGAAATGGTGGAGATGAATTACCAGTTCACCCACGACTACATTTTTTCTTCCGAGAAATTCGAACGCACCTTCGGCATGAAACCTACGCCGAATCAGCAGGGTGTGGAGGAAACTGCGGCATATTACAAGGGAAAAAAAAGTTGAACAAAAATCATGGAAACCATCCACCAACTCAACTACCTCGACAGCACCAGAAAACTCTTCCAATATTATCGTGACCTCGGCGAAAAAGCGCTCGCTCAGATCGGCGACGAACACATTCACTGGCATCCATCGCCCGAGAGCAACAGCGTGGCCGTCATCGTCAGGCACCTCAGCGGAAACATGCTCAGCCGCTTTACCGACTTTCTCACCACCGACGGCGAAAAGCCCTGGCGCAACCGCGACGCCGAATTTGAAGACGACTATACCAACAAAGCCAAAATGCTGGTCGCCTGGAACATGGGATGGGAATGTTTTTCCAACGCGGTCAATCCACTCACTGCGGACGATCTGGGTAAAATCGTCTACATCCGCAACCAGGGCCACACGGTCATGGAAGCGTTGTCGCGCCAACTCGCGCATTATGCCTATCACATCGGCCAGTTGGTGTATCTCTGCCGCATCCTGGCGGGCGAACAGTGGCAGTCGCTCTCGATCCCGAAAGGTGGCTCACAGGCATTCAATTCGGAGAAATTCGAACAGGAAAAGACGCGGACGTTTTTTGCAGATAAACTCTGATCAACCTAATCTTACCGCAGAAACTCCGGGCAGCGGATATTACCGAAATAGTACATCACACCAACGTTCAGCAACGCATACATGTCGTTGTTCTTGCCGTTGCCGCGCTGCCGGCCAGGCTCCCCGATTTTGGGTTCGAGCGAACGGTCGGCAAGGCTGGCGCCGATTTCGCCGCGTTGGGCGCGGATGTCGCGAACATCGGCATACACACCGCTCACGTCGTCGAGGTAGTCGGTGAACACTTTGCGCCCGCTCAGTTCCACATTGAAACTCCAGCGATAGGACAAGTCCATTTTGAAGCCGAAGCCATAAGCGAGTGCGCCTTGTGTCGTGTTGTATTCCTCGCCGCGAAACTGCCCTTCCGTGCCGTATTCCGGCAGGTTGTACCATTCGCCGTCTAATTCGGCACGGGGAGTGAAATAAAACATCGTAACCCCGGCCAAAAGATAAGGTGTGTAAAAATAGTCGCGGTGGCCGTGCACATACGGCATGAAATTGAACTCGAACTGGGCCGTTCCGTCGACGATGGTGCTTTTAAAGGAGAGGTTGCGCCGGAGTTCGAAGTCGTTTTTCGAATCGGAATCGTAGGCGCTGATTTGTCCGTATGTGGCGCCGAGGCGCACTGCGAGGCGGTCGTTAAAATTGTAGCGCACGCCCAAACCGCCAGATAAGTGGAGCCGATTGACGCGCCAGTTGGTATTCAGGTCGCCAAAATAATTGGAGACGCCGCCCCAGCCGCCCAACTCGAAGCCGCGCATTTGCGCGAAAGAAAACTGGCCGGTCAAAACAAGCCCGCCGAGCAGCGCCCAAAGTCTTAATTGATTCATAATCAGAATGAGATATTTCGTTGTTGATTGAACGAAACAAAGGCGAAAGCCGATGTGATTAAAAAACAAGGCCGCAAATGTAGCAGGCTTGAACCGATTTCACCGCCTGTTTGAAAGTTCGCGCCAAAAACGTGCCGAAAGCCTTGTCTGGTATTGATGCAGGAAAGATTAAAATGGTTTGCCGGGCGTGGTTCTTGGTTATCGGTTCTTAGTTGTCGGTTGTCGGAACCATGAACCGATAACCAGGAACCAGGAACCAAGAACCGATCAACCAATCAACCAATCACCGGAAGCAGTGCCGGTCGTTGCGACATTTCGTGGTAACAGATCACGCCTTCGGCAAAATAGTGGCACACCATGCTGCGGCGGGTGGCGCCGGGTGTGGCGATGGGGCTGCCGCCGTGCAGCAGATTGGCGTGCCAGATGAGCACATCGCCGCGTTTGGCGAGGAAAAGTTGTTTTTGCAGGCCTTTTTCCCGGATGACCGCTTCGATTTTGTCTTCGTAACGGCGGTTGCTGTGTTCGCCGATGGTCAGTGCCGTATTTCCTGAATCATAGTCGTCCGTCATGACGTAGGGCAAACGGTGGCTGCCGGGGTAGTAGAAAAGCGGGCCGTTCGATTCGGTGCAATCTTCCAGCGCGATCCAGGTGGCGATGAGATAACCGGGCGGCTCGGTGGTCATGTGGATGGAGTCGGAGTGGGCGCGTTGTTCGCTGCCGAGTGTGAAGTTCAGCGACTGGAATGGGATGACTTTTTTGCCCAGTAAAAACGACAGCAGGCGGGTGAGTTCCGGGTTCCGGAAAAAACGCCCGTCGGCGAGGCGGCTCGTTTCATACAGGTTGAAAATTTTGCGCCCTGTGTAATTGTAGCCGGCTTTGCCCGATTGAACCAGGTGATCCACCTCGGCGTTCAGCGCGGCGGTGTCTTTTTCGGGGAAATAATTTTCCAAAACGGTATAGCCCTCCGTGACGAAATGCCGGATTTTAGTTTTCAAACTTTCGTCGAACGCCTGAAAATCAATGTTTTGATCCAGTCGCTCCAGCGCATCCGGGCGGTCGATCCAGGGAATATCCGGATGGTGTTGTGCGCTAAAGTCGCGGCTGCCGAGCGGGTTGAAAATACTTTTGCGCAGCCCGTAGCGGCGGTAGAGTTCGCGGTTTTGCTTCAAACGATCAGCGTTCAGCAGGTTATTCACCACGTAGGCGGCTTTCAGGTTGCGAAGGAAGCCGGTGTATTTTTGGAAGAAGCGTTGGAGGGAGAATTGAGCCATGACGCCCCAAAGGTAGGTTGAATCTCTATTTTCACTGAATTTTACCAAACTTCTACAACATTCAGTTTGGATGAAATAGGGTTGGTACAGGGATCATATTTCTACCGGAAATCGGAAAAGAAGATGAAGGAGTTGAGACAATATAACGAGTCTAATGTCCGGTTTTAGCAATTGCATAGTCTGTCCCGGTCAAAGATTCAAATCTGGCAATCAACCACTGGACGTGTTCGCGCACATAATCGTTACTGCGGTCCGCCGGTAAGGAAGCGAGGACTGCTGACAGTACCTCTTTCAAAGAAATGTCGGGATCAGTTCGAAGCAACTCAACCAGCACGTTTTGGGAAATGCCCCGGTCAAACTGTCGCATTGCAACTAAATCCTTTTTGGAAGGAGCGCTAAAATCAGGACTTGTCTGGGCAAACTCGAATACTTCCCGGATTCCTTCCGGAAAAAGGTGCTTGTTTGCATCAGTTATCTCGCCCTGATAATTTGGGAGACTGCCAGTTTTTGCCATATTATTTTCTTTTGACAATGAAGCCATTGTAATATTTCTTTGGGTTATATTTTTCTTCAGAATTGTCAAAATTGATGCCCCAGACCCAAAAAGTTTCAGAAATTTCCAAAACTCGTCTTTTGAAAATGGCATTGTATAAATTCAATCGCTTTTCCTCCAATGCCATGATAACAACTTCTCGTTCAGGATGTTTGGAAGTAAAGTGTCTGACAATCTCGGCGACAGTAGACATTGTTTTCAAAATATCAAAATTGTTGGAGGTTTTATCAAATACAGCTTTCCCTTGTTCAAAATCTGCCAAACCGAGATTGTAGCGATACCCACCGATGTGGGTAAATCGCACTAATTTTGTAATGTTGCCTTTCGTTCCGACACTCTGAAAAATATAGAGTTTGTCGTAGTTGTGTGAGGTAAAAGGGTAAACTTCCGTAACCAATGATAAGCGTGTTGAGGCTTCAAAAGTAAGGTTTTTTTCAAAAATACTCTTTCTTTTTACTGCAAAAACACAAACCCCACGCCAAACGACCACCACAACTTGCCGTGGTGTTCCCATTGATCGCCCACATTGCCGGCGTAGTCCTTCCCGAACAACAAACCGATGTTGTATTTGTCCATTTGAAGGATGATGCCCGTGCTCCAGGTAAGGCCGGGCACCACATCCGTTTCTGACATCTCCATGTTGAGTGTGGTATTGTTGTCGTTGAGGTTGATAAAGGTCAGGCCGGCCGTCATCGGAATGGTCAGGTAGAATTCCCGTTTCTCCGTAAGCCGCCGCGTATAGCCGATATAACCGCCCAGTGTGACGTCGGTGGTAAGTTTAAATGTATTGTGCTCCTGGGTACGGCGGATTTTGAAAGGCAGCGTCAACTGCCCGCCCGTTACCTGTGCATCGCGCCACAGCCAGAAACGTTCATCGGGAGGTTCATCGGTAGAATCTGCAACCGCAGCGGCGGCGCTGCATGGTTTATCCACTCCCTGCGCTGCAAGAAATGTAAAGGCAAAGAACAACAAACCGCCTGTTGTGCCGGAAAGGAGCATAGATTTCATGGGCCATGCATTGTTTGGAAGAATGTAGACGTTGGCGCACAGTAAAGCCGGTTAGTTGGCTATTAAGATTATTTTTTGGTTGTTTATTACATAAGATGCAAAATTTATTTATTTTGACGGATTGGTTTTATGGGCATGATTTGTCGCAGGGACGGATTTTGCCCGTTTGAAAACAATCGAAACTCGGAGAGAATTGAGATTTTTGCCTTTTGCCGGCATGTAAAGGCAATACTGTAACAATGAAATATCCTGCTTCCTTCGTCCTGCTCATTTTCCCTTTCCTGCTTTTTTCACAGCAAAAACCCACGCCCATCCATATCGCACCCGATGCGCCCGCCTGGATGCAAATGCTGTCGGGCGATCACCCCAACGTATTCGAAATTCAAAAGGAATATGCTGCATATTTTGAAAACCATCCGTTTGAAAAAAACGCCTACACCCAGTATTACAAGCGCTGGATGCACTGGGCAAGACCGCTCGTGCAGGCCGACGGAAGTGTGAAAGAACCGACAGTGGAAGAGATGACAGAAAGAGAGAAGGAAATCAGGGTATTGCGCAACCCCACCCCCGACCCCTCCCCCACCGGGAGGGGAGATGTAGAGGGTACCGCAGCGTACTCTACGGAGGACGTGACGTCCTCCCTCCCTGTGGGGGAGGGGTCGGGGGTGGGGTCGAACATCGGCTGGACCTTCCTCGGCCCCAAACAAACCTACGACACCGACGGCCTCACCGAGATCACCTGGCAAACCAACGTCTATTCCATCGACATCGCTCCTTCCGACCCGAACATCCTGTATGCCGGCGGCGAAAGCGGCGGCCTGTGGAAAACGACCGACAAAGGCCTGCACTGGGATTTACTGACGGTCAATGTGTTGCACGGCTCCTTCGGCGCGGTGAAAATCCACCCGGCCGACCCGAATACCGTGTATGCAGGCACCTCCGGAAAAATCATCAAAACCACGGATGGCGGCGCAACCTGGGCGACCGTTTATTCCGAAAACAACCTGTGGGTCAATGATATCGCCATCCAGCCCGGCAACCCGGACGTGGTGCTGGCAGCCGCCGACCAGGGTTTACTGCGTACCGGTAATGCAGGCATGAACTGGACAAAAATCCATACACAGAAATCCTGGACAGTGAAGTTCAAAGTGGGCGATCCCACGACTGCTTACAGCATTCGGGAAAACGGCGCGGGTTCGGATTTTCTCGTATCAACCAACGGCGGCGCTTCTTTTTCCCCTTCCAATACCGGCTGGTGGACGCCCGGCCAGGGCGAAGAAGTCACCGGTGCGCACATCGCCCTGTGCCCATCCAATCCTGCAAAAATATATACCTACCTCTGCGGCAGCGGCTCCAATCTGAAAGGTTACATCGGCGTGTTCGTCAGCACCGACGGCGGCGCCAACTGGGCCAACACCCATCCGCAAAATGCCATCGGCAATTCGCCGGTAGCTTACACCATCCCGACCCACACCAATTTGATGACCCACAACGGCATGTTTTCGGGCTTCGACCAGGGTTTTTACGACATGGCGATCATCGTCAACTCCAACAACGAGAACGAGTTGATCGCCGGTGGGACTTCCTGGTTTAAAAGCGCCGACGGCGGCATGACCTGGTCGGCACTCGGCTCCTACGTCGGCGGACTGCAATGGAGCCACCCCGACATTCAGGCATTGGCTGCCGCCGGCACCGACCTTTGGATCGCCTCGGACGGCGGACTGAATTATTCCTCCAATTTTGCATTCAGCATCGAAGCGCGCATGAACGGCATTAGTGGCTCCGATATGTGGGGTTTCGATGCGGGCTGGAATGAAGACGTGCTGGTGGGCGGGCGCTACCACAACGGAAACATGGCCTGGCATGAAAGTTTTCCCGAGGGAAAATATTACCGCATGGGCGGCGCCGAATCTGCAACGGGCTATGTCAATCCCGGCGATGCCCGCAAAACCTATTTTTCCGACATTGGAGGTTATCGTCTGAACGGCGGATTCGGCGGCGGCGTGTCCGGCTTTTCGACCAGCCTGTTTCCCAACGAAACGTATGCCTACTATGCCAACTCCGAAATGGCTTTCGATCCGCGCTGCTGGAACCACGTGTACCTCGGTTTTGAAAATAAAATCTGGAAAAGTACGGACGGTGGAACCTCTTACAAAGCGCTGCATACTTTTCCCGGAAACGCCGACAACAAGGTTTTTGAGATCGAAATCGCCCGTTCCAACCCCGATGTGATCTACTGCTCCCAATGGGACGGCACTGACGACGCCATGTGGCGCTCCGGCGACGGCGGCCAAAACTGGACTCCACTCACCAAACTGCCCCTGCCCAACAACAACGACCGCGTAAAAATGGCTGTCAGCGCCGAAGACGAAGACGTGTTGTGGGTGGCAGTGACCTACGGCTCCAACGGAAAGAAAATTTACAAATCCGTCGATGGTGGCCAGTCGTGGCAAAACCTGACAACCAATGTGTTGAACTCCGTTCGTATCACCAACATCATGGCGCAGTACGGCACCGACGGCGGCATTTACCTCGGCACGAACGGCGGCGTTTTTTACAGAAACAACAGCCTTGCCGATTGGCAGCCGTACAGCCAGGACTTGCCGCTCAGCGCCGAAACCAACCGCCTCAAACCTTTTTACAAAAACGGAAAGATCCGCAACGGCTGCTGGGGCTTCGGGGTGTGGGAAGCTGACCTCTACGAACCTTCGCAGGTCATTGTGCAACCAATGGCGAGCACCTTAGAAACCGGTTGCGCCCGCGATACGGTGTATTTTGACGATTACTCGGTGCTGAACCACAACGGCGCCACCTGGCTGTGGTCGTTCGATCCTGCGCCGCAGTTCGTGAGCGCGGCCGACGTACGCAATCCGAAAGTGGTTTTTGGCCAAAGCGGAGATTACACGGCAACGCTGACCCTAAATGGCGTCTATCAAAAATCACTGCCCATCAAGGTCGAACACGGCTGCGACCCCGATTCCATACCCGGTCAGGCGCTGGCATTGGACGGCTCGGGCGACTATGCCGTAGCGACGCAAAATCTGAACCTGTACTCCAACAGCGTCACCCTCACCGCCTGGATCAAACGCCAGGGGGCGCAAAACGACTTCGCCGGCATTCTCTTTGCCCGGGGCGGCAACACCACCTCAGGCCTGAGCATCGACGCCGGCAACCGGCTTCGGTATCACTGGAACAATACGGGATTTAACTTCAATTCGGGCCTTGTTGTGCCCGACGGCGAATGGGTGCACGTGGCGCTCGTCATTGCGCCGACCAATGTCAAAATATACCTGAACGGCGTCGCCGCCACACACACAGCCATCCAGTTGAAAGAAGAGTGGGACGCGCCGTTGCAAATCGGCTACGACAACGGTGACCGCTTTTTTAAAGGCCTGGTCGATGAAGTCACGGTGTGGAACAAATCCCTGAATCAGAACGAGATCCGCGAAATGATGCATTTGACGAAAAAGCCCGATGCACTCCCGAACCTGGTGGCATACTACCAGTTCAACGAACCTGCCGGCGACGCCCTCGACCGCGCGAAAACGCGCCACCTCTCGCTCGCCGGCGATGCTGCGCGCACGACTTCGACGGTGGCAGTGGGGCCGGGCGCGAGCGCCCGCAATGCTGCAGTACCAATTGCCCCGATCACATTCCCCGGCACCGGCGTGACAATGTACTTTGGTGATTTTCCACCCTACCCGCAAGGCGAAATTTGTGTCACACGGATCAACCTGCGGCCCGACGCCGCCCCACCGGGCGACACGGTGAGCCGCTCGTACTGGGTGGCACGGCATTTCGACGCCAGCCAGGCGATGCAAGGACTTTTTGAAATGAATTTTGAAAACATCGGCTTCACGCCCGCAGGTCAGACTGCCGGGGCTTACAAACTCTGGCGTCGGCTTCCGAACGGGGAAGGCGCATCCTGGGGGTCAATTGACTCGGCAGATATCGTGACGACAGGTGCCGACGGTGCTGCCGCTTTTCAAACAGCCGATATCATGAACCCTGATTTTGGGCAGTTTATCATCACACTGCCCACCGACTCAATCGTGAGTGCTGTGAAAAACCCGGGGATTGCCCTTGAAAAAATACCCGGATTGCGCATGTATCCCAACCCGGCGCCGTCGAGCGGGCCGGTCACGATTCGCACGGAAAACCTGCCGGGCATCCTCGTTTTCAGGCTGTTCGATGCGAAAGGCAACCCGGTAAGGACGTTGAAATTCACGGGGCAAACGACTTTTGAAACTAAAGGGCTGGCATCGGGGGCGTATTTTTACCGGTTGGAGTCGGAAAAGTGGATGAAGGTGGGGGTGTTGGCAATAGGAAATTAATCCCCCTCCTCCAACTCAAACACCTCCTCCACTTTTTTCCCGAACTCACGGGCGATCTTCATCGCCAGCGCAGCCGAAGGCACATATTTGCCCAACTCGATGGCATTGATGGTCTGGCGGGTCACCTGCACCCGGTCGGCCAGTTCGGCCTGCGAGATATTAAGGATGGCCCGTTCGACGCGAATGGTATTTTTCATAGCCTAACTTTTTGAAAACAACGGCTTTAGCCGCAGGATATAGTAAAAACGCCCGACGAAAATGAGCAGCGGCGTGAACATGTTGAACGTCATCACGGTGAGAAACGGCGAGCCGTACACAAACACCGTAAACAACATCAGCAAAACGGCATTGATCAAAATTGCCCACTGCAACGACTCCAGCCGGACGCGCTGAATCCATTCGTCTTCTACTTTTTCCTTGGAAAATGCCAGCAACAGTAAACCAACCAGCAGGCATACTGAAATCAGTTCGTCGAGCAAACAGAGCGTAATTGGCTTGTCGTTTTGCATAAACTGTTCTATCCAAAGAAAATGTGTCGACCATTCCGGCACCGTGATGCACAGGAGTTCGAAGTCTTCATTGATGAACAAAAAATAAAGCCCGGCCAAAAATGCAGGAACAGTCAAAATCCAGCCGGGTATTTTCCAGCGATGTGACAGCAAAAGGTTCTTTTTCATAAGTGGTGTATTTTTTTGTGACAAAAGTAAACTAAATACGACTTAATGTAAAGTTTATTTTACATTTTGTAAATAATTTTTTGCATACTTTAAAAACGGGCCCATCGCGTAGTTTTGCCCCGTATGAAAGTCGCCGGTTTCACCTTCATTCGCAATGCGCTGCGCTACGACTACCCGGTTGTAGAAGCCATCGCCTCTATTTTGCCGGTATGCGATTACTTCGTGGTAGCCGTCGGTCGGTCAGACGACGATACGCTCGGGTTGGTGCGCAGCATTGGCGATCCGAAAATTCATATCCTGGAAACGATCTGGGACGATGCACTGCGCGAAGGCGGGCAAGTGCTGGCTGCCGAAACCAATAAAGCATTCGACGCCATTCCGCCGGAATACGACTGGTGTTTCTACATCCAGGCCGACGAGTGTGTGCATGAAAACGATCTGCAGGCCATCCGTACGGGAATGGCACAATACCTCCACGACCCGCAGACAGAAGGGTTGTTGTTCAATTACCGCCATTTTTACGGCTCTTATGACTACATCGGTGTGAGCCGCCGCTGGTACCGGCGTGAGGTGCGTATTATCCGGAACGACAAAAGGATCAGGTCGTGGAAGGATGCGCAGGGGTTTCGGTTCAACCCCACCCCCGACCCCTCCCCCACAGGGAGGGGAGACGTAGAGCGTTCCGTAGAAGACACAACGGAGGAAGTCGCAGCGCACTCTACGTCTCCCCTCCCTGTGGGGGAGGGGCCGGGGGTGGGGTCGCCGCGCAAACTCCGCGTCCGGCTCCTCCCCGCTTTCATCCACCACTACGGGTGGGTAAAGCACCCGGAGGCACAGCAGCGCAAACAGCAGACTTTCAATCGTTTATGGCATTCCGATGAAATAGTAAAAGGCATGGTCGGCAACAAAGACAGTTACCGGTACGACGGTTCGGAACCGCTCGGACGCTTTACGGGCTCCCATCCGGCAGTGATGCTGCCCCGGATACAGGCAATGAACTGGCAGTTTGCCGGCGACCCGGCGCAGGCGCATTGGCTGTGGAAAGACAGGGTTTCGAATTGGTTGGAAAAATCAACCGGCTGGCGTCCGGGGGAGTACAGGAACTATCGCTTGCTTTAGTTGAGGAGGGGTACAAGGGTCATTAAAAGTCATTAAAGGTCATTACAAGTCATTAAAGGTCATTTATACAACAATCTAAACAGATTTACAAATCTAAAGTAATGACTCCTAATGACTCCTAATGACTCCTAATGACTCTTAATGACCTTTTGTACTCACCGCCGGTACGTTTTTTCCAGATCCTGCACGACCGATTCCGCCAGGCGCCAGGTATTTTCCATCTGGGCAGCCTGTATTTGGCCGGCAAAGAGCGCCTGTTCGCAGGTATGCCACACAGCAAGCAGGTTTTGAATCGTGCCGGAAGGTACGCTGCGTTCGACGAGTATCCTGCGTACGTTTTCCTGTGTCATTTGGGCGGGAGTGAGGTTGAAGCGGGCAGCAAGATAATTTTGAAGCGACTTGAACAACTCGTCGTAGAAAGCGCGCGGATTACCGCCGTTGGTCAGCCGGGCGGCATGGGCGAATCGCTCCCGGGAGGCTTTGGTGGTAGGACGAGTAGCAGTCGCAGTAGCAGTAGCAGTGGCACCCGCCGTCGCAGGGGCAATGGCGGGTGAAGAAACGGGTGTTTTTCGTTTTTTCAACAGGTAAAAAATAACGAAAAGGAATACCGGCACAGTCAATAAGACCCACACAATGGGCGATTGCAACCACTCCGTAATTTTATTCCACACGTCGAAGTCGGTTGGAGTGGTGGTGGGCGGCGGCAAGGGCAGCGTGTCCAGTGCAGGCTGATCCGGGTGATAATTGGCGCCTGCCGTGACGCGGATCAGCGGAAGGCTGTCGGCTGTCAGCGTATGAAAGCGATTGCTGTCGGGATCAAAAAAAGCAAGTGCGGGCGCGATTTCGTAATCGCCGGGCTCTTTCGGCAGAATGACATACTCGAACACTTTGGTATGTACCACCTCCTCGCCGTTTTCATATTCTTCTTCCTCTACAATTTTCGGCTCGAAACCTTCCAGACCGGCAGGCAAGGTGAGTTTGGGTACAGCAAAACGCTTCGAGTCGCCGGTACCGCGCAGGGAAATTTTGAGTATAAATGCATCGTCGGTCGATAAGGAATCGCGGTCCACTTCTACCTGCCATTCGTACTGTCCTACGCCACCGCTGAAATATTCGGGCGGCGGGCCGGGAAGGGGTTTCACTGTCAGGCGGATGGGTTGGGTTTGCAACACCACCGGCTTGGTGCCGAGGAATACGCCGAAAGCCCCGGGTTGCTCGATGCCTACACGCACCCTGGCTGCATCGATGCTGAGATCGCCGGTTTCCTGAGGAAAGAGGGCTTCTTCGTAGAGCGTTTTAACCGCGTATTTTTTCCCCCGCACCGTTTGGTACGTCACACGGGTATCGAAACGGCGTTTTTCTTTGGAATAAAACCCTTCGAACTCCGGAAGTTCTATGATATCAAAGCCTTCGAGCGAAAGTTGGGTATAGAGTTGGATGCGCCACGTGAGTTGCTGGCCCAGCCAGGCAACATTCCGGTCGATCTCGCCGGTGATAAAAAGTTTGTCCGACGATCCGGGTGTGGGATTTACGTTGGGTTTGGGTTTGGCGGGTACAACTTTGACGGTCAGCGGCTTGGTTGTCAGGGTTTTGCCATCGGCGACAATGCTGGCGGCAGCGATGGTAAATGTGCCGGTGCGCTTTGGCTCCAATTCGTACGTCCAGGTTTGGTGCGACGACGAACGCCCGTTGATGATGGTCATGCCGCGCATTTCATTGGGGCCGGCGGTGATTTTAAAATCCGGAAAATCAGGCGCTTTGAATCGTTCGCCGCGGGCATCTTTTAGGGAAAAAGAAATCTCTATCGTGCTGCCCAGCGATACTTCTTTCGTCTCGGTTTTCGCTTCGAAAACCTGCGAGGAAAGCATGCCGGGAAAAATGAAAAGCAATGCCAATGCCTGCAAAAAACGGGCAGGTTTGAAAAAATATGGATATGAAAGCGGGTCGCAATTCATTGAAAATAATTGTATGCTGCTATTGGACATGAGACCCCGGACCTTTTTACAAGGATGCCTCGGCACAAATCCAAAGTTCAAAGTTCTCAACTTCTGCGCGGCTTGTATTTCGACAGTTCTAAAAATTTTTGCGCGTCCTGAAAGTTCAGAAGTTCCTGCATGGTCGTTTTAGGGTAGCGTTTCATATAGGCTTCCACAATCCGCCAACCGATCCAGTTGCCGATTTCGCCGGGCGCTTCCTGGAAAATGACCGGGGCATTGGGACTGGGGGTGACGAGTTTGTGCAATTTTTTTGCATCGGTAGAGTAGAGCAGGTTTTGTTCCAGGATACGCGCCCACACACCTTGTTCATTGGCGTACGAGCCTTCCATTTGTTCGCGGGTGTAGCCCATTTTCAGGCTGTCGGCCACTTCCGGCAACAGACAATCAACGATGTAAAGCATTTTGCCATTGTGGAGCATTTGGTCGAGCAGGCGCTCACCGGGCGGTGGGCCGGCAAGGTACTGGACGATGGCCTTTGCAAGGCGGACGGGGATGTATTCCTTTTTTAACTGGCGCCGGATGTAGAGCGGGGAAGTATTTTCGATGGTAAAATAGGCCGGGTAGTTTTCTCCCAAAAAATAATCCAACCCGATGCCACAGAGGCTGTCGCCGGCAGCGAAAGCCTCGGTACCGAACTCAGATACCATCGCAACTACTTCAGGTACAGGTTTTTCGGGAAAATAGTATTTGTAATATTTGAACATCTGCGTCAAATCACGTTCGAGCCAACGCAGGTCTCCGTAGACTTGCTGCACCGTGTCGTAGAGATTGCGAATTTCCGGCCAGCGAAGAAATTTGTCTACTGCCTGCACAGGTGTTTCGTTGGGGTTCGTTTGGTCGTGTATGATTTCGACAGCGAAGAGCGGCAGCATTTCAGGGTATTTTTGGGCAAGTTGCTGCATATCTGCTTCGAGGTTGTTGGTGTCGAGCGCAAACAAATCCTGATCGAAACGGCGGATTTTGATTTCTAATTGTATGCCGGATACGTCGGGCGCATTCTTCGAAGTATCGCTGCTGCAACCGTTCAAAACGGATAGCGCGACCAACAAGACTGCTGAAGTTGCGTTGTTATTCGGCTTCGATAATAAAGTCATGAAAAAAACTTCGATTTTAGCGGCTGATTTTGAGAGTCCAAATTTTAAAACGCAAAATAACAACTGATTATGAAAAAAATTGCCTCAACCTTTTGCATTTTGGTATTTACCCTGTCTGCGCTTTCGGCACAGGATGAAAACCCGGGATTTCGTTTTGGCGTGCAAGCCAGCCCCATGTGGTCGTGGGTGAAAACGACGGATAAAAAATTAGAAGGTACCGGCTCTAATTGGGGGCTGAAGTTCGGCGTTTTAGGCGAGTTTTACTTCGCTCCGCAATATGCTTTTATTACGGGGCTCGGTTTTAGTTTCAACCAGGGCGGCAACATCCAGATCGGGTACGAAAACGCCGATCTTTGGAAAGAATCGTCCCTGAGTGAAACCGAATACCACATGGTACCGAAGGATGGCAAATACCATTATCGCCTGACGTATGTGGAAATTCCGTTCGGCCTCAAACTGCGCGGAAGTGCCGGTGCAGACAATCCGCTGGGTTATTATGCCGAAATCCCGGTATTTACGATTGGTTTCAAGTCGAAAGCCCAGGGCGATATTCGCGGTACAGATTTCGAGCCGGAGCCGGAGGACGAAGACATTCGGGCGGATGTAAGCGATCTGGCAATGTCCTGGGGGCTTGGCGGCGGCATCGAATACAAGCTTTCGGGCGGCGCTAACCTGGTGGCGGGCATTCATTTCCAGCAACAATTCACCAATTTCAAGAACGACGGCAAGGTGCAGCGTGAACCCGCAGGTGAATATGTGGATGAGTCGTCAAAAGGCACCCTCGGTATTATTACGTTTCGGTTAGGCGTATTCTTCTAATGAATGGTTCCAAGGTTTCAAGGTTTCAAGGTTTTGCGTAACCTTGAAACCTTGTAACCTTGGAACCTTGAAACCCCTTTTTCATCCGACATACCCCGCAAAAAGCCCTGCAATTTTTCCGGCACTTTGCATTTTGCCGTAGTCAAGCAGGTAATAGACGAGTTTTCCCTCGCGCCGGGTGCGAACGAGGTTGGCTTGTCGCAGGATGCGCAGGTGCTGCGAGGCAACCGACTGTTCGATTTTCAGCGCATCATAAATTTCATGTACACAGGCCGGGTTTTTGTCGTCGATGATGGCGCAAATGCGTATCCGGAGCGGGTGTGCCAATGCCCGGAAGATATCGGACGACGATTTCATCTGGTCTTGTTGGTGAATGCGGGAGGCAATAGTATGTTTGCTCATGCTCAAAGCGATTATTACAAAATTGGATTTGTCGTTTTCAACGGCAAATATGCAATGTCCCTTTCATGTTACCTATTCCGCCAAATAAAAATGCTGCACATTGCCACGCATTACGGGACAACGTACAGCATTTATGGAATTGAAAATCTGCTAAATGGTTCTTATGCAGCAAGTTCCTCCACCAGCGAAGAAATCTGACCAAGCCGGTCTTTGTCCAACGAATAGTAGATAAACTTTCCCTGCCGGTCGGTACGCACCACACCTGCCCGGCGCAGGATAGCCAGATGCTGGCTGGCCACGCTTTGTTCGAGCCGAAGTTTTACGTAAATATCCGTCACCGTCATGGTTTTGTTTTCTTCCAGCAGGTCAATAATGCGCTGGCGCAATTTGTGATTCACAGCGCGCAGCACGAGTGCCGCTTTGCGCAATTCTGTGTAATCGAGCGGGATGTCGTTGATCCCTTTTTTCAACACGACCGTTTCGGCGTTTGCTTTTCTCATATAAAATGTTTTGAAAGGATAATTAACTCGGATTTTGACGGGTTAATGCTTTCCAAAATTGTGCCAGTTCTCCTTCTAAAAAACTAACATGCAAAAATAGCCTAAATCGTAAAACGGTTGAGCCTCTGCTGGAAATAATCGCCGGATTTAACAAATTGAATATGAACGCAATTTTATGTTAAAATGGCGCTTTGGAAGGGGTGGTGATATTGGGCGCTTTCATATAAAACGGCTCGAAATATGCCACATCCTGAAAATCAGCGTCTTGGAAAAACTGCTCCGCGAGTACCCGCAAATGGCGCGCGGAGCAATTTTTTACCGTACTAAAAACCACATTCTCGCAAGTCGTCACGTTTTCGATCTTGTAACTACCGTTGCCTGCGATTACCGGCACTGCTGCCCCGGGCCTGAGAATGGCCTGATGAATGTATTTTTCAAACAAATTGTTCTCTATTATCAGTGGCTGTTCCGGTACAATTTCACGCAGGTCCGCATCGAAAGCAGCCAGCCATACTTCCTGACGGCGGGCGTCGAGCATGGAGATAAAGACGGTTGACGGTTGATGGTGGACGGTTGACGGCGGGGTGGAGGGTAACATCGCTTCACGGCCGGCCCAGGCAAGGGAATGCAGGGTGTTGACGGCAATGAGCGGCTTGTCGAGTGCGTAACAAATGCCTTTAGCGACCGAAGCCCCCACCCGCAGGGAAGTGTACGATCCCGGCCCACGGCTGACAGCCACGGCATCGAGTACAGCCAGGGGGATACCAGATGCCTGCACACAAGCTTCGATTTGCAGGGTGAGCAAAGCCGCATGGTTCAACGAGTGCAATTCTTCTTCAATGACAATAACATCGCCATCCACGGCAATAGCAACGGAACATACTTCTGTTGCGGTTTCTATGAGCAGGATACGGGACATGGGCAGTTGGCAGTAGCAGGTGGCGGTAGCAGTTGGCAGTAGCAGTAGGCAGTAGCAGTTGGCAGTAGCAGTCGGCAGTAGCAGTCGGCGGAGATCTGATTTGGGTGGTCGGGATGGGATTTGCGACAGCGGATACCGGTGCAAAGATGCGAAAGAAGGTCGGAATATGTCCAAAGCATAGGTGTGGCATGACCGCTTTGGCATCATTTAATTTGGTAAAATCCCCGGAAGCGGTCATGCCACACCTCGCCGAAGCAGGCATCAGTAGGCGCCTGCCAGCAATCCTTCCCGTTCGCTCAATCGCACCAAAACGCGGTGATCGCCAAAATCGAGCAGTACTGCGTCGTTGAGATACAATCCGGCTTCATTGTGCGCGAGGCGGAAGAACTGCAACACTTTCCCGACCACTTCGCGCCATACGGGTTGCACACCGACAGCGATGCGCTGTATCACCTGCTTGCCATGCATGCGCTGGAGGCGGTGGGCTGTTTCAACCAGATTTTCTGCTGTGAGCAAATGAATGGCCTCCGAATCATCGCCCGACGACAGCAGCAGCGATTCGCCGGAATCGAAAACCAATTCTACTGCGTAAAGGAACCGGTGCGGCATAGTACCTGCCTCCGGCTGGTTGTGCCAGATGTAGTAATTGACGTTGCCGAGCAATTGCTTTTCGAACGATTGCAACACCTGGATTTCTTCCAGGAGGAAACAATCGGGTGGTGTCGGGTCGTCGGGATGGGCCTTGTTTTCCATTGCCGCAAAGATAAGCAGCCGTCCTGCGTTTCGCGAAAATAGTCGCTTATGAAGTGCGGGTCATTTTCCCGCTTTGTACCGGATCACCTCCGCCTTTTCCATCGTGATCAGACCACCCGATTTGGATTGCTCGAACATCTGCTCGACCATGCGGACAAATTCCCTGATTTTTTCCTCGCTGTCCACGATTTCCACCACCAAGGGTAAATCGGAGGATAGTTCGAAGAGTTTTGCCGTGCGTACCCTGCTGTTCGCCCCAAAACCCATGATGCCCCGCACGACCGTCGCGCCCGACAAGCCTTGTTTTTTTGCCTCAAAAACGATGGCTTCATACAAAGGTTGCCGGCCCAGTTTGTCGTTTTCGCCGATAAAAATGCGCAGGAGTTTAGCATCCGGATTGTTTTCCATCGTCAGAAGAATTTGATAATTGAGAAGCCAATGAAGGTCGCCAGCAAACCCAACACGACACTTAATGTAATGTAAATCAGCGCATAACTGTACTGTCCGTCGCGCAACAAAGCAAAAGTTTCGTTGGAAAAGGCCGAAAAAGTGGTGAACCCGCCGCAAATTCCGGTCGCCAGAAACAGCCGCCACTCGGTTGTGAGGTTGGTTTTTTCGCTCAGACCGAATACCAGTCCGATGGCAAAACAACCAATAATGTTTACTGCCAGGGTACCGAAGGGAAACGCCGACAAAAACCTGCCTTGCGTCCATTGCGCCATGAGGTAGCGCAACACGCTTCCGATAAAACCGCCCGCCCCAATGATGAAAAGGAGTCTCATTTCCTGCACTATGTGTCCGGATCCGGAGCACAAACATAACCCTTTCGTTTCAATACTTCCGATTTGCCGCCTCCGGGATGTATTGGATTTGCCAAATTTTTGAAATTCGCGCAACTATTTCAAACACCCGCCAATCCATGACGCCTTCCATCGAATCTCTCCGCGCCGATTTAGCTGCCGAAGTTTTAACAAAAGCAGGCAAACCCGGCCTCATTCACCTGAACAACGCCGGCTCCGCCCTGCCGCCCTTGTCCGTCCTCCACGCCATGCAGGAACACCTCGACCTCGAAGCCCGCATCGGCGGTTATGAGGCGGCTGACGCAAAAGCAAACGAAATCGCGGGGTTTTACACCGCTATCGCCCGGCTGCTCCATGCGAAGCCGCGCAACATCGCCTTTGCGGCCAGCGCCACCGATGCTTATGCCCGCGTCCTGAGTGCCATTCCGTTCCGACCCGGCGACGCGATCCTGACTACCGAAAATGATTATGTGTCGAATCAGATCGCCTTTCTCGCTTTGCAAAAACGCTTCGGCATTCATCTCCTTCGCGCCCGCGACATGGCGGAGGGTGGTGTGGATGTTACTGATTTTGAAATGCTATTAAAAAAACACCGGCCCGTGTTGGCTGCCGTAACGCATGTACCTACCAACAGCGGTCTCGTGCAGCCGGTAGAAGTGATCGGAAATATCTGCCGCGCACACGGCGTCTGGTACCTCGTGGATGCCTGCCAGTCTGCCGGACAAATGGCACTGGACGTAGAGCGTATCGGCTGCGATTTCCTCTCGGCCACGATGCGCAAGTTTTTGCGCGGACCGCGCGGCGCAGGTTTTCTCTACGTCTCCGACCGGGCGCTGGATGCGGGTCTTGAAATGCTGCTGCCCGACATGCGCAGCGCCGACTGGACGGACCCGGACGAATACGTGACCGTGCCCACCGCCCAACGCTTCGAGTATTGGGAAATGCCGCCCGCACTTCTGCTGGGCAGCAAAGCCGCCGCCGAATACGCCCTCTCCGTCGGCATGGATTGGATCGAAAACCGGGTAAAAATGCTCGCCGACCTGACGCGTCAACGACTGCGCGAACTGCCCGGCGTACAAGTTTTGGACAAAGGTCCGGAATTGTGCGGTATTGTCACTGCCCATGCAAAACATTGGGATTCAAAAACTTTGCTTGAAAAACTTTGGTCCGAAAACATCAACTGCCGTATATCGTCGCTGGCGGTGGCGCAGTTGGATTTTCCCCGAAAAGGCGTGACCTGGGCGCTCAGGGTGTCGCCGCATTATTATAATACGGAGGCGGAAATTGGTAGGGTGGTGGAGGTGGCAGGTCGTTCTTAGGTGCGCTTGTTTTTCTCAGAGGTTTTTCACGAAGGTAGGGGTCGTGTCAAAATTCCCACATTTGAGGGTTAATAAAAAATGACCGAAATAATGTTTTGTGAGTACGCCAGATTTGACAACTTTTTAAAAGTTGTCAAATCTTCGCCTGGCGTTTGGCAAAAATAATTTGGCAAGCAAAAGATTGTTGCATTTGCTTGAGACTTTTGACACAACCACTATGCCTTTGACTGTGAATGAAGTTGAAAAACCGCACTAACTGTTGAAAATAAAAACAATATGTTTTTATTATGGGCGAAAAATCTGTAAAAAAATGCAATAATTTAGCAAAAAAGCAAAAATATTTTCTACGCCGGAAAAATTTATTTCAAATTATAAACTTTCTGTTTTACATTTGTCCGTCGGTTCAAATCTCGGAACCTGTACTTATTTTCACAATAATTCAATCTTCCGCCATGGGATACGCTAAAGGTCACTACTCGGATCCGGAAGCATATAAACTGCAGCAAAACAACCGCAAGTCAGCAGGGAATCATCGTCGCCGTCGTTCCAATATGACGCCCGGCAGGATCGTCGCAGAGCAGAGAGAAAAAGAATCGTTCTCTGTCGCCCGGAAGCTTGTCTGGCAACGGTTCAGGCGTTCGTTGATTGCATTGAGATACAGGATCAACTATTACACGCTCGGTTTTTTTCAGCGCAATACGCTGATAAAACTCGGGACGCTTGTGTTGGGAGGGTATTTTTTGTTGTTTGCAGAGGCCGGACCGCAGTTCATTGCGAGCGAAACGAAGCAAAGCGAACAAGGGATCGGGACGCTTATTGAAGATAAAGCCGAAACGAAACAATCTAAGCCGGTTAAAGCCAAAACCAAGCCCAAAAGTGAGGCATCGCCCGTCGGCGCTTCCGATTTGTTTTCAGAACAGGCAGAAGACTATGTGGAGCGTTTTCACAGTATTGCTCGCGGAGAAATGAATAAGTATGGTATTCCGGCGTCCATCAGCCTCGCACAGGGCCTGATCGAAAGCAGGGCCGGTTCGAGCAAATTGGCCGTGAACAACAATAATCACTTCGGGATCAAGTGTTTTTCACGCAACTGCAAAAAAGGCCATTGCACCAATTTCACCGACGATACACACAAGGACTTTTTCAGGAAATTCAAAAATCCCTGGGAAAGTTGGCGCGCGCACAGCCAATTACTGGCCACGGGGCGTTATACCAAATTAAAGAAATACGGGCATGATTACCGTAAATGGGCCTACGGGTTAAAATCGATCGGGTATGCGACCGACCGGAATTATGCCGAAAAACTCATCGGTATCATCGAACGGTATGAATTGTATAAATATGACCGGTAACCCTGCATTAACCATAAATGATTGAAAATGAAAGTTATGAAAACAAAAATCTTCCCGCTTGCGCTGTTGATCATTTGTGGCCTTAGTTGCAGGCGACCTGCTTTCCCCAAGCCCGGCGAACCTACCATGACAGAAGTTACCGACAACGTAAAACCTAACCTGAACCTGCCCTGGCGGGTGGTGAAAGGAATTCGGGTTGCCTCATCCCTGCACGTATACGACGTATTTTTCGTCAAAAAAAGCCTCCTTAAAAAATTCGCGGATCGGGAATATTTCTGAATATGCCCCCCCCTTTCCCGGCAACGCTTTTATTTCGGCCCGCAGGTCGCCGCCCTTCAGGGCGATGATGCCATTGGGATAAGCGTGATGGTGTTTCTTTTTTAGCAATCGCTGACTCCAGACCAACAGCTTATCCAGTGTCGTCACACCCCGCGATAGTACGAAGTCGAATTGGTTGTTCATTTTCAATTCTTCAACCCGTGCATGTAATGCGTTTACATTTTTGAGACCGAGCGCACCTGCTATTTCCCTGACCACCTGAATTTTTTTACCGGTACCGTCCACCAGCACAAACTCGGTGTCCGGAAACATGATTGCCAGCGGGATTCCGGGAAAGCCGCCGCCGGTACCGAGGTCGAGCACCCTTGCTCCGGTTTTGAATTGCATTACTTTTGCTATGGCGAGGGAGTGAAGGATGTGGCGCTCTTCTAAGTTCTCGATATCCTGTCTCGAGATCACGTTGATTTTAGCGTTCCATTCTGTATAGAGTGGCTTAAGTTGCTCGAAACGAGTGCGTTGCTCCGCGTTTAAATCCGGAAAATATTTGTCGGTCAATTGCATGGAAGTTCAGCGGGCAAGGTGATTCAGCATTTTTTCGGCCTGTATGCGGCGGATCGAGTCTTGTGTGTTGGAGCGGGCCCGTTCCACTGCCCGGGTGGCTTTGTCTCGCATGAGTGGATTAAGTTCGGCTATTTTTACAAAAGCCAAACCCTGGTACCAATAGATATCTTCGCTGAAGTGTTCCAGGTCGTCGATTTTGGAAAAGCATTCCAGGGCAAGTTCCGGTTCTTCCTGTGCCAGGGCTATTATGCCGATATAAAGCAACGCATCCGAATGGCACATTGCAAGTGAATCTTCCAATATTTGGATCAAAACAGCCTGTGCCGATTCGTAATCCTTCGTCTGGTAAAAACGGTCGGCTTCCGTCAGGTAGAATTCGCAGGCGCCGGGTCGTGTCGAAACCGAATCATTGCCCATCTCCGGGCCGTATCGTTGTCGCATATCCGTCATCAGGCTTTCCGGCAAAGTGAAATTTTCGTCGTACACCTGGGCCGGCGTTTTGGACCGGAAGACATACAGCCAGATGAGCCACGTAACTGTAAGAATCGCAAAGACAATGAATATGTTACGGGCCAGATGGTTTTTGGATGCAGCCGTTGTCAGCCCTTCGAGTCGGCGTTCGGCTTTGCGTATATTTTGCCAAACGGGATATCTGACATCTTCAGTTTGTTCCCCTTTTTTCCAGGCATCGATCAGTGCGCGTGTTTCACGCAGTTCGTCCGAACCTGGAATTAATGAAGTAGTGTCCGGCTCGTCAGGCGAGGGCGCCGTTTCGGGCAAGGGTTGTCCTTTTTCAGCCAGCCAATCTTTGTAATGGGCGAGTGCGAAGGATCTGAACTGGTAAAAAAACGGCACTCCGACAAGCAATGTACCGGCACGCGCCTGTTTTGCCGATTCAACGATGGCAGTCCGGAAAAAAGCCCGTCCTGATGCCTCACTTCCTCCCAAAGCAGTCACGGCACGTACAACCGGAAGACGGAATTCGGCATACAAGATTTCAACGACGGACTCGTCATTGTTGCGCAAGCCGTTGATATAATCTTCGTTGGTAAGATTTCCTGTCGGGTAGTCCACAAAATTTTGTTTTGGATCACAAACGTACGTTAAAAAACAAAAAGAGCCAGGACATTGCTGCCCCGGCTCCATGAAAACACCTAAAACCCTATTAACTAACCTTATGAAAACAACTCTTTTGAAAAGAGGTTTAACCGATCTGAATGGTTTTTACAACCGGCTTGGCTTCTTCTTTTTTGCCAATCGTCACGTTCAAAATTCCGTTTTCGTAAACAGCTCCGATGGCTTCCTGGTTTACCGTTTTGGGGAGTTTGAACGAGCGTTTAAACGACGCAACAGAGAATTCGCGGCGCGTATAGCGCTCGTTTGTCTCTTCTTTGTTAGTTTCGCGGTTGGCCGACACGATCAGGAAGTCGTTTTCGATGTTCACTGAAAAGTCTTGTTTGTCGAAGCCCGGAGCCGCGAGTTCCAATTTGAACGAGTTTTCCGTTTCAACAACGTTAATTGCCGGTTGGTTTAACACCGAATCACTACCCACGAAGTTGGAAATGTTACGGTTGAAAAACTCGTCAAGGAAACCGTTGAAGGAAGGCTTGGTTGAAGGGAATGGCTGAAATTTTACGATGCTGGTCATTTTTTAACAATTTTTATGGTTAAAGACTGTTTGGAAAAGTAAATCGGGCGTTTTGAATAACCCGGCATCCAGCCCATTCAATCTACGTTCCAACCGGATAAAATGGATTTTTTGACAGAAAAACTTTTTATAAAAGTGTCATTTTGTCATTATGTAATGCAGTGCGAGTGTCAAAATGGCATTAGTGGAAAACGCCCCTGTTTAAAAGACGGTTTATGAATGTTTTGTGTTTGCATCAACCCCTCCCCCACCGGGAGGGGAGACGTAGAGGACACCACGCTCCCCTCCCGGT
>CXWJ01000237.1_pt1 | contig 103480 bp, 66 predicted proteins | sample 590841 | NCBI WGS metagenome assembly CXWJ01 (sample SAMEA3498367, study PRJEB10139) | wastewater metagenome | biome: wastewater treatment plant; material: activated sludge | place: Austria | collected 2015-01-21 | reverse complement strand
GCGAAGGCACGGTGGTGGACGCCGACGACCTCATCGCGGAAGTCCTCAAACTGGCGGGCGAACAATCCTCCGAGCGTGGTGAGATCGAAGGCATTTCAGCCGCCGAAAAACAGGAAAACCTGCGCAAGGTCGGGATGGGCGCACTCAAGTTTTTTATCGTCAAAGTGCACCCGAAGAAAAAAATGATCTTCAATCCGGAAGAGTCGGTGGACTTGCAGGGGCAGACCGGCCCCTACATCCAGTACAGTTTTGTCCGCATCAACGGCCTGATGCAACGGGTTGAAAAAGAAGGTGTTGACTTGTCGAAAGCCGGCGATTACACCGGTATTCAGCCGCAGGAAAAAGAACTGCTGACGGCCCTGCACGACTACCCGAATGTGGTGCAGAAAGCCGCCGATGAATACGATCCTTCCCTGATCGCCAACTTTTGCTACGATCTGGCGAAGAAATACCACCGGTTTTGGCACGACCTTTCGATTTTCAACGCGGACACGGCGGAGGCGAAAGCGTTTCGTTTGCAACTGAGCCGGTCGGTGGGGCAGGTTTTGCAGTCAGGCATGAAGTTGTTGGGTGTGGAGATGCCGAACAGGATGTGATTTTAGAAGAAAAACCGCGCTCCCAGCCCCCCTCCAATTTCAAAATCAGTTTCTGATATGAGTTCCAGTCTTGGCGTCAGTTGCAGGAAAATATCGAAGCGGTCGAACTCGTAATTGATGCCGAAATTGCCGCTGACACCCAACACCAGATCATCGTCATCGTCTCCCTGATTATTGTCGTCGCGTATACCAATATAAGCGCCGGGGCCGTAGTAGAAGTTGAAAGGCTGACTGCCGCCGATTCGTTTAAACCAAAGCCCGTGTACGTTGACAAAGAAAAAGTCACGGTCGTTGTCGTTGAAATCCCACGCAAAAAGAATGTCTAATCGCATGGGTTTGGTGTTGCGGAAATGCAGGTTGAGCCCTGTCGGGTCGCCAACCTGGAAACCGACGCCGACTTTGCCGACTTGCGTTTGAGCGGACAACTGATTTGAAAATATCAGATTGAAAATCAGGAAGAAACCGGAAAAAACAGCGGCGCCGGTAAGGCGTTGAACGATGGAGAGGTTTTTGTAATGTGGCATGTCAAAGTACGTAATTGGGTTAAAGATAACACTGCAAAGGTCGGGAATGACAAGAATTTCTGCCCTGAAACTTGTTCACCTCCCCTTATGTTTCCCCAAAACGCACTTTCTTTGCACCCCATTTTGCAGCATCCGAATATGAGCACAGAAAAAACGAACATTAGCACCGAGTCGCTCAACTTCCTCGAAGAGATCGTCGAAGCCGACCTCGCTACGGGTAAATACGACAGCATCCTCACCCGCTTCCCCCCCGAACCCAACGGCTACCTCCACATCGGCCACTCCAAAAGTATCTGCCTCAATTTCGGCCTCGCACAGAAGTACGGCGGCAGCACCAACCTCCGCTTCGACGATACCAACCCGGAAACCGAAGAAACGGAATACGTGGAAAGCATCCTCGACGACGTGCGCTGGCTGGGCTTCGAACCGGCCAATGTGTTCTATGCCTCCGACTATTTTCAGCAACTCTACGAATGGGCCAAAGTGCTGATCGCCAAAGGCAAAGCTTACGTAGATTTTTCCACGCCCGAAGAAGTGGCCGCCCTGAAAGGTACGCCGACCACGCCGGGCACGCCAAGCCGGTACCGCGACACTTTGCCGGAAGAAAACCTTGCCCTGTTCGAGCGCATGAAAAACGGCGGGTTCCCCGACGGCCATTGTACGCTGCGAGCTAAGATCGACCTCGCTGCGCCCAATATGCAGATGCGCGACCCTTATCTCTACCGCATCAAAAAAGCGCATCACCACCGCACGGGCGACGACTGGTGCATTTATCCGATGTACGACTGGGCGCACGGACAAAGCGACAGCATCGAACACATTACCCACAGTATCTGTACTTTGGAGTTCATTCCACACCGCGAACTTTATGACTGGTGCATCGAACAATTGGGGATTTTTCCATCCAAACAATACGAATTTGCACGGCTCAACCTCACTTACACCGTGATGAGCAAACGCAAACTCAAACAATTGGTGGAGGAAGGCCACGTAAGCAGTTGGGACGATCCGCGTATGCCAACCATCTCCGGCTTTCGTCGCAGGGGTTATACACCCGAAAGTATCCGCGATTTTGCGCAACGTGTCGGCGTGGCCAAACGGGAAAATATGATTGAATTGTCGCTACTCGAATTTTGCATCCGCGAAGATTTGAACAAACGCGCCCTGCGCCGTTTCGCTGTGCTCGACCCGTTGAAAGTGGTGATCACCAATTACCCGGAAAAAAATACCGAATGGCTCGAAACGGAAAACAACCCGGAAGATGCGGAAGCGGGCAAACGACAGTTGGCATTCAGCCGTGAACTGTATATCGAACGGGATGATTTTATGGAAAACCCGCCGCCCAAGTATTTCAGGCTTTCGCCCGGCGGCATGGTGCGCCTGAAATCGGCCTTTATCATTCGCTGCGAAGAAGTGGTGAAAGACGATGCCGGCAATGTTTCAGAGATACGTTGTGCATACATTCCGGAAAGCCGCTCCGGGCAGGATACTTCTGGTTTGAAACCACAGGGCGTGATTCACTGGCTGTCGGCCAATGATGCCGTGCGCGCAGAGGTGCGGCTCTACGACCGCCTGTTCCAGTTGGAAGACCCGGCAGCGGAGGACGATTTTAAAAAATCGCTGAACCCGAATTCGCTGCAAGTGATTGAAAATGCGTTGGTTGAACCGGTATTAGCGAACGTCGCTCCGGGTGATAAATTCCAGTTTACCCGGCTCGGTTATTTTTGTGTCGATCCCGACAGCGCCGCCGGAAAACCGGTGTTCAACCGGACAGTAACATTGAAGGATACCTGGGCGAAGGAAGTGAAAAAACAAGGCTGAAAATTTACCATTCAGGTGTTAAAGTGGTGCCGACGGGCCCGGAGTTTATTCGTTGGCAGTAATTTTTTGGAACTGACCGGCATGAAGGACGATCTTCATGCCGGTTATTTTTTTCCTAAATAAATTAAGCACAATGAAGCAATTACACACAAAATTGCTCGCCCTCGGCTTTGTCCTGACGGGTGGGCTGCTCTCCGCGCAATCCTTCGAACCCTTTTGGTCGGAAACTTTCGACAACAACATTCCTGCCGGCTGGACCAATGTCGATGCGTCCAATCAGAACGTACTCTGGAAGTGGTGCGCTAACAATACATCCGGGTGTTCTCCTCTCTTTTCGGGCGAAGACATTTTCCAGGCTACAACGGCAGCCACCGGCTATGTACATGTCAACTCCGACGGCGCGAATCAATTGCCGCAAAGCCATATCAGTCGCCTAACCACTTCGGCCATCGATTGCTCCGGTAAAAGCGTGGTGTTTGTCAAATTTCAGTCGCATATCGGGACGTATACCGTGACACCTGCGACGAGCGCTCTTTTGCGGGTCAGTACCAACCTGACCGACTGGACAACTTTCACCGCTTTCCCGGATTTGCTTGCAGCCAATGAATTTTCCCCCAATCCCAATGTTTCTATTCTCGATATTTCCTCCGTAGCGGCTAACAATGCAACGGTGTATATCCAATGGGAGTGGACAGGCAACTACGAGTACATGTGGAATCTGGACGACATCGAGTTATACGATCAAAACCCGACGCCTAAATTCGATTTGTCGATCGCCAATTTCTTCTACCCCGCATCCAGTTTTGCCACACCTGTTTCGCAAATCAGCACGGATACGTTCGGGTTCTTTATTTTCTTGTCCAACCGCGGCCTGCTACCCATGACCAATGTCAAAGTGAAAGCCACTGTGGAAGACCTGAATTCCTCGGAAGTATTATTTGCGGATAGCGTTTTATTGGAGAGCATAGAACCGGGTGTGACCGATTCAGCCGTCGAAATGGCCAATCAATACGTCCCGGCATTGCCTGAAGGGGCATATACCATTCGGTACACCGTACAATCCGATTCAAGCGATCTGATCGCTGCCGACAATGAAATCGAAAGTCCGTTTATCGTAACGGGCAATGTGTTTTCGAAAGAAAACGGCGCGCAAACGGCTACCCGGCCCTTTGACGATGTCTCCTGGACGGTTGGCAATTATTATGTCATGTCGGGCGGCCAGTTCGACGCCTATAAAGCCACACAAGCGGAGTTTGCTTTTGCGACGGACTCTACCGAACTGGATATCGACGATGTGACGGCTACCATCTCATTTTTAAAGGTGAACGACGACGTGCCGCTTGATTTTGATGGTTTTGACACCGGGGAGTTTCCGGGCGAGAGCGTGACCTTGCTGGGGTTTGCCAATTATGAAACGCCCGACGGATTGGTAAATTATCAACTTCAACAGGCAGACATCATTGATTTTGAAACCATTGAGCAGGGTGTTTTGCTCGAGCCCGGCGGCCGTTATTTCCTGACCGTAGGCTACAGCGATGATGCACGCAAAACAAACCATGCTTTCGCTACGGATTTCAATTATTACGGCGTGGTCAGCACGATCACTTTTTCCGACCAGTGGTACTTGGGCGGCTTCGGCGACGACCTTGCTGCTTTGCTGCGGATGTACATCAGTTTGGTGAGCACCACCGACGAAAAACCGCTGCCCGAAACGGCGTTGAAAGTGTTCCCCAACCCGGTGCGGGATGTGGTGAACCTCGCCGTTCAATTCGAGCAACCCACCGATGCTACCATTACGATTGCGGAGATCAGTGGCCGGGTAATTACTTTTGAAGACCGGCAGGATTTGACCTCGGAACAGATTTCCTATCCAATACCACAATTGGCGGCGGGTATTTATCTTGCCCGGATCGCTACGAGTGAAGGAACACGGACGGTGAAATTCGCCGTACAGCGGTAATCTTTAATTCAACACGGAGAGCACAGGGAAGGGCAAACTCATCAATATTTGACATTTTCAATTTATCCTTAAAATTTTGATGCGTTTGCCCCGCTCTGTGTCTTTTGTGTCTCTGTGCTGAATTAAATGCAGACGACTACAACCCACCCAAAAATGAAATGATCGCACGCGCTGCTTTTTCAGACGCGCCACCATCGCCCAGGCGGTGGCGCAAATCGGCGTAACCTGCCCTTATTTCGGCTGCTTTTTCCGGATTGAGTATTTCGGAAAGGGCAACCTTTAAGTTTTCCCGGTTCAATTCGTCCTGGATCAACTCGCGTACCAACGGACGATCCAGGATGAGGTTAACTAAGGAGATGTATTTTACATTGATCAAACGTTTGGCGATGTGGTAGGAGATCGGGCTGCCCGCGTAACACACGACTTCCGGCACGTCGAGCAGGGCAGTCTCCAGCGTGGACGTACCCGATTTTATAAGTGCTGCTTTTGACTGGCCGAGCAGTGCGTACGTTTGGCCTTGCGACAACCGTACTTGTGGATATTGTTCCAGATATGGCCGGTAGAACTCCGCCGGCAACGACGTCGCGCCGGCCACCACAAATTCATAACCGGGAAAATCTGCCATGACTTCGAGCATACGCGGCAGAATGCGCCCCACTTCCTGGCGGCGGCTGCCGGGTAACAAGGCGATCATTTCCGGGATTCGGGATTCGGGATTCGGGATTCGGTGTTGTCCGAGCGCGTCTAATAAGGGATGACCGACAAATTCCGCTTCAACGCCGTATTTTTTGTAAAAATCTTCTTCAAAAGGGAGGATCACCAACATTTTGTCCACGTCGCGTTTGATGTCGTGTACCCTGGAGGCATGCCATGCCCAGATTTGGGGAGAGATGTAATAAATCACTTTCAGACCCTGCTGCCGGGCCCATTTGGCAATCCGGAGATTGAAGCCCGGATAATCGATCAACACCAACGCATCGGGTTGGAATTGCAGGATGTCTTTTTTGCAAAAAGCGATGTTGCGAAAGATCGTGCGCAGGTTCTTCAGCACTTCCACAAAACCCATGAACGCCAGGTCGCGGTAATGTTTCACCAGTTCGCCGCCGGCGGCCTGCATCATATCGCCGCCCCAGACCCTGCACTGCACATCGGCTCGCTGCGCCTTCAATGCTTTGATCAGATTGGAGCCGTGCAAATCTCCGGAAGCTTCGCCTGCGATGATGTAGAGTTTCATGTAGATTGTTATCGGTTATCGGTTATCGGTTATTGGTGAGAATGTTTAATTGGATCAACCGTCGCAAAGGACGCTTTTTTCAAAAAAAATGCGGCAGCCGACAATCGGCCACCGCATTTTTTTTATTTATGACTCAGCATCTCTCATCTCTCATCTCTCATCTCTCATCTCTCATCTCTCATCTCTCATCTCTCATCTCTCATCTCTCATCTCTCATCTCTCATCTCTCATCTCTCATCTCTCATCTCTCATCACTTGATCACCACCCATTGAGCGTTGGCGACACCTTCTTTGCCTTGCAAAAAGACGCGGTAGCTGCCGGATGGCAGGTTGGTAGCGTCGAGCGTCACCGTATGTTCGCCGGAAGTGAGGTCGCCGAGGTTGTTCGTCTGAACGAGCATGCCCTGGGCATTGTACACCATCAACGAGATGCTTTCCGGCTTTTCGAGGCCGAAACGAACCTGTGCCACATCGCGGGTCGGGTTGGGGCGGAGGCTGAACGTGCTGAGTTGCAGTTCTTTCACATCCACCAGTGCCGTCACGTTGATATTGTCGACAAAGAGGTTGTTGCCATAGCCGCTTTCACCGACAAAACGGATCAGCAATTCCGGGCTGCCGTTGTAGTCGGAAATATCGATGGCGTTGCTTGTCCACTGATCGGCGGTAGGCACAAAGCCGGGACCACCGTCCGGGCTTGCCACCGGAGGCGCAGTGGACAAACCGTCTTTGCCGTCGTGGAAAATCGTAGTCCACGTAACGCCGCAATCGTTCGATACTTCTACACGCAAGCTATCGAAGAAAGTAGCACTGTAATATGCATAAGCGTGGTCAAAATTAAACGTAGTCACGCCATTTGCCAGGCTCAGGTCGATTTTCGGCGTGGTCAGTATCGGATCGCCAAGGCCTGACGGCAGGGTAAAGAACGTGCAACGAGTGGAGCGTGAACTGCCGCCGCCACCCGCGTTGGTCGCTAATTTCCAGCCTTGGGTACCGGTGCCGACGGCAATGTTGGCGCCCGTCCAGCCCGGAGGCGGAACAGCGCCGGTCTGGAAAGTATGCGTGAATGGCAAAGCCGTTGCAGGACCAATCAGCGCCTTGACATTCAGGGTGGATAAGGCACTGACCAAATTGGTCTGAACACCGTTGTTGGAGTTGAGCACTTCCACTTCTATTTTGAAAGTTCCCGCTTCGGTAAAGTTAGTATCAACCGTTGCCTGCGTGGAAGCGCCTGCAGCGAGGTTACCCGTCCAGGTGTCGTTTTTCCATACACCATTACCGACGCGCCAGCGGAGATCGACAGATGTGAGCGGCTCGGTGCCGACGTTGGTGATCGTATAGGTAGGTACATACCCGGCAACGCAGGCAAATGAAAATGCCGAAGGTATATTTACCCCTGCGGCAGGAATACCACCAACCGGAAGGGAACGTTCGGATTGCCACACCTCTTTCGTATCGTCGTTTTGCAACCAGGCGCAGGCGGCGATCTTATTCAGATCATAAGCATAGCCGATTTTCCAGGCGAACGTGTAAGTCTTTGTCTCACCGGCTGCAAATGCGCCGGTCGCAGTGCCGCCCGCGTTGGGCAGCATTTTGCGCATTACCTGGAAAAACTCAGTTTCGCCGTTGCTGCCGGGGGCCTCATCGAAGAAAATTTCTTCTTCGATAACGGCTGCGCGCAGGCGGAGGTTGCCACTGAGTGCATCGTCGGAAGTGACCGATATTTGTACGATCACCGAGTCGTAAGTTGCCGAAATCGAATGGCTGACGCTCATGGTGACAGGAGTCAGGTCAGCAGCGGCAGCCATAATTTCTGCAGAACTCATACAAGCGGGAGCACCTGTACCGGTCCAGCCATTGCAATCATTCGGAAGCGCGACGCCATTTAAAGGCGCATGTGGAACACCCCCGACACTATAGTAGCTGATGCGGGTAGCCACTTCGCCAGGGTTTTGTTCGTTCATCGGGTCGTAGCCGGGGAAGTTCGCTTGGTATTTGATGGCCGTCACAATGTCGTAATTGTCAAGCAAAACCGCCTGAAATCCCGGGTTTTGCGAAGCGCAGGGGCCGCAGGAGGCATTCGTAAATTCCTCTACCAGGACACGGCGCGGATGCGTTTGCGCTGAAGCAGCCAGCACAAATGCACATGCCATGGAAGTAAAAAGTAGTTTTTTCAACATAAAGCAGTGATATTTAAATTTTGAAAATTGAGCCGCAAAACTACCTATCAGATTGTGTTTAGCACAATTTTTAGATAAAAATGTCCTGAAGAGATATTTATAGCAATTATGCAGTATCTATCAAAATAATTTTGGCCCAGATTAAGGAACTTACCGCACCTGAATTTGTTTGAGGGCGGTAATTTTGTCGGTGGACGGTAGACGGTAGACGGCGTAGAGTTGACAACAAATATTCTCTCTACCGCGAAACCATCCACCATCCACCATCCACCGTCCACCGTCCACCGTCAATATGCACTTCGAGCCGAAAGATGTATTCCGCAAATTAGAGTTTGATAAAATACTCGATTTGCTTGAAAAAGAAGCCCTTACGCCTATGGCGGCGGAGGAGTTGAAACATATTTTTCCCAAAACCGATTTTGACGAAATCGACCTCGCATTGCGTGAAATCCGCGAATTCAAACTGGCCTTAGAAAAAAACGACCGCTTTCCGTTGGAGTCGTTCCCCGACATCCGGCCCGATTTGAAAATGCTGGAAATCGAGGGTTACACCTTGCAGGCCGAGTCGTTCCAGGGAATTTTGCGCATCCTGTTCCTGATGCGCGACATATTCAAATTCTTCGCGGCAGGGCCTAAGAAAGATATTTATCCGAGATTGTACGACATCACACGGCTACTTTCCTACGACGAAGGTTTGATCAAGGCCATCCATGCCGTCTTCGACGAAAAAGGCGAAATCCGCCCGGATGCCTCGCCCGAACTGATGCGCATCCGCCGGGAGATGCAACACAAAATCAGGGAGTTGGACGGTCGCTTCCGTCAGATCATCCAGGAATACCGCTCCAAAGGCTGGCTGTCCGATTCGCCCGAGTCGTTCCGCAATGGTCGCCGGGTACTCTCTGTGCCTTCAGAACACAAACGCAAAATAAGAGGTATCATCCACGACGAATCGGACACCGGTCGTACGGCATTTATCGAACCGGAAGCCGTGATCGAGATCAACAACGACCTGTTCGACCTGGAGCACGACGAAAAACGCGAAATCTTCCGCATTCTGCGCGATTTGAGCGAAACGATCCGGCCTTACAGCAATCTGATCCGGAGTTATGTAGAAACGCTCGTGCGCTTCGACGTGATCCAGGCCAAAGCGCGGCTTGCGCTCGCTTTGCGCGCCGGCATGCCCATATTAAAAGAAAAACCCGTCATTTCCATCCGCAAGGGTTACCATCCGCTTTTATACCTGAAAAACAAGCTGTTGGGTAGAAAAACGGTCCCGTTCGACCTGCGGCTGAACCCGGAAAATCACATCCTCATACTTTCCGGTCCCAATGCCGGCGGCAAGTCGGTGGCCATGAAATCAGTCGGTCTGCTGCAACTCATGGTGCAAAGCGGGCTGCTTGTTCCGGTGCATGAATTGAGCGAATTCGGCATTTTTCAACAAATTTTTGCCGATATCGGCGACCAACAGAGCCTCGACGACGACCTCAGCACTTATTCCTCCCGCCTGCAAAATGCCCGCGTTTTTCTCGAAAAAGCAACCCCGCAGACGCTCGTGCTGATCGACGAAATGGGCAGCGGCACCGACCCTAAACCCGGTGGCTCAATTGCCGAAGCCATACTGCGTCAACTTCACCGCAAAGGCGTCTATGCTGTCATTACCACACACTACTCGAACCTGAAAGTGTTCGCTTTTCGCAATCCCGGCATCCTCAACGGGAACATGCACTTCGATAAAGACACCTTATCGCCGACGTATGAATTGAAAGTGGGGCGCCCCGGCAGCAGTTACGCTTTCGAGATAGCCGAAAAAAGCGGCCTCTCCAGAGACATCATCGGTTATGCCCGCAACCGTACCGGCTCCGAAACGGCGGTGGATGACATATTGATCGAACTCCAGCGCGAAAAACAGGAACTGGAAGAAAAACTGCAATCCATCGCGGAAAAAGAACAATCGCTCGAGCGTCTGATCAAGACCTACGACTCCATGCACCACGACCTGGATGTGAAGCGCAAGCAATTGAAACTCAACCAAAAAGAACACGAACTCCGTGTCAGTGCCAACACCAGCCGTGAGGTGGACAAATTGATCCGCCAACTCAAAGACGAAAAAAACCTCGAACGGGCCCAGGAAATCTCTGCCAAACTCCGGTTGGAACGCAGCGACAAAGCCCGGCAGGTGGACGAAGTGAATGCAGAAGTCCTCAACCTCGAAGAAAAGGCAATGCCCTCCGCGTCGGGCCGCCCGCTGGCAGTGGGCGATTATGTGCGCTTGCGGGCGGGTGGTGCCACGGGCCGTATTGAAGAAATAAAAAGTCAGAAAGCCAGTATCGCCATGGGAGGAATCCGGGTCACCGCGCATGTACGCGACCTGTTGCCGGCTGCCGAACCGATGCAACAAACCTCGCACGTGACTGCCACTGATTTGCAACAAGCGGCGATGTTCGATGCCAAGATCGACCTGCGCGGCATGAGCAAGGACGAGGCCATGCAGGTGCTGGAAAAATTTGTCGACAACGCCCTGCTTTCCAGTGCCAGCACCCTGCGAATCCTGCACGGCAAAGGCGACGGTATTCTCCGCAAAGTGGTTCGCCAGAAACTCCGCGAATACGGCGGCAATATTTCCAACATTTATCACCCGGAACAGGAGGGTGGGGGAGAGGGTGTGACGATTGTGGAGCTGGCGTAACTAACGATTTTGGATTTACGATTTACGATTATTTTGATCCGAAAAAGATAAAAACTGTGCTTTTTTCGGATCAAAATAATCGTAAATCGTAAATCCCAAATCGTAAATCATTTCGGTTGCTCCCACAACTCAAGTTTATTCCCCTCGGGATCGAGCAGCCAGGCGAACTTGCCGAACTCTTCCGCTAATGGTTCGCCGATGAGTTCTACGCCTTCTTTGCGCAGTTCTGTTACGAGCGCGTCGAGGTCATCTACCCGCAGATTGATCATAAAGGGCGAGTCGGAAGGATCAAAATAGTCGGTACTGCGTTTGAAAAAGCTCAATACGGCATAACCCTCGGGGTGCGGGTCGTCTTTAAAATTGAATTGGGCGCCCCAACTTTCGAGACAGACTCCCAAGTGCCTGGCGTACCACGCGCGGGTATTTTCCTGGTCGCGGCATTTGAAAAAGATACCGCCGATACCGATGACTCGTTTCATAAGATTGCTTCCTTGCTTCATTTTTGTTCGGACAAAAGTAGTTTATTTGTGGAGAAATAAAAACTTTTTGTTTGTAAAAAGATGAAAAACAATCTTCTCGCGGTTTTTGTAATCCTGATCGGATTACCTGCTTTTTCACAACAACCCTATCAACTCACCTGGCCGCGCGAACTTGCCATCACCGGGGGAAGCGGTGCAGGTATCGGCGTATCGCTGATGTTGCGACCCAACACCAAGGCATTTACACCGGAACAAATTGCTGCGCTGGATGTCTCGGATGTGCCCCGATTCGATCTATATGCCACCCGGCATTATTCCGCTTCGGCGCGCAAGGCAAGCGATATCATACTTTTTTCCTCCATTGCCATTCCAGCCCTATTACTCCTGGATGCGGATATTCGGGCTGACGCACCCGAAGTCGGAGTCATAGTCGGGGAAGTATTCCTGCTCAATATCGCTTTGACGCAACTCACGAAGGAAATTGTTCATCGCCCGCGTCCTTTTAACTACAATCCCGACGTTTCGCCGGACCCAAAACTGGAACGCGACGCGCGGCTTTCTTTTTTCTCCGGCCACACGTCCACAACGGCAGCCATGTGTTTCGCTACTGCAAAAATATGGACCGATTATCACCCTGATTCCGGTTGGAATCCGGCGGTCTGGATTGCTGCGACCGCCATTCCACTTACCGTAGGATACCTGCGTATGAAAGGCGGCAAACATTTTCTGTCCGATGTGCTGGCGGGTTTTATCGTCGGATCTGCCACCGGACTACTTGTTCCGCAGCTTCACCGGCAGCGTGGTAATTAACGATTTTCAAAATTACGCTTCCGATGCTTCCGTCGCCGGGAGGCATTCTATCTTTGCCCGGCTCTTCTCCTCTTCCATGATGGGGGAGGTCGGGAGGGGGCTTTATGGACAAAACACTCGAACAGTTCCGGGAGGTCGTGCACCGCTGCCGCGACCTTTTTTTGAAAAAAACCGCCGATTACGGCACAGCCTGGCGTATTCTGCGTCCGGCGAGCATCACCGATCAACTTTACATCAAAGCCCTGCGCATCCGAAGTATCGAAGAAAAAGGTGAGCAAAAAGTGGCCGACAGCGTGGAATCGGAGTTTATCGGGCTGGTCAATTACTGTGTGCTGGCACTGATCCAACTGGAACTTTCTGCCGATGCCCCACTGGAATTGGCGCCACAACAAGTTGCCGAACACTACGATCATCACATCGACGAAAACATCCGGTTATTGCAGGATAAAAATCACGACTACGGCGAAGCCTGGCGGCTTATGCGCGTGAGCAGCATGACCGACCTGATTTTACAAAAATTACTGCGTATCAAACAAATAGAAGACAACGCCGGCCAAACGCTGGTGTCCGAAGGCCTGGAAGCCAATTACCGCGACATTATCAATTATGCGGTTTTTGCGCTCATTCGGCTGGGAGAAAGAAGTTGAGTGGTTGAGTGTTTGAGTGTTTGAGAATATGTTTCCCACTCGTTCGCTCTCAAACACTCAACCACTCAACTCCTCAACCACTCAACCACTCAACAATACAACATGACTTCTCTTCCTACTCTTCTCATTTCTTTTGTCATAGTGGGCGCCCTGCTGACTGCATGGACGGTGCGCGCCAACAAGCACAAGTCCGTTTTATGGACTTTCCTCCAGCATTTCTGCGGGGTGTGGTTTATCTTTTCCGGATTGGTAAAGGCCGTCGACCCGATCGGCACGGCCTATAAGATGCAGGACTATTTCGACGCATTCGAGCCGACGTTTGCCGGTTTGAACAACATGTCGGCAGGTCTCGCGCCGCTTTTTCCCTGGCTGGCGAAGTACAGCGAAGGTTTTTCCATTACGATGATTGTCCTCGAAATCGTACTGGGCATCATGCTCATCGTCGGCTTTCAGCGCAAGTTAACGGCATGGCTGTTTTTCTTAGTGGTTGTTTTTTTTACGGTACTGACGGGTTTTACCTACCTGACCGGCTTTGTCCCCACAGAAGCCAACTTTTTTGATTTTGCAAAATGGGGTCCGTATGTAAAAACCCAGATGCGTGTCACGGATTGCGGTTGTTTCGGCGACTTTATCAAACTCGATCCGAAGATTTCCTTTTTCAAGGATTTGGGGCTGATGATCCCTGCCGTGATGTTCCTGGTCCGTTCCGGCAAAATGCACCAGCTCTGGACGGCGCTTACACGCAATAGCGTGGTCGGCATAACGACGGCGGCTTCGTTCCTTTTTTGCTTGCAAAATACTTACTGGGGGCTTCCGATGGTAGACTTTCGTCCGTTTAAAATCGGCTCCAACGTGCGCGAACGCAAAGAATTGGAATCCAATGCCAAAGTGGACATTCTCGGCTGGGTGTTGCGCAACGACAGCCTCGACCAGACGGTGACCTACATGGAACCGGAACCAAACAAATATACCTACGTGAAGCAATACCCGAAAAATCAGGGCTGGAAAGTGAAAGACCAGATTCAGACCGAGATGTACGTGGAAAAAGACGGCCAGCGAATGCCGGTGACCAAAACGAAAGTGAGCGATTTCGCCATCGAAAGCAGCGAGGGTGAAGTCACCGAAGACATCCTGAATGAAGCGGGATACAGCCTGATGATCATTGCCTACAAACTCAAGGGCCAGAAACAAATGGAGACTATCGCCATACCGGACACCACCTGGGCTTCAGACACGATCAGGGTCAGCAAGGACTCATTTTACCTCCAGCCGCGCATCGTGACAGTCGGACAGAAAACAATAGAGAAAGAGGTGTTTATCCCGGCCGTTGATTACGCCGAACGATTCCTGCAGGAAGTGAATCCGCTGGCCGAAGCAGCCGCCAAAGCGGGTTGGAAAGTCTATGCGATCACTACTTACGGCGATGCGGAGTCGGCAGCCGATTTTGCGCAGCGGGTAAAAGCGACCTATCCGTTCTACAAAGCCGACGACAAGTTGCTGAAAACCATCATCCGCGCCAACCCCGGTGTGGTGGTGTGGAAAGACGGTGTCGTGCTCGATATGTACCACCACCGGCATTTGCCGACATTCGAGGCATTGGGCGGGAAGTGGAAGTGATTTTTCAAGGGTTTCGGCATTCATACAAAGTCTGTGCCTCTGAGTTTTATTCTCCCAACTCCTTCTCCAAAATCACAAACACCAGCGGCCGGGTGGGAATACCGAATTCAGGATTCACTTCATACGGTTTTGTCCTGCCCGTACGTCGGTAACCGTGTCGCTCGTACCACGCGATGAGTTCCTCGCGCACGGAAAAAACGGTCATGTAGATATACTGAATGCCCTGTTCGCGGGCATATACTTCCGCTGCTGCCAGCAGTTTTTTCCCGATGCCGCTGCCTTGTAATCGGGGCGCTACGGTCAGCATGCCAAGATAGAGGCCGCGTTCTTTTTTGCGGAGGAACACGCAACCTTCGATGTCGCCGGCCTTATTGCAATATTTCAACAAAACAGCATCGGCTATTTGCATCAGGGCGCGCAACGTCGCTTCGTCGGTGCGCTGCGTGCCTTGCAGCAGATCGGCTTCGTGCGACCAGCCTTGCCGGGCGCTGTCGCCGCGAAAGGCGCTGTTGATGAGCGGGAGTAATTGGGGAATGTCGGAAGGTGTGGATGGTAGGATGGGCATGGGTGATTTACTCCTTAATTAAAGTGACCTTCCCGATGGGCTGTGTCCAGTTGTTATTTTCATAATTCAGAAAATACAATCCGCTGGAAAAACGGCTCAGATCGACGATTGTACTGGACTCGGTTATATTGATTTGCGCCACCGGCTTGCCGTCAAAGGAGTAAACGGTGATCATACCCGTCGCTTCTTCCGTGCTTACATTTACGGCATTGTGTGTCGGATTGGGGTAATACTGCCAGTTCCTGCCTTGCAAGGAAACTTGCACCGATTGGCGAGTACTTGGGAATGGGTATCCAATGCTTGGGCAACGGCTTCCACCACATATCCGATTTATACCGTATGCTGAAACGACAACCTCTGGTAACAGGATATTGTCATAAAAAATGATCTGGTTATTGAATTCATGTGCAATTTCTTCAAAGGTATATTCTGCTGTTTCGCACCCTGCGTAATTCAATACCACGATATCTCCATTGGATAAGTTTAAGATAAAATACCCATTTTGGTCGGTGCTGGTCCCCGTGGATTTGTTTTTAAGGAGGACGCTTACTCCGACCAGCGGCTCACCGTCTTCACCCAATATCCTGGCGGCTAAAAAACGAGCATTGTTAGTCTGGGCGGCAGCATGAAAAGCGATAAATAAAAGTATGGAAATTGTAATAAGATTTTTCATATTCAGGGGGAGTTGATTAATTTTTCAACAAAGATAAACGCCGGCATCCAAATGCCAAAATGATGGCGATGTATATCAGCGCCACAAAAGGCGCAGGGTTATTGTCTCAAATAACAGGGTTATACATCGGGTATTGCCGGCGCCTTTTACAATGTTTTAATTTGCAAATGCGAACTTCGCTATTCGGAGACAGTTGAACTGCCAACACTGGCATAACAAATGAATTCGCGCTTTGCCAGGAGCATATTCAGATATCTGGCCGTTACCCATTTTACATTTACTTTTATTGTCATAGACTAAACGAAACAACCATGCGCCTTTCAACCACTTTGCCCGCATTTTTCTTTTTCGCAGTTCATGCTCTTTCTGCTCAAATTGTTGCAGGTCAGTACCAACCGGGTCAATATTATGTTGATATCCAGCCGGATACAACCATCGCGGCGCCTTGGTCTATCAACGTTACCCAAGCGCATCTCCCGCTCGATATGAACGGCGACAGCATCATTGATTTTGAACTGCATGTTTACAAAAGCAGTGGGTTGGGCAGTAGTTTCCATTACTGTAATATCGAGCCGAAAAACAGCAATGAAGTGGCAATCTCCACGACAGACTCATGTTTTGCCATGGACAACTGCGGTTGGCTTGAAGGGCTGTGGTTGGTGTATGGCATGGTGCGGCCATTCGAATACGGCGAACAGATCGACGGCAATGCCCAATGGGCCGATTCGCTGGTTTATTTGTCCTACTATACACATGCGGATGGGTGTTTTTATTGCGGCGCTCAGACCTTTGAGGATACTGCTACCAATTATATCGGCGTCCGGTTCTTCACCAATACAGATACCGTGTACGGCTGGATAAAAGTGAGCGGCGTAACCGAAACTACCTGCACCATCGAAGCGATTGCGGGCGAATCGGCCACCACCGGGACATCGGAAGGTGGGGTCAATACTTTTTCTGTTTTAGTGTCACCTAATCCGGCATCCGGTCAGTTCCGATTCGACTTTGGCCGGACACTTCCTGCAAATACGATCTTGTCTATTTGGGACAATATGGCCAGACCGGTCATGCAGCAGGAATTAGAAGCGAACACACGCATTTTCAGCCCTGACATGGCATCACTTCCTGGTGGCGTGTATTATTTTTCCGTTCGGTTGAGTACAGGAGAAACGGTCGCAGGTAAGTTTGTTGTCACTGACTGAAATCACCAAATTAGTTTAACCTAAAATAGTAGACATTTCGCTGGTAATTAGCACATTAGCACATTGTCTAATTATCACATTGCACTTACGCATTGCACACCGCATTCGGATTCGGAAAATTGTCCGACTGGTCTTCGTGCGACTCATCGAGACAGACGAAGTCTTTTTCCAGCAATAGGCCGAGCGAAACACCCGGCGCGACTTCTATGGTATTTTCAAACCCAACAAGTTCTTCCCGGTGCCAGGTTCTGGCGGCATCTGCCGGGATAAACATGGTGATCGTCCGCCCATCGAAAGTCGCTTCCAGTCCGGCGGTACCGTCTTTCGTCTGAAGGGCGTAAACGAAGGTTTGCGCTTCGCCGGGGCCGAAGCAGGTTGTTTCGGCGAGGTAGCCGGTTTCGGCGAGGACTTTCACTTCATTTTGGGTGAGCCGGTAACGGACGAAATTGCCTTTGATGCGGATTTTCATGTCGAGGGGAATGAATTTGTTGCGGCGCTTACAAAAAATAATTTTGAAAAATTATTTTTTGTAAGCGCCACAACAAATTCATTTACAGTTTTATAAGTGTGATTGAACTGATGGTTTTTCGGACAAATTATGACGCGCGAACGCTGTCGAATTGTTCGAGTTTGCTGTAAACATTAAATCTGTTGTCGCGCAAAAAGCCGATGAGCATAATTCCGAATGCCTCAGCGGTTTCCACCGCCAGGCTCGACGGCGCGCCGACTGCACACACTACCCGGATACCCGCCATGGCCGATTTTTGCAACAATTCGAAACTCGCGCGCCCGCTCAGGAGCAGGATGTGGTCGTCGAGCGGCACGGCGCCCTGCCGGAAATAGTGGCCGATGAGTTTGTCGAGCGCATTGTGCCGGCCCACGTCTTCCCGCACGGCGAGCAGTTGGCCCGAGCGGTCGAACAAAGCCGAAGCGTGCAGGCCGCCCGTGGTGTCAAAGGTATCCTGCGCCCGGCGTAAGGCATCAGGCAACGCGTATATGATTTCCGGGTCGAGTACCCAATCGTTTGTTGGGGCTACCGGCACACAATTAACAGCGGTTTTGACTGCATCGATCGAGGTTTTGCCACAGACGCCGCAACTCGAAGTGGTGTAAAAATGCCGCTCTAATTTTTGCAGGTCTACCGCCAGATCGGGCGATAAAGCCACAGTGATGGTATTCTCAAAACCGCGTATACCGGCAATGTCGGTTGCTTGCTGCACGATGCCTTCTGTGAACAAAAAACCCGCTGCCAGGTCATCGTCGGCGCCGGGGGTGCGCATGGTGACCGAGAGGTTTTTCGTGATGCGCCGGCCCGCCGGCCCGTATTCGAGCCGGATTTCCAACGGCTCTTCCACGGCAAGAAAGTCGGGCGCATCGTCTGCAGAGTCGCCTTTGAATCTGCGGATATCGACTGCTTTAACTGCTTGATTTCCCATGTGTTAAATCTTGAGACTCTCCAGCGCATACCGATCTTCTAAGGCTCACTGTTATGGCTGGACGAGTTATGCCACCACAAAAATACGGGCAAATACGGATTCGCCCGCAAGAACAGGTTTAATAAGTGGTTCACTGCCATCCCGACCTCTGGTGCGGGACTTCCTTCGGTCGCTGCCACTGCCGACTGCCCAGTGCCACTGCCCAGTGCCACTGCCCACTGCTACTGCCCCCCGCCCACCGCAATACCCGGTGCTCCCCCTTCCGGATCCGTCTGCCCGTGGCTGCGGCGATATTCCGTCGGCGTCATGCCCGTCGCTTTTTTGAAAGCAGCGTTAAAAGAAACTTTGTTGTTAAACCCCACCGCGTAGGCCACTTCGATGATATGCAGGTCGCTGCGCGTGGTTTCGCTCAGCAATTGTTTGGCTTCTTCCACACGGAGTTGGTTGACGTATTCGAAAAAAGATGCGCCGAGGTGTTCGTTGATGACCTGCGAGACGTGGTGTTTGCTGGCGTTCAGCGTGTTGGCTAATTTTTCCAGGCTGATATCGGGATCGTGGTAGGCTTTTTCCTGATCCATGAGCAGGTTCAGGTTTTGCAGCAGGGAACGACTCGCTTCGGGCGTGAGGCCCGAATTGCGGTACTTGACCGGGGCGCCGGGCTCCGTCCATCGATAGCCTTCAAACACCGCCGGCTGCACATAGCCCGCATAAGCGATGAGATAAATAAATGCCGTCATCGCCGCGGACACCTGGTAGTCCCACAGCGGGTTGAGCAATTTGGTCCAGGACAAAATAAAATAGGACGTATATGCCAGAAAGAAACCGATAAAAAAGCCATCGAGCGTCCAAGCCCAGCGCGTCGTGGCACCTACCCGGGGTTGTTTGCTGATAAAAACGGCATTCCAAACTGCATAAGCCGCCATGTGCGCAATTCGACTGAAAATAAGTGCTCGCACGATCGATGGTGAAACGGGAAACCCGCCTTCTCCCCGAAATACCGCCTGCTTGCTGCCCGCGTCGAGTGTATACCAGGGCAACAACAGAACCACCGCAAGGGCAAACGGCGCAAAATGCAGCCAATCGCTGCGGCTGATTTTTTTGCCCAGATAAATCGTTCGCAAGTAGAGCCATAATAAAGGACCAAACAGGAATGGAAACTGCGAACTCAGTTCAGCCACGTGGGGAAATTGCTGCCAGCATTGCGCCCAAAACAACACATACTCCAGCATCGTCAGGGAAAAAAGCAGCATCACCAATGCCAGCAGGCGGCTGGCCTGCCGGTCGCCGCGCCGCCAGCGGAACAGGATAAACGCGATAAAAAACCCCTGCACGGCTGCGATGAGAAATACAATGCTCCAGGCATCGAAAGTGGGACAAGTGGGCATAGTGTGTATTTGTTGGTTCAACCCCACCCCCGGCCCCTCCCCCAACGGGAGGGGACACACCGTAGAGTACTCTACGTCTCCCCTCCCGTTGGGGGAGGGGCCGGGGGTGGGGTTGGTTCGCCAAAAGTATTTCTCCTTTTCAAAGTAAACCCGTCAATCATCTCCGGGAAAGGTCAAACTTTATCGGAATTGACGTTTTGAGCAAATATCAGGAGCAGTTTTGAGCAAAGTTCAGATAAACACAACGACACATGAAACACATTTTCCTAATTCTTCTGCTTTTCCCCTGGTGCCTCCGCGCTCAAAGCCATTTCACCAAAATAACGGATACCACCAACCCGACCGTCACTTTTGCCAATACCCCGGCAATTTATAAAGGCGTGGTCTGGATCGACATCGACCACGACAACTGGCCGGATCTGTTTGTGAGCCAGCGGTTTATGTTCCGCAACGACCGCAACGGCAATTTCACCCAACTCACCGACCTGAACGGCGCTACAGGCGGCCAGAATGCTGCAGGTTCAAGTTGGGGCGACCTCGACAACGACGGCCATTTGGATTGCATCACCACCAGTGCAGTTTCCAACTTGCACCGCAACAACGGAGACAATACGTTCACCGTAGCGACCGCTTCCTTGCCTGATTTTTCGAACTATTCCGGCTGGGACTGTGCTCTGGCCGATGCGGACAACAACGGGCGGCTCGACCTCGCTTTTGTACATGCCTGCTGTGTATTCCACCCCAACGGGCCTTTTCCCTGCCGTTTTTACCTTCAAAACACAAACGGCAGTTTTGCAAAGATCAACGGTTACGAATTTACCGACGATTCGACGCAGGCGTATACCATTCCCACCTGGTCGGACTATGATCTTGACGGCGATATGGATTTGTTTATCGGCTCCGGCCCGGCGCAAATTGCCGCAAAACCCGATTTCAACTACCGCAACCTGCTCAAAGAAAACAGCTCCTTTTCCCTCGAACGCCTCACCGGTTTTCCTTTCAAAGTTCCGCAGGACGGCCAAACCTATAACTTCGTAGACTACGACAACGACGGCGACCTCGATATATGCCTGACGAATTACTCGCAGGCGCCGACCCGTTTTTACCGCAACAACAACGGCAATTACCTGGATGTCAATACGCCATTCACCATCACCATCGGTCACCTTGCCAATTGTTGGGGTGACATGGATAACGACGGCGACCTGGACGTGCTGATCACGGAAGACGGCGTACCGACCGTGAAAATGTATCGTAACAACGGCGACACAACTTTCGCCACGGCAGTGACGGCGGGCATCGCCAACGGCAATGCCTGCGGCATCGCGTTCGCCGATTACGACAACGACGGCGACCTCGACTTTTATACCAACGGCGCGTCGACTGCGCGGACGCTCTTTCGCAACGATACACTGACGGGCAACCGCCGCTGGGTGCAATTTACCCTCGAAGGCGTGCAAAGCAACCGCTCGGCCATCGGCGCATTGCTGCGGTTGAAAGCCAATATCGGCGGTAAAGGGGTGTGGCAAATCCGCGAAATAACGGCGCACAATTCATTCCAGGGGCAGAGCGATTTGCGACAGCATTTCGGGCTGGAAGATGCCGATAAAATCGACTCGCTGGTGGTGCGCTGGCCCTCGGGTACGGTGCAGGCTTTTACAGATCTAACGTACAATAATTTTTACAAACTGATTGAAAACGAAGACATTGGTATCATCGTCGGGGCGACGGAACCGGGACCGGAGGTCAATCTGAAAATTCAACCCAACCCGGTGAGCCGCGAATTTGAAATCAGTACCGGTGAAAAAATCGCCGCTGTACAGGTATTCGACAGCACCGGAAAGATCATAGCCATCCAACAAACGGCTTTCGAAAACGGCGTTCGTGTCTGGTTGTACGGTAACCCGTCACCGGGCGCCTATTTCGTACGAGTGCAGTTGGAGGATGGTCGCAGCGTTACGAGGCAAGTGATTAAGTTTTGATTTAAATAGTTATGAAAACAAAGCGGNNGGCGCCCTCGCTTTTTTGGAACAATGATGCCGTTAAAACACCTTTCGATTGTTTTTCCGGTTCATATCCGCCGTCCGTCCTTCCGGGTCGATGGTGACGGATTTGATGCTTGTAACTGGTTTTTCCAAACGAATTTCATAAGATTCCCTTGAAAAACTCCAGGGGGCGTGGATAATGGCGCTGCCTTGCGGGAATACTTTGGAGGCGTATTGCAGATCCAGCGGAATGTAGTGCCGTTCCTTGCTCCCGTCATTAAATTCGACCAGCACCTCGGCAGGCATGGGAAGGCTGCCTGCATTTTTCAGGGTAATTTTTGAAGCGGAAGCGCCGTCGAATTGTACGTTTTCCACTGCATAGTCAATGGAATGCAGGGTTTTTATCCAACCGGCGTAGTACCAGTCGAGTTCCATGCCGGAGGCGCGTTCCATGATGCGGAGGAAGTCGTCGCCGGTCGGGTGTTTGAAATGCCAGTCAGCGTGGTAGCGCAGCATCCCGCGTTGGAATGCCTCGTCGCCGACGATGTAGCGAAGTTGCCAGAGGAATGACTCCCCTTTCGGGTAGGCATTGTAAGAATACCAGGCATCCTGTTGAAAATAATTGGCGGGCGTACCGGCGGGGTCGAATACACTATCGGCAATTTGCACTACCTGGTCGAGCGAGGCGCGCCGGTACATTGCGGCGGAATCGGGCATGGCATGGCCCAAAATATCGGAGGTGGCATAACTGGCAAAACCTTCGTCGAGCCAGTGTTCGTCGTTTTCGTTGTTGCCCAACATACCGTAGAACCAGTTGTGCATCCATTCGTGCACGGCAGTCGCAGTCATAGAAGAATCGTGGTCGTTTTTTTCGATGAGGGTCAACATGGGATATTCCATCGCCCACTGTCCGCCCTGTGCGAAGGTGAACTGCGGGTACAGGTATTTGCCGAAATTGGACTCGATGTAGGGCAGGTTTTCGGCAGCAAACTTTTTCATGGATTTGTACGCCGGGGTTACTTCCCGGGAGGGTTGGTAGAGAAAATGTAAGGTAAGACCCACGCGCGCTTTTATTTTTTCGTGCACGAACTCCGGATCGGCGACCCAGGCGAAGTCGTGCACGTTGTCGGCTTCAAATTTCCAGACGTTGACCAGCCCGTAGTTGGGCGGCGGCGTAACGCCTTCATCCTCATAACCATAACCGATTACGTTGGCGTTTTTCAACATGCCTGTGGCCGCTACCACGTATTTTTTCGGCAAAGTAATGTTGACTTTGAACGAGCCGTAATTGCCGAAAAATTCCCTTCCGATGTGGGGTGTGGCGTGCCAGCCGAAACGGTCGTACACGCACATTTTGGGATACCACTGCGTAAACGAATACGCGACACCGGCAGAGTTGTCACGACCGGCGCGTTCGACCGTCAGCGGCACCTGCCCCTGCCAGGCGATGTCGAATGCATCGTAATCACCGGGCATCAGGGGGCGGTTGAGTTCTACTTCCAGGATGGTTTCGTTGACCTTGAAAGTGGCGGCGCCGCCGTTTTGTTGTACAGAAAATATTTCCTGTTTCCCGGTTTCACCGGGCGTCAGTTCGACCAGTCTTTTACTGATGGCGGGATCCATCATTCGTTTTGCCCGGTCGGTATAGGCACTGTTGGGTTGAAACGCGTTCCAGTACAGGTGAAAAAACACCCGCCGCATCGTATCGGGCGAGTTGTTGAAATATTTCAGTTTTACCCGGCCCTGCACGGCGTGCGTTTGGTCGTCGAGGCGGACATCTATCTGGTATTCAACCCGTTGCTGCCAGTATCCTGTGGGATTTTGAGCGCGAAGGTGAGAACACAGAGCAATAAGACCTGCCGTCGCCAAGGCTATGGCAGGTAAAGAAGCGCAGCGACTGTATCGCATGGTGGGTCTGTTTTTGTTGTTGAAAAAGGTCGGAGCAAATGTAGAAAAATGCCGGTGAGCAGAATTATACCTTTATGTTAGTTCAGCTCGTATCTCTTTTTACATTTGAGGGTAGTTTTTCAACCAACTATTAGCAATGGCAAGTCCAATAAATACTTCCGCACGGGGATTTTACACGACACTTTTTCTTTTACTTTTGAGCAGCCCCCTGTTCTGGGAATGTAAAAAAGTCAATCCTGCGGCGCCCGTAGCCACGACCCTCGATTCTACGCTTGCGACGCCTGTTTCCTATATCAGCCTCCCGATTCAATACGATTTGAGCCGGTTTGAGGAATTCCTGAATGAAAAAATCAGCGGGCGTTTTTTGACACAAGGCTTGAGAGTGCGCGACAAAAAAGATAGCGTCTACTTTGAACTGACCAAACGAGGTCTCATAAAGATGAAAATTCGCAACAATCGGTTGTACATCGACCTCCCGCTCCATGCAGAAGGAACGTATTTCGGCAACATTATCGGCCTTAAAATTCAAAACAAGAAGAATCCCGTCGAGACGGACTTTCGGTTGCTGCTGGAAGCGGAAGTAGCACTCGACGAAGATTGGCGCATCAAACCGAAGATTGAACTGAGTAAAATCCAGTGGATCAAAGACCCCGTCGTAAAAGTCGGGCCGGTGAAATTCAACCTGCAGGAAACGCTCGATAAAATATTGAAAGACAAAGAATCGGAGATCGAAAATATGCTGGCAAAGCAAATTCACGACCATGTGAGTTTGGAAAAAGCCATCCAAAAGATATGGCTCGATCTGCAAAAACCGATGCCGATCTACAAAAAAGAGCCGAAAGTCTGGTTCAAGTTCGGCTTCGATAAAATATCCGGAACGATCCGGCTGGTCGAACCGGACCAGATCTTTTGCGACGTGCTGATGGAAGCCCGCACGGCAATTTCATTGGACAGCCTGCGATTGCCGGCCACCGATTCAATGTTGCCTCGTCTGCAACCCTATCCGAAAGACGCTGAAGATGGCTTTAACCTTTCAGTTCACGCGAGCATACCTTTCGATTACGTCAATACGACATTAAATAAGTTGTTGAAAGGCAAAAAAGTAGAGAAGAAAGGATACTCTGTATCCATCGAAGGAGTCAATGTTTACGGGACGCACAATGGCATTGCCGTAAAAGTGAAAACCAAAGGTGACATCAAGGGGGATTTATACGTTGTAGGCCGCCCGCGATATTATGATGAGGACGGTAAAATACGACTGGACAGCTTCAATTACGACATCAACACTGAGAGCCTGCTGCTAAATGCGGCAACCGAGGCACTGCGCGAGCCTTTGCTTGATTACCTGAAACCTTACCTTGAAGTGCAGGTGGGACAGTATTTATCTTTAGTCCCCCCCCTGATCTCCCGTGCTATTGAAAAAGGGAAGGCCGGTGAGACGATTGAATTGAGCATCGACACCCTGAAAATTTGGGATCACTACGGCATCGCCACCCGTTCGGACATTCAACTGGTACTCCGCACGAAGGGGCAGGCAAACCTGGAACTACAGCATCTGAAAACAGGAAAAAAAATACGGATCAAATAAGTGTCAGCGACAGCCCAGGCAACGGTGCACATTCAAGCCGTAGGTCAGACCCGGCGGAAAAACAAGTATGACAAACGACCCTTCTGCAGTCGGTTGCAGTTCCACGGTGTAATTGATCCCTTTCCGGTTGTCGTAACTGAAAAAAGCGCCCCCGTCTGCCAGGCTGAAATATTCTCTTTTGGACAGACACAGCGGAAAGTTGTCGCTGGTGAACAAATCCGCCGCCTGATCGCCGTTTTTCCGGAGTAAAAACGAACTGGTCATGTTGCCCAACTGCGCTGCAACGCGGTAAATGCCGTCGCCGAGCAGGAAATAGCGGCGGTTCATATTGGCCGTATCGGCGTTGATCAGCACGGCGTCGGTAAACTGGTTTTTACACCAATTGCTTTCGGCTTCGGGATGCGTGACGGCAACCGATTTGCTGAACTGAAAGGCAGCAAGCGCAGTATTTTTCTTTTCCGGTTGTGCAGGTTGCGATTGATTGCAGGCAATAAATACAAGAAGCGGCGCAAGGAGCAAGCGCATAAGCAGGTAATTTTTTGATTTAAGATTGCCGATTACATGATTGTTGATTTTTGGTGTACTGTGCGCGACATCAAAAATCAACAATCATGTAATCGGCAATCGGCATTCATAGTTAAATCCTCCAATCCAGCCGCAATGTATAATTGCGCGGCCCTTCGAGCAGGGCCGGTCGCGCAGAGTATTCCTCGTTGAGCAGGTTGCCGCACAAAACACTGACTTTCAGCGCCTGGGTTATTTTGTACGAAGCGCGAAGATCTACCACTGTGAATCCTTTATGCGTTTTGCGGAAATTGCGGACGGCCACGAATTCATTTGGTACAGCAGGTGGGTAAAATTCAATGCCGTATAATTTACCCTCAAAAATGGCATCAATAGACTGCATAAAGCTATTATACTGGACTGCGCCGCCAAACGAAAAACGGCCGATGTCATATTGCGCGTCGAATTTGAATGAATTATTGTAGCGATACTTCAAAACATTGTTAGTGTCGGAAGTTTTGTAAACGTACAATTGAAGCGAGTCGTTGAAATCTTTGTACTTGGGGCTGATGCCTGTGAAGCCGGTCAGAACGGATAGAGTGCCTTTCCCGAGCTGCCCCTGGCCGACGACGGATATCTCAGCTCCCGTGATGCGGGTATCACCCGTATTCTGCGATTGGAAGGCTACTTTAGGGAAGTCTTTATCCACCAATACAAATTCCATCATGTTTTGATATTCCGAAACGAATCCAGTCAGGTCGGCATATCCTTGCCACTTTCCGATCCGAAAGCCTTGCTTAATACCCAGTTCAGCTGTCCAGCCGGTTTCTGAGACAAGCGCAGGGTTAGGTTGTACTGAACTGCCTGCGCCAAATTCGGTACTGATAAATTTTTCTGCAATCGTCGGGTAGCGGTAACCCTGTCCCCAGGAAGCGCGGAGGTAGGTGGCCTGGGCGAGTTGATAGTTGGCGCCAATTCGGAACACCGGTTTCGATTCTTCCGTAATGCCGTCGGGAATTCTGTACAGCGAATCGGGACTGATGCGGATGGTATCAGGGCTTTGCAGGCGGTTTTGTTCATATCGCACTCCTGCAGAAAGGTTGAGCCGGTTGAACACTTTGTAATCGAGTTGCAGGTAGCCGGCCAGGTTGCGGGTGTTGTAGTCGCCGTTGTACAGTTCGGCTTCTACGGTGGTGTACATGCCCACTACACCTGCGGTGACGACGAGGCCGATCTGGTCCATCCGGCGCTGATACTGGTATTCGCCGTAATACATCCGGCTGTCGTTGCTTTGATCGTCCGAGTTGTTGTTGTGGATGTAATAATAGCGGCCCAAAAACTTGTGGCGATTGCCGCCCTGGTCGAAATACTGCACGCTGGGGTCGATGGTAAAACGCAAACGCCCAAGGGTTTGAGAAGCGGAATTCGAACCGGCCTGGTATGCTTTGGTAGTGTCGTCGCCCCAAATGAAAAAACTGCCGCTGCGACCGAAGTTGAAATTGGTGTTCAGGCCGAGACTCAGGCGGTCGTTGACGCGGTAACGGATATTCGGCGTGATGCGGCCGTAGCGGGAGTAGGTGTCGCGGTTGTAACTGTCGCGGTAGAGGCCGTACATCCCCAGCACAAAATCCAGTTTGTTGAATTTCTGGCGGTGGCAGAAGTTAAAACCTGCCTCCACCGGCAATTGAATTTCGGAGGTGTCGGCGCCCCACCATTTTTTGCTTTCGTCCTGCGGCGTGTCCCACACTTTGCTGAAAAGCGCGGCGCTCGTTTCCGGTTTGTCTTTGGCATAGCCGGTGCGGAGGTTGATAATGCCGTTCATGGCCGAAGAGCCATAGAGCGCCGATGCTGCTCCTTTCAACACCTCGATCTGCGCGACGTTTTCGATCGGGAAATCGTCCCAATTCGGGTATCCTGCGTCGGCTTGCAGGGCCGGGATGTCGTCCACCAGCATCAGCACGCGCGTGCCGGCGCCGTAGGAAAATCCCGCTCCGCCGCGGATACTGGCCTGGCCGTCGACGATGCTCACACCCGGCACTTTCACCAGCGTTTCGTCGATCGAGGTGGCGTTGGTGCTTTCGAGCAAACGCGGTTTGATCACATCGAGCGAGACGGTGACCTCGCCCAGCGGTTTTTCGAATTTACCGGAGGTGACGGTGGCCGTTTGCAAGAGGTTGTCGGCGTCGCCGAGCCGGATGTTGAGTTCGAACGTTTGTCCGGATTTGAGTTGGATGGTTTGGGTCTTGGGTTCGTAGCCGATGTAGGAAAAGTTGACTTCGTAATTGCCTGCCGGGAGGGAGAGCGAATACGCGCCCTGTTCATTTGTGGCGGCGCCGGTTTCGCCCGTTTTAACGGTCACGCCGGGAAGTACATCGCCCGTGGTGGCATCCGTTACGACACCGGTCAGCGTGGCATTTTGGGAAAAAACAGATTGTGGGGTGAAAAGGCCCGCCGCTGTCAAGACGATGGCGGGTAAAAGGAGGCTTGGATTCAATCGCATGGATATGTATTTGGTTGAAATGGCCCGAAGTGCATTCCGATATGGATTAAGACGCGGTAAAAGTAAATTGATTTTCGTTTTTTTGTCATGTTGAAAAACATCTGTCCGCAATGCGAGGAAGTTTCGGTGCCTGTCCGTTGTGGATCGTACAAATGTTTACAACAGGACAAAAAAACGAAAAAATCATGACCGTCTTCGCCCTCCGCCTTTCACCCGGGCAGGATTTAAAAACAGCACTCGATGCCTTTGCCCGTGAAAAGCAATTGCATGCTGGCTTCGTCATCACCTGTGTCGGCAGCCTCCGCAAGGCAGTGATCCGCCCCGCCGATCAGCAGGAACCGCTTGTGCGCGAGCAAAAATTCGAGATCGTCTCGCTGGTAGGCACGTTTTCGCCCGACGGCTCGCACCTGCACATCGCGCTGTCCGACGGCACGGGAGCGACTATCGGCGGGCATTTGCTGGAAGGAAATTTGATTTATACGACGGCGGAGATTGTGGTGGGGGAGGCGGAAGGGGTGATTTTCAGGCGGGAGTTGGATGCGAAGACGGGATATGGAGAATTGAGCATTTATGAGCGGGAATGATCTGGTAAATTGTAATTTCCCTGATTTAGTTCATGTCGTTCTCAATATGTCCCCCTGTACTGATGGTCGTGCCGGGGCTCTTCGTCGCGGCGCAAAAACATTTTGTCGCCGCCGGTTCGCTCCACCCAGTCGAGCAACGGGTTCCGCAAATTTTCAGAGAGTTTTTCATTGACTTTATTATATTTTGTAATATCCAAAAGTCGGATATAGTTGTTCTGAACCTGTAATTTTACCCAATCCTTCGCTATACATCCGCATTGCCTCAATAATTCCAGGTATTACCGGATGATTTAAATTGGTGTCTACTGGAAATAGAGTACGCCAATTATTGAGTGTTCCCAATGAAAGGTCAAAGGCTTTTAACTGCTCATTAAGCCCTGTTATTCTACCGATGAAGGCAATAATTCCACTTGTGGCAAAATATTGATGTGGCTTATTTCTAATATACGTTTCTTGTATCCTTGCAATTACTTCTTTAAAATCTACTATGTTATTGACTACACGCACTTTGCCTTTCAGCCCATTAGTATGCGTCTTGGCTGTTATAATAGTTGCTTGCGGCCTTAAATCAATAAAACCATTATTAGCAACTAACCAATTAAAATATTCAGTTATGTCCAAATTATATTTTTGCGAGTCATCTTTGATATATTTTGCAATAGTGTCATTATGCGTAATTACGGTTTCAATTGGAGCACAATATGGTCCGGTTATTATTTTTACAATATCTTTTTCATCAATTTTTTGATTAAACACAATAGGTGTTCCTAATGATGTTATTGTATTTACAGTTTGTTTGACAACGTTTAACAGGTGCTGAAAAAATGTGTGTATGAAACCTGTTCTCACACCATTAAAGCCTACAAGCGTTGCAAGGTCTTCTGGGCTGTTCAATGTTAAGAGCCGGGCGAATTTATTGCTAATATCATTAGTATTGTAATTAACAATGTTTTCAATTAGTAGTGGATCAGTATTTCTATCAATAAATTCAATAACTTCATTTTCACGATATTTTGAAGTTATTTTTTCTGCAATTAATTTTGGATTCAGATTTGTTAGACGATGCAATAACATATAAAGTCCAAATGTATGTAACTCACATTGGTGTTTTGATGAGCCTAAATCTTGAAAGGCTTTAGGGGTAAAACCTGAAACCTGATATTCCCGGAACTCTGCACGATTGTTTAAAAAAGCAAATACTAAAGATGAATTATCGGTTTCAGTTTGGTAACAAATTCCATCTTTGTCGAACCAGGGCTTTTGCTTATCATCACCGAAAAGCGAAGCAAATGCTAAAATATGTCCTAACTCTTCCTGGGTAGTAATTTTCATGTTAAGATATAGCGCGTAAGCATTGTCTATTGAGAAAACACCATTTTCACCACTTCTTAAACCAAATTTTATTTTTAATTTTGGTGGTGTAAAATGTTTGCTTTCTTCTTTGGGAATAAAACTTACTCTTTTTTGTGTTTCAGCCTCTCCTTTGTCATTATAAATAGGATATGTATATGATGTAAAAGTGGAAATAAAGATTCTGTTGATGAAAACATTTTCATTTTCATCTTTTAACCAATCGAACTTAAATGGCAACAACCTGTTTGTTTCACATGTGCTATACTTTTCTTTAATTTTTTTTTGTATAGCCAATGATTGATTTATCGAAATATAATCTATACCTATGGCAGCAGCGGTTATTAAAATTTTTAAATTTAATTCAGAATACATTCGTGTTAATGCTTCTGCATAAAATTGTTTTTCTATTAAGGCATCATCTAATGCACTGTGGGCATAGCCTAATCTTATTACCGGTTTTTCATCTTCAATAGTGTACATGCCACCAACAGAAGTAGTATGCGCTATCAGCATTTCTTCGGATAGGTGCTTTTTTATTTTACCAAAATCATCAGCAATTCCTTTAAGAATTTGTAATTTTATTTTTCTTTCAATTTCTTTATTTTCGTCATTTTTTCTCAAACCTGATTTTTCAAGTATTCTATCTATTTCTCCAAAGTGGTAGGCTGCTACACTTGGAATAGGTATACCTGATATAACTGATTTGAATTTTGTAAAAATCCTGTTACTACTTAAATACCCTTTTAAAAACTCCTCAAAAGGTGATTCAATTTGAGATGCTTTTTCAAATAAAATGCTCCCGCATTCGTGTATATTTTTATCCTTAATTAATTCTTCCAGATTTTCTTTAAAATTTGGAACTGCATTTAGTGTGTGAAACTCTAAGATTATTCCTGTCTTTCTTTTAAGTGTAAAGACCAGACTTGGGCTGCTTTTATAGTCAACAAGTTTTACAAATTCGCCTCTGTTTTCACGTCCAAAAGCATTATACAATTTAGTAACAAATCTATCTATCTCCACTTTATTAATACCAGTAATCACAAAAGTAGGATAGTTTAACGTCCAATTTGGATTTACATTATACAGGAAATCAAATGCGAGTAATAAGTCTATAACAGATTGTCCACCCACTGCACCTGTGCCTCCAAAAAACACAAAATACCATTTATCCTGCACCTGTTTTGCTGTAAGTTCTTTTAGTTTTTGAAAATATGATTCGTTTTTAAATTTGGTGAAATTTATGTGTTGCATAACTGTAACATTTTTAGTTAATAATACTGTTTTTTGATGTACTATAAATAGTGATTTTACTTTTAAATTTAAAAGATAAATTATTAGTTTCCGGATAAAACCAGATTAGAAGTATTCAAGAATTCCATAGCCGTAACGAATGTTAGGCGATGCAAAAATACTCCATATGGTCATTTTTCCAAATTTATCCTTGCTTTTCAATACTTTGCCTTCCCCCACCTCTTTATTCGGTGAACTAACGCCCTTATCACAATCCACCCATGAGCAAGTAAAGTCAACACCAACCCGAAATGCGTCCGCATCACCGCGAACCGGTCGCGCAGGCTCTGGCGGTGGCGTTGCTTGGAGATGCCGCCCATGAGATAGTCGGTCGTGATAAAGCCCGTATTGATGTTTTCGCGGCTTTTTTTGAGTATTTTGATGCACCAGTCGTAGTCGGCGCAGAGGTTGTTGTCCATGAGCGGCGGAGCGACGGAAAGGCGCGGGATGAAGGCCTGGTGCACCACGAGCATGCCGCCCAGAAATTGGCGCCAGTGGAGGTGTTCGGGCAGTTGGCGGGTGCTGAGTTCGCTCATGGTACCGACGGGCCGGCGCTCCGCATCCACGAGCATCGTTTCGCCATAGAGCACGTCGGTTTGGGGCATGATGAGGGCCGCCATTTTTTCCAAAACATCGGGCGCGTGGATATGGTCGCCGCAGTTGAGGCACCACACGAAATCGCCGGTGGCGATGCGCATGCCCTTGTTCATGGCGTCGTACAGCCCTTTGTCCGGCTCCGATATCCAGCGCACATTGGGCATCGTTTTGGCAAAATCCTGTATGATTTGCAACGAGTTGTCTTTGGAAGCGCCGTCTACGAAAATGTATTCGATGTGCGGGTAGGTCTGGCTGCGCACACTTTCCATGGTGCCCGGCAGGTCGGCAGCGCCGTTGTAGACGACGGTGATGATGGTGAAAACGGGTGGGGCAGTAGACGGTGGACGGTGGACGGTGGATGGCATGGCGGTGGAAATTGGCGTCAGTTCGCCCCGATCCTTTCCTGAAGCAAGGACAATCAATTCTAATTTTGATTGACGAATGCCGATTACATGAATGACGATTGACGATGTCACGCAGAGTACGCTACGATACATCGTCAATCGTCATTCATCAATCAAAAAAATCTCAAAATTAGAACGGATCGCCCTGTCACTGGACGGAGGGGGCGGGGTTTGACAAAGCGCAAAAATCGGAAAAACAAATCAATCAAGCCGCCTCGATTAATTTAATGTGTGCTGCTGTCGGGTGCAGCGAAAGGTTCTGTTGCCGTTGAGACAGGTCAAACTCATTGTTTTGCGAACTTTTTGAAAAACAAGGGTTTGCCGCCGGCGTCGTAAGCGGCGAGCAAATAAAAGCCGCCGGGCAGCATTTCGATGTCGAGTTGCGAAACGCTGTTTGCAGCCGCTGCTGTTGATTCCAGTATCAGGCTTCCCGCTGTGTCGAAAATTTTAAAATACAAATCCGACGGAAACCGGTTTTCAATTTGCAAAAAATCGCTTGCCGGGTTCGGCTGAATGCGAACAATGTCTGAAACCGGCTCGGCGGTGGACGTGATCTCGAACGTGATGCTTGCAATAGCCGTGCAACCATTCGGCGCGGTGGCCTCAAGTGTGTAAGTGCCCGACTGTGCGATGACAATCGTGTCGTCCATAACAGGCCAGCCCATCGTAAGCCAGTAAAAAGTGACATTTGGCGTCGGCGAATGCGCGATCAGCAAGTGATTGACTTCGTCGTATTCGATGGTTACATCCGGGACTGCTGTATCTTGGAAAATTCCAACTTGGCTGGCGGCGATGCAACCGTAATCGTCTTGCGCAATGACTGTGACAGGGACAGGAGCCGTCACCGTAGGAGGTGCTGGGTTGCAAGCGGTATCTGCGCCGACCAGCCAGCATAAGTCGGCGGGAATATTGGTTTCCGCAACCGGCGTTCCGCTGGGGTGTGCGCAATCCAGCGTGAGGACCGGCACGGTGAGGGTGAGCGGCGACACTTCCAATATTTGAGTGACGGTGGTTGTGCCGTTTTGATTGATTGCCTCGAATGTTGCAGTCACAGTGCTGTCCGGCAAAATCTTTGTCGCGGTAGCGGAAGTATCGGTCGTGCCGTCCCAGAAATGCCATATAACTTGTTCTGCTCCAACGGTATTGGCTTCGAATGTCACGTAATCGCCGGAGCAATAGACGGCCTTTTCAGGCGTCATGGATACTTTCGCGTAGGGCGTATGAGAAGGAGCGTGCTGAATTGACCAGCCTAATACTTCGAGGTAAGCGCCGTTTTCGGCCAAAGAGTATGTGTAGATGTGTATCCAGCCGAGCAGGGTGTCCGAAGCGGGCGTAACCAGCCGGAAACCGAGATAGCCAAGGTAATTGTTCAGCCATTCACCGTTGCTTTGAGGGCCGTTGAATCCCAGCCCGGACTCGATCAGCAACCCAAAAAGGTAGGGGTTTGCCCAGGGTCTCCAATTGGCATTTTCCCAAATGGTATCGCCTGTTTCATACCGTTTCGGATTGAGAGCGCCGTCCACGAAAGTAATCCCCTCGTGCATAGCGATACACATACTTTGGCCCATCTGACAGTCAAAAGTATTGCAGACGCTGACATTGAAAGCCATGTCGTATTTACCGTCCTGATTAAGGTCAAGTGAATCTACAAGGCCATCACCGCCGCCGAATGTGATTGGGCCCTGGTCGAGCACAAGGGGGACATTTCCGGGAACGAGATCAGTTGTTATACCCGCAACCACAAAGTCAACGGGTTGGTTGGAAGTTGCCGGGGCTTCGATGGCCCAAATGCCATTTACCGTAAGACCGGCACTCGGGCTGGAATTTGGATTCACCCCGGCAGTGACGCGAAACCAGCCGTATAATGTGTCCTGGGAAGTGATAATCCGGAATCCTACAAAAGCGGTCGATGTCGGAGGCAGCCAGTTTCCATATTGCTCCAATTGCCCGGTGAATCCCCAATATCTGCCTACAAAAGGCATCGAGTACAAGTCCCAGACTGTATTTGAATCGCTCCAGGTTTGGGTCGCATCGATACCGGCGCCCAGCGTAAGGGCGCGAACATTGGCAGTTGAATCCAGCATGATCTCAAAACCGGGATGCAAAGCCATGATACCTGTATAGCCGCCGACATAATCGGGTACCCAGGCCGCTTCCGCAGTGAACATGGCATCAAACTGGCCATCGCCGTCGAAATCCAGGCTGTCATACCGAATATCATAATCTCCTGAATTCGGCGCAAAAACAGCCAGGTGTACGCTCGTTTGGCCGACAATGAGATTATCGGTCACCCCGGCAGTTACCTGTGCATAAATTGTTGAAACGGAGTACAACAGAAAGCAAAAGGGGAAAAGTATAAATCTGGTCATACGCAGAAAATTTCATGCAAGACTTCCATCGGCGCATTACCGCTGCCTGTTAAAATTCAATTTGTAACGGCCGGCACATTTGACTCATCCAAAACCCCCTACTTTTCCGGCAAATATTCAAATAATGTTGCTTTTCGCTGCGGGTTTCGGTTTGAGTTTGTTCGGTTCCCTGCCGCCGGGCCTGATCAGTCTGTCGGTAGCGCAGACTGCCATTCAGCGGGGCATGGTTGCCGCCATGCTGCTGGCTGCCGGCGCGGCGGGCGCGGAATTTTTCCAGGCCTGGGCTGCGGTGGCGCTCACGGACTGGTTTTTGAGTCATCCCGCTGTGGAGCGTTGGTTCCAATGGGCCGCAATCCCGGTTTTTTTTACACTGGCCGCCTACCTGTTGTTTTGGTCGAAGCCACATCAATCGCGCGCATTTGTGGCGGAAGTGTCGCCTGCCAAACAGGTCGGCAAAGGCATATTGTTGAGCGCTTTCAACCTGTTGGCCATTCCCTATTGGTTTGCTTACTGCGGCAGTTTGCGGGTGTCGGGTTGGTGGGAGGAGGTAACTTTGGGATCGACGCTGCTTTTTTCAGCGGGCGTCACAGCGGGCACATTGGCGGCTTTGGGGCTGTATGCCCGGATGGGGCAATTGATACTCCAACATTCGGCATCCATGGCGCGACACGCCGACCGTTTTGTCGGATTGATTTTTTTGGGGCTGGGAATAAAATTGTTGTTGGGCTTGCTGTAATGAAAAAAGTCGCCGACACTTGAAAGTGAAGGCGGCTTCAGTATAAGTTCTATAGCTACGTCACGTAGGTGTGGCATGACCGCTTGCAGGATTTTTCTTAACGAATGATCTCACAGCGGTCATGCCACACCTGATTCAGCGCTTAATTTTTAAAATGCGAAGAAGTGTTCTTCCCCCCCCCACGCACTATATCGAGTCGTTTTTTGAACTCGAGGGAAAGTTCGTCTTCTTTGCGGGCGTAAATTTCGTTCAGGGCGATCAGCGTGTTCAGGTCGTTCGGGTTGAGGCTTTCCGCTTTCTGGAAGTAGGGCAATGCCGTGTCGAACAATCCCATCACTTCATCCTTCATGATCTGAAGTTTTTTCAGACCGGCGCTTGAATAATCCTCCGGCAACGCGTTCATTTCCTGCGTGCGAACGGCGGCTTTGTTGTAGTACAATGCGCCGAGCGAATACACCGCGTCCACGTTTTTCGGATCTTTTTCCATGGCTAAGGTGTAATATTTTTTCGCTTCTTCAAAGTACTCCGCCGCCTTGGCTTCGTTTTTCTCTTTCGACATTGTCTGATAAAGATTATCGTAGACGTTGCCCAGTGTGACATAGAGCGCAATGTTGGTCGGCTCCATTTCGATTGCCTTTTTCAGGCTGCCGGTCAGTTCGTCGAGTTTCCCTTTTTTCAGGTACACGTTGATTTCGGCAAAGAGCAGCCCCGTATCTTCGGGATATTTGGCCCGGCCTTCAGCGAGAATTTTTTCGGCGCCGGCGGTGTCGCCCATTTCGTTTTTGATGTTGTAAATACCTTCGTAGATGGCGGCTTTCGCGTTGCCTGTCGCGTACAGTTGATTGTAATATTTCAGCGCCTCGTCGTTTTTCTTCGCCAATTGAGCGGCAAGTCCGGTTATCAATACCTGATTTTCAAGTTGCTCTTTTTCGTCGAGCACACTTTTTTGGTTGTTGGCTGCGAGCACATCGTGGGCTTGAAGCGAAGCCTGGAAGGAATAGAACGCTTTTTCGTATTGCTGCGCTTCGTATTTTGTTACGCCGATGTTGATCAGGTGGCCTTCCACCTGCCCGATGCCTTTCACTGCGTCGCTTTTTTCATATTTTTTTGCCGTTGGGTTGTCATAGGCTTTTTTATACCCTTCGAATGCCTGCAATGCATCGTTGTCGCCGAGGAGCGGCGCTTTTTCGTTGCCCGGGATCATGCGTTTGGCCATGTCCTTCTGGAGCAAGGTGTTGTACACATCACCTTTCGTCAGCCACGCAGATGCGATAGCCTGGGCGTCGGGCATTTTGAGGGCCTCGTCAATTTTTTGCCTGGCCTCGTCCAGTTTGGCAGCGTTGGCTACCGGATCAATATTGTAAGCGGAAAGTGCTTTACCTGCCTGTTTGGCAAGCTTTGCACCTTCTTCCTGCGCTTGGGCAAATCCGGCGAGGAGCAAAAATCCCAGGAAGGGAAAAAGAATTTTTTTCATCGTTTTCAACAAAAATTAAGTTTTGAAAAATTACTTGTATAGACGTCGGGGTTGGTGATTTGGTAATGTGCCATCTGCTTGTTGTGAAATGTTTAAAACATCATTATCATCACCAAATCATCAAAGCGCCAGATTTATTCCTCAACCGGCGGCTGCCCGGCGGAAGGTTGCTCATGTGTTTCCACAATTTCTCCCTCCACTGCTCCTGTTTCCTCTTCCTCTACTGCCGAAACCACGACAGCCACATCGGCAATATCGTCGCCCTCGTCGAGCCGGATAAGTTTTACGCCTTGCGTGGCGCGTCCCATCACCCGCAATTCATCTGCTGCGGTGCGGATGGTGACGCCGGAAGTGGTCGTGATCATCAGATCGTCGTTGTCGGTCACCGTTTTGATCGCGACAAGGTGGCCGGTTTTAGCAGTGATATTCATGGTTTTGATGCCTTTGCCGCCGCGCCCCTGGGTGCGATATTCGTCCAGCGCCGAACGTTTGCCCATGCCTTTTTCAGAAACGACCAGGATCGTCGTAACCGTATCGGCAGGATCGATGCAGACCATGCCGACCACCGTGTCGTTGTTTTGCACCCGGATGCCCCGCACCCCGGCAGCCCCGCGGCCCATCGGGCGCACGTCCTGCTCGTTGAAACGAATGGCTTTGCCGCTTTGTACGGCAAGGATGATCTCATTGTTGCCGTTGGTCAGTTTGGCCTCGATGAGGGCATCGCCTTCGTTGATCTCGATTGCGTTGATGCCGCCCTGTCGTGGGCGTGAGTATGCTTCCAGCAGCGTTTTTTTAATCTGGCCGCGCTTGGTGCAGAATATAATGTAGTGGTTATTGAGAAACTCCGCTTCGTCGAGTTTTTTGACAATAATAAAGGCGCGGACTTTGTCTTCTTTCGGTATGTTCAGCAAATTCTGAATCACACGGCCCTGCCCGACCCTCGATCCTTCGGGGATTTCGTACACTTTCAGCCAGAAACAGCGCCCGCTTTCGGTAAACAGCAAGAGGGTATTGTGGTTGGTGGCGGTGAACATGTGTTCCACAAAATCCTCGTCGCGGGTGCGCACGCCCTGCGCGCCGCGACCGCCGCGGCCCTGTGCCCGGTACTCGGAAATAGGCGTCCGTTTGATGTATCCGGTGTGGCTGATGGTGATGACCACTTCTTCGTCTTCAATCAGATCTTCGATGCTGATATCGGCTTCATCCACCTCGATGCTGGTGCGGCGTTCGTCGCCGAAGCGTGCTCTGATTTCGGTCGTTTCGGCTTTGATGATGTCGCGCTGGAGTCCTTCATCAGCCAGGATTGCCTTTAATTCGGCAATTTTTTTCATCAACTCCTCGTATTCCAATTTTACTTTGTCGCGCTCCAGGCCGGTCAGTTGCTGGAGTCGCATGGCGAGTATCGCCTTTGCCTGAATTTCTGTGAGGCCGAATTTCGACATCAATCCCTCGCGGGCTTCTTCCACGTCTTTGGAAGCGCGGATGAGGGCAATGACTTCGTCTAAGTGATCGAGTGCGATCAGCAGACCCTCGAGAATATGGGCGCGCTCTTCGGCTTTACGCAGTTCGAACTGGGTACGGCGAACGATCACGTCGAGGCGGAATTTGATGAACTCGTCGATCATGTCCTTCAAATTCAGCAGGCGCGGACGGCCATTGACAAGCGCCACGTTGTTGATACCGTAACTGGTTTGCAACGGGGTGAGTTTGAACAACTGGCTCAAAATCACATTGGCTGCCGCATCGCGTTTGATTTCGATGACGATGCGCACCCCCTCGCGGTTCGACTGGTCGCCTACGTCCGATATGCCGAGCACTTTTTTCTCGTTGACCAATTCGGCGATTTTCGAAATCAGCATTGCCTTGTTCACCTGGTAAGGTACCTCGGTCACAATAATGCTCTCGCGGCCTTTATCATCGGTTTCGATCTCTGTTTTTGCACGCACGACCACCCGGCCGCGACCCGTGCGGAAGCCTTCTTTCACACCCGAAAGTCCGTAAATGATTCCACCGGTAGGGAAGTCGGGGGCTTTCACGTACTGCATCAATTCTTCCACGTCGATGTCGGGCTTGTCTACTGCTGCCATGAGCGCGTCGCACACCTCGCTGAGGTTGTGCGGCAGCATATTGGTAGCCATACCTACTGCGATACCCGAAGCGCCGTTGACCAGCAGGTTGGGGAATTTGGTAGGCATGACGGTCGGCTCTTCGAGCGAATCGTCGAAATTGAGTTGGAAATCAACCGTGTCCTTGTCTAAGTCACCCACGATCTCGTCGGCAACGCGGCGGAGGCGGGCCTCGGTGTAACGCATGGCCGCCGGATTGTCGCCGTCCATACTGCCGAAGTTACCCTGACCGTCCACCAAAGGGTAGCGGAGGCTCCATTCCTGTGCCATGCGCACCATCGTGTCGTACACGGATGCGTCGCCGTGCGGGTGGTATTTGCCCATCACTTCGCCGACGATACGGGCGGATTTTTTATAGGGTTTGTTGTAAGCCAGCCCCAGATCGAGCATCCCGTAAAGGACGCGGCGATGGACGGGTTTGAGTCCGTCGCGCACGTCCGGGAGCGCGCGCGACACAATCACGGACATCGAATAGTCGATGTACGCGACTTTAAGTTCATCTTCAATGTTGATAGAAATGATTCTCGGATCTTGCATGTGCGAGTCTTATACGGAATGGTGTTTTTGTGTTGTGTGGTCGGTCGCTGAAATAGGGCGCGAAGGTACGAAACGGGCGATAATTTTCTGCGTTTTACGGCCACTCACTTTTTTTCAGCCTGATTTCCACCAGCCGCAGGAAAAAGCAGCTATATAAAAAGTTTGGGCATGTATCTTTATCTGACCCTGACCAAAAATACAGCAAAATACCCATTTTCGGATACCTCATAGGTGCAGTTTTTAACATGCCGATACTCTAATAGTCATCTGTTTGACAATTCCTCGATTTTCATTTTGAAGCTCGCCAAGCCGCTCTACATTTGGGAATCATTTTTTTGATTGCTCTCCTAATCCGCCTTCCCCCGTATCTATTCCAGCGGTCGCCTGCCGCATCCATGAACAGTGTTTTATTCCTGTTGAAGCCGATTCGCGCACTCGCCTCATAAAAGGATGCGGGACTCCCGTGCGTGTTTGTCACTGTGACCGATTACGTTTTCAAGTTTGATTTCCCTCGACTCATCTCCGATTCGATTCTTCTGTATCCGGAAGAAAAATTGGGGTTTGAGGTTTTTGCTTTGTAATAACCGTGCTCCGGCACTCATCTAACCATTTTCAATCTTCACTTAAATTTCTCGCAGATGAGGACTTTGACAAATCTACATTCTACGGTAAAGCGGAGGCTCACGCTCCTTTCGCTGTTGCTGTTTGGAATAGGGTTTGCTTGTTTAAATGCACAAACAGCAAACACCTATGTTTACCTTACTTCGACGGGCGCAACGCTCGACCCCATGACCGGGGCCACTACGGCGGTCAGCTCCGGAGTGGACGATACGCCTTCCGGTTTGCTGTCGATCGGTTTCGACTTCGTTTATGAAGGCGTTACCTACACTCAATTTTCGATATCACCCGACGGTTTTATCAAATTGGGCGCTCCTGCGGCAGTTTCGCAATTCTCAAACTCCATCACGAGCACGACGAACATTCCCAAACTTTTCCCTTTCTGGGACGACCTGGCGACAGGTACGACGGGTAATGTGACTTACTTAGTGACCGGAAGTGCACCGGACCGGATATTGAAGGTTCAATGGTTTGTAACGGTTCCGCGCAATACGACCGGCCCTGCCAACAGTACCATGCAGGCATGGATGTATGAAACCAGTGGTCTTATCGAATTTCGTTATGGCAACGTAGGTGGGGCTACTTCCTCCGCATCGGTAGGTATTAACGGAACAACAGCTACCAATTTTCATAGTATAACAACTACGACGCACGTAAGCAGTACAACGACGGCCAATAACTCCAATACGGTATGGCCGGGGAGCGGGCGGCAATATTCCTTTTCGCCGCCGCCGCCCTGTATGGGCACACCGACTGGTGGCACTACGGTTGCTTCGGCCAACCCTGTTTGTTCCGGTGTGAACTTTTCACTCAGTCTGTCCGGTGCTACGCAAGGGCTGGGTCTTACCTATCAGTGGCAGTCGTCGCCCGATGGCGTCTCTTTTTCTAACATTACAGGCGCTACAAACTCCTCATTAACGACCAACGCGACCACGACTACCTGGTATCAATGTATCGTGACATGCACGAACAGCGGGCAAAGCGCCACTTCAGCCGCATTGCAAGTGAACGTGACGCCCGAGCCTGTCGGCAACACCTTCGCCAATCCGATTATTCTCGGCGCATTACCGCAATCGGTGAACGGCAACAACCTTGCCGCTAACTGCTGGACAAGCACTTATACCGGTGCAAATGCAAGTGCCTCGCCGGATGTGTTTTACCAGTTTCAGGTGACGGATTGCAACGACAATATTGCAGTGTCTCTTTGTACGGCTTCGTTCGATACTTACCTGCATATTCTGGATGCGACAGGCACACAAATCGCTTTTAACGACGACAACGGCCCGCTTTGCACCGGCACCCGTTCATCTCTGACCTTGAATGGCCTCGCAGTAGGCACTTACTATGCTGTGGTAGAAGGATTCAGTACCAACACCGGCACTTTTACACTGGCCATCACTTATACCGATGTGACGCCGCCGACCATTTCATGTCCGGCAGATGTTGTTACTTCAAATGATGCAGGCGCCTGTGGCGCTGCTGTCGTTTATTCAGTGACATCTTTGGACAACTGCGTCGCTCCGGTGACTCAAAACTCAGGTCTGGCGTCGGGTAGTTTATTCCCGGTTGGAATTACCGCCAATTCGTTCACGGCTACCGACGGCGCCGGCTTTTCTGCTACCTGTAGCTTCTCGGTCACCGTGACGGATGACGAAGCGCCTGTAGTCAATGATTGCGGCGGCGATCAGGTTTTGTCTGCCAATGCGAATTGTGAGGCGGCACTTCCTGATTTTACAGGTTTTGTCAATTATGACAACAACTGTTCGGGTATTACAATCACCCAATCGCCTGCACCTGGTACGATCATCGGATCTGCTACGGTGGTGGAGTTCACGCTGACAGATGCCTCCGACAACACATCGGTGTGCTCGATCAACGTAACTTTGGAAGACAACACCGCCCCGGTACTCAATTGCCCGGCTGTTGTCAATGTCGGCACTTCTTCCGATGCCTGCAATGCGGTTGCAACTTTCGATATCACTGCTACCGACAACTGCGACAGCGATGTGGCCATCACGCAAACCAGCGGCCCTGCAAGCGGCTCTACGTTCGATTTGGGTACTACTGCAGTCAGTTTCAGCGCTGTGGATGATGCCGGCAACGTATCCAACTGCGCATTCGATGTCGTCGTTTCCGACGACGACGCGCCGGTGATCAGCGTTTGCCCGCCGGATGTGTCGGTTACTACGGACGACAACTGCCAGGTTGAAACTGCCGACTACATCGGTTTGGTGGTTGCAAGCGACAACTGCGATCCCGGCTTCACGGTTATGCAAAACCCCGCTCCCGGTACGTTCAGCGCAGGCTTCCTGACAATAATCATGACGGTGACTGACAATGCCGGCAACGCATCAACCTGCTCGTTCCAAACGTCGGCCGATGACATGATACCGCCGACCATTTCCTGCCCGGGTGCGCAATATTTCAATGCAGACGATGATTGCCAAACGCCGCTGCCCGATTTCACAAGCCTTGCAGATGCCGCCGACAACTGCGGTGGTTTCCTGGTAACCCAAAGCCCGGCTGCCGGAACTTTGGTCGGCTTCGGTCAAACGCTTGTTACTTTGACAGTTACAGATGGTCCGGGCTTTTCGGCATCCTGTGTGATGGAGGCTTATTCCGTCGACGTGACGCCGCCGGTTATTACCTGCCCGGACGATCAGACTCTGAATACGGACCCGAACACCTGCACGGCGGTTGCCATGTTCATGTGCGCGGTTGCTCCCGACAACTGCTCGGGTTCCGCCAATCCGGAGCAGATACTCGGCCTGCCGAGCGGTTCTTCTTTCCCGTTGGGTGTAAATGTCGTTGGCTTCCAGGCCACCGATGCTTCTGGTAACAGCGCTTCCTGTACCTTCACCATCACGGTGATCGACGTGGATCCGCCCTACCTGTCCTGCCCGTTCGATGTGGTGACAAACACAGATCCGGGTCTTTGTTCTGCCATCGTTACCTGGTCGGAACCAACGACACACGACAATTGCGATGTACCGACATTGGTACAAACGGGTGGCTTACCCAATGGCTCTGCTTTCCCGAAAGGAGTTTCGGTCATTTCCTATCAATCTACCGACGCTTCCGGTAATATCACGACCTGCAGTTTCTCGATCACGGTGAACGACAACGAGCTACCGGTGATCACCTGCCCGGCCAACATTGTGAGAAGCAACGACCTGAACCAGTGCGGCGCCATCGTCACTTACCCGGCGCCGACGTTCAGCGACAACTGCCCGGGCGCTTCCATCATGCTGGTGAGCGGCTTGCCGAGTGGCGCCTTCTTCCCGGTCGGTACCACCACCAATGTGTGGAAAGTGACCGACGCTTCGGGCAATACGGCTACTTGCAGCTTTACCGTAACCGTGAACGACACACAACTGCCGACCATCACCTGCCCGGCGAACATTGTGAGAAACAATGACCCGAACCAGTGCGGCGCTATCGTGACTTTCCCGAACCCGACGTTCAGCGACAACTGCCCGGGTGCTACGATCATGCAAATCGCAGGCTTGCCCAGCGGTTCGTTCTTCCCGGTCGGCACCACGACGAATATCTTCAAAGTGACGGATGCCTCCGGCAATATGGCTACCTGCAGTTTCACCGTCACCGTACTCGACGTACAGCCGCCGGTCTTCAACAACTGCCCCGGTACCATCACGGTTGTGAATGATCCCGGTGTGTGCGGCGCAGTCGTGTCCTGGCCAAAAATCACGGCTTCCGACAACTGCCCCGGTGTTGTGGTGACCTTTGTGAGCGGTATGGCAAGTGGTTCCCTGTTCGCGGTAGGCACCACGACGGTGGTCTACAAAGCCACCGATGCTTCCGGCAATATGGCAACCTGCAGCTTCAATGTGGTGGTGCTCGACAACGAAAACCCAAGCATAACCTGCCCGGCTGACATTTTGAAAAACAATGACTACAACAAGTGCTCGGCCAACATTCCCTACATCGGTTCGGCTACTGCTACCGACAATTGCGGTGTTTCCAGCATCACCAACGACAACCCGGGCCCGGTATTCCCGGTCGGCGTGACCACCGTCACCTGGACGGCTACGGATGGCGCCGGCAACGATGTGACATGCCAGCACACGATCACAGTCAAAGACGCGCAGCCGCCATTGATCGATTGCCCCGATCATAACATCGTCGTCTTTAACGATCCCGAACTGCCTTGCCAGGCCTACGTGGAATATGAGGTTACCGCAACGGACAACTGCCCCGGCGTTGAAGTTAACGCCAGTGAATGGCCTCCTTCGGAAAACGGTTATTTTTCCATCGGAACAACAATTGTCATGGCTACCGCTACGGATGCCGCCGGCAATCAGTCGATGTGCCAATTCTGCATCATTGTGAACCCGGCCCCTGAAATCTGCAATGGCCTCGACGACGACTGCGATGGTCTGACGGACGAAACGGACGACGCATGGCGTCAGTCGGACAAGCAATTGGTTGACAACGGTCAAACCGGCGATCTCTACGGCGCAAGTGTTGCAGTATATGGCAGTTATGCCGTCGTTGGCGCCAAAAACGCCGACGGTAACGGCTCCAATTCGGGTCTGGCTTATGTGCTGCAAAGCACCGACTCCAACCCGGACGACTGGCAACAGGTGGCAGTGCTCAATACCGGCGATGTGGAAGCCGATGATTTGTTCGGCGCAAGTGTGGGTGTTTACACCAACCTGATCGTGGTGGGTGCTCCACAAGACGATGATCTGGGTGCAAACGCAGGCGCCGCTTACATTTTTGCCAAAAATACTTCCAATAACACCTGGAATCTGGTCAAAAAAATCACGGCAGCCGACGGCTTTGCCAACGACAACTTCGGCGCCGCTGTTAGCGTACAAGGTGAAAAAATCCTCGTTGGCGCCGGCATGAATGATGAAAAAGGTCTGAATGCGGGCGCTGCTTACCTGTTCGGTAAAAATGAGGGCGGTGCAAATAACTGGGGGCAGGTCGTTAAAATCACGGCAGCCGACGGTGAGGCGGGCGATATGTTCGGCGCCAGCCTGAAAATCGACGGCGACTTTGCGGTGATCGGCGCAGCATTGGAAGATGAAAAAGGCATGAATGCCGGTGCTGCATACCTGTTCGGCAAAGACCAGGGAGGCGCAAACGCCTGGGGTCAGGTGAAAAAACTCGTGGCCAACGACGGTTTTGCACTCGACAATTTCGGTATCAGCGTAGGTATCAGCGCCGACGCCGTCATCGTAGGCGCCAACCAGAACGACGATAATGGTTCCAACTCCGGTTCGGCCTACATATTCGAGCGCAACAACGGTGGCGCCGACAGCTGGGGCCAGGCCGCCAAACTGCTGCCCAACGACGGCACATCGAACGACCAGTTCGGCTACGCTGTGGCAATAAACGGCAACTTTGCAGTAGCAGGCGCCCGTTTCGACAACATCAAAGGCACCAATTCCGGCGCAGCATATGTGTGGGAACGCCAGCAGGGCTACTGGAATTACGTCAGCAAAATCTACGACACCCAGGGTGACAAGAACGACCAGTTCGGTACTGTGCTCGACATCTACAAGCGCAATATCATCGTCGGCGCCTTGCGCGACGATGTGGCCGGCAAAACGGACCAGGGCTCTGTGAGCTTCTTCGTTGCCGGTTGCGACGACGACAACTTCAACGGCAACCCGGTAGACAAATTCGTTTCCGGCGACACGAAAGTGAAAGCCTTTGAAGTGAAAGCATACCCGCAGCCGTTCAGCGACGTGCTGAACATCGAGGTCAACGTTCCGGCAGCCAAAAATGCACGCGTGGTGATCTGGAACGTATATGGCCAGGAAGTCGCCACGGTGTACAACGGCTCCCTGGATGGCCAAACGACCTTGCAGTGGAATGCCGAAGGTTTCGCCTCCGGCACGTATTTCCTGCGCGTAGAAGCAGACAATGAGACGGAAGTGAAGTCTATACTTCTTGTCCGTTAATACCTTCGGTTATTTTGCTATTTCCTTAAAAAAACTCAGCCGCTCTTCCCGTAAAAGGGGAGGGCGGTTTTTTTAATTATGGTAATATATTATTTCCCAAATGCCTTCACACCCTCTGCCAAAAATTGCAGGAAACTTGTCTTGTCTCTGCTGTAGACGGACTCGCCAAGTTTTTTTTCTTCGGCATCCAGAATGCAGAAATACGGCTGAGTACTTGTTTTAAATTTTTCTACCTGCAGGTCGGCATTGCGTCCACCCATTGTGCGTACCCTGGAGCTTGAAGCCGAGGTATAATGTTGTTCGGCCGGCAAGGGTGTTCTATCGTCGACATATAGTGTAAGTACAATAAAGTTTTCTTCGATGTAACGGTGGATGGTTGGGTTAGAGAGTATGGCCTCTTCCATTTTACGGGCATTGACGGCGCCAAAACCGCTGAAATACAACAGTATAGGTTTGTTCTGTTGCCGGGACAAGGTTAACGCTTCCGGGTACTCGAGCGTGTCGTTTTCCCAATAGCGTAATTTTTCTGATTGCATCATATCGGCTACTTCAGCATCATTTTTCCGGAATTCAAATGATTTGATTACCGCTTCGTAAGTGCGGGTGCCGGGCGGGGTGCTCAAAACGACTTCCCTGATATTTTGAATGATCGGGTCAGGCAGCCCGATCTCTGTCAATAGCAGGCTGTCTTTCGGCCATTCGCCGGGCGTCACCTTTTTGTGAAGCAACGCATCAAGTCGTTCGGACAACCGGCGCGTATTTGCATATTGCTCCTTCTTTTTGTATTCATTTATTTCTTTCAGCCAATCACCGTAGGTCACTTGCTTATTGTTTTTTTCAGCCAGAATTAAGGCGTTTTCATATAACGGCGCCTTGATTATCAACTGAATATCGAGGCTGTCAAGCCCGTTGCATTGAAAAAACAAAAGTATGTCTTGTTCAAATATTGCGGTTGCATCCCGGGATGTATCTCCGGGTATCCGAATGGGTTTGTCCAGCAGTTGGCCGCAGGGCTGGGCACTGCTCTTTATTGAAACGATTAATGTTAAGCCTGTAAAAAAGGCTGTTTTCAGAAGGATGTTCATTGCTCGCTATAATTGGGTGAATGGCAAATGTAAAAAAAGACCGCAACCGGATGATCTTTCGTCGTCCGGTCGCGGTCATGAGTGATGTATATAAAAGTTTACAAAAGTAACCTCAGCGTTGCAACACAAAACGCGCCGTTTGCCTTGTTCCGTTGCTCGTCGTGAAATGCAGGGTATACAACCCGTTTGCCAACCCTTCAGACAATCTGATCCGGTAGGGCGTTTCAGCATCAGATACTGAAACGAGTTGCACTTCCTGACCTTGCGCATTGAATATCCGGATCATTGCTTTTCCTTCTGCCAGTTCCGGAAAATCGACAAAAAGCGAGCCGTCGCTCGGGTTGGGGAAAACCCGCAGTTCCGGTATTTTCGCAAGGGTGCGATTCGTCCTGAAAACCGGTGGCTTGTCTCCCGTCGGCGTGATACCGACCGGACAATAGAAGGTGTTCAGGTGCGCTGCGTAGTACTCCTGCGTTTCAAGTTTCGAGGTGATGTGAATATACACCGGGACGGCTTGTGCCGGCAAAGTGTATTCGAATATGTCCGACTGGCCGTTTACAATGCCGGCGGCATCCGATTTGAAACGAATGGACCAGAACGGCGAATAGTTCGGGTTGCGCACCGAGTAGTCCCGGCCGCTTTCGGCTTCAAAGGTCGATAAGTCAGCCGGTTCCATGGCCGTGACGCCGTCGGGAATCTGTATAGCCGTGTAGATCAACTCGTTGGCGCAGCTGTTCGTTACCCGGATCCGGTACGTGTAATTTTGCCCCGGATCGGCCGTGATGGTCAGCAATTCGTATTTCATACAACCGATTACTTTGATATCGCAAGCAGATTCTTCCCGCACAAACACATCGAAGCAGCAGGAAGCAGTATTGCCGCAACTGTCCGTGGCGGTATAACACACCTGCGTATTCCCGGTCGGGAAGGTGTCGCCGGATGCAAATCCCGCCGTGAGCGTAAGCGAAATGCCGGGACAAGCGCAATCCGAATCTGCAAGAGGAAGATCGTAAGTAACCACAGTTGTCCCCGTTCCGGGCTGTACGGCCACGTAAACGTCATCGGGGCAGTCGATGTCGACGGTGGAAGGCGCAGGTGTCAGGTATTGCAACGTATAGGTCGCAATGGTGTCGCATCCGCCGGAGGCAGACGGGATTGTATCGACGACCGTACCGGGTGTGCTGTAGGTGTTGCCGCCGATGGTTACAGAATCGCCCGGACAGAACGTAATCGTTTCAGTGAAAACGGGGTGATCGAGGAAAACCAGGTGGGTTGTCACTACGCTGTCGCAACCGTTCGTTGCCGTCAGCGTATCTGAATAAGTGCCGGGCTCTGTGTATGTATGGCCGTTAAAGACAAAAGGTTCGTCGTAGCAACGGGTGATATTTTGCACGGATGTACTGTGCTGCAACACAGTGACCACCACGCTGTCGAAGTTGGTGCAGCCGTCGGCGGTGGACGCTGCAAGGTAAAACACCGTTGTGGCGGCCGGTGAAGCCCAGGGCGAGGGACAAAGCGTACAACTCAACCCGCTTGCCGGCGACCAGTTGTGGGTGTCGAATACGCCGTTGCTCGAATAGGAAAGTTGGATGCTGTCGCCTGCACAAACTGTTTTGTCGGCGCCCAAATCAAGGGTTGGCGCCGGCGCTACAATCACCTGCACCGTATCCGTTTGAATGCCGCCGCAACTGTCCTGCGTCGTCACCCAATACGTGCCCGGCCCGAAGGCTGTGAATGTTTGGTCGGTACTGCCGTTTTGCCACAGGTAACTTTCAAATCCTGCGCCGGCATCGAAGGTATGTACGGCATTGACACAAGCCATAATATCCGGCCCTAAATCGAGTGTCGGAACGCTGCCATTGCTTACAATGACAGTAATGCTATCCGTGTAGTGGCACATTGACCGCAAACTGATGTCGTCGAGGGCAAAGTCGTTACCTGTTGCTGCGAGATTCAAATCTTTCATTTCGATGAGCAATGTAGTTGCGGTACCCGAATTGATATTCAGGCTGAATGGTTGCCAAACACCTACCCATTGACTCCCTCCCAGCAGTGTAAAAGTACCTTGCACCACGCCGTTTATTTTCACTTCGATCACAGGCGGAGCGGCAAAATAGGCCATGGCCCCCCAAAACCGGAACGTGTAATCCTTGTTGGATTCCACCGGTACGGATTGCTGCCAAAGCAATGGCAAGGTGCCTGTTACACTGCCGTCAAACAGCAGCATCATGTTGTCCGTCGTCGGCGAATGATCATTGGGAATATTCCATTGAGGGTTGTACAACAAGGGATTATCAGTTACCCAATAATGCCCGTAACCCATCGTACCATAGACGTATTCGCAAGTAAACCCCGTGTTGCCCTGGCTAAAGTCGCTGTTTGTTACCAATTCGATGCCCCATTTCATCGCATCCACGGTGTAAGTAGTCGTCACCAACGGTGTTGCTACAGGGTTCTGAATGTTTGGGTCGTCTAAGGTGGCTGTCGGCGACCATTGGTAGGTATCGAAGCCGGCCGTTGCCTGTAAAGTAACCGATGTGCCCTGACAGACCGTGGTGTCGGCGCCTGCCGAGATGGGAAGTTCGGGGCAAAGGCAGGGGGTATTGCAATAGGTAACTGTTTCCAGAGATGTTGCAGCGGAAAGTGTGCTCAACGCAATGGGGGAAGGGCCACTGTTAATCGTGGAATAATTTCTTTCATCCTGAATATTCACCATATTGACAACACTCACGGCAATCGGCTGAACAAAATCGCAATCCGTATTGGTATTACCATCCTGATCCAGTTTGACCAACAGCAGGTCATTGGGCGCATAACTGTCGGACGACATGGTCAGGTACAAATAACCGTTGCGTTCCATGATATTCCGGGCGATGTTTTTCCCGGAGATACCGAGGCGTTTTGCCCACTCTGCCTGGCCTTGTTTGTCGGTTTTGATGATGACTCCATAGCCGAAATTGCCCGGTGCATCTAAGTAAAGATTGCACACGACATAATACCCGGTCGCCGTAGCCACGATTGCCATTGCTACCGGACGGTTGTAACCAGCGATAACATACTGCTTCGTCCACACGACATCTCCTGTCAGGCTTGTTTTCGCGACCACCAATTCTACCGGACCATCCAGGTAAACGTCGAAACCCTGCAGGTCGCCGGAAGCCACCACCAACAGTTGGTTGTTGTCCACGACGGGTTTTTCCGGGTACATGCGGGTTCCGGTTCCGATTCCGTTCGAAATGATTGCGTTCTGCCATTGGAAGGCCCCGGAATTTAAATCATGTGCAAACACGGAAGCACGGAAATTACTGCCGGTCTCGTACCTCCGGCAGGCCCCGTAAATAGAGCCATTATAAACCGTGGAATAAAAATCGCCTTGCTCGCCTGTCAGATTATACCCACTGACGGCGCCGGTGCTTTTGCTGAGTTCTATAAATTGCGTACTTCCTGCATCGTTTTCGCCGGTCAAAACACAATTGGCCGCATCCTTCGAATTGATTTGAGTATAATAAGACCCCGGTAAATCCTGAATCCAGATAAAAGAATTGCTCGTGAGGTTATAACGGAAGGCCGTTGACTTAAGGCTACCCAAAGACAGGCCTTCGGCATGCGCCACGCCGATGAGATCGCCCGACGCATCCACGAACATATCTCTGATCTGGAGTACCTGGTTGGTAAATTGAAATGCCCTTGCCCACAACGCCGTGCCGCCCTGGTCGAAACGGACGACCACAATGCTGTCGTTGCGCAGGCCCGTTGCAAAAAAATCGCCGCCGGGGTGCGGGAAAATGTTGGGCCGCGAGCCGCCCATACCTGCCAGCGACTTGATAAATGTATTGTCGCAACCCGTCGAAACGCCGCCGTTTTGTTGCACATATACCGTTGCGCAAAGCGTACTTGAACAACTTGCATTGGCGGCGCGCAGACACAATTGATACACCCCGGTATTGGTAAAAGTATAAGTAAGATCGGCATCGGTGGAAACAGGGACATTGTCCAGCGACCATTCATAGTTAGTGGCATTGGCGCTGTTGTTCGTAAAAGTCACCGGAATGCCGTTTACGATGAGCGGCGGCACGGAAAACACCGCCTGCGCGTCGCAAAGGACGGTCACCTGCACCGAATCCACCGCGTTGAAACACTCGGCAGGATTTCCGCTGACGGCGGTGAATTTTACCAAAAAAACGCCCACCGAGTTGAACGTAAAACTTGTGTTGAGTGTCGTGGCAAAAGCCGGGCCGGAGCCGATGTTCCAGGTATAATCCGAAGTGTTCGTTGCCGTCCCGGAAAAATTCAGCGTGCTGCCCACGGTGATCGTTTGAGGTAAGACAGGCGAGGTGATAGCAGCCGTCACAGGAGCCGGACAGGGCGATTGGCAGGAAAGGCAACCCAGCAGGCTGCTACGAATGTTGGTAAGGTGCCAGTTCATGCGGTCGCTTTGCCCCTGCGTAAACTTAGAGAAGCATTGCAGCGTGGAATAATCCATGTAATCTTCACCCAGATCGGGTACATCGGTCGTAAAAGGGTTGTTACCGGAAACGTCGTCGGCATCCGTATTGCACGAATTCGCATTCGGGTTGCAGGAAGAAAAGGTCGTTTGGTCGGGTGGGGTATCGCACACCCGGTCGCCGTCCTGCAGGCAGTCGTTGTTGCCGCAGCCGCCTTCGAACGTATGATACAGCCCCAAATAATGTCCCATTTCGTGTACCAACACGCCCGTATTGGCCTGGCTGGATCCGAAATAGGCGGCTTCCATCACGATGCCGTCCACGTTCAGGCCGTGCGCCGATGGGAAATAGGCATATCCGACCACGCCGTTGCCGCTGCTTCCGCTGTTGATCGCCGCAACAACCCAAATATTGATGTAACAGGTTGGTTGCCAGCGATTCAGGTTTTTAAGCGCCAGGTCTTGCCAGTCCATATCGAAGCTCGTGAGTGCCGATTGGTCGCGGGTGATGCCCGTCGTGGCTTGTCCCTGCGGGTCCCGTTGCGCCAGGCAAAACTGTAATTCGGTATTGACGCCTGTACCGAATGTAGCATCAAATGCTGCGTTCAGTTGTGCGATGCCTTGTTGCACCTGGGCGTCGGTGATGTTTTCCGGACCGCCGTTGTGCACGATGTGAACAACCACCGGCAATGTGCGCAGTGCCTGGTCGGCGTTTCGGGCTTGGGTGCGTCCGGTTGAAGAGAGGTAGGCTGCCTGGTCGTTGCGTTCCTGTGCTGAGCGCAGTTCGGGGTGCAATTTGCGCATGAGATCGGCGCCGCAACCGGTGAATAGGGCATTGTCCTGGTTTTGGGCATACAGGATGGCAGTAGAAAAGCAGAGCAAAAGTGGGAGAATGGCGTTTTTTTTCATGTTTCGGTAATTTGCAGTAAATAGTTGAATGATTGAGGTGTGCAATAGTGCACAGAAATCCAATTTGTAAGCAGATTGTTACCCATGTTTTATTTTTTTTTGTTGGATTCGTAAATTGCCCGGGCTGCACCATGCCAAGACGCAGTGAAAGCGGGAAATGCGGTCTGTTTAGCGCATTGTAGTGTGCGGCTTGGCAAAACACAGGCAACCAAAAAAAATTCATGCGATTATCAGGGTAAAACGGATGGTGGGTGTCTCAGGGAAAAAGACACACATAAACACACCCACGTATGAACAAAACATGGATTTTTTTCGCCCTGGCGCTCTCTTTTAACACCGTTTTTGCGCAGGATCAGATATCTACACCCCCGCCAGCCGAACAGAAAAAAGAAGAAACACTTTTTCATAACGCCCGTGTCCGAGGCGGTTTTGGCGGCCCGATGTTCTCGTGGAGCGAAACCAACAACAGAACCGGGTACGGCGCCGGCGGCGGCGGCGGTGTGGTGATCGATCAATTTTTTGTCGGGTTGTTCGGGATGGGGGAGACCTTCGACAATGTTGTGGTCGGTGAGCAGCAACTGGTGCTCGGCTACGGCGGCCTTTGGATGGGTTTCAGTATCCCTTCGCATAAGTTGTTCCACCTGTACACGTCCGTGAAAATAGCCGGCGGCGGCGTCGGCGTCACCGATTTTGAAGACGATTGGGATTATGACGAGGATTGGCACGACGTAACCTTCGTGGCCATTCCCGAAGCCGGCATCGAACTCAATGTCGCCCGCTGGATGCGGGTGAGCGGCTCCGTCGGTTACCGTTTCGTCGACGGCTTCGACGGCTGGGGAGCGTATAAATCAAAGGATTTGAATGCGCTGACGTATGGGTTGACGTTTCGGTTCGGATGGTTTGGGGGGAGTCGCTCGAAATAGGGCTGATGTATGGATATAAATATGAAGGCTACATCCATAAGCACTGTTTTAAAAAGCGTTTCGAAGTTATGTTTGTTGCGCTGCTCGAAACCTTCCAGGTTTTCAAAACCTGGAAGGTTTGCCCGGGAATACTGAAACAATCTATGGCTTTGCAATTGTGGGACTTGCTTAATTTACAACCATCGGTGCTTATGAACGAATGACTAATCAGAAAATTTAGATCAATATCTTTGCCCCCATGAACCGCACCACTCTCATCTCCGAAATTTTTCGCAAAAAATCATTCCTCTGTGTCGGCCTCGATACCGAACCGGGTAAAATACCGAAACATTTACTCGGCTACGACGACCCTGTTTTCGAGTTCAACCGCCGCATCATCGACGCCACACGCGACTTGTGCGTGGCCTATAAACCCAATCTGGCCTTTTACGAAAGCCTCGGCCCCGGCGGTTGGCAGACGCTCGCCCGAACGGTAGAACACATTGGCACTGAACATTTTATCATCGCCGACGCCAAACGCGGCGACATCGGCAACACCAGCCGGATGTACGCCGAAGCCTTTTTTCAACAAATGCGTTTCGACGCCGTCACGGTAGCGCCCTACATGGGCGAAGACAGCGTGACGCCGTTTCTCGGCTTCGAAGGCAAATGGGTCATCCTGCTGGCGCTGACGTCGAACAAAGGTAGCGACGATTTTCAGCGCGATTGGCTGGAGGACAGCCGCGAGATGGTGTGGGAAAAAGTGATACGTGTGGCGCAGGGGTGGGGGAGTCCCTCCAACCTGATGTTTGTCGTGGGGGCTACTCACCCCGACGCTTTTATTCGTGTCCGTGAGATCGCACCCGACAGTTTTCTGCTCGTGCCGGGCGTGGGCGCCCAGGGCGGCGACCTGGCGGCGATTTGTAAAAATGGACTTACCAAAGACTGCGGCCTGTTGGTGAATGCTTCGCGCAGCATTCTCTACGCTTCATCGGGCGAAGATTTTGCAGAAAAAGCGCGTGCCGAAGCTTTGAAAATGCAACAGCAAATGGCAGCGTCATTGACGGCGGCAGTAGAATAATTTGCGTTTAGCTTGCATCGTATTACAAAAAACCTTTTACTTTGCAGCGAACCAAAAGATAGTACCCCTGATATGAAAACCAGTTTACTGCCCCAACCGCGCTCTTTTTCAACATTTCAGTGTTGTTATCCGCAGCAATACCTGCGATTTTGCCTTTAACGTCAAAGTTGAAAGACTTTCGTTAAAGGCATTTTTTATTTCCCACCTTAGGTTTCCTGCCCTCCGTTACGCGCCGGGATAGTGCGCTTTACCGAACATCCACCCAAATTATCTCACTTCCAAAATTACCACTTTATGCCTACACCCAGAAAAGCGGTCCGGTTCGATGCTTTTATCGAAAGCGTGCGACCCGACCCGAAATCTACCGAAGCGCTGGTGATGCTGCAAGGCTACATCGGCAAATCCGACCTCCAGGGCCACATCCGTGTGTATTCCGACTCTACGCTGAGCGATTTTATCGAACTGCCGGACCAGGATATTTTATATTGTGACCCTGTCAGCACCGAAGAAGACCCGCTTGGCGGCAGCCGTCTGTGGGTCAGAAAGACGACCGTATTTACGACCGGCGATCCCGCACACGCCAACCGGATCAGGTCTACCTTCCTAGAGGGAGACTTGATACAAGCGTATGGCGAAACGGTGAATGCCCCGGGAGCCGTAAATAAAATAGCAATACCTCCAACCATTCCATGGTTTGTGTGCCAAACGGTTACTCGGCCTAAATCTTGTTGTGCCACACAATTCGGCACTCCCTGTACCTGGTCGAGTCCATTCCAACCGACGTGCAGGCCGACCTGCAATCAACCTACCTGTCTCCAGACTTGCAATCAACCAACCTGTTTGCAGACCTGCAACCAGCCAACCTGTTTCAAGACTTGCAATCAACCCTCTTGTTTTCAGACTTGTCAGCAACCGACTTGCATCCGGACCTGTGAGCAACCATCGTGTTTCCAAACGTGTTTCCAACCATCGTGCAGACCTACCTGTGAGGGACCTAATTGCACGATTAACACCTCCGGACCGATTCCATGCGTAATTACTGCCCATGCTGCCAACCAACGCGCCGCAGTGAACCCGACTGTCACTATGGCCTGCTACGAAGGAGGCTTCAACCCGTACGTGACCGGTTATTGATCGCGCTTCTTTCAGAAGTGCCAACGAACTGAGCAATAGTGCACTATCCCGGTTTTCACCCTATTGTTATACACATTAAACCACAAGTCCAAATTATGGCAACTGAATCCAAAAGGATCCGGCGCGATGCCTTCATCAAGAGCGTGCGTCCCGATCCCAAATCTGCGGAAGAGCTGGTGATGCTGCAGGGCTACATCGGCGATTCCGACCTGGCGGGCCATGTCCGCGTATATTCTGACTCCACGCTCTGCGATTTTATCGAACTGCCGGAGCAGGAAATTCTGTACTATGATGCAGTCGGCACCGAAGAAGATTCGCTCGGCGGCAGCCGCCTGTGGGTCAAAAAGACGACGGTGTTTACAACCGGCGAACCCGGGCATTACAACAGGGCCAAATCCTCTTTTCTGGAGGGCGACATTATGCGTGCATTTGGCGATACGGGCAAAATTCCTACCGTAGTGATTGGCGGCTTGAAGCCTTTTAGCGGTTACACCTGTCCGCCTACAATTTGCGACGGTCCAATACCTCCCCGGACACTTATCAGATCTTGTGTGGCGTTGTGCAACATTTCGCGGAACAACTTTACCTGCCAGGTCCATCCGGGCGATACGATCCCGCCTATACCCCAAACGCGTTTCCGTTCTTGTATAGCGGTGTGCATTTCGCAAAACAACGTCACCTGCGAAGTTGGATTTACAAGAAACCAACCGGCTTGCACCATACAGAGCGTGTGTGCGCCATGCCAATTCAGCCGCCAACAGACTTGTAATGTAATACGATGCTCTATCGCTTGTACATTGGCTGAGTGGCAGGAGGGGACTGTTTTTCAGGTTGCCAGTAACAGATGTCCAGAGCCAACTTTGACGCAAACATTCGTTGTCAACCCCACTGCTCAACAACAGTACGCAATTCAAACGTACACCGGCGGTTTCGACCCGTACCAGACAGCCAACTTTGGCTATTGAACTTTCACCCCCGGCGGAGCACCCCGCTCCGCCGGTTTTTTTTCACCCATAAAAATAAAATGCCGTGCTGCTTTCTTATGAAAATATCGCCCATTACCTCCTTGAAAAGGGGCTGATCGACCTCGAATCTATCGTCAGGGGGGAATTCAGCGTGCGCGACCAGTCGAGCCGCAACGCCAACTTTGCCGTCAACCGGGAATATGCTCCGGCCTACTTAGTGAAACAGGTACGCGCGCACGACCAGGAAAAGCGGGAAACGCTCCGCATCGAGGCTACCTGCTACTGGCTGGCAAACAACGACGCTGCCTATCAGTCACTCCGCACTTTTTTGCCCCGGTACTTCGAGTACGACTACCTGCACCACATTCTTATCATCGAACTGCTGCCCGGCGTGCAAAATCTGCACGAGTATTACCGCGATGCGGGCTTATGGCCGGCGGCCGTCGCTGCAAAACTCGCCGATTTGCTGGCATCTTATCATACCCACACGACGGGCGCACTGGAAGGTCAAAAAAGTTTCTCCCTGTTTAAAAAACGCAAACCCTGGGTCTTTACACTGACGGAAAACAACCTGTCCGATTGGCTGAACAACCCGGGGATGCGCAATGCCGAAAAACAGTCGCTGAAACTTATTCTGGAAAACCGTGAATTTATGGAACACCTGCGCCAAACGGGCGAAGACTGGGAATTGAAAAGTCTGATACACGGCGATGTGAAATTTCCCAATTTCCTGATTAACAGTGATTTCATCGCGGGAAGCGAACCGGACATCCGCCTGATCGACTGGGAACTGGCCGACATCGGCGATCCGATGTGGGATGTGGCGGCTGTATTTCAGAATTACCTCACGCTTTGGGTTTCATCGGAAATTGCTCAAACATACAGTCATGGAGAAGACACTTTCGATATCCGACTCGAACAGATACGGCCTTCCATTGCTGTTTTCTGGCAGCGCTATGTCGAACTGGCGGGCTGGGACATACCGGAAGCCCGGCAACATTTGGAAAAAACGCTCCGCTATACAGCGCTTAAATTGGTACACACCTGCTTCGAATCTGTGCAGGGTGTGCAAGACTTGTCGCTTTACAGCGCTAAAATGCTGCAACTCAGCCTCAACCTGCTCCGCCACCCCGACAAGGCCGTCGGTGAATTGCTGGGCATACAAAACACCACTCCAAGCCATGCAACAGCCATCTTATCTTGATGATTTACAGTTTATCGTCGAATCGGTCAACATCGAAGCCGAAGGACGGCTCAGTTTTCGGGGCCATACTTATGAGGGCTATGAATACCCTGAGGCCGGTGCCGAAGCCCGGCTTCTTCACAACCTGACCAACCTGCTATACACGGCCTGCTACACCCGGAGCGGCATAGCGGAATCGCACAATGATGCCGTATTCGACGAAACCGATACCTTGTTGATACAACTCCGCACCGCCAATGTATCCGCCGAACGATATGATTGTGGCTGGACGGTGGAAGAAATCGAACATAGCGGCAATATTCTTGTGCGTAAAGGGGGCTACAAACGGTATACCTATGCAGGGGATTTCATCCGCGATCAATTCGGACACGGGCCACTGCAACGCGGCGAAGTAGTCAACATTCGTGTTCTGCCCGAACACGGCTCGACCCTTGATAAGGGTGACGTGTTCTATTATGTTTTTGGCGAAACGCTTGCGGACAACAATAATTCAGCCGTCGTCCGGCTGTATTTTAATCTTATGCCTGAAGGCGCTGCGCCACTTATCGCATTGATCTCCCGACAATTGAACGGATACAACATTCCTTTCCAATTCAAATGCCTGAACCACCGCGCACTGTATACACGTTGCGATGCGGCCGTTTTGTACCTCGACAAACGCTATTTCAGCATCGTTTCCGATTTGCTTTTGGGCGGCTATGCTGATTTGAAAAAGTATTTGAACCACCTTGTGCCGATGTTTGTCAGGCCGTTGGCGCCGGGTATCGGTTTTGCTGAAAATCCATATTTGTCTTCCGAGAGTTTTGGTACGAGCCGTTGTAAAATCATCGCGCAAGGCATCACCAACGCCTGGAAAGAATCTCGACCCAAAGCCGAATGGATTGATTTTATCCTGAAAAATATTCAGCGTAACTTTCTCAACCCGGAGGCACTTTACCTCAACCCAAACTCAAAATACCCCTATCACATCCCCAATTTTGAAAACTGAATTATGAAAGAGCAATTTTTAAATACCGCCATCAGCATCGGCAATTCTATTTGCCGCGATGCTATCCGCTACAATGGTCAGTGCAATTGGGTTGGTGTCAGCAACGACATCGAAGGCAACCTTCCCAAGCCATATTTTTCGGCACTGAAAGGCACCTGGTACGACGGCACCTCGGGTATTGCCTGGTTTTTGACCCGGCTCTGCGAGATCAGCCGGGATAAACGCCACCGCGCCGTCGCGTTGGAAGCCATCGAACAGGCACTTCAGTCGGCCGGTAAAGTCCAGTACAGCAAACTGGGTTTTCACGCGGGGTTGACAGGCATCGCTTTTTCAGCCATCGAAGTCGGAGAAAGACTCGGGCGGACCGACCTTGTGGAACGAGGCATGCAGCTGCTGCAAAGTCTGAATCTCTTGCCTGAATCCGATTATACACTGGACGTGATCGATGGTTGTGCGGGCGCCATACCTGCCGTCATTCGGCTCAACCGCAAATACAACGACGTGGCATTGAACGAATTACTCTATAAAATGGGCGATTACCTGCTGCGGCAGGCCCAGGCAGAATCAACGGGCATTTCCTGGAATACCATGCCGCAGGGTTCGGAGGCCAACCTGACCGGTTACGCGCACGGAGCGGCGGGTATTGCCGGCGCTTTGCTCGAATTGTATCAGTATACGAAAGAGGAACGGTACCAAAAGGCCGCCCTTGCCGGATTCGCTTATGAAGAATCCTGTTTCGATCCCGAGCAGGAAAACTGGCCGGATTTTCGGGAAGGCCTTGCTTCCCAACCGGGAAATGGCGACCGGCGTTCCTGTGGGTGCGCCTGGTGTCACGGGGCGCCCGGAATCGGGCTATCGAGGTTCCGGGCCTACCAAATCACAGAAGATGAAGCGTTTAAAGAGTCCGGGCAGAAAGCGGTAAATACGACGATGCGTTTTTTCGGTAAAAACCATTTGGGCAATTTCAGTTTGTGCCACGGTGTTTTCGGCAATGCGGATTTGCTGCTCTGCGCTTCGGATGCGACCGGCGATCAAACGCTCGCTGACAAAGCAGCAACAACGGCAGCGGAGGCGGTCGAACAATTTGAACGGCGCAAAATCCCGTTCCCCAACGGCACGCAAAGCGACCTCAATTCGCCTGATATGATGCTCGGAATGGCGGGCATCGGGTATGGATTTCTTCGGTTAGCAGACAGAAAGCAGTTCGAATCGGTGTTGTTGATTCATTGAGAAACGGTCAACTATTTTTTGATACGCCATTCTGAAGCACCGGAAGCATTCAGACATCCCGCAGCCGTCAAGGCGCCCTTGCGCGCCACCATCACCCCGTAACGCACATCGTGGATACCGTCCTTGCTATGCGCATCGGGGTTGATACTGATAGAAATGCCGCGACGCAAGGCTTCCGGAATCAGCGTCCAGTCGATGTCGAGGCGGTAAGGATTGGCATTCAGTTCGATGGCGACTTTTTGCCGGACGCAGGCGTCGAAGACGGCATCCCAGTCGAGCGGATAACCTTCGCGGCTGAGCAACAGTCGCCCTGTGGGGTGGCCCAGGATCGTCGTGTACGGGTTTTCGATGGCGCGCAACACCCGTTCGGTCGCTTTTTCCCGTGTCATTTTCAGGTTGGAGTGTACCGAAGCGATGACAAAATCGAATTTTTCCAACAGCGCATCTTCATAATCGAGCGCACCGTCGTTGAGGATGTCGCTTTCAATGCCTTTAAAAATGCGGAAAGGGGCCAGTTCTTCATTGAGTTTGTCAATTTCCGCCATTTGCGCCAGCACACGGTCCGGTTTCAGGCCGTTGGCGTAAAAAGCCGACTGGCTGTGATCGGTGATGCCGATGTACGAGTAGCCCAGCGAACGGGTATATTCGCACATCTCGCGCAGGCTGTGCAGCCCGTCGCTCCAGGTGGTGTGGACGTGGAGGATGCCGCGCAGGTCGTGGTCTTCGATCAACCCCACCCCCGGCCCCTCCCCCACAGGGAGGGGTGACGGAGAGAACACCGCGACATCATTAGCGTTCTCTACGGAACGCTCTCCGTCACCGGTCATCACCTGCACCGATGTGATGGCCAAGGAACCATCATTAGCGTTCTCTACGGAACGCTCTCCGTCACCCCTCCCTGTGGGGGAGGGGCCGGGGGTGGGGTCGCGCAACTCCGGCACCACAAACACTGCCCCCGCTTTTTCAAACACCGCCTCCTCCGTTTCCAGATTTTTAAAATCAACACCCGGGTGCGCTTTGGCAAATGCCTCCACGAATGCTGCGCTGCCTGTGAATTTGAACATTTTGGAGCCGAACTCACCGGGTTCACAGCGATGAATCAACAACGATGTGTTGTTCTCCAGCCGGACTTGAAATGTGCTATCTTTTTGATTTTCAAGAACCAATGTTTGCCCATCGAAAACGTGGGTGAGGTCGCCGGAAAAGCCGATCAGAATTTCAACCTTTTCAATAACCGGGCAGCGGCGGCGCAATTCGCCGACCGGCGCTACCCGTGCGCCGGGTAATTTGCCCGTGAGCCAGGTGCAGACGAAATCGGCTTCTTCTTCGGCGGCATCGAGGTGGAGTTTGTCGCGGCTTTTGAAGAAATATTCAAGCTTGTTTTTGAGGTCTTCCTGTGTCTTGAGGCCGAAACCCTTGAACTCCACAAGTCGGTTTTCGTTGCAGGCATACCACAATTCGCCAACCGATTCGATGCCCATTTCCTTCCATACGACGCGGACCTTTTTTGGCCCGAAGCCATTGACTTCCAGCATTTCCACCACGCCGGGCGGTGTCTTTTCGCGGTATTTTTCTAGGGTCGCCATTTTGCCGCCGGTCACCAACTCGCGAATCTTTCCGGCAATGGCCGGTCCCACCCCTTTGATGTCTTTGACCTCGGTATCCGACATTTCTGCCAGCGGCCGGTCGAGTTTGCGCAGGTTCAGGTAGGCGTTCCGGTACGAGCGGATGCGAAAATCGTCTTCCTCGTGGAGTTCCATGAGGTTGGCGAGTTCGTCGAATGCGTAGGCGATTTGTTTGTTGGTCATCCCTTTGTTTGGTGATTGGTTGGATTGGTGATTGGTTGGAATGGCACAATTCCCATCACAAAATACATCTCGATCTCCCCGACGTGTTTTGCCGGAAAACGCCCTCTGTACACGCACTCAAACTCGTCTTTTACGTGCGCATAAGCGTCTTCTGAAATGTTGATGTGATCGGGCTCACAGGTTTGCTCCATCCGTGCGGCAATGTTGACCGTTTCACCCCAGATATCATAGGCCATTTTGCTGCTGCCCACCACTCCCGCCATTACCGGCCCGGTGTGTATGCCGATCCGGATATCGAAGGGATAACCCAATTGTCCGAGTTTTTGCTCTCGCTGATTGACAACAAATTGGCGGATTTCGAGGGCGGCGTTCAGCACAGCGCCGGCGTGGTCGGCGCGGGGAGTGGGGATGCCGCCGGCGCACATATAACTGTCGCCGATGGTTTTGATCTTTTCCAAGCCGTGCTTGCAAATGATCTCATCGAAAGCGCGGAAGTAGAAATCGAGTTGCTCCACCAGCGCCTCGGCACTCAGGGTGCGGGCGAATGCCGAAAAGCCCACGAAATCGGTGAACATAACCGTCGCTGCAGGATAGTTTTTGGCTTTCACATAACCCTTCTCTTTGAGTTCGCGCGCCGTTTCTTCCGGGAAAATATTGAGCAGGAGCCGGTCGGCCATTTCGTGTTCGGCCTGAACGAGCCGGAGCAACGAGGCTTTGTTTTTCAAAAAACCTTCCATCAGAAAATACGCTATGGCCGCAGTGAAGGCAAAATTGAACTCGAAAAATAACAAGTGCACTTCCGCCGGAAGGTTGTTGGGATCGGGTCGGGCAAAATATTCCCAAACACCGGCCACCAACAGCGCCAAAATATAGGCGAAAAACGTCATCCGTGCCGTGCGCACCCGGGCAAACATGAGCGTCCCCAGCGGCGCGAGGAAAGCAGCCAGCACCACGCCACTGCTGCCGGTGAACCCTCCGTGCGTTATCTGGGCCACCAATGGCAGTAAAATGGTAAGCGCGATCTGGATATTGCGAAAACGCCGGAAATTGCCACGTGTCTTGAAAATCAGAAGGTTGGTCGAACTGGCAAGGAAGTATATAACGGTCGTCCACCAGGAGAATCGCCCGCCGAACATGTAAAATGCAAGATTGTAGGTAAAGTCCAGCAGCGTGATGAACACAATGATGGTCAACGCAAGGGTGCGGTGTTCGATTTCTTCGGGCGTGAGGTGCTGGAATCCGAAGTGGCGGCTGAAAATTTTGTTGATACGGGCCGGCAACATTGTGCAAACTTATCTATTTCCCGAAATAATCCAGCACAATGTAACAAAATGCCTTCACGCCCAACTTCATTCCGCTTTCATCGATGTAAAAATCGGGCGTGTGATGGGCGGCTGCGTCTTCCTTCTTTCTTCCTTTGGGCATGCCGCCGAGGAAAAAATAAAAGGAGGGGACGCGCTGCGCAAAAAAGCCGAAATCCTCGGCGCCGGTGAGGGCCTTTCCCAATACCACTTTTTCCTTGCCGGCCACTTCCTGAAGCGCGGGCAACATCCGGGCAGTCAGCGCCGGATCGTTGTAAGTGATAGGTGTTTTGTTCTCGATACGCACTTCCGCGCGGGCGCCGGCACTTTCAGCGATTTTTTCGGCGGTCAGTATGACTTTTTGGTGGATTTTTCGCTGCATAGCGGTATCCAGGGTGCGAATGGTGCCCACCATCTCGGCCGTTTCGGGGATAATGTTGGCGCGTACGCCGCTGGTGATCTTGCCCACCGTCACCACCGCCGGTTGCTCCGTCAGGTCCATTTGCCGACTCACAATGGTTTGAAGACCCTGAATAATTTCCGCCGACACGACGATGGGGTCCACACCGCTCCAGGGTTGCGAACCATGCGTTTGTTTGCCGTGCACATTGATATAAAACCAATCGGATGCCGCCATGATGCCCCCCGGCCGGTAGGTGATTTTGCCGACTTCCGTTTGCGAATTGATGTGCAGGCCGAACATGGCTTCGATTTTCGGCTGGTCAAGCACGCCTTCTTTTATCATCAGCGGCGCGCCGCCCTCTTCCCCTCCGGGCGGGCCTTCTTCGGCGGGTTGAAAGATAAATACCACCGTACCGGCCAGGTCTTTTTTCATACCCGCCAGAATTTCCGCTACACCCATGAGTATCGCCACGTGGGTATCGTGACCGCATGCGTGCATCACACCCACTTCTTCGCCGTTGTAGGTGGATTTTTCGACCGATTTAAAAGCCAAATCCCCCCGCTCCATGACAGGAAGCGCATCCATGTCGGCACGCAGACCGATGACCGGTCCGGTTTTGCCACCTTTCAGGATGCCCACCACGCCGGTGTGCGCAATACCGGTTCGGACTTCCATACCGAGCGCCCGGAGATGCGCGGCCACTTTCTCTGCGGTTTTGAATTCCCTGTTCGACAATTCAGGATGCTGGTGAAAATCGCGCCGCCATTCCACTACTTTGGATTCCAGCCGGTCGGCTTTTTCGTCCACCTCTTTTTTCAAATTCAAAGAAGATTGCGCCGAAAGGCCAAGGATATTGCAGAGCAGGAAAAGCGCGGGAAGTCCGTTTTTCATTAAATTTCGTTTTGATGATTAATTGCTGATGTTACGCACGAGACACAGGGAACACCGAAACGACTGATACCACCGATACCACCGAGCCTCAGTAGATCTGTGTTCAATTAAATATGTCCTCTTGCTTACTAACTTCAATTATGCAGATCGTTGCACAGTTTTCAACGCAAAAGAAATCTTTTCCTGAACATTGCCCGACTTTTTCAATTTAAGGAGCAACCGCTCTGCCCAGTCAACCAGGAACTAATAACCGACAACCAGGAACCGATAACCAATAACCATCAACCAATCCGCATGACAGGCATTCTCATCGTCAACCTCGGCACCCCCGACGCCCCCACGCGCCCTGCCGTGTATCGATACCTCAAAGAGTTTTTGCTCGACCCGCGCGTGATCGACATCAACCCGATTGCGCGCAACCTGCTCGTGCGTGGCATTATCGCGCCGTTCCGATCCGGCAAATCGGCTGCGGCGTACCGGCATCTCTGGACGGAAAACGGTTCTCCATTGAAATTTTACGGAGAAAATCTGGTGAAACAAACGCAGCAACTGCTTGGTAAAGAATACGTTGTCGAACTCGCCATGCGTTATCAAAACCCCTCCATCGAATCGGCCATCGGCAAACTGATGCAGGCACAGGTGTCGAAAATCAAAGTGTTCACCCTGTTTCCGCAGTATGCGAGCGCAACGACCGGATCGGTACACGAGGAAGTGATGCGGATATTGAGCGGGCAACAAATTATTCCCAACGTCGAGTTTGTCAGCGCCTATCCGACCTGGGAACCCATGATCGATTTGTTTGTAAAAAACGCCATGCGATTCGACCTCCCGCAGTACGATCATTTTTTGTTCAGTTACCACGGGCTGCCGCAGCGCCAATTGCGCAAAGCCGACGCCTTCAACCACTGCCTGCAAAAAAACGACTGCTGCCAAACACTCACGCCGGTCAACCGTTTTTGTTATTCCGCGCAATGTTACGCCACGACCAAAGCCATTGCAACGCAGTTGCAACTCGAGCCCGATCAGTTCACCGTCTGTTTCCAGAGCCGCCTCGGACGCGATCCCTGGACGCAGCCCTACACGGTGCGGGTCATCGAGGACCTTGCAAAAAAAGGAGTGAAGCGATTGCTGGTTTTTTGTCCGGCGTTTACTGCCGACTGTCTTGAAACGACCATCGAAATCGGTGAAGAATACAGGGCAGATTTCCTGAAATGGGGCGGCGAACAACTCGATTTAGTGGAAAGCCTGAACGACAAGCCGGCCTGGGCGGCGGCGGTGGCGGATTTTTTGCGAAATTAAATTTTGCGCTTTCTGACGACTTTTTGAAACAAGGGTGTCACCTTCCACGTTCTGGCAAGGTCTTTAATGGTTGAGAGGTTGAGAAAGTTGAGGCGTTGAGAAGAATGTTGAGGGGTTAAGTCTCAACATTCTCAACCTCTCAACTTTCTTAACCTTTTCTCAACCCCTCCCTGACAATTCACAAACAAAACAACTATGCTGAGATTTCTGACCTCCAAATTGCTGACACTTGCCTTTACAGTCCTGTACGCCTCAAGCCATGTTCTTGCTCAAAACGGCGATGGCTGGGTATTTAAAAATGAAAAAGACGGCGTAAAAGCCTATTATAAAAAGACATCCGATGTGCATGAAATCAAAATGGTGACATCGATGAAAGCCCCGCTTTCCGGCATCGTGAAGTTGTTGAATGAAGTGGAAAACTACACGACCTGGGGTTATAAGATTTCCGAGGCCAAATTCCTGAAAAGAACGAATGACAAGGAGTTTTACTACTACTCCAAAATTGATTTTCCATGGCCCCTGGATGACCGGGATATCATCGTGCAGGCAAAACTGGAACAGGACTCCGCGTCCAGGCGCGTTACGTGCACCAGTCATGCCAAACCCAACTATCTTCCTGAAAACAAAGACGTTGTGCGTATGAAAATAACCACAACCAAATGGACGATCATCCCCGGAACAGGCGGTTGGTGTTATATCGAGTATTATATTTACGCCGACCCGGGCGGCAATATTCCCGACTGGCTGGTCAACATGGCGATCGATGTGGGCCCGCTCGAAACGCTCGGCAGGATGCGCAAAATGTTGCAGCAACCCCAATACCAGACAGCAAAACTGGCTTATATCAAAGAGTGACTATATGCCCTACCGAAGTCTCCGCGATGCCGTGCGTGATCTGGAACAGCACGGTATGTTGCTCCGCATCAAAGAAGAGGTCGATCCCGGTCTTGAAATGGCCGAAATACACCGGCAAGTCTTTGAACGACAAGGGCCTGCTATATTGTTTGAGCGGCTAAAAGGCAGCCCTTTTCAAGCGGTGAGCAATATCTACGGCACGTTCAAACAGACCGAGTTTCTTTTTCGCCACAGCCTTGAGCGTGTCAAGCGTGTTATCGAACTCAAAAAAGACCCCACCAATTTTTTGAAAAAACCGGGGCGGTACCTCGGCGCGCCTTTTACCGCATTATCGGCCCTGCCGAGCCGCAATTGGTTCGGTGCGCCGGTCACTTACGGCACCACGACGATCGACCAACTACCCCAGATCAAAAGTTGGCAAAAGGACGGCGGGGCATTCATCACCATGCCGCAGGTGTACACCGAAGATCCCGATGCGCCCGGTAATGTGATGCAGTCGAATCTCGGCATGTACCGCATCCAACTTTCCGGCAATGAGTATATTCCGAATCAGGAAATCGGGCTGCACTACCAATTGCACCGCGGCATCGGGGTGCATCACACGAAATACAACAAAAGCGACCGGCCCTTCCTGTGCAGCATTTTTGTAGGCGGACCGCCGAGTCACGCGTTTTCGGCCATCATGCCGCTGCCCGAGGGCTTGAGCGAACTGACGTTCGCCGGGATGCTGGCCGGGCGGCGATTTCGCTACACCCGCTCGTACGACGGACTTCCAGGTCCGTCGAATCACAGTGGTACCCGACCAAGCCACTTCCTCAGCGCCGACGCCGATTTTGTCATCACCGGCGAGATTCTGAAAGACGTAAAAAAGCCGGAAGGCCCCTTCGGCGACCATTTGGGTTATTACTCGCTGGCCCACGATTTCCCGGTGATGCGCGTTCACCAAGTGTACCACCGCAAAGACCCGCTCTGGCATTTCAGCGTCGTGGGCCGTCCGCCGATGGAGGACAGCAGTTTCGGCTGGCTCATCCACGAATTGGTGGCGCCGCTGGCGTCGCAGGAATTCCCCGGCCTCAAAGAAATACACGCCGTGGATGCTTCCGGGGTGCATCCGCTCTTGCTGGCCATCGGGCATGAGCGTTATATGCCCTTCCGCGAACGCAAACCGGAAGAAATCCTGACCATCGCCAACCGGATTTTAGGCTCGGGGCAGACATCGCTGGCTAAGTTCCTTTTTATCGCCGCTGCCGACGACGACCCGAATCTCGACACCCACGACATCGCGCATTTTTTCCAGCACCTGCTCGAACGCGTGGACTGGACACGCGACCTGCATTTCCAAACACGCACGACGATCGACACGCTCGACTACTCCGGCACGGGCTGGAACGAAGGCTCCAAAGTTGTCGTCGCCTGCCGGGGCGACCGACGCCGCGCGTTGAAAACGGAGTTGCCGCAGGACTTCACCCTGCCCGCCGGTTTCAGCGAGCCGCAGTTTTGTCTGCCGGGTATTTTGGCCGTACGAGCCCCGAAATTTGAAGTCGGGGCAACGGCCCGCGCGCAAGCCGACGACCTTTGCAGGTGGCTCGAACGTTTTGATATGCAACATATTCCGCTTGTACTGCTGGTCGACGACAGCCGTTTCACCACAGCCACGCTCAACAATTTCCTGTGGGTGACTTTCACCCGCGCCAATCCGAGCCACGATGTGTATGGCGTTCAATCCTTTACAGAATTCAAACACTGGGGATGCCGCGGGCCGCTGGTGATCGATGCGCGGAAAAAACCGCACCATGCGCCGGAACTGGAAGTGGACCCGGAGGTGCAAAAAAAGGCGGAAACGTTACTAAATCGTTATAGTTTCTGATCGACCCAACGATCTCTGAAACACAAGAGTCTTTACGGGCAACTAAAATTCTTTACCATGAAAAAGATTCTTTTTGCTTTGCTCGCCTTTACTGCACTTTTCAGCGTCCATTGTGCCAAAGACAATACGCAAATCCTCGTTCGTTTTCAGAACACCCTGACCCAGGATATCACCGACGCCCGGCTGGAATTCGACGACACCCATGTCACCGATGTGGGCGCGCTCCTGGCCGGGGGCGTGACCGACTACATCGTTTTCGACTACTTCGAGGTGGGCGACGATTGGCCGATGGGTTTTTTAAACGGCAAAAAAGAAGGTGAAGATTTTTCCGCCTGGTCGGGTCTCTGGTGCGGTACCGGAGTTACATTCAAACAATTGGAGCCCGGCTACTACACTGTTGAAATTGTCAAATTGGGTACCGACAGCACCGGGTTTTACCAGATGCGGTTTGTGGAATAGGTACTTTCCCTGCGGGGAAACAGCAGGAGTGCGTGATGCCGTTCAAGTATTATTTTCGACAGGATTTGCAGGATTTACAGGATATTTCACTTGAAATCAGGGGTATTAGCCTTGTAAATCTTGTTAATCCTGTCGAAGCCCCAACTTGTGATAACGTACCTCCGGCAAGGTTTTAAAACTTTTTTGGAAAAATTTTCAACACGGTTTGGTTTTCAAAAGCCACTGCTGCTATCTTTGCCCCGCTTTTGAAAGAAGGCCCGTTCGTCTAGGGGTTAGGACGCAGGATTTTCATTCCTGTAACACGGGTTCGATTCCCGTACGGGCTACCACTGAAATTCCTCAACGCCTTGTAAGTCAAAAACTTATGAGGCGTTTTTTATTGCCTAAATCCAGAGCGAGGGAAAAAACGAGGGGGAAATTGAAGGGTGAAGCAATTTTGGGAAGTTGGCAGGCAGCTCTAATGCAAAAAGTTCCAAAAGAAAGCAAGAAGAACAATTTGAATTTGTCCAACCTTCCCCTTGCCCGTTTCACAGAGATATTTTGTTTGCAATAAAACAACCCCGGCGTATTTTTGTGTGGCAAATCCAATATATCGCCGAATACCGTCCCCGCAGCGCAATATTGCGTAAGTTCCTTGTCAAAATGCAACTATGAAACAACTGGTACTTTTTTGCCTCCTGCTTTTGGTTCTTACCCATCCGGTAACGGCACAGATCACCATCACCAATTCGGTTTTTCCTGCTGTGGGCGACACATTTCACTTTGCTTTTGGCAATCAGGCGGGGGCTATTAATCAGATTTTCACCCCGCCCGGCGGCGGTCAGCAGTGGGATCTGAGCAACCTGCAGCCAACCCAATACTGGAATCAGATCATGCGGAACCCTGCCTCGGGCTCAGCCCAGGCGTCGTTCCCTGGTGCAAGTATTCTGTACAACCCTCTGAACTCCAATAACCAGGTCTATTTGCAGGTTACCGGCAATCAGGTCCTTAACATGGGCTATTTTGGTCTTGATGAACTGGGGTTGGGCTTGAATTTACTGTTTAAAAAGATACCAAGCCTGGAAGAAACCTGGGCCCCGGTCAACTTCTTTGATATCCGCCAAAGTACTTCCAATGTTTTAACTGCTTTCGATGCACCGATTGCGCCGCCCATTTTGCTGAACCTGGTACCGACGGCCGATTCTTTCCGTATCCGGGTTACGTATCAGCGGGTTAGTACGATCGATGCCTACGGCACACTGACCATCCCCGGCGGCGCCTTTGATGTGCTGCGGAAAAAACAAACCGAATACAAGTCACAAGCTGTGGATGTAAAGGTAGCGCCACTCGGGTGGATAGATATTTCGACCATCGGCGGCCAACAGATACTCCCCCTGGGGACGGATACGATAACGACCTTTCATTTTCTGAACGACGTGTCCAAGGAAGCCATTGCTATCTGCACACTCAATACTGCACAAAACACGGTGACCGTTGTTCAGTACAAAGCCTTGAACACCCCCACCGCCACCTTTGCACCAACATTTAATGAGTCGCTCTTTGCCTATCCCAATCCGGTTCAAAACACACTTTATGTGCATTTCGCAAACGATGCAGTAGCAACTTATCAAATACAGCTAATAAACGCACAAGGGCGTCTGATACTTGAGCAGACAGTGGAGACAAGCGCAGCCGAAAATGGCATTTCTATTCCAGTCGCTAATCTGGCGCCCGGCATCTATGCGCTGATTCTACAGCGTAATGGTGTGGCCGTTGGCCGGGCCAGGGTAGTTAAGAATTGAGTCCATGTTCAGGGTGGCGGACGGGCCGGTTAAGAATAAAGAGAAGCCTTTTCTTTTAAGAAACAACCCGCCTGAACTGCATCACATACAAATCATTCGCCGGCGCGCTTCCTATGATATATGCTTTTCCAAAACGAGGCGCTTCTTTCAAAATAATGTCGTACCGGGTAATCAATTCCTTGAGTGCGAGAAGCGCCGCACCGGCGCCGTAATCTTTGCCGAGGCAAGTGCGCTGGTTGGGTTCTTTCACGTCGCGGTAGGCCATCCGCCCGGCCCAAACCAATTTTTTCATCGTTTCACCGCCGTCGTCCAGAAAACGCTTGTAGTTGAAACGGTCTGGCTTGGGAAAAAGGTCTTCCGCCCGGTGCGCCATGGCGAGTACGCATTGGAGCACCGCGCCTTTTTTAACCGGGTAATTTCCTGATTTCGAGGTCAAAATAAAATCACGTTTGGCGCAGGCATAAATCCTCGGCACAGGCGTATGGAGCCGAAGGCTTTCGTTCAGCAGCGCCTGGAGCAGCGGGTCCCGGAGTACCGCGTAGTTGGAAGTGCCTTCCGGGAACCGGGAGCGAATGGCTGTGACGATTTCGGGGTCGGAAAGCACTTCCGCAATACAGGAAAGCAGTGAATAATAAGCCCCGTTGGAAGCGTTGAACAGGGTCATCCACGCGATCTCCCGCGCCCATTGATCTCCATCGTAACCCAGTTGCAACCGGGCGTCTTCCTGTATCCGGGCAAATGCTTCGGACGATTGGTAAGCCCTGATGACCGTTTCGAAATGCTGTTTGACAACTTTATCTTTCCGGTTCATGCCGGTGCGGAAACGCAACTGGACGATGTTCCTCCTGATCAGGTCGACTTCCTGCAAATCAGGCACATAATCCAGCAACCACCGCGCGTAAAAATCCGGTATCATCAGACTCAATTTTTCCGTCAGGGAGAATTCGCCGAGTTGTTCCCATTCGGAAATATGTCTGCGCATAGTTTCCTCGAAAACCGGAAAAAAAAATGCTTTTCTGCTTTCGATATAGTCGATGATAAATTGCCGCACACGTTCCGCCCGTTCGTTGTCGCCGATATATACGACCGGGCTGTGGCGCAACACTTCGGGATGCGGGTCTATGCCGTTGAAACCTGTGATGCGATGGGTATTTTCCAGATCGAGCGCGCTTTCGATGCCGGTTTTATCCGTCACCGCAATGGCTTTTTTTATAAAACTGGTTTTAAACACGTTCGAGCCGTAGCGTCGTATCTGGTTCCTGTAAAATCCGAGATGATCCGATTTCCATGCCTTGGCGTGCAACAGGGGGCCGATAAAAGGAAGACCATAACTTCCGGGAATTGCATCGAGTCTCCGGTCGGGATGTTGTTCATTCTGCCCTGAAATTGATTTTGCACGCATTGTTCATTTAATTTGTTGAAAATAAGACAATCATTTTACTTTCGTCTCCGGACAATCAGGAACTTCAGTGCCAATACAGATGCTTTTTCGGGCAAATATAAACAAAAGAAAAACCGCGCCCGGTCGACAGTTTAGCCAATATACCTATGGGCTTCCTAATAAATTTCTGAAACCCGCTGAAATCCTGAACAGCATCAGTATTTGAAAGCAGTTTCTAATCTGAACAGCGGCAGCGCCGCGAAATATGTGTAAGATTACATTTAAGTCGTACATGGAGGTGCAGCGCACCGAAATATTCGCAACATGTTTCGGTGCGCTGCACCTCCATGTACTCATTATTTCATGACAGCATTCCTGATTTCATCCGCCTTGTTAAAAATAGCGGACATCTGGGTTCGGCTGTTCAGGCGCACCCGTTTGTTTCGCCGCCCTGCTGCAAAAGAGACTTCGCTTCCACAGCATGATACACAGCCGGAGCGGGTGCAGCGCATCCGGCAGGACCGCGAGCGCTATGAGTCGGTGCGTCTGGCCGAAAAACTCCGGATCAGCAGCAGTTTGCGGCTCAGGGCTGTGAAAAAATTGCCCCCGGCAGAGCGCTACCCGATTGGGATTCTGATACCTAAATTGCTGATTATCGCTGCTTTAAAAATCCGGGGTAGATATGCGGGAGCGCTTTCTTCCTTTCAGCAACTGGAGCGTTTGTATCGTTTGCTTGGTTCGCCGCGCATCCTGAATACCTGGAAGGACGACGACGAGTTTGTGCGCCAACGCCTGCAGGGCGTCAACCCTGTCTGGATCAGCCGTTGTGACGACCCGGCGGAATTGTTGCAGCAGGGATTGGACAAAAAAGTGTACGTCCGCCTGGTTGAAGCACGTCGAACGGAATATACCTTGTACGTCGTTAATTACCACGAACTTTTACAAGATATACCCACGATGGAGGGGCGTCACCTCGCGCCGGCCATCGCTTTTTTCGAGTGCAGGCAAGATGCATTGCACCCGCTTGGTATTCAATTGTATAGCCCTGAGCAAGGTGCAGGGTGGTTTTACCCCGACGGCAGCCCGGGCTGGACGCTGGCAAAAATGTTTTTTAACAGTGCAGACCTCTTTGTCCATGAATCTCTGACGCACCTGTTGTGGACACATTTGTTTCTGGAGAACTATTGGATCGCTACCGCGCGGAACTTATCGGACAAACACCCGGTCCGCAAATTGCTGGCGCCGCATTTTCATTTTTGCCTGAACGCGAATGCCAATTCCAACCGTATCCTGCTCGGTGAAGCGGGTATTTTTGCCGGATTGTTTTCCGCCGGGCGCACCGGCACAATCCGGCTGCTTAAAAAGGGAGAAGCGTTGTGGAATCTGGAATGGACCGCGCTGCCTCAACTATTGGAACGAAACGGCACACTCGACCTGCCGGGTTATCTCTACCGCGACGACGGCATGTTGATCTGGCAGGCTGTGGAAGACTATGTCCGGAATTATCTTGACCTGTATTACCGGCAAGCGGCCGATCTTACTGCCGACTTTGAACTTAAAGCATGGTCGACAGAACTGTCCGAATTCCTGGGCCCCGGGAAGATTCCGCCGGTAGATCGTTTAGACAACCTTCAGGCCGTCCTGACCGCTATACTCTTCAGCGTCGTCCAGCATACATTTGTCGGGGCTGTCCAGTACGAATACATCGCTTATCCCCCGGCGATGCCCCCCATGTTGCGCATTCCTGTGCCCGCCAACCAGGAACAGGTGCAGGAAGACGACTTGCTGCGCGCTTTGCCTGCACTCGACGATATTTACACCATTATCAAAGCCACCTATGCGTTTTCGATGCAGTACACCACCTTAGGGCGCCACATCGACGATTATCACCGCGATCCTGAAGCGATGTCGGTCGTCCGCAACTTTCAGCAACGGCTGGAACAAATAGAAACAGTAATCCGCGACCGTGACCGGAAGCGGTCGAAGCCTTACCGGATTTCGCGCCCGCAACAGATTGCCAATTCAGTGAGCGCTTAAATTTAGTTTCCAGGGTTATGCGTTTAAATCGCAACACTCAGATTGATCTCTTCCGGAAGGAATATCTGCAAAGGAATCCTGCGGCCCGCATTGCGCTGCCCGATCACCCGGCCCGTCTCCAGCAAATTGACATGTAAATTACTCAAACTCTGACGGGAATATGCATCCGGCATGAGGTGGGCGAAATCGCCCAACAGCGCCGGGGTGGGCAATCCTGTAATGGAAGCGATAACACCCAGTTCGCTGCTGTTCTGCTGATCGGTCAAGGTTGACTCCGGGAACAATTTTCCTGCGGCGACGGATGGGTCGCTCACATAAGGCGTAACATGGCCCACCCAACTGTGAAAGGCAGAAACAGTATAAAAAAACTGCGACAGAAATGCAGCCATTTGATTGACAGACAGATCGTGCGGGGAAAAACGCAGCGTTGTATTGACTTCTTCCCACCAGGATTTGACCGCATCGTTTTTTTCAAAATTCCGGAAGGCGGGTGCGTTTTGCAGGATGTCGGAACTAAAGTTATACAGTGTATTCCAGAATAATTCGCCGTCCCGGCCATACGGAAACAAATCGTCCGGAAGTTCGCTCAGGCTGTCGCTGTCGATGCCCCGCTCCCGCAACAAATCCGGCAAGGGTTTGAATGCAACTCTTTGGACCATAATAGAATACGCCTCTTCCATAGCCGTCCAGGTGAATCCTGTAGCGCGGGACAAAACCGCACCATTGGGTAGCAGGCTGTCGGCTCCTCCGTTGTTGATCGCTGCTGTCCGGAATAAAAAAGGTTTGAGCAACAGCCGCAACGGATTATTGGCCGGAAGAGTTTGGATGGTTGCCAGCACTCCCGTATTGGATACCGAATAGTGCGCATAAAAAAGATGATGGTACAAAGTAGCCCAGACTAAGGAAGTGGAACGGTAGGCAAACTTGGCAGCTTCCCATTTTTTCCCTTCGTTTGGTAGCACATCGTTGCCGCGGAGTTTGATTTTCAGTATATTACCCTGACCGTCTAAGTAAACTGCGCCTCCGTACGCTGCCAACCCGGGGCGAACCGGCAAGTCTTTTAAAAATTCGTAGGAAGAAACGAAATGGGGCTGTTGTCCGGACACTTGTTCTTCCCGGGCAGTTTGTTCGTCCAGCCGGTGAAGTTCGAAAGCGCCGAAACCGCTGAACACCCACCAGCGCAGCGCCGGGTCCCCGGACGGATCATGACCATTCCAGTCCACCCGGCTTTTCGGGAAATAGTTGCCGAAGATGGAATGGATCGCTTGTTTCCCACGTTCCTGAGATTCCCAGGACTTAGGGGAGTCCGTAATCGGGTTCAGCCGGTTGTTCAGCCGGATGATCGTTTTCACNNGGTTGGGGCGTCTTCATCTTTTTCCAGCACTTTTTTACCGGGCCCCAGTGTCGGCATCGGGATGGTTTTGTGATACGGTCCGTGTGGTATCGTGGGCAGGGGTATTTCGTGGGTAGCGGTAGGTTTATAAGCTTTTATTCCCAGTTGGATCATCCGAAATAGAACGGAGGTATGCAGGTTCATGTTCTCTGTATTTTAGTGGTAGTGCTTGACAATCAAATGGTTAAATTGATGAAGTGTATTGCCGTTTATCCCGTTTTTATTGAGATTGCGCAAATGCGGATAATTTATATTGCGATTCCTGCAAGACCCGTACCGCTTCTTCATAGCCTTTTTTGACGATGTGATCGTAGGCCCGCCATTCGAGCATATTGTATTGATTTACGTTCGGGTTGATGTAAATGTCCGTTTTTTCAATGTTTTGTTTTTGCCGATAATCGCTGTGTAGCGTGGTAGACTGGATGATGGTACTCAACAGGGTGGGCAGTTTATCCTGGTTTTTGTTGCCGAACCACCGGTTGCCCAGTACCTTCCAGTTGGAGGGCATTTCTTCAAACTGAATTACCTGGTTCTGATCCACCAAAAAATCCACACCGATAATGAAACGTGCACCCATATCCACCATAATATCGGTCGGAAAGTTGTTAAAAATCCCTCCGTCGATAAGCAAACTTTTTTGATGGACGACCGGCGGGACCACTGCCGGAATGGCTCCGCTGGCCCGTATGGCCTTGAACATATTGCCGCGCCGGTGTACATGCGGTTGGGCATGCGTCAGGTTGCTGGAAACACAGTAAAACGGAATGGGGCAATCCTCTATGTCGTATTGCAGGTAATACTTTTGAAGCACGCGGTCGAGGATTTTTCCTTTAAACAGGGAAACTACCGGCAAAAGGTTAAAGTCGCTTTTAAGGGGACTAAACGCAATCTCGCGGCAGACCTCGAATACCTGCTTATAATCCCAGTCGTAAGCCATCAAACCGCCCATCATCGCGCCCATGCTGGTGCCGCCGATGAAATCGATGGGGGTTCCGGCTTCTTTCAAGGCTTTCCAAACACCGATGTGCGCAAATCCTTTAGCCCCGCCACCGGCCAGTACGAGGCCGACCATGCTGTCGGTCAGATATCGCGCCAGGCGTTCACAATCGCGCCCGGCCTGATCCCGCCGGATGTGTGTAAAAAAACCGACATTCCGGTTTTTCAACCATTGCGTAGTGCCTTGAGGGATCGTTACGCCGGCTGGTTGCACGAGCACCAGTGTCTGTCGGGCGTTCGATAGTTTTTTTTCTCCGCTCAGCACGGTACGCTCAAGGAGGGTCAGGTTCGGAGACGTTGTGGCATCGGCGACCAACAATATTTCATCCGCTTGCCGGATGCACCGCTTGGTCCATTCTGTGTTACCCTGATCCGGCAGATAAAAGACGAGGTCGTTCTGCCTTTCTTCTTTATCCAGCCAGGCTGATAACTTTTTATTTTCCTCAGTTTGATTCAGGGAGACCTGGGCGGATTTTTCGCCCAATATAGTGTCAACTTCCGCGCTGGAAAGTAAGCGCACCCGTTTTCCGCTATTTGCAAATGTCTGTTGCAACCGGTCAATTACCACTTCCATGTCGATGCTTTGATGCAATGTCATGATAGCGATATTGGAAATGGCACGAAGGCGCCGGCTTGTTTGCCTTTGGGTCAGGCGCTCGATCAGCAATTTGGCCAGATTGAGGCCAATCGCCGGGAAAAGTGTAAAAAATTTATAAAAGCCTTCTTTTGAGATGCGGACCAAGTGACAGTCGCGAATGGCATAAATGCTCGCAGAACGGTTTTCACCGGTAATGACAGCCATCTCGCCCACCGCCTCTCCCCGGCCAATTTCGTTGATGATACGGATTTGTTGACCGTCGTCTACCTGCACCTGCAAGCGGCCACTGATCACAATATACATCGCATCGCCGCGATCACCTTTCCGGAACAGGTAATATCCGCCGGGTAAATCGACATCTTCAAGATAGGAGGACAATTTTTCCCAGTCTTCCTGCGAAAGTTGCCCGAATAAGCGGGTCAACACCGGCCGCAACAGGCCTACCAATGACTCATATTCTCCGTTTTTTTGAGTCGTACTGCCCTGAAAATTGCGTAGATTTGTTTTCATGATATTAAAGCGGGATACTAAAGGGCTTCAGGGGAGAACTGTACAGTCCACGGGGGTGCAAAAATAGGAGTGTACACTGAAATGCAAAGAGCAGAAACGGACTTTACATCACGGAAAGATACCATCTTTATTTTATATCAGGGCATCGACCATTTCGGGGTTCCCTTCAAACCCCTCTTTTTTTCTGGCTGCCATCCTGAATTTCCATAACTGTTCGTACACAAAGATCCGCGTGCGGTTGATCCCGCCGAGCGGGCGGTGTTCGACGAGGGCATGTGCAGGCGAATAGGACAAATCCTCCGCCAGTGCATACCCTTCCGGGGTTTGGAAATCCTGTTTCGGGATGCGAAGCGTGGCGATCTTAACGAACGGCGCATCCGCTTCTTTCCATTCGCGCCCCATATTCTCGATCGGGGTACTTTTCTGATCTTTGAAAAACTGGATCATAAAGTCGAAACTCGCTTCATGGCCGGCCAGGTGATGGGCCATATTATCAATAAGATATCGATCTGTAAGCACTTCGGGAACTGCACTTTTGTAAGCGGAAGTGGGAACTAGGGCAAACTTCACGGCCCGCTCTCCATAGCGATAGGGCGTCACGCTCCAATACCGGATATCGAGCGGACAGGAATCGTGGTGTACGGCCCGGAGCATACGAATGAATTTTGCCATCCGCCCGTCGAGCAGCGTTTTCAAGGCAAACAAAGCGGGATGCCAGCGGAGTTGGTAGTACCGGAAAATAAAAAACTCTTTGATCGTGCCGATGGCGATGGTTGGGAAACTCAACAACAAAAAGTCCTGCGTCCATTGAAACCTCGGATCCCGCGTACATTTCTCTCCCGGAATGCCAAGCAGTTTGATGGCAAAACCGCGGCCGTCTTTTACCTTGTTGACCTCGCCTTCTATGCGGGAATGAGAAGTCCGGATCAATGCCTGATATATCGCAGGCTGTTTGAATAAGCCGACTTTCAATGCATCGGGCAAGTCTGGTTCTATGATAAATTCGCCTTTTAAAAGCCCCATACTGATGGTGTGTGCACAGCGCCGGGGTGGCTGTCCTTCTTTTTCCGCTTTTTTCCGGAATAAACTTTCCATTTTGCGGATCAATTCGGGTTCATTTCGTTCAAATTGTTCCATCGACGGTTAAAATATTATGATTTTGTTGCCTTCATTATGGGAATTGCCACCGAAAGATTTGACCTGCACAGCCCAAAGCATACACCTTTGGTTGGCATGCCTGGATGTTACCGAAAGTCAGCGCAGTTATTTTGAGGATATATTATCGCCGGATGAACGCCAACGAGCGGAAAAATTCGCGTTCGATCAACACCGGGAACGGTTTAAAGTGGGGAGGGGATTTTTGAGGAGTATTCTGGGCAGGTACTTGCGGATGGAGCCCGCGCAAATCCGGCTTCAGTACAACCCCTTTGGCAAACCTGCGCTCGATTCCTCCCTGGGACAGGGCGTGCTCCATTTCAATCTGTCCCATTCCAATGGCCTTGCACTTTTCGCCTTCACGCAGGCCGGACCCATCGGCGTGGATATCGAATATATCCGCCTGCAAACGGATATCGAACAAACCGGCGCACTCGTCTTTTCTACAAGTGAGTTGGCAGCGCTCCGAACTCTTTCTCCGGAAATACGCCGCACCACTTTTTTCCAATACTGGGCACGAAAAGAAGCCTTTATGAAAGCCAAAGGCGGTGGTTTTTCACTTCCGCTGCGCGAATTTGACGTCAGTCAAGCGCCCGAAAAATCGGTGTTGCATACCAGATATCCGAACGAAGAGCCCAGGTTTACCGACTGGCATATCCGGGATATCGGCCTTCTTCCGGGTTACGTTGCGGCTGTTGCCCGCGAAGGCAACGAATGGCCGGTATCATTTTTCAGGATGCCGGATGTGTACCCTTTTTAACAACGGATCGGCCTGTACGCCGTGCAACGTCAAATACTGAAGCCGGCTCAAATAGGCGGCGCCGTGGAGCAATTGCAATGCCACGTCCGCTACCCGGCGGTTTTCCCAGTTTTCGAGGCGGGTACCTTTTACCCACAGGTTGAACGCGCCCATCGAAGGGCCGCACCAAATCTGGTAGTCCAATTCGCGGCCGGGTTCGCCGCGATTCGCCCAAGCCGACGACAGCCCTAGGTACCAACGGAATACCAGGGCCATCTTGCGTTTGGGATTGTTTTCCGCCCGCACGATCTGTTCCGGATCCCGCTCCTGGAAAAAATCCACGCAATGTTGCCAGATTTGATCGAAAGCCCCCCGAAACAGGTTTTTCTCTAAGTTTTGCCGGTCTTTTTCCGGCAATTCCGCCCAGTTGTCGTATGCCATGTATAAGTCGAGCAGCTTTTGGGCGCGTAGCCCGAACATGGTTCCTTTTTTCAGTACCTGCAATTTAACCCCCATCTCGAACATGTCGGCTGCCGGCGCCATGATCGTATCGGTCATATCCGCCTGGGCCAGCACCTTGCGGACGTGATCGGAAGAACCCGATTCCCGGCAGGATTGGTTGATGGAGCCTGTGACCACGAACGCAGCGCCCATCGAAAATGCACCCACTACGGCTTCGGGTGTACCGATGCCGCCCGCAGCGCCTACCCGGACAGGTTGCGGGTAGTCGTACTGCTGTTGGATTTGATCGCGCAAAACCGCCACTGCGGGCAGCAGACATACCAAAGGCCGGTTGTCGGTGTGTCCGCCGGAGTCGGCCTCCACGATAATATCGTCGGCCACAGGCACCCGGACAGCCAGCCGGGCTTGTTCCGCGGTGATCATGTTTGCATCGAGCAATTGTTTCAGAAACGATTCCGGTGCGGGTTGCATGAATTGTGCTGCCACTTCGAGGCGGGAGACCTTGGCGATGATCCGGTGCCCGATGTGTACGGAACCGTCGGCATTTTGCCGCAGACCGGCCACCCGGTACCGCACCACATGAGACGTCAGTGCCATAAATGCCGAGGCCTCGATCACCCGTACGCCTTTTTTCAAAAACAACTCTACCCCCTCCCGTTCCAGGGCTTCTTCGCTGGGGCTGTGGATCAGGTTGACCGCATAAGGGCCCTCCGGTAAAGCAGCCTGAATGGTATCGATCGCCGCTTCTACGCGACTTAATACCATTCCGCCTGCACCCAAAGATGCCAGCATACCGGCTTTTCCTATGGCAATAACCAATTCCGCTGAGGCGATACCATTGGCCATCGCACCGGTCATATAGTTGTATTTGAGACCGTACGTTTGCCGGAAAGCGGGATCGCCCAATTGTTCGGGCTGAAAAGCCGGAAGCGTGGTGATCAGTTCCATACGCGCCAGATCGGCCGGGTTGTCTGTACCCATGCTGTCTGCCAAGCCAATGGCGCCGTGTTCATCCCGAACGACAAAACAGCGGGAGTCCAGGTCTTCCAAAATCCGACGGATACCTTCCGGCGTAAAAGCAAGCGCTTTGGGATGCCCAAACCACTTGGCGGCGCCTGGTGGGTGCGGATATTCGAGGCTTTTGGATATTGCCGGTATGGCGATTGTATCAGTCATTTGAAATTCATCATTTTTTCATCGTTCATCATTCATCGTTCCCTAACAAAACCGCCAGATCCGTTACCTCATAAATCCGCAGCGCTCCTTTCCACAAACTGGCGTCGGCTGTCAGCAGCACACTGTTATTTTCCCGTTTGATTTCCTTGATGTGCGCTTCCAAGTGCATTTCCGGGTCGTGTTGCAGGATTTGGCCGCGGTATTTCCAAACGGTGCGGTGGGGCGCCAGTGACCGGAAAGTTGCGTTTTGCAGCCCCTCGCCCAAACCCTGTTGCAAGGCAAACAACTGCAAGGCCTCGATGATGGCTTCCACACCTAAGGAACCGGGCATGACCGGGTCCTGGTAGAAGTGGCAGGTAAAATACCAGTCGTGTGGTTCCACCACTTTACTGGCATAAATATAACCCTGTCCGTATTTGCCGCCGTCGCGAACGATCGTAGCGGTGTCGAGAAAATGAAGTTGCCCGCCGGCTAAGTGCAATTGAGGAGAAGCCGGATTCGTCGATTGGAACAACTTCATTTTTCCAAACAGCGAATCCAGTTTTATAGTCATACTGCTGCCCGCCGGAAGCACATTTTCCCGGAGCCAGGGCGTTTTGTGCTGGCCCTGATCCAGCCCTGCCTGACTGGACAAGTCGTCTTTGGTGAAAAAACCGAACGACGAGTTTCCCTTGTAAAAGGGCGCTCCGTCGACCGACAATTCAAAAGTATAGCGCTGCAATACGGTGCCGCCCAAATTGGTATGACTGGTCAGACAAGCGCGATTCACCACGGTTTTGCCGCGCAGGTCCACCTGTCGCAGCATTTCGCCGTCGCCGTCGAGGTTACGGAAAAACAGGTCTTTTTCAGATGCCGCCAGTGTGCTCCCCAAATAGGCTCCCAGGAAACCGCAGGGCTGCAAAGCTACTTCCATCAATACTGAGTAAGGCATTTCGGGCGCGGCATTTTGTGTGTAATACCAGGCGTCGGCCGGCACGTCGTATTCCGCGACAATCACAGGTTTGTTGTTAAATACGTGGCGCTGGCCTTCTACTTCTCTTACCCGTGAAATAAACTGCAAGTCCGTATTGGGTTGGCGCGACAGTTGGCGCCCTTCATATACCTTGTATTCGTCACCGAAACACTTGTACACCGGGCCGAGTGCGAACTGCGTAACGTGGTATTCGTCGAGTAGCACGGGGTAAGAAACAGGTTTGACATATATCCCTTCCCGGAGGTTAGCCGGGTTTTTCAGGTAAGTCGGATTGTCTTTTTCCTGGAGGCGGAGGCCCAGGTTTTCGAAGAACACGGCGACATAGCCGTCGTACAGGATTTCCAGATCGGCGATCACGTAGGGTTCGGGCGCCAGACCGATGGCTTTTACGTCCATGCGATAAATCAACACACCTTTTTTGGCCGGTACTTCTTTGCGACAACGCACTTTTTGAGGTACATCGAGCACCGGCTGAAAACGCGCGTCTTTCGTCAGCCGCTGCATGCCTAAATAAAGCATGAAGAACCGGAGCAATTGACCGCCACCTTCAGCCTGCAGCGAACCGGCCAGCACCTCGTCGTCGCGGAAATGGCAGGGGAAATACCAGTCATCCGGCAACAGGTCCTGTTCGGCTTCGATCCAGCCCAATCCCGAACTACCGCCCTGCCGCTCCACTTTGGTAATCCGGTTGAGCATCAGGATTTGCTCGGGTGGCAGGCGAAGCGCCGGGTTGCGGTCGGTTGGGTGGTAGGTTTCATTGAAGCAACCGACGAGGTCGCCCCGGATAAGCGCCAGCAGGTCTTCCCGTGAAAAAGCGGTTTTTTCACAAAAGAGCAGCGGCGCGAAATACTGCCGGGCCCGACTTTGCCGCTCTGCCAGTTCCTGGGGTTTGTACACCACACCCTGACCTACGGCAAGTTCTTCATCGCTGAAAAAACCGGCACAGCCGCCGTCCATTTTCAGCACCATCCTGTCTTGCACAAAACATTCATAACTAAAGAAAAACAACAGGTTGTTGCCGCTGCGCACAAAGCTGTTGATCCGGATGTCGTACCGCAGCGTCTGGCCTTCGAAGGGCAGATCGTCGAGGAAAGTAAGGGTGCAGTCCAACAGGCGGTACACATAGTCGCCTTTGTTTTGAAAATCGATGCCCAGATAACTGATCAGCAGGAGGTCGCACTGACCGGACTCCACCGCCACCGCCCAGGGAATCTGCCCGTCGGTGGCAAAAGCCGAACCGTAAGGAATATCGTATTCCGTTGTGACTAAGGAAGGTTTGTACTCGTTCATCCGGGCTTCGAGGCGGGTCACCCGGCTCACCAAAAGGTAAGGCGGCATGGGCAGCATCACGCGCCGGCGATAGGTATCGATGATGGCGTATTCCGGCCCGAACACGTCGCTGATTTTACCGGTGGCAAAAGTAAGCAAGTCGTTTTCGTCCCAGATCACCGTTTTTTCCTGAATGTATGCAGGATCGTCGAAATCCTGCAAATCCAAACCGTTTTCGGCATTTTTCAGGGCTTTTTTGTCGTAAACAATCGTATTCATAGTTGAGTTGCCGGCATTTACCGGGGTAAGGCCTGGGGTTATGGAATGCGATAAATCCGGCCAGTGATCGGCTTCGTCCTTGGTTCCGGCCATAGCAAAAGCAGGAGCCGCGACACGGGAATGCACAGATTTTTCTAAGGCTTGTCCGGCGAAAAGATTCCGTTGCTGCTCGCTAAGGGCGACGGTTTCAAAGCGGGGCCCACCGGTGCGCAGCGTTTTATTCAATTCTTTCGGTTTGTTTTTTCGGGCGGCTTCGGGTTCGTAAAAGTGCCGCAGATCGATTGAAATGTCATGTGCCTTTAGCATTGCAACCAGCCCGCAGAGATTGCGCAGTGCGTCGGCGCCTTTCCGGTCGGTGGGAATGGCTAAATGATCCCTGCCGGCTAATATCTCCCCGATCCAACGGGAACAGGTGGCATTAGCGCCCAACTCGATGAAAATCAAATGTCCGTCTTCGGCCATTTTTCGCACCATACGGGGGAAATCGACTTCGCGGCAACAGACTTCCGTCGCATTTTTGGCGAGGCTTTCCGTGTCGACCTGCAATGGGGCCAGGGAAATACTGGAATAAAAAGCCTTGTCCGGCGCGTGTTCGATGGACAAGCGGTGCATGTCCATAAATTCATCCTCCAGTTTCCTGCAAAATGCGTGGTGTACGACATTGTTGAGCGCCAAAGGAATATTCTGGAACGGATGCTGTTGCAGCAATTTTTCGATTTCCTCCGAATCGCCAGACAGCACAACTTCTTTGTCGGTGTGAATAAAGGTCAGGAAAATCTTTTCGGCGCCGGGCGCCACGTCTTGCCGAAACCATTCGGCCAGCGATGCATATCCGGGAACGCCTGCAGGCGCTGTGATCAGGCGGGCCGACCAACGGGCGCGGGCTTCTTCGGGTGCAAGGTTCCATACGTCGGCCAGCAAAGACATTTCACCGCCTACTTTTTCCCGGAACAAGGGCGCTTCGATAAATTTTTCTTCTGCCCGGTGCGCATCCCATATACCTTGCCCGTACAACATGGCACTGGTCTCGCCCATGCTGAATCCGATCACGGAGTCGGCCCTGAGGTTCAGAAAATCCTGCACTAAGGTCGTAAATACTGCGGCAAAAGTGCATCCGATCGCCATCATCGGTAATGCATGGGTCTGAAGCGCCAGTTCCGCTGCTTTTTTGCCGGCTGTATCGAGCGCCTGCCGGGTGCGCGGGTACAAATCGGCGCTGAAAAACGCGGTAGACAAGTGATCCACCCGGCTTTGCACGGCATCGTACAAACCCGGGAAAGCCTGGAAAAGCGCAGCGCCCATGCCGGTATATACTGTCCCGGAGCCAGGGTACACAAGGGCAATTTTGCCTTTGTTTCCCAGTGGATTGGCTGCAAAATAACTGCCCGACGGTGTTTGCAAAGTCCGGTTGCCGGCCCAGGCGTCGGCCAGTTGTTCCCGGAAGAATTGTAGTTCCCGGCGCAAAGCAGGCTCTGACGCGGCCACCAGTACAGCCGAACGTGTTCCGGCGTCCGTATTTCCGGCGTAACGTTCGCAGCATTCGTCGGAAATCTGCCGGAATGATTTTGTGTTTAACTGATCCTGGATATCCCGCATTTGTTCTGCCAACGCCCCGGCACTGACAGCCCGAAGGGGGAACAGGCGTTCACCGCCTTTCAACAAATAGGGTCCCGCCTTTGCAGGATCGGGGTGATGCCCTTCAGAGAGCAAAACGTGTGCGGCGGTACCATCGGAAGCCAAACCGCTGACGGCTGCCCGGAGAACGGATTGTCCTTTTTCCGGAATCCATGGGCGCGTGTCTTCGGGTACATAAAAAGGCGTTCCCTCCAGCAACTCCGGCCAATGCGGTTTTTCCCAGCCAGGTACGCCGGGGATAAAACGGTGGTAAATCGACAAAGCAGTTTTGACGATCGATGCGATACCGGAAGCCGAAAAACAATGCCCGACATGGGTTTTAGCACTGCCCACGGCGCAGGTCAATGTGCCTTCACCTGAACGGTAGGCTTTGCTGAGTCCTGCTATTTCTGCCTGATTTTCCGCCGGAATGCCACTGGCCGAGGCTTCCAGCAAGCCGATATCTGAAGGTTTCAATTGTTGACGGGACAAAACCTTTTGCGCGGCGTTTTCAACAGCCCGGGCACCGGCCATACCCCTCAAATCGGTATGTTCCGATTGCACAATGGCCAGATCGTCGATATATGCGTACACCCGGTCGCTTGCTGCATCGACGGAGCGTTTTAAGACGACAGCCCCTGCGCCTTCGCCGATCAACCAGCCATTTGTTGCGTCATCCCAGCCCATCGAGGCTTTGCCGTTGTGAACCGGGCATAAGGCCTGCCGGCTGAGTACGCTTTCCAGACTCCCGCTCAGGTCGATGGCGCCCAATACCACTGCGTCCACTTCCTGCATGGCCAGCAGGTTGCGTGCTATTTCAAGCGCCTTGTATACAGCGTTTTCATTGGAAGATACAGTAAATGCAGGCCCGGTAAAATCCATCAAAGCGGCAATCCGGCTGGAAATAATGTTGCCGATAAACCCGGTGTGTTCGCTGGGCGAATGATCTTCGTACGCCTGAAAAATAGCCTCTTTCAAAGCCCCTCCAAGGGTTGCTTCGCTGGCATCGGACAAGTGTAATCCGGCTTTTTCAAGTGCCTGATTTACTTGCCACGACAGGTCCCAGCGCCCCATCCGGTGGTGGATTTCCAACTCGGATTCCATGGCGGTAATGACCGCCACATTGGCCGGCTCGCCTTGTTCGGCCTGCATTCCGGCATCCTGCAAGGCACGGTAAGCCACTTTCAGCATCAGAGTTTGCTGCCGGGTTAGCCGTTCCGCTTCACGAGGCTGAATTTTAAACCGGAGCAGATCCAAATCATATTCTTCCAGCCAGGCGCCTTTCAATTGTTGCATATCACGACCTTCGAAAGTTCCGGAAAGACTTTCGAGTGTTTCCATGCCCTTCCAGCGCTCCTCCGGCAGTGCCCTGAAATGTTGACGACCGCTGAACAGGGAAAGGTAAAACGATTCTGTATTGTCGCAATCGCTGAAATGTACATCCATCCCGACAATCGCCATTTTCTGCGCATCGACGGGCACTACGTGTGCCGGCGCCGGGTTTTCCCGGTCTTCAAACGCCGACAAGATCAGGTGGGCATTGGTGCCGCCAAATCCGAAAGCGTCGATACCGGCATGCGGCACGGCTCCCTTGCTTTTCCAGGGCCGATTTTTCGAAACGATCTGGTCGGCGCCGATTTTACCGTTGTCCGCGTGAAGCGGTGCCGTCACCTTGATCGTGGCCGGAATGAACCTGTGTTGTATCGACAGTATAACCTTAATCATACCCGCCATGCCGGCAGCAGTCAGCAGGTGGCCCATGTTCGATTTGACCGAACCGACCAAAGGTGGTTCCGTGCCTTCGCGGGCAAAAAACTCGCTGATACTGTTAAATTCCGTTTTGTCGCCCAAAGGGGTACCGGTGGCGTGGCATTCGAGGTAGTCCATCGCCTCGGGGCGCAAGTCGGTTTGACTGTATGCGCGTTCAAAAGCCAGTTTTTGGCCCTTTGGGTTGGGGCTGAGCAGGAATTTTCCTTTGCCGTCGTTGGACAATCCTACACCTTCGATAACGGCCAGTATGTTGTCTCCGTCACGCCGTGCATCGGAAAGCCGTTTTAAAACGACCATACCTGCCCCTTCGGCGGAAGTAAGGCCACCTGAACGCAGGTCCATCGGCGCCGAAACTTCATTTTGCCGGGCATACGCGTGAAAATAGGAAAAGCCCATGTGGATGAACAGGGGATCGGCGCCGCTCACGGCGCCTGCCAGCATCATATCTGCTTTTCCGGTCTGCAACTCGTCGCAGGCCAGTTTTACTGCGTACAGACTGGATGCGCAGGCAGCGTCGAGCGAATAATGGGTGGCCCGTAATCCCAAAGCCTGGGCAATAAGCGCTGCGGGGGCATTGGTCAGCAGGGTGTGTTGAATATCAGCAGGATAATGGGTGTTTCCTGCAGGAACCGGCACTTCCTTTCCGCTCAATTCTTCAAGAACTTCGCGGGCCATGCCGGCGTAAACCGGTGATAAAATTTGCCGGGAATAACGCGTAGGAAAAGACAGATTGCCGACGATGACTCCGCATTTATCTAAATCCGGGTGCCGGTAATAGCCGCTGGCCTGCAACGCTGCTTTAGCAACGTACAGCGACCATTTAAACTGGTTATCCTGGCAATTCAGAAGCCCGGCATCGAGGCGGTAGCCCGTGGCGTCGAATTTAAAATCGCGGATGAATCCCCCCCGGAGGGCATAACAATGGTCTAATTTGCCCTTGTCTTCGTGGAAAAAGAGCGCGGGGTCGGCTCCGAAATCTTCGAAGCGGGCATTCGTGACCAGGTCCTTGTTACCGACGAGGTTTTCCCAGAATTGTTCCACTGTTTCCGAGCCCGGGAAAAGTCCGCCCATGCCGATTACTGCTATCTTTTCTTTTTTGTCCATGACTATTCCCATTTCAAATCGCGGCTGATTGTGACACCAGCCCGATGACTTTTCATATAAACAATTCCGGTTTCCGCGTCGAAGGCCGTTATATCTGCCTCCATCGCGAAATCACCCGATTGGACTACTTTTAAATCGACATAAAAGGGCCGGCCAAATGGCAGCGGTGCGTAAATATCCACCCATTCCGTGCGAAGCGGCAGGCAGGCACAGCCATAAAAACGGCGCACCCAGATCAGCAATCCCTGATACATCACGTCGGTCATGAAAGCGTTAACCTGCTTCACCGGGAATTGCCCCTGGCGCTCCGGTGGTATGCCCGGATGCTCGCACAGCAACAATGTGCCTGATTCGTTCAATTCCAATACCTGCTGAACGCCTTGAAAATCAGTGCCGTGAAAAAGTGTGCCGTCGGTATACACGACTGAAGCGTCCCGTAGTACCGGCTGGATATGCTGCATATCCGGCAAGGTTTCCAGCGGCGCTGCAACAGGCTGGGCGCCTAATGTTACAATGGTCTGGAAGTGTTGTACCGGAAGTTTCAACCCGGCATCGCTCGTGATGTTCACCTGAACGCGAATCCGGTTTTCATCTTTTTCTAATTCTTTTACCGTCAGCAGATATTCGTCCGGTTGCTTGCCGTCGAAAACGATGCCTTTGAACAACTTGACTTTTTCCGCTTTTTGCAAATAAAAACCGGGATACAAGGCCGCAGCGGATTGTACCATCCAGGTGGACGCATTGATGATCGGCAACACGGCATGGCCCTGAATCACGTGATGCCCGAGAAATGGATTGGCGCTTTCTAACAAGCGGCGGCGAATCCGGCAGGTTGTCAGCGGGCCGGTGGTCAGCGCGCGTGCCGTAGGAAGTGTGCCGCCCAGGATAACCTGGGTCTGGTGTTCGAAGGCTGTACTCAGTTGATCTGCCAAAGCAATGGGACCTTCCGCCGATGGTACCAATGCAACCCCGTGGGCTTCGAATACTTTTTTCAGTTCCGGACTTACCATGCCGGCATCCCAGGCGCCCCAGTTGATGGACACCACGTGCACAGAATGGTGGTTTTTCCTGAACAGGTGTGCGATCCGGTTCAGGGCTTCGTTCGCCATGGCGTAGTCCGTTTGCCCGACATTTCCATAAAAGCCGGCGACGGAGGAGAAGAGCACGACGTGGCGGATCGCTTCGATATCAACCGCCTGTGTGACAGCCAGCAAGCCTTGAATTTTTACGTCAAAAACGGCGTCGAAATCGGCTTCCGTTTTGTTTTCGATGCGTTTGTCGGCCAGTACGCCTGCGCCGTGGATGATACCGGTAATTTTTCCCGTTTGGATCGTTATACGGTCGAGCACTGCTTTCAACGCCACAGCATCGGTTACGTCGGCCGCTTCGTAGACAACGCTTGCACCTTGCTCCCGGATGAAGTCGAGGTTCGCCAGGATTTCGCGTTGCGCCAACACCGCGCCGGTCATGCGCTGCACCGTTTTGGGCAACGGTTTTTCGCCTTGTGCCTGAAGCGTTTCCATGGCCTTGCGTTTCAACTCACCGGCGTCAGATATACCGTGCGCCCATTCCGGTTCAGCAGTTTGTAGCCCTGAACGGCCCAGAAGAATGAATGTGCATTTGAACCGTGTTGCAAGGTGTCGTACACATTCAGCAGTAACACCACGGGCGCCGCCGGTTACCAAAAAAACGCTGTTTTTGTTAATTTTGGATTTTAAAACCGGCGTTTCCGTAGCCGGCGCGGATTCGGCAACCAGGGTATATCGTAGGCCGGCTGCATTCCAGGCTACCTCTGTGAGGCATTGATCGGCATCATAAAGTTCGCCTACAATTAGCCGGGCTGCCTGTTCGGCCGGTAATTCCGGCGCCATATCCACTGCTCTGCAAAACACGCCGGGCCATTCCAAATGAAGCGATTTGGTCAAACCGGGCAGGCTGCCGCCGAGCGGTGCGACATTGCCGGGGTTTTGGGTACCCAGCGCGCCATCGAGACGGGATACCGTGAGAAAAGCCGGGCGGTAATTGTCCGACATGTTGTGCAAAGGCGTTTTGAGGTGTTTAGCCAGTAAAAACACTGCTTTCAACAGGGATTTTTCCCGGTTGAAATGCAACCCGAGCTGCCCCAAGGGAAAACGCAGGTGCGGATGCAGGTAAATAAACCGGGCAACGGCGCCGGGCAGATTGGCAATCATTTGACCCAACGTTTCGTCCCGGGTATCGGGCAATACAATTTCCGGGACGCTTTCCGGCATTACCTGGGCACTTCTGCGTACAAGGTCTTCTCCGAAGGTGAGTACTGCCACCTGATGGCCGCGATGCTGCAATGCCTGCACGAGTGCGACCGTAAACGTTGTGCCGTCGTTGGTGACGAGGGTAATACCCGTTGAAACTGCCGATTCCTCCAATTGATCCGGTTCCGGCAGGTAACGCAGGGTAACCGTGGAGCGGGGGACATGTGGATATGAGCCAATTGCGTATTTCGTAAAACCGGAATCAGTCTGAACCTCAGATGTCCCTATAATTACTTTTTTCCAACAGCGACCTCCATCACTGCTCCGGCCTTTCCGGCGATGTAAGCCACGATTTGTTGTAAGGTGCGCAACTCGGCGAGTTCCTGGGGGTTGATGCCTTGTATTTCCGGATGTGCAGCAGTCATGGCGCCGAAGATTTCGACCCGTTTGATCGAGTCGATACCGAGGTCGGCTTCCATGTCCATGCCCAGTTCGAGCATTTCGGCCGGGTAGCCCGTTTTTTCGGCAATAACCGTTAAAAGCGTTTTTTCAATTTTTGACTGATCGACGCCGGCGACAGGCGCTTGTGCTGCCGGTGCGACCGTTGGAGCAGGGGCGACGGGTTGCGGAGTGCCATTCGTTGTCGGTATCGGGGCTGCAGGAGCAACCTCTACCGGCGGGATAACAGCGGGGGGCGTTCCACCGGCTTTACCGGTGATATAAGCGACGATCTGTTGAAGCGTGCGCAATTCGGCTAATTCCTGCGGGTTGATACCCTGCACTTCCGGATGTGCGGCCGTCATGGCGCCAAATATTTCGACCCTTTTGATCGAGTCGATGCCCAGGTCGGCTTCCATGTCCATGCCCAGTTCGAGCATTTCGGCCGGGTAGCCCGTTTTTTCGGCAATGACCGTCAGAAGTGTTTTTTCAATTTTTGACTGGTCGACACCGGCGGGCGCAGGTAGTGCCGGCGCAACGGGTGGAGCAAGCGGAATGGGTTGTGGTGCGCCATTCGTCGGTTGTATGGCGGCTGCAGGAGCAACCACTACCGGCGGGGAAGCGACCGGGGTCGTACCGCCCGCTTTACCGGCGATGTACGCCACGATCTGCCGGAGCGTGCGCAACTCAGCGAGTTCCTGCGGGTTGATGCCCTGCACTTCCGGATGTGCGGCCGTCATAGCCCCGAAGATCTCGACCCGTTTGATCGAGTCGATGCCCAGGTCGGCTTCCATATCCATGCCCAGTTCGAGCATTTCGGCCGGGTAGCCCGTTTTTTCGGCAATGACTTTCAGCAGGGTGCTTTCTATTTTTGTCCGGTCGGCGCTGGTAGCGGGTACAGCCGGCGGAGCGATGGTCTTTGTGGCAGTTCCGTTGCTGTAACTTCCGTTGCTGACAGGCGCCGGCATCGGTGGAGGCTCCGCTGAAACGAGCGGTTGCTGCACTTGAGGGCTTTGGACGACGGGCCGGGATAGTCTTTCCAGCAAGGCCACCATCTGATTTTGCTGGTCGTTCAGGCGCGTCAATTCAGCCTGGATTTTGTGTAAAACTTCTATTTCCTGTTGAGACATTTGCGGAGGGTTGACATCCGCCTCCACCTGAGTTGCAACGGTTGGGGAGGGGGAGGCGGGTTTAGTTGAAATAATTGCGGCAGTGCTGTCAAAAGCGCTACTCTTTTTCAGGATTTGTTCATATTTCAGCGTCGTTGCTTCGGAAACGAAGTTATTTCCGCTGATACGCACGTTCATGCCTTTGGATTCCGGCTTATCAGGTTTAGGCATTGCAAACGTATCGAAATCCTGTACAGGGATACCCAGGACACTGAGTTGCACCACCGCTTCCCGAAGTTGTTTGTCGCTGTCTTTTTGCGGGTTCGGGTTGAGTGCCAACGCGATGTGCGGTTTACCCTGCAGGATTTCCCGGACAAGGTTGGTCAGGATGTTGCGGGGGCCGAACTCTACGAATGCCCGGCCACCGGCGGCGTAGATGTTTTCAATTTTTTCCTTGAACAAAACCGGCTTCAACATGTGATCCGTGAGGGTTTCTTTCATTTCACGCACGCCAGCCGGATAAGCATTTCCGGTAGTATTGGAAAAAACCATTTTCGAGGCCAGATTGAAATTGGCGGATTGAATGGCGGTAGCGAAAGGCTGATGTGCATGCGCTACAAATGGTGTGTGAAAAGCCGCCGAAACCGGTAAAATGGAAGCAATGAACCCATCTGCCTGCAATTGACTCCGTAAATGGGTCAAACTTTCGGTGGCGCCACCCAAGATGACCTGAGTGCCCGAATTAATGTTGGCAATCTGTACATCCGGGAAAGCAGCCACTTTTGCGCGGATGGTTTCGAAATCCGCTTTTACCGCCAGCATCGTACCCGAATCACCTTCTACCGGGAGCGCCATAGCTTCCCCACGCGCTTTAGAGAGGGAATAAAAGGTGGTTTCATCAAGTACCCCTGCAGCCCACAGCGCGGTCAACTCACCATAACTATGCCCCGCATAGTAATCGGCGCTGAATCCTGCTCCAGCCAATAACTTGTACATCCCAGCGCTTAGTGCGCCTATGGCAGGTTGGGCAAAGTGGGTATTGGTCAGTTGTTGTTGTTGTATTTTCCGGTCTTCTTCGTTGAACACCGGAATGGGGTATACGGTATCGGTCAAAGGGGCTTGCCTGCTCGTTTCAAAGAGTTGATTCATGTGGCGGAACGAGTCGCGCACCACCGGGTAGGCGCAAGCCAGTTCTTTGCCCATATTGACGTATTGCGAACCCTGTCCCGCAAAAAGGGCAACGATCTTTTGGTCTTGCTGTATGGCTGATTGCCGGTACCAAATGCCGGCAATCGGATGTTCCCACTCCGGTTGTCCGGTTTTTTCGGAGAATAATTTGGTACAAATCTCCAGTTTTTGCCGGGCTTCTTCAACCGAGGATGCGACAAAACCCAAACGCGGATGCATGGCTGGAATATGGCTTTTGACCGATTGGTTGGTCAACAATCCGAAATGATCTGCACCCGATCCGTCCTGCAATTGTGCAGCCAGATCGCGGCACCGTTGGGCGAGCGCTGCCTCCGTCGGTTCGTGCAATAAGATCAGGCGATTAAGTGTATACCGCCGATATGCGCCTAAATGTTCTGCTTCCCGCTCTTCCATGGCGATATGCAGGTTGACGCCCCCGAAACCGAAAGCGCTGACGCCGGCACGGCGCGGTATTTGAGCGGATTTCCTGAACCAGGGGCGGGTTTCGGAATTGATATACAAAGGCGAATCGGCCAGATGCAGGGCACCGTTGGGCCGTGTTACGTTGATCGTTCCGGGGAGAATTTTGTGGTAGAGGGCCAGGGCTGTTTTTATCAATCCGGCAACGCCGGCAGCCGCTTTCGTATGGCCGATTTGCGATTTAATACTGCCTAAAGCAATGTGGTGCAAGGCCGGATTATTTCGGCCGAAAACACCTTTCATGGATTCTGCTTCCGACGGGTCGCCGGCGCCCGTACCGGTACCGTGCGCCTCCACCAGCCCAACGGTAGAAGGGTCGAAACCCGCTTTGTCATAAGCCCGCTGCATGGCCAGCGCCTGCCCATGCGGACGTGGGGCGTAAATACTTTTGTACCGGCCGTCGCTGGAGCCGCCGATGCCTTTTATCACGGCATAAATGCGGTCGCCATCGCGCAGTGCGTCGTCTAATCTTTTACAAACCACCATACCCACTCCTTCCCCGATCAGCATACCGTCCGAATCCTGGTCGAAAGGCCGGATGCTGCCTTTTTGCGAAAACGCCGGCGTTTTGCTGAAACTCATGTACATGAACGGCGAGTTGTCGGTATCCACGCCGCCGGTAATCACCATATCGCAGCTGCCTTCTATCAGTTCGCTGATGGCCATTTTGGTTGCGCTGAGTGATGCGGCACAAGCCGCATCCACCACGCTGTTGAGGCCGCCGAGGTCGAAACGGTTGGCGATACGACCCGCGATGACGTTGCCCAGCAGACCCGGAAAGGTGTTTTCCGTCCAGGGTATGTACGCCGCCTTGATCTGTTCGATGATCAGTTCGATTTGTTCTTCGGGCAGGTTGTGCGCTTCCAGGGCTTTGCGCCAGATCGGGTATTGCAGGCGGGCGGTGAGCGGAATGATCATTTTTTGACCGCCGCCGACACCGAGGATGACCCCCGTACGTTCCCGGATCGCAGCGCTGAGCCGTTCAGAGCCTGGCGCATATCCCGCATCGACGAGTGCATCGCGGGCGACTGCCAGCCCCAGCAATTGGGACGCGTCGGTCGATTCCAGCAAGTTGGGAGGCAGTCCGAACTCCATCGGGTTAAAATCGATTTCCGGTAAGAAACCGCCCACTTTACAATAGGTTTTATCGGGAGCGCCGGGGTCCGGATCGTAATAGTCGTCCGCATTCCAACGTGTAGGCGGCACCTCCCGGATGCTGTCGATACCCTGGACTATGTTTTCCCAATACTTGTCCAGATTTTCCGCGTCGGCAAAAATGGAGGCCATACCGACAATGGCAACGGGGTTCTGCCGGAGGAGGGGAGTGATGTCAGCCATAATGAGTGATTCCAGTCAAAAAATGATGGGCAAGGGCAAAAATGGTTTTTCGAGCCGCAAAGGACGGCAGAATACGGTAATTTAACCGCCAATTAAGGGAACTTAATGTAAAATATTTAAACAGTCGTTTCTATATGTTGGTTTGCATTTGCGATCTTCTTTTATCGCCGCACTGTGTTAACCCTTACTATTGCGGGAAATTTTCTCCGCATCACTTCCACCAAAACGGCTTTTTTTCGTTTTATACGTGCTATGCAACAACTCATTTTCGCCATTTTAACCGCGTTTGTTCGCCGTAAGTGTACCGCAACTACCGCACTGGTACTGACGATGACAGGTATTTTCCCGAACCAACTTTTTTCGCAAACACCCAAACTCAACAAATACTGGGTCGAGTTCACCGATAAAAATAACACGCCATACTGCACCTGCCGCCCGGCAGAGTTTCTTTCCGCCCGTGCGTTGGAGCGCCGCGCCCGCGCTGGCATCGACGTCGTTGAAAATGATTTGCCCGTCAATGCCAGATACGTCAACGGTTTGAAGATCAACGGCGTAAAGGTGCACGGGACCTCACGCTGGCTGAACGCTGCTTCTGTGATCGCCGATACGGCAGGCGCGGCAAGTTTGAAAAATTTGCCGTTTGTAAAAAAAGTGACCTACATCGGACGGCACATACCGGTGAAAAACCCGCCCAACCGGTCGCCCAAAAAACGAAAACCGATAAAAACGTATCCCCGACCCGAAGGCGGGGGCGAATTCGGCTACGCAGGCCTCCAAAACAGCCTGCTCGAGATGCAGGCATTGTATATGGCCGGCCATCGTGGCGAGGGTATCTGGGTGGCGGTGATGGACGGCGGCTTTACAAACGTGGATACCCTTCCGTTTTTCGACAGCGTGGCCCTGAAAGGGCGGCTATTTCCGGGTTGGGATTTTGTGGAGCGCGACGCTGCCGTTTATGAAGGCGCACAGCACGGTACCTCCGTCCTCTCGGTCATGGCCGGCAATCTGCCCGGGTATTTCGTCGGTACGGCTCCGGAAGCGACCTATTTTTTGCTCAAAACCGAAGATACCGCAGGCGAATATCCCATCGAAGAATCCAACTGGATTGCCGGAGCGGAATGGGCCGACAGCATCGGCGTCGATATCATCAATGCCTCGCTGGGTTACACCCATTTTAATGATACCACCTTGAATCACAGGTACCAAAGACTCGACGGGCGAACAGCCATCGGATCGAAAGGCGCGGCAATTGCGGCGACCAAAGGCATGATCGTATGCAACAGCGCAGGCAATGAAGGCGATGGCGTCTGGCACTACATTGGCGTCCCGGCGGATGCGCCGGGGCTGATCGCCGTGGGCGCTGTGGATCACGAAGCATTGAAGGCTTCGTTCAGTTCATTTGGTCCTACACCCGACGGTCGTATCAAACCCGACCTCGTGGCGCCCGGCGACCAGGTGGTGACTGCGGGCGGGTCCGGCGTTCAACTCGGCCTGTCGAGCGGTACCTCGTTGGCTTCGCCCATGTTGTCGGGGGCTTTGGCTGCGCTGTGGAGCGCTTACCCGGAAAAAACTGCGGACGAAATCCTCGACGCCGTTTTTGCTGCGGCAGATCAAACGGATGAACCCGATAACAAACGCGGGTATGGGTTGCCGAATATGGCGGTAGCGTGGCTTAACCTGGGCGGATTTCATTCATACGCTACTTCCGCCCAACCCGAGCAATTCTTTGCGTTCGACCGGGATAAAGGAGAACTGACCTTGCTGGTTTTCAGCAAGGTTTCCGCTGCAGCCGACCGTGTTGAATTGCGGAATATCCTCGGAGAAAAAATAAAGGGCGTTTCGGCTGTTTTTTCGCAAAATACTATTTCTACGCTGAAAATCAGCGGTTTGGAAAAATTGCCTGCCGGCGCTTATCAGGTTGTGTTTCGCAACGGGCAAAAAACAGAGCGGTTGGGAGGTTTGGTCTGGCGTTAAAATTTTCTAAAGGCTGCAACCAGAGTGGGGGAGTGGGATGTCTATTCAAGCATCACAACTTTTTTTCTAATTTTCCAAGCTATGATAAACAAACGAAACCTGAGAGCGATGGCTCTCCTGATCCTGCCTGCCATTTTATTATTCACCGCCTGCGACCCTGATGCAATTCGTGGCGACGGCGACCTGGTGACGGAGACCCGCAATGAAAAAGATTTTGATGGGCTGGAGGTATCCGTACCCGGCAAAATCAACCTGAAACACGGGTCTGCCTTCAAAGTGGAAGTCCAGGTCGAAGAAAACCTGTTGCCTTACCTGACCACCGAAGTGGAACCCGACGGCAACCTGCACATTTATTTTTCAAAAGACGTACGCGATGTCGACGGTTTGGTCGTGTGGGTGACGATGCCTGCGCTGGAATCTATCCAACTGAGCGGCAGCGCCGAATTGGTGACGGACGGCATTTTTGAAGGCGCCTCGCTCGATCTGAACGTGTCTGGTTCGGGTGAAATCCGGATGAATTTTATTGACTACGACGACATCGATATACAACTGAGCGGTAGCGGGTACATCGAACTGGAAGGCACTGGAGGCGAATTGGATGCCCATGTATCGGGCAGCGGCGACATCGTGGCATTGGATTGTCCCGTCCGGGAAGCCGAAGTACACGTGAGCGGTTCGGGCACAGTTAAAGTGGATGTAGTGCAAAAACTCACCGCCCATATCTCCGGCAGCGGCGATGTGTATTATGAGGGAAGCCCGGTGGTTGACAGTGAGATTTCGGGATCGGGCAGGGTAGTGAAGATTTAAGTTTTCCGACAGGCCGGCAATTTGCCTGATGTAATTTTCAAAGAAAAAATATCAGAAAAGACGGATTTTGCTTTTTGGCCCCGTGGGTGGTTGTGTGACAAATTTTGTCTCACTGCCACCATGCGGGGCTACGTTTTTAGTTGAGATGCCCATTTCTTGAAAAATGAAATCATTAACGCAACTGTAACTTAAATTTATCAATCTTTTAACGGGCAAGATGAAAGCAGTGAATGATCTTTGGAAAAAATCTAACCACTTGTGTATGAAAGCATTCCTGACAATTCTGTTTTTACTTCCCGGTACGCTTTTCGCCCAGTCCTGGCAAAAAATTATTCAGGGCGACTTGAATGAAATCCCTACTTCACTATATGCTTTGCCGGACGGAGGATATATGTATTCGATCGTGAGAAATGTTTCAAATGGCTACACCCAAATCAGCAGTCAGTCGGTTTTGGTGCGTACCGACAATCTTGGGAACACGATCTGGACGCATTCGGCAGCATCGGCCAATGAAAATTTTGCACCTGTTGTTCTCAAAAACGGCGAGACCATGTGTGTGAAATTTGAAGATGGAATGCTGATTCAAAAGATCAACCCACAAGGACAAACGGATGGAAAAGGTTTTTACCCATACAAGGAAAACGATATGGTATTGTGTGAGGAAGCACTGAGAGACGGAGGGCTGCTTGTTTTTGGAATAAACAATTTCTATTCTTCTTCACCTCCCCTGTTCCTCACAAAAATCGACTCAAAAGGCAAGGTTGTCTGGCGTCAAACACAGGAGTTTGGTTATATACACCAACATATCAATCATGCAGACCTTGCAGAAGACCGTTCGGGTAATATTCTTTTGGCCTTCTCGCACTTCGAAAACGACTCTCCGTCTGTTGCAGAGTTTGCCAGATTTGATGAAAATGGACATTTGTTGAAAAGGGTTATTGTCGGAACCCCCGGCACAAAATTAGTTGCATTGAATTGTTTGCCGGACGGTAAATACATATTGGCAGGCGTTCAATCGGGGAAGAATTTTATTGCCCAATACGTTGCGGATGATACATTGGAATGGTTCAAAAATCCGGATGGTATGCGTACCAATGTTGAACGTATGGCAATCAATGAAAAAGGAATTATTGCCTTAATGTCTCATTTTTTAGGCACCGTTGTGTTTTGTAATAATCAAGGCGATGTCATTGCCGAAAAAAGAATTATGCTCGGACACGATACAAGGGGGTGTCATTTGATCTCGACCCTTGATGGAGGGTTTTTAATAGCCGGGTTTACCAGCCCCAATACTCAAAATGGATCGGATATATATCTGATGAAATTCAATCCGGACGACTGGTCGAAAGCCTCTCTGAATACATCTGACGGTGATGAGGTGCCGGGTGAGATACTCGCATTTGTAAATGAAATTTTTCCAGCCCCGGAAATCCTGAAACCAGATATCAGGGTAACGGCATTTCCCAATCCGTTTCAAAATAATCTGACACTACAAATCGAAAATGGCGAACAAATCGCCGATGGCGAAGTAGTTATTGTATCTTCTGCCGGTAGCATCGTCCACCGGCAATCGTTCACGGGCTTCGTAGTGGAGATAAACTTTTCCCACCTCAGTTCAGGCGCCTATTTTTACTCGATAATACAACAGGGTAGAAAAATAGCCGGCGGGAAGGTTGTTAAAATTGAATAGCCGCTGTCTATACAGATTGCCTTTGTCGATTGTATCGATATAATGGCGATTCGATCCACTGAGTTTTCATTCTCTCCAAATCAATATCATGGCGACGCCGTAACAAACAACAGCGGCTGCAATCCCGGCCAGCGGGATTTTGAACCAATATTTTTTTGCTAAAAAGAGATAAAACAACCCGGCCACGAAAGTCAGTAAAAGCATTGAAAAAGAGCCTTTTAAAACGTGCAGGTATTGGCTTGCCAGAATAATGTTGATGGCGCCCAGAAAGATCGCGCCCATGCTGTGGCTGGCATTGAAACCGACCCATGCGTTCCACATCGTCGTTCGGTTGGTGAGCAAAGGATGTGTGTTTTTCATACCTTCTACGGTCTCGGGATCTTTGGCCAGGAACCTGTTCGTGAAAAAGGTATAGTACAAATGGGCCGCGCCAAGCCATAGAAAAATCAGCGAACCGGCGATCCAGAGGAATTGAGCGATCATATTTCAATTAAGCAATTGTATAAATTAATCTTAAATTGGACATTAGACATTGATAACCAATTTTTTAGTCAATTGGCCAATGTCAAAAAATCCATCGTCTACTTACTTAGTTCGTCCGGTTCATTAGCATTTGCCGCAATTTGCTGGGCGGCTAAACTCAGCGCGATCAATACGATGACGGACAGCAAAAAAAATGTTTCATAGCAGAAACGGTAAAATTCGATTTGATTTCCCGCTGATTTTCACAGAAAAATCCCGCAGATACCCGCAGAAAAAATCGGCGAACATCAGCGAACCTTTTCTGCGAAAATCAGTGGGAAATTGATCGCTATTCCTCCAACTTGTTTACTTTTCGGAAAATGGACTTGACAATTTCGTCTGTATTGAAGTTAACCAGTATGCCAAGCTTCATACCCGAGAGTTTAAGGTAAGTAAGGATTTGTTTATGGTGAACCTGCGCTAATTCTTCCACGGATTTTATTTCCAGGACAACCTTTTCTTCAACTACAATATCCATTCGATATCCGACTTCAACTTTGATTTCTTCGTATAACATGGGTAAACTTACTTGTACCTTAACTGACAAATTACGCTTGGTTAATTCGTATGCCAATGCTGCTTCATAGGCCGATTCCAGCAGCCCCGGACCAAGTGTGTTGTAAACTTTAAAAATGGCATTTCGAATCAGATAAGAGATTTCATTTTCATGCATGGTGAGTAAGATTTAAAGATGAAACATGTTTTCCCGCAGATACACGCAGAAAAAAATCCGCAGAAGTACGCAGAAAAATCAGCGGGAATCAGCGAACCTTTTCTGCGAAAATCAGCGGGAAATTTACGTTTCGCGCACCATTTCAAAACATTTATTTTCGAAAATCTCCATCGAAACAAACAAAAAGTAAAAATATCTCTACATTTGTCAGCAAAACGCCCGGAACATGGATGCCAACTTCTACCTGCTGCTCGGCGGCATTGCTCTCATCCTGCTTTTCGTTCTTTTCCAACGCCGCGCCCCCGTGCTTGCTCAACCCGGCGACCAGTTAGTTTCCTCCGGCCTCCACGCTGCCATCGTCGCTCAAAACGAGCAGTTGCGCGCCGATCTGGCCGCCCGAGAGCAGGAACTCCGCGACGCACTCGCCCAACTCGCGGCCCGCGAACAGCAGATTTATCACTTAGAAAACACCCTGCAAACGCAAAAAGGAGAAGTGGAACAATTGCAGGCGCGATTCAAAACCGAGTTTGAAAATATCGCCAACCGCTTGCTGGAGGAAAAATCGCAGCGTTTCACGGCGCAGAATGCACAACAAATGCAATCGATTCTGACGCCGTTGAAAGAAAAAATAAAGGAATTCGAGGAAAACGTGGACCGGAAATTTCTGGAAGAGACCCGCGAAAAATCGAGCCTGAAAAAAGAACTCGAACAACTGCACTCACTCAACCAGCAACTCAGCACAGATGCACACAACCTCGCCTCAGCGCTCAAGGGACAGAGCAAAGTGCAGGGCGACTGGGGCGAATTCCAACTCGAAACCCTGCTCGAAAAATCGGGACTGCAAAAGGGCATTCATTTCCTCACCCAAGCCACCTTTCGCGACGACGACGGCGCCGCCAAACGCCCCGATTTCATCATCCAGTTGCCTGAAAACAAACACCTGATCGTGGATGCGAAGGTGTCGCTGACCGCTTTCGAGCGGTACTTCAACGCTTCCGACCCCGGCGAACGCGACCAGCACCTGAAAGCCCACATCACGAGCCTCCGCAGCCACGTGGACAACCTGAGTCGCACCAATTACCAGATGTTGTACCAGATCAATACACCCGATTACATGCTCCTGTTCGTCCCGCTCGAAAGTGCACTCAGCGTAGCTGCCCAAGCCGACCCGAAACTCTTCAGCGACGCCCTCGACCGCAACATCGTGCTCGTGACCACCAGCAGCCTGCTTGTTACTATGCGTACCGTCGCCCACCTCTGGAAACAGGAAAAACAAACCCGTTCGGTGCTTGAAATCGCCCGGCAAAGCGGCTTGCTCTACGACAAATTCGTGGCCTTCGTGGAAGATCTGCGCACCATCGGCGCCCGGCTCGATAACGCCCGCTCGGCCTACGACGACGCGATGAACAAACTCACCAGCGCCGCGCGCCCCGGCGATACACTCATCGGCAAAGCGGAGAAAATCAGGGAGTTAGGCGCGCGAACCACCAAGTCGCTGCCGCAGGAATTAATGATGAATGATGAGTTATGAATGATGAACGATGAACGATAAGGTGTGGGTGGTAATTGATTTATAATCAATAATTTAGCACTCATAGCTCATAACTCATAACTCATTATTTTACTTCAAACACCTGCTCATGCGCCAACCCGAAGACGCCGATACCATGATCGAGGTTGGTATAGGTCGTTACCGGTTCGGCCAAAGGGTTATCGTCCGCGTTGTATTTTCTTTCCGCCGATATACTCCAGAGATAATATTCTTCTGTGATCGCCCGCACATAGACCTGATAGGTAAAGCCGGAAGACTCATAGATTTTTGCCACAAATTTATAGGACTGTCCATCGAAAAACAGGTCGGTGACTGCGATGCCGCCACCGTAGGTCAGTTGTGCGTTCGGGTCGTCGGAGTCGACCGGTGAAACCTGATACGACGTATAACCAACGGTGTCAATCACGTAGTTGCCCAAAGAATCATAGTGGTATTTCACTTCAGGATATAAGGTGGCTAAGCGTATTTCATAATAATTTTCCACCCCGGCTTCGTCATGAAGAAAAACGTCGATTGCCGAAAGTTTGGAGCCGTCGGGATCGAGCCCTGCTTTTTGCCGAAAGCGAACCGAATCCACCGCCACGGCTTTGGGCATGGTCTGGCGGCTCGTCACCGTCGGAAAATCCGGATGCGATGCGCGCAATTCGTACGTCTTCCCCGGCTGAAAAAAATCCGGCTGTACGACCGCTTCGTACAATCTCCGGTTGCCGGCTGCTACATTCAGCATCGCTATTTTCTGATCGTCTTCATATAGTTCGACGATCGCATTCGACACCGTCCAGGCAGAATCGGGAATGTCTTCGAGGATACCATAATTTTGAGTGAGGACGATGCTGAAAGTGGTGTCCAGGTTACTGCCGAATCCGTGCAGTACAAACTGCTTTTCGTATTCAGGCGGGTCGATTTCGAGTGTTTGGGAAAAAAAGTCGCCGGAACAAGAGGCGAGTCCGGTGCATATCGAAAGAAGGAAAAAGAAGTAGCGCATGGTGGAGAATTTTTAAATGTGTCTTAGGTCGTTCAACCCCACCCCCGACCCCTCCCCCAACGGGAGGGGAGGCGTAGAGTGTTGTGGTGTTTGTCGCGTCTCCCCTCCCGTTG
>CXWJ01001007.1_pt1 | contig 104308 bp, 87 predicted proteins | sample 590841 | NCBI WGS metagenome assembly CXWJ01 (sample SAMEA3498367, study PRJEB10139) | wastewater metagenome | biome: wastewater treatment plant; material: activated sludge | place: Austria | collected 2015-01-21 | reverse complement strand
GGAGGGTGGAGGGTGGAGGGTCGAAGGTAGAGGGCGCCGAACCCTCTACCCTCCACCCTCTACCGTCCACCCTCTACCCTCCACCGTCTACCGTTACAAATTTTTCCGGCGGCATCCAGGGCGGCATTTCCAACGGCATGGACATCTATTTCCGCGTGGCATTCAAGCCGGTAGCAACCATCATGCGCGACCAGGAAACGATCAATGCGGCGGGTGAAGCGGTCACGGTGAAAGGCAAAGGCCGCCACGATCCCTGTGTGGTGCCGCGCGCCGTGCCGATTGTGGAGGCCATGGCTGCGCTGGTGTTGGCCGACCACCTGCTTCTCCAGCGTATCAGTAACCTTGAAACCCTGAAACCTTGAAACCTTCCAACTTTTTTCAACGCCTGCGCGCTACCTGGTACCCCGATGAATATCATGGCTGGGGACGTACCCGGCGCTATTTCGAGGGTTGGTATTTCAAGGTAGTGTCGCCGAATGAGCAACACGCTTTGGCGTTTATTCCCGGCATTTCGATGGATAAACAGGGTGAACGGCACGCCTTCGTGCAGGTGATGGACGGCAAGGCCTGCCAGGCACACTATCACCGTTTTTCGGCGGACGATTTTCGACCTGCATTGCGGCGATTCGAAGTGCAGGTGGGGAGCAGCACATTTTCCCGGGAAAAAATCAGCCTCGATATGCCGGGCATCACGGGCGAAATCCGTTTTCAAAATCCGGCGCCCTGGCCCAAAATGCTCGGTGCGCCGGGCATCATGGGCTGGTATTCGTTCGTGCCGTTCATGGAATGTTTTCACGGCATTGTCAGCCTGCACCATACTTTGGAAGGAGCGTTGAGTATAACCAAATCAACCAATAACCAAATAACCAGCATCGACTTCTCCGGCGGTAAAGGTTACATCGAAAAAGACTGGGGCCGTTCGTTTCCCCGTGCCTACGTGTGGACGCAGACCAACCACTTCGACACACACGACCGGGCCTCACTCATAGCTTCGGTTGCGCATATACCCTGGCTGGGCAGTTATTTCATCGGCTTCATCAGCGGTTTTTGGCTCGACGGACGGTTGTTCCGTTTCGCTACTTACACCGGTGCGCGCAAGTTTCTGAGAATCAGCGGCAATCAGGTAGAGTTGATCTTTAAAAACCCTAAAACCGAACTCCGGTTGCTGGCAAAACAAGCCGGCGGCACAGCGCTCAAGTCGCCCATTGCAGGAGAAATGACCGGCAAAATCCAGGAAAGCCTGCAAGCGGAAATACAGGTCGAATTGTTGGAAAATGGTCGCCGCATATTTGAAGGAACCGGCAGAAACGCGGGGCTCGAAGTAGCGGGCGAAGTGAATTTGCTGGTGTGAATATTAATGAGGTTGTTGAGTTGAACCAGACAAAAGTGGCGGGAACGATATAACTTGCGCCACATGCACCGATTTCTCTACAACTTGCTGGTCCGCTCCATCACACAACGCTTGGGTGAAGCATCGACGATCATTGTCACGCCTTACCGGGTGGCAAAAGAATTTTTGCTCTTCAAAGCCAATATTACGTACTGGTTGCGAAGCGCCCTTTTTGTCACCCTGGGCATCCTGTCGGCCGGATTGGGTCTGAAAGGTTTTTTGTTGCCCAGTCATTTTATCGATGGCGGGGTGACGGGTATTTCCCTGATTATCAATGCAACTACACAAATTCCATTGCCTGTTCTGCTGATCGTCATCAACCTGCCGTTTATTCTGCTGGGTTTATCACAAATCGGGCGCTCGTTCGCCATTAAAAGCATTTTGGCGATCACGGGTCTGGCATTGGCGGTTGCTTTGATCCAGTACCCGGTAGTGACTTCCGATAAATTATTGGTGGCGGCTTTCGGCGGTTTTTTTCTCGGCGCAGGGATCGGTTTGACAGTGCGCGGCGGTGCGGTGATCGACGGTACGGAAGTGCTTGCGATTTACGTCGGCAAAAAAACGGGGATGACCATCGGCGATGTTATCCTGGTTTTAAACGTATTGATTTTCTCCACAGCGGCGTATATCCTCTCGCTCGAAGCGGCGCTGTACTCCATGCTCACCTATATTTCGGCTTCCAAAACAGTAGATTTTATCGTAGAAGGCATTGAAGAATACGTCGGAGTCACTATCATTTCATCACACCATGAGGATATCCGGAAGATGATCATTGATAAGATAAGGCGCGGAGTGACCGTGTACAGCGGTAAAAAAGGCTTTGGCAAAACGGGCGAAAAACCGAACCAAAGCGACATCATTTTTACCGTCGTCACCCGGCTGGAAATCGCCAAACTGAAATCGGAGGTGGAAAAAATCGACCCGAATGCATTTGTCTGGATGACAAACGTACTCGATGCAAAAGGCGGGATGATTAAAAAAAGACCGCTGAAATAAGTCAAATTCAGCGCACAATCGTCACGGTTCCTTCGTACTGCACAACAACGCCATCCAAAAACTCGACCTCCGCCACCCAGGCAAACACTCCCGGCGACAGCGGTTTACCCCGGAAAGTTCCGTCCCAGCCGCCCTGCTCGTCGTTGGCTGCAAGTCCTTCGTGCTGAAATACCAGTTCTCCCCAACGCGAATACACCCACAAATTCCTGACTATCAGCACCTCCGGCCCGCCGTACACGGTGAATATTTCATTGTCGCCATCGTCGTCGGGGCTAAATATATTTGGCACAAACACATCCCGGTTGGGTTGTACAATGATGGTCGCACTATCACTGTCGGTACAGCCGCCCGGCGCTACGACGGTCAGGATATACGTAGTCGTGTAGTAAGGCGTGGCCTCCGGCTGGGGACAATCGTAGCAGGAAAGCCCCGGCAGCGGCGACCAGATAAATGTGTCGAGCGGCACATTGAACAACAGCTTGATCCGGGCACTTTCACCCAAATCTACGGTCAGATCCGGCCCGAGATCAATTACCGGAATCAGGGGCGTTGCGAAAGTAGCGCTTTCGGAGAAGGTGCAGCCGTTGACATCCCGGACGGTCAGGGTGTAGTTGCCCGGCAATAAATCCTTGTACTCGGTAATAATGCCGAATCCGTTCCCCGACAAACTGTACGTGTATGGAGCGGTGCCGCCTTCCGTAGCCAGCACCCCGATCGAGCCGGTATTCAAACCTTCGCAACCGGGCTTGTCAAATTGAATATCAGCGACAAGTTTTTCGGGCGTTGCGAGGTCTGCCTGAATCATCAGGGTGCAGCCGTTAGCATCCGTGACGGTACAACTGTAAATGCCCGCGCTGAGGTTTTGCAGTTGTGACGATTGACTGCCGTTGCTCCACAAAATCGACCAGGGCGGAACGCCACCCGAAAGCGTCAGGTCGAGTGCGCCGTCCGCTGTACCAAAACAGGACACATGAAATCCATTGTACGTTTTTATTTGTACGTCGGCTGCTAACGGTGGCGGTTCTGTCACATCGCCGAAAAGAATTACGTCGTTGCCAAAATTGTCGGAAACTGTGACAAAATAGGTGCCGGAAGGCAGGTTGCCGACCGTTTCAACCTGATGCAGATTGGCCAGCATCCCGGTACCGGAAGGGGCGCCCAAACCGATGCGCGCCCACGAGTATTGAAACGGTGGAGTGCCGTCATCAATTGAAAATTGCAATGATCCGCTGTCCGTCCCATGGCATGTTGCCGGGCCGGCGTTCAACACGCCTTTTATTTCGCAGACAACAACCTGTAAATCAAGGTTTACGATACTGTCGCAGCCATTTATCGAAGTCAATATTTTTTGATATTGCCCGCTTTCAAAATAAGCCTGGTTGCCGATATAAATACTGTCGTCTTTGCAAATGAACAGGTCGAGGCTGGTGGAAGCAACGGGCAGCACCTCCAGCGTCACACGTACAAGACTGTCGCACCCCCCGTTACCGGAGTAATGAAAGTCGTAAATTCCTGTATCACAAAGCACTGTGTCGCCGATACCGTAGCATTCGCCTGCACATATCGTCACCGGAACCCATGTGGGTGGAATGCCCGTCACAACGACGGTTTGGCAGGCAGGAGCAGCGGTGTCGCAGGTGTTGGAAGCAGTTGCACAAAGATTATAGGTGCCGGGGAGCGTCCAGTTGATCGTAATACTTGTATCCGGGCTTGTTGATAGTGGCACACCATCGAGCGACCATGCGAACATAGTGGCGCCGACTGGAGGGCTGATCGTATAAAGCGTGGGATTTTCGACACATGCTTTCGTGTCGCCTCCGAGCACTCCCGAAGTATTGAGCGCCGATACATTTGTAGTGCCGTTCAACACCTTGACGGTGTAGTTGCACACGTCGCCCATACTGCCGTCCATCACGAAAAAATAATATTGCCCGATTACCAGCGGGATCGTATTTGTAAATATACCCGTGCCGTTGTTGGGGATGTCCGTATCGCAATTGGAAACGAGTTGAAACTCCTCACAATCAAGGCTTTGATAAATGCCCACTTCGAGCCCTTCATTCATTTGACAATTGAACACTTTTACTTCGAGGGTAAGGTTGGTACTCCCTGCGATAAAACCGATCCATTGCATGTGGTGGACGAAATTGGTGCAAAAACCCGGTGGCGCCTGCCCCTCCGCAGGGTCGTCGTTGATACCGGTGAAGCCGTCGATATCGCAGATAATACAGGCCTCATCACAAAAAGAAGTCATTTCAGGAGCCGTGCCGCAAGGTATCGGCTGGGCTTGGAGCGCAAGGACAGTGGAAAATGTCAGGAACGATAAAAGTATGTTTTTCTTCATTTTCTGGAACAAAAACCCGGCGTCCCGTCCCTTCAAACAAGCAACTTGCGTACAACCGGGCTCGCGATTGAAAACTGTTATTCGCCGTACTTTACGTTGAAAAAGGCCGGAGCGTTGCGTTTGCTGCCAGGTGATTTAGTTTTTCATAGTTTAACTGCCCGAATTGCAATAAGAGACAGCAATGCCAGCCCGGCCACCATTGCGAAACCAATATGGAGACCATATTTTTCCCCCACAAAACCAATCACCGGCGGCCCGGCCAGAAAACCGATAAAACTGAAGGTCGCGTATGTTGCCAGCCCGGCGCCTGGCGCCAATCCCGGTACCCGGGCGGCGGCATTGAAGAGTATCGGAGCGCCCAAGGCGACACCGGCGCCCAAAAACAGAAAACCTGCAATTCCGACAACCACCACCGGTGAAAAGATGATGACCATCAAAGCAAAAAAAGTAAGCAAAGCGCTAAAATACAACAAATTGCGCTCACCGAAACGCGGTATCAATACATCCCCGGTAAAACGCATACTCATCATCGTCAGTGAAAAACAGGTAAATCCCAATGCCGCTATCTGCTCCGGCGCACCCAACGAATCACGCAGATACACCGCGCTCCAGTCGAAAGCCACTCCTTCACCGAGACTCACGACCACACCGATCAAAATCATCATCAGCAGGTCGCGGTTGGGCAACGTGAATTTGGAGCCGCCGCCTTCCGAACGCTTTTCTTCCGGCACCGTCGCCAAAACCGGGCGTAATCCGGTGAGTGTCAGTATGATGACCAACCCTGCCAGTAAAGAAAGGTGCAGGCGCGGGGTTGAACCGGCAGCTATCAACGCCGCCGCAGTACCTGAACCAACCATGCCGCCCATGCTCCACATCCCGTGACAAGAGGACATGATATATACCCGGTCGGCTCGTTCGATGTTGGTGGCACAGGTATTCATCGCCACGTTCATCAATGCGACTGCTGCGCCCACCAGTGCAAGTGCGGCCATCAGCGACCAGCGTTCGGGCATCCATACGGGCAAGGCAAACGAGACGGCCGTCGCCAGCGTGGCCCCGACGGTCGTGCGCGCCAACCCGAAACGGGCGATGATGCCCGCTGAAAACGGGTTCATCGACAGCAGACCGATCGGCATCCCGAACAGGGCGAGACCAAGTTGGGCGTCGTTCATGCCGAGCATCGTCTTGACGTGCGGAATGTATGCCACCCAACTGCCAAACATCAGGCTGTCGGCAGCAAAGGTGAGGCCGACAGCCAGAGCCTGGCGGTGGGTGAAAAAGTGGCGGATGTTGGCGGATACTTTGGTGAGGGAACGTGTGAGAAATGAGGGAGCAGGTGTCATACGGTGTGGCGAAGGTAAATAAACATACTGTTATGCCATCCCGATCACCTCCGCAAAAACCCCCGCCGCCGTCACCTCCGCGCCCGCGCCGGGGCCGCGCACCACAAGCGGACGTTCCCGGTAACGCTCGGTGGTGAACACCACCATATTGTCGCTGCCCGAAAGGAAGTAGAACGGGTGGCTTTGGTCGTAGGTTTGAAGAGCAATGGAGGCGTGTGTATCTTCTAACTTCGCCACAAAACGCAGCACCTTCCCTTTTTTTTCAGCCTGTTGGCGCAGTTGCTCAAAGTCGTCGTCGTGTTTTTCCAGCACATCGAAAAACTCTTCCACCGTACGCACTGCAAGGCAGGCGTGTGGTAAAATGTTCTCCACTACAATGTCATTGGCCTCCAGCGGCAGACCGCTTTCGCGGGCGAGGATGAGCAATTTGCGGCGCACGTCGGCCCCGCTGAGGTCTTCGCGCGGGTCGGGTTCGGTGAGGCCGAGGCGCTTTGCTTCGCGCACGATCTGTGAGAAGCCCCCCTCAGCCCCCCTGCACGGTTCCTCTCCCCCTTGGGGAGGCTGGGGGGGGCTGCAGAAATGATTGAAAATATAGGATAGCGTTCCGGACAAAATACCCTCGATTTTCAGAATACGGTCGCCCGAATGAATGAGGTCGTTCAGCGTAGTGATGATGGGCAGCCCTGCACCGACGTTCGTTTCGTAGCGCCAGAGTACGCCGCGTTTGTCGGCGATCTGTTTCAGGCGGCTGTACTGAAGGTAGGAAGCAGAGGCCGCTACCTTATTCGGTGTTGATATAGAAATACTTGCATCTAAAATCTGCTCGTAAAACCCTGCTACTTCTTCTGCTGCGGTATTATCGATAAAGATCGCATTGGGGAGGTTCAGCGCTTTCATTTTTGCCAAAAAGCGCGGCATGGTGTGCTGATCGCCGGCGTCGAGCGCGGTTTTCCATTGTGCCAGATCGACGCCATCTTCTGAAAAAATCATTTTGCGGCTGTTTGCCAACCCCGCGATTTTGATTTCCAGGTTCCGTTTTTCTTTCAAAAATGCCGCCTGTGCCTGTATTTGTTTGAGCAAGGTGCTTCCAATCAATCCAACACCGACCATAAACAGATGCAGCGTTTTTGTGTCCGACAGAAAAAAAGCCTCGTGGATCGCATTCAACGCCTTCGTTTCGTCCGCCGCGCCAATGACCACCGACACGTTCAACTCGCTCGACCCCTGCGCAATCGCCACCACGTTGATGCCGTTTTTGCCCAACGCCTGGAACAAGCGCCCGGCCACACCCGGCTGGTAACGCATATTTTCTCCCACAATAGCCACTACCGCGAGATCGTCCTCGATTTTCAGGGGTTCTACCAGATTTTCCCTGATTTCGTAGCCAAACTCTTTTTCCGCCGCTTTCTGCGCCATTTTTGCCTGTGCAGGCGGCACGGCGAACGTGATACTCGATTCGCTCGATCCCTGTGTGATGATGACGATGTTCACACCGGCCTGCGCCATCGCGCCGAACAACCGTGCTGCAATACCCGGCACGCCGAACAAACCGGAGCCCTGCAAAGTCAGCAGGCAAATCTGGTTGATGGAGGAAATGCCGGTGATGGCCCCCCCTTGCCCCCCCAAGGAGGGGTGACTCGCGCTCCCTTTCCATTTAGGCAGGACGTTTTGAGCAACGCCGCTCCCCCCCCCTTGGGGGGGCTGGGGGGGGCTACCAATATAAGTTCCTGCAAATGAAGGGTTAAAGGTGTTTTTTATCACCAGCGGTATGCTTTTCGCCAACGCAGGCAGGATGGTTGGCGGGTAAATCACCTTGGCCCCGAAATGACTCATTTCCATCGCCTCGCGATAAGTCATGGAGGGCAGGGTAAAGGCCTTTTTCACGCGACGCGGATCGGCGGTGAGTACGCCATCCACGTCGGTCCAGATTTCGATGGATTCGGCGTCGAGCGCGGCGCCGAGGATGGCGGCGGTGTAGTCGGAGCCGCCGCGACCAAGTGTGGTGGTAATGCCATCCGACGTGCTGCCCGTAAAGCCTGTGGCGGCCTGCACCTGCGGGTGCGCAGCGAAGTATTCACGAATGCGGCGGTTGGTTTCTTCAAAATCGACATGTGCGCTGCCAAAATGCGCGTCGGTGCGCACCACATCGCGGGTATCCAGAAATTCGGTTGGGATGCCTGCTTGCCGCATCGCATGCGAGATGATAAAGGCGGAGTTGCGTTCGCCGAAACTCACCACAAAATCCAGCGAGCGCGGCGATACTTCATGCAGCAAATAAATGCCCTGCAACACATTGCCCAATGCCTCAAAATTTGCAGCGATGTGCGTTTCTACGGGCGGGCGACGGGCAGGTTCGAGCAGTTTTTCAATCGCTTCGAAGTGCCGCGCACGCACTTTTTCAAATGTCGCCCGGTAGTGTTCGTCGCCCTTTCCCGCTTTTGCCGCCATTTCTATGAGCGTATCGGTTACCTTTGAAAAAGCCGAGAATACCACGGTGAATGTGTCTCCCCGCTGATAATAATCTTTTAATATTTGAAGCAACCCACTGATCGTTTCAGGCGTTCCGACTGAAGTGCCGCCGAATTTCAAAACCTTCATTGCTGGATAATATTTTTAAAATTTTGTCACAAAAAACGGGCTTTTCTGTCATTCTTTTCCGGAATCGCCCGGCTTCTACGTTTTCTTGTTTTCCATGCCTTACAAATATATTCAAACCGCAACCGGTCTGTTCGCCCTGGTGTTGTTCCTAGGTACCGCCTGCAAACAACCCGTCAACCCATGCGTACAATCGCTGCATCAACGCGACCAGGCGCTCGGTCAACATGCCGATTCGCTGATCCTTCGTCGCAGCGCGATGACACTTGCTCCTTACCGTACGGCATTGGAAGAGCTACGCGATGAAGAGCACCAACTGTTCGGGGAAGTGGAAAATTGCGACTTTGGAAAAGACTTGCAGGCTTACAACTACTGGTATCGCGGACGGCTGAAATTTCCCGGCAAAATCGTTCAGGAATTGCAACGGCTGGAGCGGGATTCTGCCGGGAAATAGTAGGTGTTGTCATGATGCACCCGCCTTCGCCAAGGCTTCCTTAAAATTGGATGCACCCGCCTTCGCCAAGGCTCCCTTAAAATTGGATGCACCCGCCTTCGCCAAGGCTTCTTTAAAATTGGATGCACCCGCCTTCGCCAAGGCTTCTTTACAATCAGATGCACCCGCCTTCGCCAAGGCTTCCTTAAAATTGGATGCACCCGCCTTCGCCAAGGCTTCGGCGGGTAAAAAAAGAGGCTGCAAGACGAAAAGCGCTTGCAGCCTCGATGATGGCTTGTTGTTTAAGTTGCTGTGAAGGGAGGATTCGAACCTCCACGGGGCGATTGGTCCCGATTTTAATCGGGATTTGTTTCGAGCTCCCCACCCCCGAGACAGGAGGGCATGGCTGCCAATTTCAACACCTCACAATGTAGTTTATTTTTTGTTTTGAAGTTGTTCGCTGCCGGTTTGCACCCCTGTTAAAAACGAACAGATAACATCGGGCAACTTTCAACTTTTTCCCACGCGCTTTCGCGTTTTGGATGCCACAAAGATAGGTGCATTGGTTTTTTTGTTGCAAATTTTTCAATGATTATTTTAAAAAAATACAGTATTCATAATAATTTTTTGATTTTATTTTTTTCCTGTAAAATTTGCCGCATTTTGACCGGGGATTTTTTTCAAGTTGGCAACAAAGCCCCTGCTCACCCGTTGAAGCAGATGAACAAGATGATTTCGACTGATCCGTTTATTGAAACAATTCGCGACCGGCTTGCCCGTCCGTTGCCGGGCAGGGAGGCACAATTTAAAATGGCGTTCGCCCGGCGCGCCGAAGAGCTGCGCCTCAACCCCGCGCCGCCGCCCGATGCACGGGTAGCCTGTGTACTCAACCTGCTCCACCGCCACGAAGGGCACTGGCGCACGGTATTGATACAACGCACGGAGAATCCGCGCGACCGGCACAGCGGCCAGGTGAGTTTTCCCGGCGGGCGCTACGAGGAAAGCGACGGCGCATTGGCGAATGTGGCGCTGCGTGAAACACACGAAGAGGTGGGTGTATCGCCCTTGGAAGTGGATGTGTTGGGCCGACTGACCGAACTCTATATCCCTGTGAGCAACTTTGTAGTGTACCCATTCGTGGGCGTATTGCTCGGTCCGCCGGATTTCAGACCGCAGGCGGGTGAGGTGGAGACGATCCTCACGCCGCCGCTCTCGCTCTTTGCTCAAACAGAAAATCGTAAAATGACCGACCTCACGATGGCACAGGGTTTTACGCTGAAGGATGTCCCCTATTTCGATGTGGAAGGTCGTGTGGTATGGGGCGCGACGGCGATGATCCTGAGCGAGTTTCTGGAGATAATGGGAGATTTTGGTTCTTAAAAAACAGGGGATGACCTCAAAAGAGATCATCCCCTACAGGTTTGTTTTTGATTTACAACCAATTACAGCGTTGCCTTCACCTCATTCACTATATAAGACTCGATGATGTCGCCGGCCTTGATGTCGTTGAAATTTTTGATGGTGATACCGCATTCCATACCCGCCTTGACTTCTTTGGCGTCTTCTTTAAAACGTTTGAGCGAAGCGAGTTCGGCGTTTTGACCCGGGTTGATCGGATAAGCGACGATGCCGTCGCGGATAATCCGGATGTAGTGGTTGCGGCTGATTTTTCCTTCCAGCACATAGCAACCCGCCACTGTACCGACCTTCGAGATTTTGTACACCTCGCGGATCTCGGTTTGACCCATGATTTCCTCTTCTTTCGTCGGCTCCAGCATCCCTTCCATAGCGGCTTTGATTTCCTCGATGGCTTCGTAGATGATAGAGTAGAGTTTGATCTCGACACCTTCTTTCTCCGCGAGTTTGCGGGCAGTGATCGACGGGCGCACCTGGAAGCCGATGATGATGGCATCGGAAGCGGAAGCGAGCATGACGTCGCTGTCCACGATCTGGCCAACAGCCTTGTGTATGACGTTGACCTGGATTTTTTCCATGGACAACTTGATAAGCGAGTCGCTGAGCGCTTCGATGGAGCCGTCCACGTCGCCTTTGACGATAAGGTTGAGCTCCTTGAAGTTACCCAATGCCAGACGGCGTCCGATTTCTTCGAGGCTGATACGCTTGGAAGCGCGCGTGGCTTGTTCGCGGATAATCTGGCCGCGACGCGAAGCAATTTCCTTCGCTTCGGCGTCGGTAGCGGCTTCCTTCATTTTCTCACCGGCTTGCGGGGCGCCGGGCAAACCGAGCACCATAACGGGTTGTGCAGGGCCTGCGCTTTTTACTTTTTTTCCGCGCTCGTTGAAGAGTGCTTTCACACGCCCGGCGTATTCGCCGGCGATAATCGGGTCGCCGATATCGAGCGTACCGTTTTCGATCAGCACCTTAGAAACATAACCCAACCCTTTTTCCAAAGATGCCTCCAATATGGTACCGACTGCGCGGCGTTTGGGATTGGCATGGAGCTCCAGCAATTCGGCTTCCAGCAGCACCTTTTCGAGGAGTTTGTCCACGTTGATGCCTTTTTTTGCCGAGATATCCTGGCTCTGGTATTTGCCGCCCCACTCTTCCACGAGCAGGTTCATTTGCGCCAGTTCGTTTTTGATACGTTCCGGATCGGCGCCCGCCTTGTCTATTTTGTTGATGGCAAACACGAGCGGCACGCCGGCAGCTTGTGCGTGGCTGATGGCCTCGCGGGTCTGCGGCATGATGCTGTCGTCGGCAGCGATGACGATGATCGCAATGTCGGTTACTTTGGCGCCCCTGGCACGCATAGCGGTAAATGCTTCGTGACCCGGGGTATCGAGGAAGGTAATTTTCCGTCCATCGTCGGTGTTGACTTCGTAGGCGCCGATGTGCTGTGTGATGCCACCGGCTTCGCCTTCGGCAACTTTGGCCGAACGGATAAAGTCGAGCAACGACGTTTTACCGTGGTCGACGTGACCCATCACGGTGACAATAGGCTGACGTGCTACCAGATCATTGGGGTCGTCCACCTCTTCTTCTTCCACTTCCACTTGTTCTTCAGCGGAAATAAACTGGACGGCAAAACCGAATTCGCTGGCTACCACTTCGATGAGTTCGGCATCCAGACGTTGGTTGATGGATACAAAGATACCCAGACCCATGCAGGTTTTGATAACGTCGGAGGGCTTCACATCCATCAGCGATGCGAGGTCGGAAACGGAGATAAACTCCGTTACCTGTAATGTCTTTTCGCCTTCCGTGCGTGCTATTTCAGCCAACTCGGCGCGTTCGCGGCGCACGTCGCGTTTGTCTCGGCGCACTTTCTGGCGCTTGCGGCTGGCGCCGGCGCCGATACGCGCCATCGTCTGGCGGATTTGATCTTCAATTTGTTTTTGCGAAACCTCTTTGGGTTCGTCGCGGCGACCCCGGCCTTTGGTGTCGCCCTGGTTACTTGAAATGGTGGCTTGCAAAGAGGCGGCACTGATCGGTTGCTGCACCTTTTTCCGTTTGCGTTTATGCCGGTTGGGGTCATTTACTCCTCCGGGTTGTTGCTGGCCGCTGCCACCACCCTGACCGGCAGGAGTGGACGGGCGATTTTGCTGCTGTCCGCCTGGCGGACGGTTTTGCTGACCGCCTTGCCCGCCACGATTGTCGCGGTTGCCGCCTTGCCCGCCGCCGCGATTGTCGCGGTTGCCGCCTTGCCCGCCGCCGCGATTGTCGCGGTTGCCGCCTTGCCCGCCACCGCGATTGTCGCGGTTGCCGCCTTGCCCGCCACCGCGATTGTCGCGGTTGCCGCCCTCGTTGGTTTGCGCCGGTTTGGGTTTGTCCAAACTGATCCGTCCAAGAATTTTCAGGCCGCGCAGTGTAGGCGAATCGGCGCGGTAGAAATCTTCTCCGGCACCGGCTTCATTCTCCGGAGGGGTTTCGGCTGACACGACAGGCGCTTCCGGTGGGGTGACCTCCCGGGAAGGTTGTGGTATTTCCTGTTGCTTGGGTTGTTCCGGTTCGGGTTTAGGCGCCTCTTCCACCGGTGATGGAGGAGGGGGCGCCTGGGGCGTTTCAGTTGCGACAGGCGCTTTTTTGGCCGCATCGAGGTCTATTTTGCCGATGACACGCAGCGCCGGGCGTTCGCGTACAACGACTTCCGGCTCATCTTTTTTGACAATGGGTTGTTGTTCGGGTTTTGGCTTAGCAGGCTCTTCCCGGGGAGGCAATAAGGAGGGACGCGGCGCAGAAGACGTGCCGGGCGTATTTGCGGCAGTTGTATTGCCACCAACGGCAACCGATTCTTTCTTCAGCATTGGGCGGGCAAGTTTGTCCGCCTCTTGTTTGATAGCAAGGTCTTTTTGAAATTCCTGCCGGAGCACCGCGAGCATTTCGTCGCTGATGTCTGCCGTCGGTTTTTCTTCTACACCGGCAAAGCCTCTGGTGTGCAGCGTCTCCACGATGGTGTGAAGGCCGACGTTGAATTCTTTTGCTACCTTAATTAATTTTTGAGCCATGCAGTGGTTTTGCCTGCTTTAATGAGCGAACGAGCCAAGTGCTCTTTCGATTTAAAAAGTTGATTTTGTTTGCGTTAGCGGGTAAACGCGAAAATCGCCGCTTGATATTATCGTTTTAGAAGGCTTGACAATTTTAGTGAAAAAACGTTTTCGAGGTAAAAGCGGTGCAAAGGTACAATAAAAAACGATGGGGAAAACCATTGGGTTTTCCCCATCCGATGTGAATATATTGCGAACGTTTTTCAGATTTGCTCCGAACGACCGATCTGGCCGCATAAAAAGGTGCTTTTGCCAGGCCGGTTGCCTTGTCGCAATGCGTTTTATTTTTCTTCTTCAAACTCGTCTGCCAGAATGCGCAGTACATCTTTTACGGTCTCTTCCTCAAGGTCGGTGCGGCGAACGAGCTCTTCCGCACTGAGCTCGAGCACCTGACGGGCCGTATCGCAACCGACGTTTTTCAGTGCTTCGATCACCCAAGGCTCGATGGCATCGCCGAATTCCTCCAGGTCCACATCGTCGATTTCATATTCGGCCTGATTACGGTAGACATCAATTTCAAAGCCCGTTAATTTGGTCGCAAGCTTGATGTTGCTGCCTGCTTTGCCGATAGCGAGGCTTACCTGATCGGCGTCGAGATAGACGGAGGCGCGTTTGCGTTCGTGATCGAGCTCGATATTGCTGATTTTAGCCGGAGTAAGGCTGCGCTGAATAAAGAGCGGGATATTGGTGGTGTAGTTGATGATGTCGATGTTCTCATTGCGCAATTCGCGCACAATACCGTGGATGCGGCTGCCTTTCATGCCTACGCAGGCGCCAACAGGGTCGATGCGTTCGTCATGACTTTCTACTGCCACTTTGGCGCGCTCGCCCGGCAGGCGTACGATGTTTTTTATTTCAATCACACCGTCTTCAATTTCAGGCACTTCGGCTTCCAGCAGTTTTGCTAAAAAACCCGGGTCGGTGCGGCTGAGCATGATAACCGGTGCGTTGTTGACCATCTCCACTTTTTTGATGATCCCTTTCACTACGTCACCTTTCCGGAAGTAATCGCCTTTGATCATCTCCAAACGGGGAAGCACGATCTCATTGCCGGTTGCGTCGTCGAGTACGAGAATTTCCTTTTTCATGATCTGGTTGACCTCGCCGACAACGACGATGCCCACCATTTCAGAATATTTGCGGTAGATCTCGTCTTTCTCGAGTTCCATAATACGCGACACAAGTGTCTGGCGGGCAGCCATGATAGCACGGCGGCCAAAATCGTCGATAGACAAGCGCTCGTAGCACTCGTCACCGATGTCCACGCTCTCGTCGATGGCATGCGCTTCGGTCACACTTACCTGGGCAAGTTCGTTGGTGACTTCACCGTCGGGCACCACTTCACGGACGCGCCAGATCTCAAGGTCGCCCGTATTGGTATTTACGATCACGTCGAAATTCTCGTCGGTGCCGTATTTTTTCTTAATGAGGGTTCGGAATACGTCTTCCAACACACGCACCATCGTTGGGCGGTCTATGTTTTTGCCGGTTTTGAAGTCGGAGAAGACATCTACTAAGTTAACCATATCTGCTACTGGTTATTAGTTATTGGTTATCAGTTATTTGTTAGCGACTTTTCAGGGAAAAGTATGTTCGTTCAGGTCTTTCAGGCATGAGATTTCACGCCCGGTTTGGTTGTCAAAATGCAAGTTTCACAACCGTCGTTTCCACTTGCTCGAAGGGTATCGCCATTTCCTTGTCGACTTCCTTCTTTTTGTTGCCTTCCCGTTCGACGACTTTTTGCTGCAGAATGACCTGACTTTCGTCGACTGCTTTTAAAAGTCCCGTTTGACGAGTCTTGTCTTTCAGGGTCACTTGCACCGTTCGTCCTAAGTTATTGATATACTGGCGCAGGAATTTAAAAGGCCGCCCGATGCCGGGGCTGCTGACTTCGAGCAGGTATTTTTCGCCGAGCCAACCGTTGACATCGAGGTGACTTTCCAGAAAACGGCTGAGTTTTTGGCACTTCTCGAAAGTCATTCCCGAGTCGCTGTCGGCAAAAACGTACAATTTTTGGCCGGGTTTCAACTCGATATCCACAGTAAAGCAATCGGCGAATGCTTCGTCGGTAGCATACTTTTCTTCGAGCAACTGGACAACACGTTCTGTTATTTCCATTGAAAATCAGGCTTATACAAACGCGAGGGGGAACCTGTGTGGTTCCCCCTCGCGTGGTGACGGGCCGAAATATTGATGCAAAGTTATAACGAGATTTTGGTTTATCAAAATATGCTGAAAAAAAGCCGAGTCGATCTTTACCGGCTCGGCTGTAATACTAAATTACTAAACACGGGTATTTTTTCTGGTTACTCGTTATTGGTTATCGGTTATCAGTTATTGGTTATTGGTTATCTTAAAATTTACTCATAACCGATAACCAATAACCGATAACCAATAACCAATAACCGATCAAAGGCTTTTCAAAAAATTGACCATTTGTTGCTCGCTCACCTGTTTGGGGTCTACTGTAACAGTTGCGTTCGTACCGATTTCAGTTTCCTGATTGCCCAGCCAATACTGACCATCTGCCGTTTGGCTAACCGTCACAATTTTGACCGGGAATCCAATAGGCGCATTGTGGGTACAAAAAGTCTGCTCCTTCAGATCATATTCCAGAAACGCCACCGACCTGATATTTTTTATAACGAGGTAAGCCGTCGTATTCTCCGGGTTAAAGTTGGCAGGTAAATCAACACAAAAGGAAGTGGTTGGTTCATTCACAAAACGGTCGGCATTGATCCACCCCAGAAAAGAAGTCAGGAGTTCATAACCATGTACTACATCCATGTTGGTGTTTTGCCATTCGGCCTGAAATACCGGAAGTATGAGGTTCTCCCAGCCTAAAAAAGTATCGTTTGATATCAACCCGTTGAATACCAACATGTTGTCTGCCGGATTTTCAGCCGGAATCTGCACTTTCAGTTGGCGGTTCGGCAAAAGTTGCAATGCTTTACCATCGCATGATACAACGATACGCGCCATACCGCCACTTTCCAGCAATTCGCCGTCAGTTGTGGTTGTCGGCACATTATATGCAATAATGTCGCTTTTGTCGAGCGCTTCTGTCACTTCCACAATAAGTGTCTGGCAGGTGCTGCAAGGAACCGGATTGCCGTTGTCGTCGGAGAACAAGTTGTCGGGATCCGTCAGGAACACCCGGACGCCATTGGGCGTGACGAGCACCTTGTCCTCCGCAACAGCGTTCAGCGAAAAGGTCGTTTTCGTTGACGGGTCGGGCACTTGTTGCAACATCTGTTGGATAGATTCCAACGTCGGCGGATATGGCCGAAACGTTTCAACGTCTTTCCGGCACCCCCCCACACCTGCCAGGGTTAAGGTGCTTAGTAACGTGTATATAAAAAAATATTTGGGTCGAGAAAACATGGCGCCTGGTTGTTGCTGGTCATTTGATCGTAACACGCACGATTAAAATCAGAGATGCGTTTTACGGAATAGTTCGCTGCTTTGTTGCACAAAATTTAACACATTTCAATCCAAAATCTTGGTCATCCCGATTTTCAGTCCCCAATTGCCGTATCGTTGTTCCACCGGTTGGTTGTCGAGTGTAATGGGTTTCAATATTTGCCGGTAATAGGGCTCGGCAAAAACACGAAGTGTCGGTTGCAGATGGAAAAACAATTGGGCGCTTCCTGTCGCGCTCCAACCGGTGCGGGGGCGGAATACTTCCGTCGCCCCCTTCTCTCCGGGGGTAAACGGTTCGGGCTGACCGGCGGGCGACAGGATCGTGCCGCTTTTCAAAAACAGTATGTTGAAGGAGGTTCCCGCATTGATACTCAGCCCGAAACGGCCGCGCCGGATTTCGCCGCCAATTTCCAATGGAATATCGAGGAAGCCATAGCGGTTGTAGGTTTTTACATAGTTTTCGCCATATTCTATATCGACGGTGTCAATCATGGTTGGTTCACCGGGCTGATTGACAATTTCGACGATATACTTTATATAATTTGGATCGGCATATTCAAAGACTTCTGTTTTTTGCTCGTAGTGCAACCCCGTGCGTACGAGGAAATGCCTCCCGAGCAAAAGAGACCCTCGCAATCCCGCATTGAATGACCAGTCTGTCTGCTCGGTGGCGCGGCGCATTTGCGCATATTGTTCGGAGGCAGGATCGGTGGCTTCAAGAGATCGTTTGCTGAAAGATGGTCCCAAATAAGCATCGATCATCCATACATTGGGATTTCCGGTAAAATCATAACAATATTTCGGATCTTTCTTTTTCCGGATAAATATCCTGGCCTGGGGTAAATTTACTTTTCCCGAATGTTCAAGCGGTTCCGCTGTGGTTGTTTGTAACGGCAAAAAATCTTTGAAATCGCTCCACGTCCGCACAGCCTGCCCGGGAGACGAGGCATCGGGTACCGCGCCCGGAAGCGCTTCAAACTCCTTGTCGTTTATGCCGGTTACAGGCTGGATGCCGCCGTCTTTGCTCATCCGATTTTGTTCTGTCATTCCTTGCGAAAGCGGTGCAGCGCCGATGCCGGCTGACAGTTCCGTTGTTGAGCCGTCTTGTGCCGGTTGCGATTCAGCGGCTGCCACTATGTTGTCTTGATTTCCCGCAGCATGTTGCTGTACCTGCGTCGATACGACTTCAGGTGTAGTGGCTGCGTACCGGTGGTACATAGCCCACAGTCCTGTCCCGGCAATTCCGAAAGCAAACAGCCACAGGAAAAAAAGTCGCCGTTTCCGCTTTTGCAGTTGGCGCTCCACGTTGGGCCACACAAAAGCAGGCGGCGTCACTTCAGCGTCGAAAAGGCGGTGGCGAAAAATGTCGTCGATGTGGTTCGGTTCAATTTTCATTTCATTCAAATATCTGGTTTTCAAGCGTTTATTTTATGGAGTGCTTCCACTTGCTCGCAAAGCCAACGTCTGGCCTTGGTCAGTTGGGAGCGTGAGGTACTTTCCTGTATGCCCAGCGTTTCGGCAACTTCGGCGTGCGAGTAGCCTTCGATGGCGACAAGGTTGAACACCACCCGATATCCTTCCGGCAGTTGGGCGATGAGCCGCAGCAATTCCGCTTCCGACAGTGCAGATATAGCGTCCGGGTCAACGGGCGACTCGGGCAACCTCTCGTAGCCGGACGATTCGTTGTCAAAACGTTGTTTTTGGTACGTTCGAAGAGCCGTGTTGACCATGATACGGCGAATCCAGCCTTCAAAAGAACCGTTAAACTGGAACTGCTCCAGTTTGGAATAAACTTTCAAAAAACCTTCCTGGAGGATGTCGGCAGCATCAGCCGGCGTACGTGCATAGCGGAGACATACCGCATACATCTTGCCGGCGAAACGCTCGTACAAGGCGCGCTGACACTGCGCCGACCCGCGCAGACAACCCCGGATGATGTCAGTTTCGCTCAATGGAGGGATTACTAATTGTCGGAGTGAGTAAGGGTTGGCTTTTGCGGGTTCCCCCGAAGGTACACAGTTTTATAGATTCGGCAAGTTGAATTTTTGCTGCCTGCTCCCGGGTTATTTTAATTCAACAGACAGCCGGGCGGCTGTTTTCGACTGTCTACCCTTATTTTTGCCGCAACTTTTTCATAAAACGTTCAACGATAAACACTATAAAAGAACACAAATACATGAAAATCAACAAAATATCCTTGTTTGCCATTTTTTTGGCGCTCACTCCAATCACAGTTTTTGCCCAAAAAACACTGGGCCAAAGAATGGCCGACGATTATTGTAAAGAACTCGAAAAGCAGGGAGTTCCGGACGAATGGGATGAATCTTCCATGGAAAAAATCAGTCTTGCCATGATGCCGATCGCTACCAAATATGCCGAGGAATTTGAAAAAGAATACAAGATGGAATTGAAGACGCAGAAAGATTTTGAAAAATTCGGACAGGTATTGGGCGAAGAGGCCGGAAAACATTGTCCGAAATTCAAAAAAATGATGGAAAGCATGATGTCCACAAAAGTGGAAGAAGTGAAGTCAACCGCCTCGCTCGACGGAACTTTCGTCGGGCTCGATACGTCGGGCAGTTTTGCGTTTTTTAAGGTGAAAGGCGCCGACGGCCGGGAGCAAAAAATCTGGTGGTTTGAGCACTTCAACGGTGCAGAACTGCTGAACAATACACTGAATACCAAAAAAGTATCGGTGGTGTATGTGGAGCGCGAAGTATATGAGCCGAAATTGAAAGATTATGTAAAAATCAAAGTGGCTGCGGGATTGAAGACAAACTGAGGCTGAAAAAAGCCTGATTGAATGACGAATGCCGATTACATGATTGTTGAATTACGATGTTTTGAATACGCTACGGAACATCAGAAATCAACAATCATGTAATCGGCATTCGTCATTCTAAACTTTACCCAACCAACTCTCCCACCCGTTTTTTCCCTTTCACTTTCGGGCGGCCGATGCTGATATACTGAAAACCAAGCGATTTCATTTGATCGAGGTCGTATACATTGCGACCGTCGAAGATGACGGGGTCGTTGAGTGTGGCGGCTATCCGCTCAAAATCGGGGCTGCGGAATTCCTGCCACTCCGTCGTGATGCACAGGCAATCGGCGCCCGACAAAGCGTCGTACATACTGTCGCACAATTGGATGCGGTCGCCATAAATCGTCTCCACATTATTCATGGCTTCGGGGTCGAACGCCCGCACCTGTGCGCCTGCCTTCAACAATTCGTCGATGATCACCAACGCCGGCGCCTCGCGGATATCATCCGTGTTCGGTTTGAATGCCAGGCCCCAAATGGCAAAAGTTTTACCGGCAAGGTCGTTTTTATAATGCCGGCGGATTTTTTTGGTGAGCACGCCTTTCTGGATACCGTTGACCTTCATCACCGATTTCAGGATTTTAAAATCATAAGCGTGTGCGCTCGCGGTTTTTGCCAGCGCCTGCACGTCTTTCGGGAAGCAGGAACCGCCGTAGCCGATACCGGGAAAAAGAAAACGCTTGCCGATACGGCTGTCGCTGCCCATTCCGATCCGCACCTGGTCGACGTTGGCGCCCACTTTCTCACAAAGGTTGGCGATCTCGTTCATAAACGAAATGCGCGCAGCGAGGTAGGAGTTGGCTGCGTATTTGGTCATTTCGGCAGAGCGTTCGTCCATGAAAAAGATCGGATTGCCCTGGCGTACAAACGGCTCGTAGAGTTGTTTCATCAACTTGCGCGCCTTCTCACTGCGTGTACCCACTACCACCCGGTCGGGCTTGAGGAAGTCTTCTACCGCCACTCCTTCCCGCAGGAATTCGGGGTTGGAAACCACGTCGAACATTTTTTTCGGCAATTTTTCCGCTAAAACCGCACTAACCTTTTCGGCAGTGCCGACAGGTACGGTACTTTTGTCCACGATCACCTTGTAGGTTGAAATGATGCCGCCCAAATCACGCGCTACACCCATAATGTAGGAAAGGTCGGCACTGCCGTCTTCGCCTGGCGGAGTGGGCAATGCAAGAAAAATAATCTGGGCGTGTTCAACTGCTTCGTGCAGGTTGGTGGTAAAATGAAGGCGGCCTTCTTTCGTGTTGCGTTCAAAAAGCACGTCGAGTCCGGGCTCGAAAATAGGAACTTCTCCTTGGTGGAGACGTTTCACTTTTTGTTCATTGATGTCGACGCAGATGACGTTGTTGCCAGTTTCGGCAAAGCAGGTGCCGGTAACAAGCCCTACATAACCGGTACCGATGACAGCGATATTCATGTGTTGGATGTTGCGAGTTTTTAAATCTTTGTGACGCATTTGATGTTTTTATCGGGATTAAAAAATGACTGCAAAGATACTATTTCGTTGTGAAACCAGCCATTCTCCGAATACGATTTTTCCGGACTGCAAAAACCGGGCACTTTTTAAAATGATATTCGGAAAACAATTGACCTTCGGATGAAATCACAGCCTGATTTAACAATAATTTCATTTTCAGCACCAAATCCCTTTTTTCTCTGAATGAAAATTTGGTTTAACGTCCTGATTGCAGCACTATTGCCCGGAGCGGTGTACGCACAGCAGCCCTCATTGCAAAATATCGTGCCAAATCCGGGTTTTGAGCGATACGGCAATGCGCCGATCGGCTGGGCTTATAAAGGCACTTATTTTGGTGAAGTCATGAAATACTGGTTCAGCGCCACCACCGCCAGCCCCGATGTATACGGTCCGAACGTAATAGTGCCTGCGGATTGGGCCGACAAAGGTTTCGGCAACCAAAAGCCGCACGGCGGCAAAAGCATGGCCGGTCTTACGCTCTACGGTTGTATCAACGGTAAGCCGCACTGCCGTGAATATATCGAAATCCAGTTGGCCGAGCCGCTCTTGCCGGGGCAGGTATATTTGGTAGAGTATTGGGTGGTGCACTTAGAAAAATCGCTGCAGATCAACAATCTGGGCGCCTATTTTTCCGAAACGCGTATCGAACGCAAAACCGATGAAGTGCTGACACCCGAGCCCCAGTTCAATGCCAAAAACATCGTAGCGGCTCCGGGTGGAAAGTGGGTAAAAGTGAGCGGCATATTCAAAGCCGATAAAGAGTACGAGTACCTGATGATCGGCAATTTCAGAGACGATCAGCACACACTCTTCAAGGCTTACCGCGACGATTGTTTCAACTACGCCTATTATTATGTGGACGATGTACTGGTAAAAAAAGTCCCTCCTATCCTGCTGGCGCCCATCAAAGCCGACGACCTCAGCAAACAAAAACTGGAACCCGGCAAACCTATCCTGCTGAAAAACATCTACTTCGAATTTGACAAAGACGAATTGATGCCGCGCTCTTATGTGGAATTGAACAAGTTGCTGAAAATCATGCAGGATAACCCTAATTTAGTCATCGAGATCATTGGTCATACGGACAACATCGGCGACGATGACTACAACAAATACCTCTCGCGCTGCCGTGCCAAGTCGGTCGTCACCTTTTTGCTGGAAAACAAAATCAAACCTGCCCGACTGCGTTATCGGGGTGCAGGCGAACACCAGCCTGTAGCCACCAATGAAACGTCCGAGGGGCAGGCACAGAACAGAAGGGTGGAGTTCGTGGTGGTACGGAAATAATAGAGTGTCATTACATTCGTGTAATTACAGTCATTAACCGTAATTTTTTCTCAGTCAAATGCAATTTTTACCAATGACAGCAAAAACCGGCCTTATTCTCCTTGCCATCGTATTCCTTTTCCCTTTTTGTAAATCCGCCAACATTACCGACGCGCCCAAACCGCCTGAAAACTACAATCCTGCCGTCGAGCCGCCGCTCGTCTCCACCATTACCATACCGGTTAATGTTGCTGTTGCCGACATCCAGAACAGCCTGAACCGCACACTCTCCGGCAAAGCCCTCTACGAGGATCATTCCTACACTGATAACGGCAACGACGGTCTCATGCTCGATGTGTGGAAAAGTCAGGACATCACCCTGTTTTTGAGCGGCAATACCATCAAGTACCGCATTCCGCTCAAACTATGGATGAAAAAAGACCTGCTTGTAACCGACGCGGAAGCGGAAGCGGAACTCGCGCTGAGCATGAAAACCACGTTCAGCATCAAGGAAGACTGGTCACTTGGCACGTTAACCGAAGTGGAATACCACGAATGGCTTTCCAAGCCCAGACTCAAAACCGGTATCGGTGATCTTAACATCGAAACACTCGCCAACCTGGCGCTGAATCGCAGTAAAAAGACCCTCAGCCAGACCCTCGACCGCATCGTGAGCCAACAAATCACGCTCAAACCCTATGTACAGGAAGTCTGGACGGCCATTCAGGAACCGATCCTGCTCGACTCGCTATACCGGATGTGGGTAAAAAGCACCCCAACCGGTATCGCCATGACACCCATCACCACGTATGGCGATGTGCTTCGCACAAAAATCGCCGTCGAATGCCTCAACGACGTGACATTCGGCGAGAAACCCTGGTTCCGTGAAAACTCCAACCTGCCCAACCTGCGCTATATCGACGACGCCCCCGACGAATTCCAGGTGCGTGTGGCAACAGACGTGCCGTTTCCCGAAGCCGAGCGATTGGCCCGGGGTACTATGATCGGGCAAGTCTTCGAATCGGGTAAAAACAAAGTGAAAGTGGAAGACATTCAACTCTGGGGCAACAACGACAAACTCGTGGTAAACTCCAGATTGTCCGGTTCTTTCAACGGCAATATTTACTTCATCGGCAGGCCGGAATTCAACCCTCAGAAAAATCAGATCGAAGTGAAAGACCTTGATTTTCATGTGGATACGCGAAATTTTCTGATGCGTTCCGCGTCGTGGCTGTTCCAGGGACCGATCAAAAACCAGATGAAAAAGGCGATGACCTTCCCGCTCGATGAAGATATCCGCAACCTGAAAACTTCCGTGCAGGAAACCCTCAACCATTACGAACTCTCACCCGGAGTGTTACTCACCGGTTCCATCGACAGCGTGACCGTGGAAAACACGAAAGTCACGCCGACGAGCATCCGGGTCAACTTATTCTCAAAAGGAAAGGTCAATGTGGATGTGAAGGGGTTGTGATTTACGATTTTGGATTTACGATTTTGGATTTACGATTTACGATTTTATCGATCCGAATTTAACAACGATCTGTCATTTTCCGTAGTCATGATAATCGTAAATCCAAAATCGTAAATCGTAAATCGCCCTTATTTACACCCCATTTCTACCCGCGAGAGCGGGTCGTTGTTCGGGAAACAATTGCCCGACAAGGTTTCTACAGGGGCATAGCGCTCGAGATTCGGGTCGAACAAGCCGTCTTCAAGAAACTCGACCAGGTCGCTTATTTCCTGTTCCGTCAATCCTAAGGGGCGAAATTGTGTGGCAATCTGGCCGACCGGCACATCCGGGTTTTCGGGTATACCGTTGTTGAAATATTCCACTACCTCCCGCAAAGAGTTTTTGCTGGCGCCATGGAAATAAAAGTCGGCGTGTTTGAGGTTGTAGAGCTGAGGCACTTTGAATTTGTGCATGTCTTCCGGCAAGCCTGTGAATCCACCGCGACCAAGGTTTCTCTTGTCGGCCGGGCCGGTTTTGAATACTTCATGCCCGCTTTGATAAAGATTTTTAACACCCAATGCGAAAAACCGGTGCGGCGCACTGTTCAGCGACGGGCTGTTATGGCAACTGACGCAACCGGCTTTCCCGAAGAAAATCATCGCGCCGTTTTTCTGCTGCTCGGTCATCGCCGTTTTATCGCCTTTCAACCAGCGCTGAAACGGCGCCTCGTTGGTAAGGATGGTGCGGAAATAAGCAGAAATGGCGAAAGCGCCTGTTTGCCGGGTATATCGTTCGCTGACCGGAATATCCGGGAAAGCAGCATCGAACATGGCCGTGTAACCCAAAGAATCGGTGACTGCTTTGTTGATGACCTGCCGGTGAACGATCAATGCCCTTGCATTGTTGGCCTCCAAACCCTGCAATCCTTTGAAGTTGATTTCTACCAGCGAATCCTGGTGCCAAACCGATTCAGTGCCGGCGTTGACGCCGTAACTGCCGAACGTACCCGCCCACAATGCATTGGTAACATAAGTAGTATTGATGGTCGGCAGGGGCCTGGCGCCTTGTGCATCCACATCATCGCCCGTGTACAGGGGGTTTTTGGTGCGGCCCTCGCCGCTTTCGCCAAATCCCACTGCTCCGTCGGCAATGCCTTGAAAGCGGCCTGCCGTAAAGCCCCTGGAAGGAATATGGCAACTGCTGCATGAGTATGCGACTTTTGAAACGGCATAGGTGGGTTCCAAGCCAAGACCGGTCTCGAAAAACAGCATTCGTCCCAGTTCGACCTTGGCTGCAGTTACAGGATTTTTTTCATCCTGGTTGGGCAATGCAGCGTAATCGTCGCTTGCAGGCATGATATAAGCTTCGTAGGAGCCTGTTGCCGAACGTTGGCTCAACATATCCTCCATAGCGATATCCAGATTGGTTACCGGCTCATGTACGCAGGAAAGGAAATAACCCGTGGCGGCGATTAGAAGAAAAACAGTAAGTGTTTTTTTCATAAGAAAAAGTAAAATAGGATTTGACAATGAAGAATTCAAAAGGAGGTTGCTTCCCTTGCCTTTTGACAAGAGAAAACAAAAAGGGGGCAACAGAGGGGGGAGGGAAAAGTATTGATAATCGGGGATTAGTAAGAAGGTGCAATGTAGCGTAACGACTGTCCCAAATTTGATGATTTAGATCAGTATGCCGGAATTTTAATGAAAATTTAAGCCGGATTCCAAATTTGCGCGAACACTGTTTTGGAACAACTCAAGAATCAGGCTTCACGACAGGTTATTGAGAAACAACATAATGTGCCAAAACCGTGCCGATGTGGAATGGGGAAGTATGTTGTTAGGTTGAGGTATAAGTGTGTAATTGTTTGGAAGAAGGTGCCGGGATTTTGTAATGTTTTGTTAGCATTGAAACAGCTTGAAAAAGAAAACGCCGGTTTCGCGTTCTTTGCGGCGAATTTTATCAAAGTCTTCATCGATGTCGTCTAAAAATTACCGCTCCAAAATCGCACTCGGCATGCTCGTGCTGTTTGCAGCATCTTACATAGTCATGTCGCTGCCCCGTTGCAAATCGGACAGCAATCCGCCGGTAAAACCACCGGTTACACAGACACCACAACCTGCTGTGCCACAGGTGCCTGTTCCGGTTTTTCAAGCCGATTCCGCCTTTTTGTACGTAAAAAAACAGATCGAATTCGGCCCGCGTGTTCCCAACACCGAAGCGCACCGGAAGTGTGCAGCATGGCTCACAAGCGAATTCAAAAGGCACGGATTGACGGTGATCGAGCAAAAATTCCAGGCACCGCACTACAAAGGCGGCACATTCAACGGCATCAACATCATCGGCCAGTACAACCCCGAAAACCCGCGCCGGATCCTGCTTGCTGCCCATTGGGACAGCCGTTTCCACGCCGATCAGGACACAAAAGATAAGGAAAAACCCATACTTGGCGCCGACGACGGCGGCAGCGGCGTAGGCATTCTGCTCGAAATCGCACGGCTGCTCAAAGCGCAACCCCTCGACATCGGCGTCGATCTTGTTCTGTTCGATGCCGAAGATCAGGGCAACGATGCCGACGACAGCCAGGACCACAGCAAAACCTGGTGCCTCGGCGCCCAGCACTGGTCAAAAAACCTGCACAAACCCGGTTACATGCCGCTGTTCGGCATCCTGCTCGACATGGTAGGCGGCTCCAATCCGAAGTTTCAAAGAGAAGGTATTTCCATGCAGGCTGCGCCGGCTATTGTGGAAAAAGTGTGGGGAACAGCGGCTTCGCTGGGCTACTCCAACATTTTCGTACAGGAACAGGGCGGCGCTGTCACGGACGACCACTATTTTGTCGTCATGAATGCCCGCATTCCGATGATCGACATCATCAGCCGGCCGGGAGGCACCAAATCGGGCTTTGTGCCGCACTGGCACACGCACGACGACAACATGAAAGCGATCGATAAAAATACCCTTCGGGTGGTGGGGGAAGTGGTAACGGCAGTGGTGTACCGGTCGAATAACGGGGTGTTGTAAACAATTCACTTCAATTCCTTAATCTTCGCAAACAACACCGCCTCATCCCCCGTCGCGTACTTCTTGTGCTGCCACACCAGCGTCCCGTTTTTGTCGAACAAAAACACCTGCGGCAGTCCGTTGAGACCGCCGGGGAGGGTAGTTTTGAAAGCGCGGGTATTGTCCCAATACACCGGAAACGGCCATTTTTTTTCTTTCGCCATTTTTTTCACCTGCGGGAAACGCTCCGGGAAATCGATGGAAATCGCCAGCAATTGGAAATCGGCTTCTTTTTGCCAATCGGCAAAATGCTGCGCATAACTGCCCAGTTCCATCTGGCAGGGCATGCAGGTCGTAAGCCAGAACGCCAGTACGGTGGGTTTACCTTTTTTCAACAGGTCGTTGGTATTCACCGTCGTGGAGTCGGGTTTGAGCATCGCAATATTGAACGGGAATTGGACAGAGGGCTGGGCAATTTGTGCCACAACGCTATTGGCAAAAGCGAAGTAAAAGGCGAGTAAGAGCGGATATTTCATTTTATTTATGCTATTGGACGTTGGATGGATGGACGCAGGTGAACCAGGCTTGCCGATCCAATGATCGGCGCGACCGGCGTCGGAAAGGAATTTTGCAGCAAAGAAAGCGTGCAGGCAAAGTTTTTGTAAAAATGGTTGTGACGCAACCTCGTTTTTAACGTCTCTTTAACGGTTTTAAAGAAAACCCGATGCGTCGGCTTTGTTGTGCGGCTTTTTTCGTCTCTTTGCGGTTAGGTAATTGCTTCATTTTGTTTTCTAAATCAACAGAGAGTGACGCCCACCGCCGCCAAAAAGGCAAAAGAATACACGGACACCGAACTGATTGCCCTGTATTTACGGGAGCAAAACACGGTATATTTTACACAGCTATACCGCCGGTATGCCAGTAAAGTGTTTGCCAAGTGTATATCCATGTTGAGCGATGAAGGCCTGGCTCGCGACGCTACACAGGATATTTTCATCAAGATTTTGCTGAACCTGTCGAAATTCACGGAGCAGTCGTCTTTTTCTACCTGGGTGTACTCGATTACGTACAATTACTGCATCGATCTGATCCGGAAGAAGAAAAAAATCCCGATGCTCTACACAGAGGACGTGGGTAAAATGAGCAAAGAGACGGAAGTAGAAATACCGGACAGCGTTTTACTCGAAATGAAACAGGAAAGGCTTGCCAAGGTGCTCGACCGCCTTCCCCCCGGCGATAAAGCCATCCTGATGATGAAGTACATCGATGATTTGCAGATCAAGGATATCGGCGACGTGCTGGGCAAAACAGAAAGTGCCATCAAGATGCAGATCATGCGGGCAAAACAAAAAGCCCAGGTTATCTACGATGAAATGTATGCCAACGACCCCATCGAAGGCTCCGGCAACTGATAATAGGATTTTTTTGAGAACAATACCCGCTCTAAAACCGAAAGTGCTTATTGAATCAAACACATACCGATAACCGCGTCCCTACAACGGGTGCAAAAAACTTAATCCGTATATGGCCAACAATTTCCAACAATGGCAAGGCGAGGCAGAGGGCCACGATGACATACTCAACGACATCGAGCATAAAGTCCTTCACCAAGCCCACACGTTATCCCTCTTCGGCCGGGTAATCGAGCTCTTCGTCCCGAATGCGCTCCAAACAGCAGCACACCTCATCGCCGGTAACAAACAACAAGGACCGCGCAATCGAAATGGCGGACGTTACTCGACTTCGGTTATCCCCGAAGGCCGGCCACCTTCGGGTGGAGGCGGCGCCGATGAGCGGCTGCTCCCTTCCGACTCTGATACGATTTAACCGAATGCCCCTGACGATCTGTCGTGAGGGGCATCTCTGTTTATTCTGGTGAAAACGATATTATTGCCGGAGTTTCCCAACCGATATCCTTTTAACAATTTTCCTTTCCTTCCTTTTCATGAATTTTCTCGACCAACTGAAAAATGGGGTATTCGCGGAAATGCTCGCGCGTTTTTCGGCAGCCATCCCCAAGTTGACATTCGCGCTGATGGTCATGCTGATCGGCTGGCTGATCGCAAAAGGCATCCGCAGAATCATTCGCCGCATCTTGGCCGGGCTTGGCGTCGACAACCTCGCCGAGCGGCTCAACGATATCGATCTCGTACAACGCAGCGGCATGCGCATCGAAATTTCTTCGGTGCTCTCCCAAATGATATACTACCTGCTTATGCTGGGTTTCGTCATTTTTGCCACCGATATACTCGGCATTCCGGCGATTACACAAATGGTGCGTGACCTGGTTGATTATATCCCGGCGCTGTTTTCGGCCTTTATCCTCCTGCTGCTCGGCCTTTTCCTTGCCGATATGATCCGGGGTATCGCTTTGACGGCATGTCAGTCGATGGGCCTTCCGTCGGCAAAAATCATTTCTACCGTTGTTTTTTATTTTCTCTTCGTTACCGTGGCAGTGAGTGCCCTGTCGCAGGCTAAAATCAACACCGGTTTTATGGCCATCAACATCTCCATTATCATCGGAGCGCTTGCACTGGCTTTTGCGATCGGTTACGGATTGGCTTCGCGCGAATTGCTCTCCAACTACCTTGCGGGTGGCTATAACCGCAACAAAATCGGTATCGGCGACGACATCCGTATCATCGGCATGCGCGGAAAAGTGATCAGTATGGATGCAACTTCCATCACGCTGCAAACGGACAAAAGTGAAGTCATCATACCCCTCAGCAAAATGGCTTCGGAAAAAGTCGAGGTATTTTATCCGGAAGGGCAGGAAGAAAACCTGCTTCAACCCGGCGGCTGACTTGCCTGATCTCAGACAATTATTCACAAAATCAGTTTCTACAATGAAAGCAATTCAAACACTACTCATTGCCTCATTTCTATTGAATTTATCGCTGCTCCAGGCACAGGAAGCAAGTGACGCACGCCTGAAAGAGGTGAGCAGCAAAGCCGCAGAAAAAGACACAGCACTGGGCTGGACTTTTGGCGGCGGTATTGGTCTCGATTTGAGTGGTATGGGCTTGTTGAATCCCAAAGTGGGCGCAGGCAGCAGCCGGCTCGGCATCGGCGGCCTCGGCACTATGTTCGCCAACAAGAAAGCAGATAAGTGGTTTTGGCGCAATGGATTTTCCATACAGATCGGAACACAACGCCTCGGCAGAACCAGCCCTTCACAACCCTCCGGTTTTCAGAAAAGTATAGACGTGATGCGCCTCGCTTCCCGTTATGGCCGTAGATTAGGCTCCGGTAAATGGTATGTCGCTGCGGACTTTTTCGCGCAGACGCAATTCATGAAAACTTACGCCAGTAATTACCTTACTCCCATCAATGCCGAAGATCGACTGGTTTCCAAGTTTCTTTCGCCCATCCAGGTCACGCTTTCGCCAGGTATAGAGTATAAACCCAACGACCACCTGGTGTTCTTTTACTCCCCCTTTGGATCACAGTGGATCTACGTGGCCGACGATCCCATCGCCGCCACAGGCGTTCATGGCAACGACGTAACGCGCGACGACATGGGAAGTATTATAAGTTACGAAAATTCCTTTTTCGGTCTCGGCTCTGAATTCAAAGCCGGATATACCGATAAATATTTCAATGACCGGCTTTCCGTCCTCAGCACCTTGCGCCTCTTTTCCAACTATTTGAACGAGCCTCAAAATATCGACGTACTTGCCACGACAAGTGTCAACTTTGCGCTGTTCAAGGGTTTTTCGTTGCAACTGCTCCTCGAATATTTTTACGACCACGATGTGAAAGTGCAAAAAGACGTGAACGACGATGGCATCTACGAAGTTACGATCAATGCCGACGGCACGACCAGCGGCCCCGACCGCCTCGGTCGCGGCGGACAGTGGACGGGTGCATTTATGCTCAGTTTCAATAAAATATTTTAGCGCCGGGTGGCAAAGAGGCTGTATCATAAGCATAAGTAACTCCACAATTGCGAAGCCATAGATTGTTTCGTTATTCCCGGTAAAACCTTCCAGGTTTTGAAAACCTGGAAGGTTTCGGGCAGCGTAACAAACATATTTTGGAAACGCTTTTCAAAACTGTTACTCATGATACACCCTCCTGCACTGCCGCTCACACCCCTCGTTTGTCATCTATGAAAATACTCATGGTTTGTCTCGGCAACATTTGCCGCAGCCCGCTGGCGGAAGGAATCATGCAACACAAAGCCCGCCTGGCAGGGCTCGATTGGGTCGTCGACAGTGCCGGCACCGGCTTTTGGCACGCAGGCGAAATGCCCGACAGTCGCTCGGTAAAGACCGCCCGGCAATTCGGCATCGATATTACCGGCCAGCGGGCAAGGCAATTTCAATCCGCTGATTTCGGGCGTTTCGACAAAATTTTTGTCATGGACACCCAAAATCTGCGCGATGTGTTGCGCCATGCCAATTTGGACGAGCACCGGACCAAAGTAGACCTGATTCTCAATCAAATACACCCCGGGCAGGACCGTTCGGTGCCCGATCCTTACTACGACGACGACGGATTCGAACGCGTTTTTCGAATGCTCGATGAAGCATGCGAAGCATTTGTCACCCGGCATTTGGCGTTAATAAACGGTAAGTCGTAACTTGAAATGCGTTATTTTCTCACGTTGTCTTATCTCGGCACACATTACAGCGGCTGGCAGGTACAGCCCAACGCACCCTCGGTGCAGACAACGTTGGAATCGGCACTAACGACTATTCTCCGGCAACCGGTCGGGGTGACGGGTTGCGGGCGGACGGATGCAGGTGTGCATGCCCGGTATTATGTAGCGCACTTCGATGCGAAGGGCGGGTTGCCGCCAACCTTTCTTAACGGGCTGAACAGCCTGCTGCCACCAGATATTGCCGTTCACAGCATTCGACAGGTTCATCTGCAAGCGCATGCCCGGTTCGATGCGTTCGAACGGAGTTATGAGTATCATATCGCTTTGCGAAAAGACCCCTTTGCGACGGAACTTGCCTGGTTTTTTCCGCAAAATGGAAATCTGCATTTGAATAAAATGAAGGAAGTGGCGGATTTGCTTCCGAAATATGCGTCATTTTTTCCGTTTTGCAAAACGGACAGTGGGACGGAAGGATTTAACTGCGAAATGAAAACGGCCCATTGGGATTATCAACCCGACGCATTCCGGTTGGTATTCCACATCACTGCCAACCGGTTTTTACGAGGGATGGTGCGGTTGATCGTCGGCGCATGTGTGAATGCCGGACTGGGGAAAATTGATGTGCAAGACGTAAAATCAGCATTAGACGAACAAACCCTCCTGAAAAAAAGCCTGAGTGTACCCCCGCAAGGTTTGTTTCTCACCGATGTAAAATATTCATAGTAATCAAATCATTGACAGCGATGACCGATATCATGGTTGGTCATTTGAGTTAGCGAGACCTTTGGGATGTAATACTTCGCTACCTACTATGTCCGTGATGAAAAAAGTCCTTGTACCTACCGATTTTTCCGCGAATTCCAAACACGCGCTTCACATAGCAGCCAACATTGCTGTGAAGAACGGCGCAGAATTAGGCATTTTGCATGTCAATACTGCTATTGCCTATGCACCGGTTTTGCCGGAATATGAATTTGCGGGCGTATATAATATGCAGGATTATTACGACATGGCTGTCGCCGAATTTCGCCACCTGAAGCAAGATTTGGTTGCCGATTCGAAGTTTGCAAAACTGGATATTGAAACCCGCATCGAAGAAGGGTTGCTGTATTCCACCATCCGTCGGGTGGCGGAAGGCGACAATGTTAACCTGATTGTCATGGGTACAAAAGGCGCAAGCGGCGCGTTGGAATTTTTCGTTGGTTCCAATACTGAAAAAGTGATACGAACCGCCTGCTGTCCCGTATTGGCAGTACCTGTTAACTCCGGAGATTTTAACCCCAAAGCCGTCGTACTGGCATCCACATTGGCAGGAGATCAGGAACCTGCATTTCGTTATTTGGCTGAATGGCAAAAACATTGGCCATTTAAAGTCAAAGTTTTATACCTGAACAATCCGGGCTTGTTTCGATCAAAAAAGGAAATAGACGAAATCGCAGCGGGAATTGCCGAGCATGCGGGTCTGCATAAAGTGAGTACATTTATTAATATCAACTCCTTCAACGAAGAATCATCAATCCTGGAATTTGCACAGCAGGAAAAAGCCGACCTGATTGTCATGGCCACGCACCAGCGCAAAGGACTGTCACACTTGCTGTTTGGCAGTCTTGCTGAAGACACCAGCAATCACTCGACCATACCCGTATTAAGTATCCCGGTAAAGTAAAACGATTCGTGGCAAGTCAAAAATTAAAGTTAAACCATAGTAGAGTTGTATTTTATGCCTGCGGCAATGGTCTTGACCATTGCCGCTTTTTTTATGGTATTTGCGCGGTTATTCTACTTTTACCTCAAAATTCCGTACATGACCTTTTCTTCCAAATTGATTGAAAAAGCCGTAGAAGCATTTACTTCCTTGCCCGGGATCGGTCGGAAATCGGCGCTGCGACTCGTGCTGCACCTGCTGAAACAGGACAAAAGCGCAACAGAGCAACTTACCGCTGCGCTCAATGCCATGCGCGAAGGCATCCGGGAATGCAGCGTGTGTCGCAATCTGGCCGACGAAGCAATATGCCATATTTGTGTCGATGCACGACGAAACCGGTCTTTGGTCTGCGTGGTGGAAAATATCCGCGACCTGATGGCGATCGAGGACACCAGCCAATACCGGGGGTTGTACCACGTACTGGGCGGTGTCATTTCTCCGATAGAAGGCATCGGACCGGGCGATTTGAATATCGACAGCCTGGAAGAACGCGTTCGGCAAGGTGAAATCCGCGAAATTATCATGGCGATCAGCCCCACCATCGAGGGTGAGACCACCATCTACTACATATCAAAAAAACTTCACCCGCTTGGCGTGCAGGTGAGCACAATTGCCCGGGGTGTCGCGTTCGGCGGCGATCTGGAATACGCGGACGAAGTAACACTCGGTCGGTCGATCGTAGCGCGGGTGCCGTATGCGACGAAGTAATTTTGTGACAAAAATTTTGTTTGTCGTATAAAACCCGCCCAAAATCCGAATATTGTTTGCGCACACAGCGCTTTTTTTGGTTGAATTTCGTGTTAATGCCCTGATAATCGTCTGCAAATGCACTGCTTTCCAGTGGGATGTCGTACTTTTGTCCTTTGAATTTTTGCCCGATCTTATGAAACAATTTACGATTCAAAAACCGGTATCTGTAAAAGGGGTGGGTTTACACACGGGTAAGACAGTGATGTTGACGTTCAAACCGGCCGCGGTGAATCACGGCTACCGTTTTCAGCGTATCGATTTGCCTGACCAGCCGGTCATCCCGGCCGATGTAAAGTTGGTGGTGTCGACCAATCGAGGCACTACGCTGCGCAATGGAGAAGCGCAGATATCTACGGTCGAGCACGTCTTATCGGCGCTCACGGGTTTGGGTATCGACAATGTGCTGATGGAAATTGATGGGCCTGAAATGCCGATCATGGATGGTACTTCGATGCCCTTTGTCGAAGTTTTACACCAGGCCGGACGTACCGAACTGGATGCCGAACGCGAGTTTTTTGTTGTCACCGAACCGATTGCATACAAAGACGAGGTGACCGGAACCGAACTACTGGCCTTGCCCTCCGACAACTTTGAGGCAACCGTAATGATTGATTTTAACTCTAAAGTGCTGGGCCAGCAATTTGCTGCCTTGCATCATCTGGATGAGTACGTAACGGAGATCGCCCCCTGCCGCACTTTTGTATTTGTGCATGAATTGGAAAAATTATTGGAAATGGGCCTGATCAAAGGCGGCGATTTGGACAACGCAATCGTTATAGCTGATCGCAAAATGGATCAGGACGAATTAGACGATCTGGCACGGAAGATGGGAAAAAAAAGCGTAAAAGTGGATTCCGAAGGCGTACTGAATACGGTCAAGCTACATTTTCAGAACGAACCGGCCCGCCACAAACTGATGGATGTCATTGGCGATCTGGCGCTTATCGGCAAACCGATCCGGGGAAAAATCGTAGCAACCAAGCCCGGCCACACCGCAAATGTTGAATTTGCCAAAATTCTCAAAAAACACTTGGTGGAAAAACGCCGTTTACTTGGCATCCCAAAATTTGACCCCGATAAAGAACCCATCTTTGATGTGATGCAGGTTGCCAAAATCTTGCCACATCGCTATCCATTCCTGCTGGTGGACAAGGTCATCGAACTGAGCGACCATCACGTGGTAGGAGTGAAAAACGTGACGATGAACGAGCCTTTTTTTCAAGGCCACTTCCCCGACAACCCGGTCTTTCCCGGTGTGCTGCAAATAGAAGCCATGGCCCAAACAGGTGGTATTCTTGCGCTGAACGCCGTGAGCGACCCAGGCAACTGGGATACATACTTCCTGAAGATTGACAACGCCAAGTTCAAAGCCAAAGTCGTCCCCGGCGACACTTTAATCCTCAAAATGGAACTGCTCGAACCTATTCGCCGCGGCATCGTACACATGCAAGGAACGGCTTACGTTGGCAGCAAAATCGTCTCTGAAGGCGAACTGACCGCGCAAATCATCCGCAGATCGAAAGATAACGGCAACAATGGGGGTTGAGAGAACTGCAAACTGAACCATTCTAATTCGATGAGCTACTCTAACGGCTTGCGGGTGATCCACCCCAACGCAAAAATCGGCAAAAACGTCCACATTGGTCCTTTCACAGTGATCGAAGAAGACGTTGTAATAGGCGACAACTGCCACATTGGGTCTAATGTTCACATTTTCAACGGTGCCCGCATCGGCGACAATTGCCACATTTTCAATGGCGCCTCCATCAGTGTCACCCCGCAAACAAAAACAACGCTCGACGAAGCTACCACGCTTGAAATTGGCAATGGTACGGTCATCCGCGAGTTTTGTACACTCAATCGCGGCAACAAAAAATTTGGCGGCAAAACGGTCATCGGTGAAAACTGTCTCCTGATGGCCTACGTCCACGTTGCACACGACTGTATTATCGGCGACAATGTGATATTGGCCAACAACGTCACACTCGCCGGCCACATCGAAATCGGCGAATGGGCCACGCTGGGTGGCATGGTCGCCGTGCACCAATTTGTACGTATCGGTGAACAGACGATGATCGGCGGTGGATCGCTCGTACGCAAAGACGTGCCCCCGTTTGTCACGGCTGCCCGCGAGCCCCTGTCTTACGCCGGCATCAACACCATCGGATTGCGCAGGCGCGGATTCAGTGCCGCCGATATGCACCACATCGAGGATATCTACCGCGTTTTGTTTGTGTATGGTTTCAGTACACGCAATGCGTTGAAAATCATAGAAGAAGAAATCGAACCATCGGCCTACCGCGACCAGATCATCACCTTCGTGCGCGGCGCCACGCGCGGACTGATGAAAGGTTTCCGGGCAATGAACAATGCCGGAAAAGTGGCGGAGCCCGTGCTGGACTGATTGTACAATGATTATCCAACTTCAAAACGCAGGCAAACGTTTCCGACTCGACTGGATTTTCCGGGGACTCAACTATACCTTTCAACAAGGCGAACGGTATGCCGTTCTTGGCCCGAACGGGTCGGGCAAGTCGACCCTGCTGAAAGTGCTTTCCGGCCATTTGTCGCCTTCGAAAGGTTCGGTATCCTTTGAGAATCAGGAGAAAAAGGTAGAACCGGACGCCGTCTACCGACATATCAGTTATGCCGCGCCGTACATCGAACTCATCGAAGAATTCACCCTTGAAGAAGCGCTTAAATTCCACGCCGGCCTCAAGCCGCTTGCGCCCGGCTTCACGCCCGCCAGATTGTACGACCTGCTCGCCCTGCCCCGCGCCCGCACAAAAGAAATCCGCTTTTTCTCCTCCGGAATGAAACAACGCGTCAAACTCGCGCTCGCCGTCTGCTCCGATACGCCGGTAATGCTGCTGGACGAACCCGCCACTAACCTCGATACACAAGGCATCAACTGGTATAAAAACCTGGTAGCCGATTACGCAGCCAACCGGCTGGTTATCATCGCTTCCAACGATCCGCACGATGCGGAGTTTTGTCCGGTGCATTTGAATATTTTGGATTATAAGTGACCGGCGCCGACGCCCCTGCATTACAAGAGGCCGACATCCTGGCCACTCTTTAACGTTTTTTGCCGCTGCAATTCCTCATCTATCAGGACTGCTTCGTGCAATACTTCCAGCAATAATTCTTCCTGAATATCTTTTTCAGAAATGAGGCGGATATAACCTACCTCTTTGCGTTCGCCCAGATCGAGCAACTCCTGTTCATTGGAAAGTAAATGCCCGCGCGCAAAGCCGAAGGCTACGCCAACGTCCATTCCGCTATAAGGGAACGAAGCCGGATAAATGAAGCAAATCCTGCTGTATCGCCGGTAATACGGCACTCCGTAAGCGAACTTTTCCGTTAATTCAGGGAAATGAGTCATCAGTAAATTCCGTAGCCGCAGGCAAATAGATTTTTCTGCAGGCAATAAATCCTCGTAAAACGAATCAAAGTCCTTATGTTTGGCGAGTTTCATGGCGCAAAATTCCGAAATCGTACCTTTGTTCCGAACAAAACCGGCAAAACAAAACGCTCGCTGCTTATGAATTGGTTGGTCAATGAACTTGCGAGGCAATATTTACGCCTGCGCCTGCGGCGCATCGAACGCTATATGAAGCGCCCGGAAGAGCCGCAGGAACGCTGGCTGCAAAGGCTGCTCGATACTGCCCGGAATACGGAGATTGGGCGAGAGTACGACTTTGCGGGCATCCGCGATGCCGAGGCGTTTGCCCGTCGTGTGCCCGCACAGGACTACGATCAACTCAAGGGCCGAATCGCCCGGATGATGCGTGGCGAACGCGATGTATTGTGGCCCGGCGAGGTCAGTTGGTACAGCAAAAGCAGCGGCACCACCAGCGACAAAAGCAAGTTTATTCCCGTCCCCATGAGCAATCTCTATGGCTGCCATTTTGCAGGAAGCTGGGATTCGCTCGCACTCTTGTACCACAACAAGCCCGATCTAGAGATTTTCAGAAGGAAAAACCTCGTTATGGCGGGCAGTTACCAGCACCTGGACGACTATCCGAAAACGCGCTTTGGCGATGTCAGTTCCTTGCTCACCCACCACATGCCTGTGATCGGACGCGTGTGTTATGCGACCGACTTCGAGACGATGCTGATGCCCAATTTCGAGGAAAAAATCCAGCGGATTGCCGAGATCACCAGCCGCCGCGACGACATTGTGATGTTTGGCGGCGTTCCTACCTGGATAATTGTCTTGTTCAGGCTGATACTTGAAAAAACCGGCAAATCCAACATGCTCGAAGTGTGGCCGCACTTGCAGGCATATATGCATGGCGGGGTAGGTTTCGATCCGTACCGGGAAACGTTTAAAACCCTGATTCCCAGTGATAAATTTGTTTATCAGGAAATTTACAACGCTTCTGAAGGATATTTTGGCGCTCAATGCGACCTGACAAAAAAAGATATGCTGTTATTTGCCGACAACGGTGTGTTTTACGAATTCGTGCCGGTGGACGAATGGGAAAAAGAGCATCCGAAAACGATATTGCTTGCAGACGTGGAAGTGGGAAAAAATTATGCTGTGATGATTTCATCCAACAACGGCCTGTGGCGTTACCTGCCCGGCGATACCCTGATGTTCACGCGAAAAAACCCCCACTGTTTTCAGATTACCGGACGCACCAAGCAATTCATCAATGCCTTTGGCGAGGAAGTAATGGTGGGCGACACGGACAAAGCGCTTGCCGAGGCCTGCCGGCAGATGGATGCTGCGGTATCGGAGTATACCGCAGCGCCGGTCTATTTTGCCGGCGACAAAGGTCGTGGCGGTCATGAATGGATCGTGGAGTTTGAAAAAGAGCCTTCCGATATGGAACGGTTCAACGAAATACTCGACCAGACCCTGCAACGCATCAACTCCGACTACGAAGCAAAACGCTACAAAGGAATGGCGCTCCAGCGGCTCCACCTCCATGCGGTGCCGCGCGGCACTTTTCTGCGCTGGATGCGGGCGCGCGGCAAATTCGGCAGTCAAAGCAAAGTGCCGCGCCTGGCGAACCACCGGGGATTTGTGGAGGAGATCATGCAAATGGTGGCGGAGTGAAACTGCCCGGACTACGCGACTCCACCGCTTCTCAGGATATTCAAGATGCCTTCCTTATGCCGTTCAAAATGTGCATTCACTGAACGGATAAACCGCTTTTTTTCCGTTTCGTAATCTTCCGAATCCGACAAGTGACGGTAATGTGCCTTCATACGGTCGAGCATATCGATGTGCTGTTCTTCGCAGGCGTCGCCCTCGGTGAGATTGTGTTCATCCAAATAATTCCGCTGCACCGATTCGCTGGGTACGCACAAAGCCAGTTGGCATTGAATGAGAAAATCCTGGTAAAAATGAATCACGAACGGAGCGGTGTTTTCTATCAGGTCGCAAATAGCCATGGCCTTCAACAGCGAAGCATTCGCGATGTCGTTTTCCTGAAGCACACCGAATGTTTCGGGGCGGCCGATGGACAATGATTCACCGATGACCGATTCGAACATCATTTTCAATTGGTCGCAATGCAATACGCCGGTCATGGCAGAGCCTTCAATCAGCGGTCTTTCGCCTTTTTCCACCAAATAAATTTCGTGCGCGATGGCTTTTGAATCCGGGTGGTCGGCCAGGTCAGAAAAACGTTTGAACGCAAGCAAGCTGGCGTAACTGACCGGGTAAAAACCCTGCACGGCTTCGCGCACCAACGCATATCGTTGTTTGTGACCGAGTTTCTTTAACGCGCCGAAAGTGGCCGATTGCGGCCGGATGCGCAACAATTCCCAGAAAGGGTGGCTCATGAAATAGGGGTAAGGAGCGGAGGAAAGATTGTTTTTCGTCATTTGGCCGCAGTTTTTATATCCAAAACGTTAGAAAATATAAAACGCTGCTATGGATGTATTTGTCTCCACAAATAAAGAGTTGAATGATGAAGAATGGGACAGGTTCGTATATGAATCGCCGCAAGGGAATATCTACCACCTGTATGCTTACCTGGATAATTTATTGGACGATTGGCAGGTTGTGGTTGTGCGGGAAGGCGGGCGCATTGTTGCGGCATTTCCTTTTGTGGTAAAAACCAAATGGGGTATTTCTTACGCGATGCAACCCTATTTTGCACAATACCTCGGCATTCTGTTTGGTCCAAAATCTGAAAACGTTTACAAGGACCTGGAATTTCAGAAAAAGGCCATTAAACTCATTCACGATGCACTGCCGGAAAAAGTCAAGTACTTCGACTATAATTTTGCACCCGAATTCGACTACGAATTGCCACTGCAATGGCTCGGCTGGCGCCAACGGACACTTTACACCTATTGGGTAGACATTGAAAAAGGTTATGAATCCGTCCTTCAGTCCTGCGCTTCGCACGTCCGTCGGGAGATAAAAAAAGCGGATCAGGCCAACCTGAGGGTGCAGGAAGAAAACAACCCCGAGTTGGTTGTAGAGATACTCAAAACGGCAAAACCCGAAGCTGTCCGACAGATTCACGAGCATTTTTTCAAAGCGTTGTGTAAAAATGCCCGGAACTTTCACGAACAGGGGAAAAGTTGTTGTTTAATCGGATATGAAGCAGACAAACCCATTGCGGGCATTATCTATTTTTTCCACCGGGAAAAAATGATTTACTACCAGGGATCCACCCTTCCTGCCTGCAAAAATTCGGGCATCATGTCCAAAATCATTGCAGAAGGTATCCGCCGGTTCGGACATCGATATCGCTATCTTGATTTTGATGGCAGTATGATCGAACCCATCGAGCGGTTTTTTCGTGGTTTCGGCGCTTACCCGGTGCGGTACAGCAATTTCACTTTGAACAGGCTGCCACTTTTGCCCCGAATAGTGCACAGATTGGTGTCGGGGCGTTGACGATTCGCCAATCCCGGACACCCTCCCCAAAAGCATTTGCCCATATTCCGCAAGCGGGATTATCTTTCAGCCGTCCTTTTACCGGTTTATTCATCTCACCCGCTCGCACCATGAAAAAGCAGTCCTTTATTCTTACCATACCAGCCGAAGTGTCCATAGCCAACAGCCGGCTGCTGACGGCATTGCTGTTCTTTTTCCCATTCGTCCTTTTCTGCCAACCCAAAATTCAACTTCAGGATCATGCCACCGGCTTTGTCAGCCCGGTCGACATAGCGCACTGCGGCGACAGCCGGCTTTTCATCGTCGAGCAACGCGGCTATATCTGGATGCTCGACAGCCTGGGAAATCGTCTGCCCGACACATTCCTGAACATCGACGAGCGGGTGCGCTCCGGCGGCGAGCGGGGACTGCTCGGCCTCGCATTTCCGCCCGATTACGCCCAGACAGGCTACTTTTTTGTCAACTATACCCGCGAAACCGACGGCGATACCCGCATTTCACGCTTTTCGCGCGATTCAGTCAATCCCAACAAAGCCGACCCGAACAGCGAACTGATCCTTTTGACCCAGGATCAACCTTTTGCCAACCACAACGGCGGCTGCCTGAAATTCGGCCCTGACGGCTACCTCTACGCCGCACTCGGCGACGGCGGGTCGGGCGGCGACCCGAATGGCAACGGCCAAAATAAAACGACCTTTCTTGGCAAAATCCTGCGTATCGACGTCAGCAACAGCAGCGCCGCGACTCCCTATTCCGTTCCTGCAGACAACCCTTTTGTCGGTAATGCGGCTTACCTTCCCGAAATATGGTCGCTGGGCTGGCGCAATCCCTGGCGCTTCTCGTTCGACCGGCTCACCGGCGATATGTGGGTGGGCGACGTGGGACAGGGCGACCGCGAAGAAATTGATTTTGAACCCGCCAACACCGGAGGGCGCAATTATGGCTGGCGCTGTTACGAAGGCTCGGAGCCCTTCAACACAGCCGGGTGCCAGCCGGTGGGTAACTACACCTTCCCGGTGTTCGATTACGACAATAATTCCCTGGGCTGCTCGGTGACCGGCGGCTTCGTTTACCGCGGCAGTAACTACCCGGATTTATACGGCCGGTACATATTCACGGACTATTGCAGCGGACGATGGTGGGTACTCACACAGAATACCGGAGGCGCCTTCGCATCAACGATGCTTGCCGATTTGTCCAACTCTCAGTATTGTTCGTTGGGGGAAGACAAAAACGGCGAGTTGTACGTGGCGCTTCTTGCGATGGGAAAAATTCAGAAAATCAAGGAGTTGTGTTCGCCGTTTCAAATTAGTTTGGAAAATATCTTTAGCCCGGTGTGCGCCAATTCCTTGAGCGGGTTTATCTTTTTGAATACGACGGGCGGCGCGAATCCTGTCAGTTATACTTGGTCGAACGGGCAGACCGGCCCGGAATCTTCCATCGTTTATCTCAATCCCGGTATTTACTCAGTAACCGCTACCGACGGTAATGGCTGCGTGCGGAGCGATACTTTTAAAATAGAACGCATGGGGCCGGAAATACCGGTGCTTGCCGTGAGCGATACCGTGCTTTGTTCCGGCGAATCCGTTACGCTCACTGCTTCCAATCTGGCCATACCCAATCAATTGAACTGGTATCGCGACGACCAGATTTTTACTACCACGATGTCTTCGGAAAACGTGTATTCACTTTCTGTAACCGAACCCGGCATATACCATGTACACCTGGCGGATTCTGTCTGCACCAATATCATTTCGAGGGAAATCATCGTAACGGAAGAAACCGCCATCGAGCCGATAGTCGGCGTTTCGGGCGACACCTTGTTTGGCGGATCGCCCTGCGACGGTTGCCAGTGGTTGTTCGAAAATGAACCGATTCCCGGCGCAACAGGGCCGTATCACGTAGCCACACAGTCGGGTATATACGAGTTGGAGGTAACATCGCCCAATGGCTGCAAGTACCAGTCTTCGGGGATACAAATCACCCTGGTTACAGCGGATTTACCGGCCCTCGTTCGTCAGTTTTCTCTTACGCCCAATCCCGCCCGAAACGAGATTTTGTTAAAAATGGAGTTGGAAAAAAGCAGTCGGATCACCATTGCTCTGAACGATGCGCAGCAACGTCAGATTTTTATGCAAACGCATCAAAATCAGAAAATTACACTACCAATCGATCTGCGATCGTTGCCTGCCGGAACCTACTTTCTGAATGTACAAACTGGTGGCGGGGCCTTTGTACGGAAGGTTGTAAAGCGTTAACTACCAGAGTCAGTTTCCCCCTTCCAATTGATCGCCAAATGTATCGTCCGGTTTCTTCGGCTTTGGCCCCGGCACGGTGCCATCCTCGTTGAGTTGGTCATTATAGATGTCGGGGTAAAAATCTTCTTCGTCCTGTGTGGGCGCCGCTTCGCCATCAGCGTAGTTGGCGCAGTTGAGATCGATGCCAAGGTCGCCGGGCGGGCGGACAAACCGGGCGTTGAAATCGTAGCCGGAATTCGGGTCTTTTTCCAACCGGTTGATAAAACCCGCAAAAATCGGCCTGGCCATACGCGAACCCTGGCCGTCGGAAAGACTGAGGAAACGGATCCAGCGGTCTTCGCCGCCGACCCAGGTGCCCACCACAAGGCGGGGCGTGACGCCCATAAACCAGCCGTCGGTATTAAATTGAGTGGTGCCGGTTTTCCCACCCACCTCGCTTTTGAGCGTATTGATGCCCGGCGCGCCGGCCACGTTGTATTTCAACATTTCAAGCATCACGTAATTCGCATTGGGTGGTAAGGCGGGGTGCTCTTCAGGCAGGGAACTGAAGATACGGCGCCCGTTTTTATCCCTTATCTCCTTGATCACATAAGGCATTCCGTAAATCCCTTTGTTGGCGAAAGTAGCATAAGCGCCGGTCATTTCCCATACCGTCAGGTCGGCAACACCGAGGCAGATGGATGGTTGTTTCGGCACCCGGTAGCGACCGTTGGGACCGCGCGAGGAATCGATACCCATGTTGTTGCAAAGGCCGCGCACGGGTTCGGTGTCGCCCATTTGCTTCATCAGGTAAGTACTGATAGAGTTGACGGAATTTTTCAGGGCTTCCTTGAGCGTCATACGCAACCCCGTGTAGGTATTGGTCGAGTTTTTGGGAGTCCAGTCGGTGATGTTGGTGAAGTTTTGATAACGGGCCGGAATGGTTACGGGCTGGTCATACACTGAAAAACAGGGGCTTATGCTTTGCTGCGCTACCGCCGTGGCATAAATGAAAGATTTGAACGTGGAACCGACCTGCCGGTCGGTGCGGATGTGGTCGAACTGAAAATGTTTGAAATTGATACCGCCCACCCAGGCTTTTATCTCGCTGGTGGTCGGATCCATAGCCAGCATCCCGGTTTGCAGGTGCATGCGGTGGTAACGCAGGCTATCCATAGGCGACATAAGCGTTTTTTTCTCCAGGGTAGGGCTGTCCCATGCGAAAATATTCATTTCCACCTTGGTCTCGAATACTTTTTTGGCGGCAGCCTGAAGTGCGCGGTATTGGGTTTTTATCTCCGGCCATTCCGCGCCGTTTAAGATACGGCGGTAAGCGGCGGCCTGCTCGACCGTGACAAAGCCGTCGGAAACCATTTGGGCGATAGCGCCCGCTTTGGCCTCTTCTTCCAGCATCCGCTTGATATCGATATCGCGCAACTCGAAGTTGTATTTTTGCTGTACCCGTTCTGTGATGGCATCGAAATATTTGGGGCGGATATTTTGGTACCGCTCGCTCTCCCGGATGCGATCCCAAAGCGATTCCTTGCGCATTTCAATCTCCTTGGGTGTTGTTTCGCTGCCGCGGTAAGTCCATGGATCGCGGCCTTTCCAAACCTGAAAAAACCGGGCCTGAATTTTTTTCATGTGTTCCTGCATAGCCGCTTCTGCGTGTTGCTGATATGCGGGGTCGATCGTTGTGTAAATTTTCAGGCCGTCTTTGTAAATATTGTATTTGGAGCCGTCAGGCCGGCGGCATTCGGGTGCGTCGAGTATGGCAGCCAGGTCTTTTTTTAATTCCGCGCACAGATAAGGCGCTTTGTCATCGGTAAAATTCACCTTTTTAAAACGGCTCATATCCGGGGGGATAACTTTCAATTTGTCAAACTGTTCTTTAGTGATAAAACCGTTGTTGTACATCTGGTACAGCACAATCCAGCGCCGTTTCATGGCGCGTTCCGGAAAACGAACCGGGTTGAAATACGAAGGATTTTGCAACATGCCGATCAGCAAAGCTGCTTCTTCGAGTTTCAGGTCGGCCTGATTTTTTCCGAAATAAACTTCCGCCGCTGCATGAATACCATAGGCATTGTTGATAAAGTTGAACTGATTGAGGTACATGGCGAGAATTTCTTCCTTGGTATAACTCCGCTCCAGTTTCACCGCCGTAATCCACTCGCGCAATTTCATATAAATCAACTTCACAGTCCTTTGAACCTTACCCAGGCCGGCAAAATCGCGGTCGGAATACAACATTTTCGCCAGCTGCTGGGTAATGGTGGAGCCGCCGCCTGCGCTTTGATCGCGCATTAAAATGGTACGAAACATCACCCGCCCTACCGCTTTGGCGTCGATGCCGCAATGCTCTCGAAAACGCTCGTCTTCGGTGGCGATGAGTGCGTTCACAAGGTGCGGGCTGAGTTCTTCATAAGCCACCGGCACGCGGTTTTCGGTGAAATAACGCCCCAACACGTCGCCGTTGTTGGCCAACACTTCGCTTGCCAGCGAAAGGCTCGGGTCTTCCAGCTCGCGAAACGAGGGAATTGCTGAGAAATTGATGGTCAAAAACAGGATAGCGACTGCGGCAATACCGCCCACCAGTATACGCCAGGTCCAGCGGATAATGGTGCGGTACAGCGGTTCGCGTTTTACCTGCAAGGCGGCTTTAATGGAAATAAGATGCTGAGGCTCGGTCATGTGCGAAGAGGTCTTTGGTTACCGGATTGTCGTTTTCAGGGTCGTTATTATTGCGTGCAAAAGTAACAACGCTTTTTGGTAATCAATTATGTATGTTGATTAAGCGTTGTTTCATTATAATTATCCGTCGAGCTTGCGCAGGCAAAGTTCCAGGCTGTCGCGCCAATGCGGGATCGCGAGCCCGAACGCCGCTTTTATTTTTGCCTTGTTCAACAGGCTGAAAGGCGGCCGTTGTGCCGGTGTGGGAAAATCTTTCGTTTCGATGGGATTGACCCGGCACGGTATCTTTTTTATTTCAAAAATCGCTTTTGCAAAGTCGTACCAACTCGTGACACCCTCGTTGGAATAGTGCCATATACCACCGGCGTTTTCCGGCAATACTTCCCTGTTTTCAATTTTTTGGATCATCTGCAGGATCGCCGCGGCCAGGTCGGGGGCGTAGGTCGGCGTGCCGATCTGGTCAAAAACGACGTTCAATGCGGGGCGTTCGGCGCCGAGCCGCAACATGGTTTTGACAAAGTTATTTCCGAATTCGGAATACACCCAGGAAGTGCGCACCACCATTGTTTGCGGATCAGCCTTTAACACGGCGCGGTCGCCGGCGAGTTTGGTGCGCGCATACACGCTTTTCGGGCTCACCGGGTCGCTTTCGCGAAAAGGGGTGTTTTGCCGGTTGTGATACACATAGTCGGTGGATAGATGGACGAGCGCGGCGCCCTGCGCGGCGCAGGCTTCAGCCAGATTTTTGGCCCCCAACACGTTGATTTTCTTCGCTTTTTCGGGTTCGCTTTCGGCTTTGTCCACAGCGGTATAAGCGGCGCAATTCAGGCACCACTTAATACTTTTGTCACCCTGTAAGGACCCGAAGAATCTGAACACGGCCCGGCGGTCGGTAATGTCGAGTTCGGGGTAATCATTAAAAATGAATTTCCACTGCGGATATCGCGCAGCAAGTTGCCGGAAACATTGGCCAACCTGTCCGTTGGCACCGGTGATGAGTAACATTTGCTCTATTTTCGAGCGAATGTAGATATTGTTGGTAAATATAAAAATTCCCCGTGCCGGCCGAGACAGGAAGCATCCTATTCTCTTCATTGCCAACACGGGGAAAATAAAGGAATGAACAAGTATTTTCAAAATCACTTGTTTTGCCGATACTTTGGATTTTCCCAATGCACTTTTTTTAGAATTTTTTTCTTCCTCTTTTCTGGCTTTGCCGGTGGAGTTGAAGGCGTCTGGACAGGTTTTTTCTCGTAAGGTTTCACCATCTTAATCTGAATATCACCCGAGCCTTCAAACAAAAACACCAAACCTTTGCCCGGTAACATTTTTATATCCTGTTTATCGAACCCTTTTTCATTCACTACTACTTGTTCAGGAACTATTGCCTGATTGCGTTGCCTGAAATCGGGCTTTTCAGGATATTCAACCATTATCTTTAACGATTTGTCGTTATTGCCTGAAAACTTCGCCTCGTACTGGCCTGGTTGTAAGAAAACGGTAGAATAAATATCTCCTTTTTCCAATTTGCTGGTATCAAAATCGACTTTACCCCGTTCAGATTTACTGAGTTTTTCCAGACGCAACCGGTATTCATTGTTGTACTTGGAATCGTAGAACACAACATACCCCCCTTGCGAAACCTGATATGTCTTCTGCCCTCTCCCGGCAAAATCATATAAGTTGAAGGAAGCCAGATCGATATTCACTTGTTTTTCGCCGCATTCGTCAGTACATTCCAGTTTGAATTCTTCAACCAAATCTTTATTACTATAGATTTTCCCTATGTACACCCCACCCTCCTTGACAGGATGAACAATGTAGGACAGGAGGGAAACAGACCGGCTGTTGAATTGGGTTTTAGCAATGGCTGCTTTATTGATATAGTGTTTCATAATCAGGTGTTTTTAAAGGTTTGCAATCAAAGGCCGATATCGGCAGTGATGATCATTTCTGTTTCTTCAATGTTTACATTAACATTTCTCACCGGAATCAAAACGGGTATCAAACCACCGGATGGCTGAAGCATAGGGTAGGGATCTTGAAAATGGAAAATCGGGTACTTACTTGCAAACCAGTCGGCAACAAACGTCAGGATAAAATCAAATAAACCAAACGAGACACCAAGCAGATCCGATAACCATTCATCAATATCGTCAGCCAAGTCGAGGATAGCCCTTACGATATCGACTATGCCGCCAAGGAGCCACCCCAGTATATCCTGGGCCCACCCCGGTAACCACCACAGCAGGTTATTAATAGCGTTTTGGATGGCCGCATCGAGAATATTACCCACAGTATCTGATATATCGATTATATCCAAATCAAGCCAGATAGGATCCAGGTAAAACTGCCATTCGTTTTGATCTGCGTCGAAAAAAGCCCTGTGATCGCTTTTACCTGCATGCCCGGGATTGTTGTAATACTTTGGGGTGACGTTGAATGCTCCTGATATCTCGCTGGTAATCAAGTTGCTAAGGTTCAAAGGAAAAGAAATGTCCGGATCGGCAGAAAAGATGCAAATTTTGGGAGCATGTACAACACACCCAACAAAAGGGAGCCATAATATGCAAAAACCACCGACACAAACTTCCGGGATATCGATACCCAAATTTAGCGTAAGCGGGTCAATGACTACGTCCAGTTCGCTGAGAACTACACGATCAGGGCTGTCTTTCAGGTCAATGGACCCACCCTCCAGGCGAATGCCCGCACTATAAGAAGCACTGAAAGGGCCAAAGTCGCCTGAGTTGGAGGTGGCAAAAGCAATGCTGTCTCGTACCTTTTCAAATAATTTGGTAAAAGCAGGTTCTGATGCTGCTAATGTGACATGTGCCATAGGAAAGTTTTTTAGGAAAGTTTTAGGAATATAGACAATTTGTCATTGTCAATGGATGGGTTGAATGGAATATTCACATTTATTGGCGATGGTCCAATCGAAATAAACCCTCCGAGGTTGAATACTAAGTCGTTTAAAGCAATTTTAATCTTGGGAAACAGGCTCAGTTGAAGCATAGACTTCATGTAACATTCCATCGAGTTTTCCAAGCCCTCCGGCGTGATATCCACTATCTCCAGCCCACGCAACACCAACCGGATGGATTGGAAATCACGAACCACCTCTACGATGGCAAAGAGTTCCAGGCAAAAACACTGTAACTTTTCATATGGGATAGGAATCGTTGGAGGTTGTGGCCGTTCTTGCCCGTGTACTTCAGCGGTGGCTAACCTTTCAAGTACCTGCTGTATCGGGCAGCCGATGCCGGCACATACTTTGGCGTAGAATGCGGCCTGTTGATTCTTTAAAGGAGGTGTTAATTGAGTTGGCAGGGAAAGAACGTTGCTTGGGAAAAAATCGATCTTTACATCCGAAATTTGAAAGCAATACTCCAGTCCATAAGGGCCATTGTAACCCAAAATGGGCATTAATGGCACTACAGTGGTGTGTGGATTGGAAAACTCATCTACCGCCGGATGTACGTTAATTCGTTCACAGAGTTGTTCTTCTTTACGAGACAACTCGGCCGTAGCATAGTTGAAGAGCGACGGGCGTTGTCGCATTACATGAACTAAGATGCGATTGAAACCATCTTCATGAAAGCTGCCAAACACATCACAATGGGTTGTGAAAGCCATAGTTTTTTCAGGTTTAAAAAGTTAAAAAAAAACAGGTTAGTAAAATACACCTGGCCTCTGGTACCAAGCGTAAAAAAGTCGTAATCAGGAATACCCGATCACCAGATTTTGTCCAGAGGAAGATATTGCAGGAGGAGAAGGATGCTGGAAGGGAAGGTGGTTATTGGGCATGTTGGAAGGCACGAATTTAAATTTTTAACATGTGCAAAAGTGTGTTGCCTCAAGTTAATTCGCAATAATTAACCGGTTAATATCGAATTAAAAATTAACTAATCCATTCATATCCGGTCATTAATGCTTATTCGATACCCACCTGATGTAACACAAGCATGATTGAAAACGGAACCTGTTTTTATTGCGCGCCATTACTTTTACCTCCAAAATTAGGTTCATGAAAAAATCTTTACTCCCCTTCCTCCTGCTCACAGCGTTTTCGTTGTTTTCACAATCCTCCGAATACGCGCTGCGTATCCAAAAAACGGACGCGACGATAAAATTAGACGGAAAATTGAACGAACACGCCTGGCAAAATGCCGCCGTGACCACTGATTTTCAACGCCAGTTCCCGGTCGATACCGGCCTTGCGACTGCCCGTACGGAAGTACGCATGACCTTCGACGACAAGCACCTCTACATCGGCGCGGTGTGTTGGCAACCGGGCAGCGATTACACGATTCAGAGCCTCAAACGCGATTTCGCCACCGGCACAAGCGACGTGTTGAATCTGCTGCTGAGCCCTTCAAAAGACGGACTCAACGGTTTTTTGTTTGGAGTTAGCCCGCTTAATGTGCAACGCGAGGCTTTGATCGACAACGGCGCCACCCAATCGTTCGAGTGGGACAACCGCTGGGAATCCGCCGTGCAGAACCACGATGACCGCTGGGTACTGGAGGTGGCTATTCCGTTCAAAACCCTGCGGTACTCCGTGTTGCCGGGTGAAAATTCGTGGAAAATCAATTTCGTGCGCACCCGGATCAAAAACTGGGAAGTGAGCACCTGGCACCCCGTGCCGCAACAATTCCCGCCCAACAACCTGGCATTCACCGGCACACTCGTCTGGGAAACGCCGCCGCCCAAACCCGGTGTCAATATCGCCCTCATCCCTTATGTGACCGGCGGCTGGTCACAGGACTACAAACGCGACAACAATTCCCTTGAAGTAGTGGAGAAAAAGGACAAATGGACGGGCAACGCAGGCGGCGACGTTAAAATCGGCATCACGCCCTCGCTCAACCTCGACCTGACCTTTAACCCCGATTTCAGCCAGGTGGAAGTGGACCGGCAGGTGGCCAATTTGAGCCGTTTCGAGTTGTTTTTCCCCGAACGGCGTCAGTTTTTTCTCGAAAACCGCGACCTGTTCGCTATGTACGGTTTTCCCGATACGCGCCCGTTTTTTTCCCGGCGGATCGGCCTGGCGCGCAATCCGCTGACATATTTTAACGAAACGATTCCCATTATTGCCGGAGCGCGACTAAGTGGAAAATTGACCGACGACCTGCGCATTGGCCTGCTGAACATGCAAACCGAACGGGTGGACTGGGACACTGCGCTGACACTTCCGGCAGCCAATTTCACCGTGGCGACCGTCCAGCGAAAAGTATTCGGGCGCAGCGCAATAAGCGCCGTGTTTGTCAACAAACAAAATTTTCTGGAAAACCTGGACGAATCGCAACGCGCCGACTACCAACCCTGGAACCGCGTGGCCGGGCTGGAATACAATCTTTATTCGAACGACAACCGCTGGGAAGGCGAGTGGTATTACCACCGCTCGTTTTCGCCCGACAAGGAGCAGCGCGGCCAAACACTGGCGCAGTTTCTCAGTTACAATGAACGTTATTTCGGCGCTTTTTTGGGCTATCAATTGGTGGACAGCAACTACACGGCAGAGGTGGGTTTTGTGCCCCGTATCGGTGTTCAAACTTTTTACCCCGGCATCCGGCGGACGTTTTATCCCGGCAGCAAAAAACTGAACACTTTGACCGTCGGCATCGAAGGCACTATGACTTACGCGCTTGATTTTCAGGAAACCGACCGTGACCTGGGGCTATATATTTCTGCCGAATTGAAAGACCAGACCTGGATCAATTTCGTTGTCTGGAACCTTTACACCTACTTGTTCGAACCGTTCGATCCTACGAATTTGTACAAGCCCGGCACCGAGCCGCTGCCCGACAGTCAGGGTTATACCTATTCGGGCGCGCGTTTTCGTTTCAACAGCAGCAAAGCGTATAAATTTCAGGGGAGCATCGACCTGACGGCAGGGCAGTATTTTAACGGCAATATAGTGCGGGTGTCGGGTGAGCTGGCGTATCGCTGGCAGCCGGTAGGGACGCTGGGACTGGGATACAGTTACAACGGCATCCGGTTGCCGGAACCTTATGCGTCGGCAGATTTTTGGCTGATCGGGCCCCGGGCAGAGTTATCGTTCACACGCAATCTTTTTGCCAGTGCCTTCTTCCAATACAACACACAGATCAACAATTTCAATATCAATGCCCGCTTGCAATGGCGTTTTGCACCGGTGTCCGATGTGTTTTTGGTCTACACGGATAATTCCTACGCAGAGACCATACCGAATACACCGGTCAGTTTTTTTTCACCGAAAAACAAAACGATCGTGTTGAAAGTGGTGTATTGGCTCAATGTGTAAACATACGCTGTTCGGTTATTTGTTGATTCGGTTATTTGCAGACTTTTGCGCGAATGAAAATCCAGGAAAATATTTCCCTTTTGCCATTTAATACCTTTGGCATTCCAGCGACGGCGGCCCATTTTGCCGAGATACGCAGCATCGATGAATTGCGCAGCGCGTTGAGTGCGGGGGTGAATCCCGTTTTCGTACTGGGCGGAGGCAGCAACGTGCTGTTTACCCGCAATCCGGAAGGATTGGTATTGAAAAACGCCATTCGGGGCATCGATATCGTGCGGCGGTTTAAGAACAAAGTCTGGGTAAAAATCGGCGCCGGCGAAGTATGGCACGACTTCGTGCTGTGGGCCGTGCAAAACGACTTTGGCGGGGTGGAAAACCTGAGCCTCATTCCCGGCACGGTGGGTGCCGCTCCCGTGCAAAACATCGGCGCCTACGGGGTGGAACTAAAAGACTTGTTTATTGATCTCGAAGCGGTAGAACTGGCTACCGGGAAACTGCGGCATTTCAAGCGCAGCGACTGCCGGTTCGGTTACCGCGACAGTTTTTTTAAACGGGAGGGAAAGGGGAAATACTGCATCAGCTCCGTCACGCTTTCGCTTACTACGAACAGGCACCGCATCAATGTTTCTTATGGCGATATCCGCAAAACACTGGACGCCGGCGGTATCAGCCAACCAACGATCGCCGATGTGAGCCGCGCTGTTATCCAAATCCGCTCTGCCAAACTGCCTGATCCGGCCAAAATCGGCAACTGCGGCTCTTTTTTCAAAAACCCGGAAACGGATCGCGCTGTACTTGAACGCATCCGGCAGACACATCCGCAGGTTCCGCATTTCGACCTGCCCGGCGGAAAGGTAAAAATCCCGGCCGGCTGGCTCATCGAACAATGCGGCTGGAAAGGCAGGCGTGTGGGAAATACGGGTTGTTACGAAAAACAGGCGCTGGTGCTGGTCAATCATGGCGGTGCGTCGGGTGAAGAAGTGAAAAACCTGGCGTACGCCATTATAGAATCAGTGGAGCAAACTTTCGGAGTGCGATTGGAGCCGGAGGTCAATATCATTACATAAAAAAAGCCGTCCAGTCTTTTCGACTGGACGGCTACAACATAACCATGAAAACAATTAACCAATCAAATGTTAGCCCTTTCGCATAGTAAATCTTAAAAACCATGCCAAAAGGGGTAGACGGGAATGAATTTTAACCTTCCTGGATGTTAAAATTTTGGAGTGGCAGTGTTTAATGATCTACCGGCGGTAATTACCGGCTTAATACCAATTTTTTCGTTGCAAACTGCCGGTGCACATTGTCCTTGTCTATAATACTTACCATGTAAATGCCCGCCGGAAGACCCGCCGGAAGTATAACATCCTGATTTTGAATATTTTGGCTTTGAAAAACAACTTTACCTGACACATCGGTCAGCAAAACGGCGGCCCGTAACACTTCTTGCGGCAACTGAATATGGAACACGCCGCCGGGCGCCGGATTGGGAAACAAAACCCAGTCTTCGATCAGGCTAACAGCATCATGGGTACCCACGGTTTGGCAAACCAGATATTCGAGCATTGTGGTGGCATTCACCCAAAATGTATCGATATGCGGCACGAAAGCCATTTGACTTGGCTCGTAAATGTTGGTATGGTCGCCGCCGGGCACAGGGTGCAGGTTGTGAAGCAACCCAGCCGCTTCCGTTTTTTGATGGATGAGTCCGCTGCCTTCCAAATAAGCCAGGTTGGCGGCCAGACCGGAAATGAAGGGCACCGTTCCGTCGGCAGTGCCGTGGATGCTGACCAAAGGAACTTTGTCACCTAATATCCAGTCGCTTCGGTAGAGTCCGCCCGACATGTTTACCACGGCTTTGATCGCAGCAGAATAAGTTTGGTTGGAGGCCGAACCGCTGTTGCCGTTCAGTCCGCCGTTGGCGTCGATGGCGGTTTGAATAAATGGAGGTATTACGTCGGAGCTGTCTAAAAAACCGGCATGCAACGCTGTTACTGCTCCGGCAGAGTAGCCGCCGACAAAAATGTTGTCCGCATCGGCACGGAATTTATTGATGGTTGCTGCATCTTCCCGGAAATAACGGACCGCCGCTTTCATATCGCTCATGGCGCGGACGGCCTGATCGAATATATCCACCGAATCGGGTAAACCCAACAGGAAAAAAGGGTACAAACGGTACTGAATAGATACTGCGACGTAGCCTTTTTTGGCCAGGCGTTCGCACCAGTTTTTCATATCACTTTTTTGGCCGATAATAAAACTTCCGCCGTGCGCCAGCACCACGACCGGTCGGGTCGAAAGGCTGTCGCCGTTGGGTTCGTACACATCCATGGCCAGGGTCACTTGTTCGCCCGTCTGCGTCGTGGCGGTGGCATAGTTCACGGTTGTTTTTTTTACGGTGGCGAATTTATTGTCCTTGTAACGGGAACCGTCGCAGCCGGGGTTTTGGGCGAATAGACCCGGGGAAGAAGTTAACAATGATAACAGGAATAGAAAGGGTATCGCAGTTTGCTTCATAAAGTTGAATTTTTAGCAAATGTAGAAAGTTCAAAATGAAGAACGTGCAGGGAATTTAGGACGCGCCTTGTCATTTTAAAATAAAACAGGCGGCTTCCGTCGTGGAAGCCGCCTGCAGATGAATTGAAATGAAGTGGAAAGGAATCTGGCGACAATTATTACATTCCTGCTTTCTTCTTCCACTCAGCGATGGATTTTTCGTTCATGCGCTGGTAATCGGCGTTGCCGTCGGCTTTGGCGAGCTCGGAGCTTTTTTCAGCGACAGTGATCGCCTCTTTGTAGCGGTTGAGCTCGGCGAGGATAAGGGCTTTCTGGCGCAGCATCCAGAATTTTTCGCCGCCTTTTTCCAGCGATTTGTCCACCCAGGCAAGCGCCTGATTCATGTCTTTTTTCTCTTGGTAGTAGTAGCTGCCCGCTGCGTAATAAGCGTTTGCGGAAGGGCCCTCCATCGTATTTTTGATGTCGGCCATTACTTTTGCATCGGTATCGACGGTGATCGGCACCACAACTTTGGTGTGTTCCCAGGTAATTTCCATGTCGGCGCCGTTGTTGCGCAGGTTGTTGAAATTGATGGTGAAAGTTTCTACCAAATCGCGGAGCGATTGCACCGGCACTTTGACGCGTGCTGCCACATCTTCTTCTTTGAAATCTTTGCCGGGCGACGAGCTGATCGAAGTGTTTTTGTAAAAAATAACACTCCACTCTTTTTCACCGGGTGTGGTGAAAATAACATAAGTGCCTTTCGGAATTTTGGTGCCGCCGGCACTGGCGTCGTCACTGAAGGTGATCTTGGTGGTAGCATTCGCGCCGGTGCGCCACAACTCGTTGAAGGGAACCAATTCGCCAAAAATCTTGCGGCCTTTGGCGCTTGGGCGGGAATAATCCACGTCAACTTTAATCAGGCCGACATCCTGTGTGATTTTACAACCGGGGCTGGCTGCGGGGGTTTTGATTTGAGCGGTTGCAGGCACATAAGCGGCCATTGCAAAAAGGAGGGCAGATAAAAAGAAAAGTTTTTTCATGTTGAAACAAATTTTGGTGTCGAAACACGGAATGGAAAAAATAGTTGGCAAATGTAAAACGATTGTGGATTTTGATTTGCAGATTGCAGATTGTTAACTTCGCCGGATGACGTGTAATTTTGTAAACCTGCAATATTCGATCAGATATTTGCACTCAAATGCTCAACTTTTCCTGTTTGCCGTTTCATCAACTTTCACCCTTCGAACTTTACGAGATCATGGCGCTGCGCCAGGAAGTATTCATCGTGGAGCAAAACTGCCCGTACCTGGACGCCGATGGCAAAGACCTCGCTTCCTGGCATTTGACGGGCCGCGACACGTCGGGTAAATTGATCTGCTACACCCGCCTGTTACCGGAGGGGGTGGCTTATGATGACTATGTTTCCATTGGCCGGGTGGTCTCCGCGCCCTCCGCCCGCGGCACGGGTGCAGGTAAAATCCTGATGCAACGCAGTATTGAAATGTGCGCTCATTTATTTGGAAACCGACCGGTTAAAATCGGGGCTCAATCGTACCTCGTAAAATTCTATGAAGGTTTCGGCTTCCGGTCCACCGGCGAAGAATACCTGGAAGATGGAATTCCACATACGAAAATGATCCTCCGATGGTGATTGGTTCCTGGTTGTCGGTTCTTGGTTATTAGTTGTCGGGCGATAAGTCAAAACCAGGAACCGATAACCAAGAACTAACAACCAGGAACTAACAACCAAACATGCGCAAATTCGCTATTACAGACATTCATGGCTGCCGCAAGACTTTTGTGGCCCTGCTCGATAAAATTTCATTTTCAAAAAGCGATGAACTTTACCTGCTCGGCGACTATGTCGATCGTGGGCCCGATTCGAAAGGGGTGTTCGACGAGATATTTGAGTTGCAAAAAAATGGTTTCACGGTACGTTGCCTGCGTGGCAACCACGAAGAAATTCTGCTGCGCTCGCTCTACGATCCCATCGGCCTGGAAAACTGGATGCTCACCGACGGTAAAAAAACGATGGATAGTTTCGGCGTCGATGTGACGCAGGACATACCTGTCGTTTACCTCGATTTTATTCGGGAGCTGGACTACTACTACGAAGTGGACGAATACATCCTGGTGCACGCAGGGCTCAATTTTAATCTTTTCGACCCGCTGGAAGATCAACGCGACCTGCTCATCATTCGCAGGTGGTACGATCATGTTCGCTACGACTGGCTGGGCCAACGCATTATCCTGCACGGGCACACACCAATGCCTTTTTACGACATAGAAAAGCAACTTGTCAATCTGGAGGGGACCCGTTACTTGGACCTCGACGCCGGCTGCGTTTATGCCCACAGCGATTGCCCCGACCGTGCGGACCTGGGCCGGTTGTGCGCATTCGATATGACCAACCGGCGCTTGATTTTTCAGGAAAATGTAGAATAAAAAGACAGATTATTCCAGACAGGGTATGTGCGGGAAAATATAAATTTCGGTGTTCTCTCACCTCATAATTAATTATTAAACTGCCTTTTCAAATGAACAATCGACTGCTCTTTTTCGCATTTTTCTTCTTCGCGGCATTCCAGCATTTGCATGCTCAAGCCCGTTTCCTCGAACCCGTATTTGACCAGGTTATGATGACCCCCAACGTTCCGTATGGAATGAATGCAACCGTACTGTTGTACGATCAGTTTGGCGAAGCGATTCCTCAGGCACTTCGCCTCGATTTTTACGAACCGGCCGGCGACACAGTATCTACCCGGCCGCTCGTCATCGTGTTGCCCGGTGGAAATTATCTGCCGGATAATTTCAACGGAAATTGCGACGGCTCCAAATCCGACTCTTCGGTTGTGGAAATTTGTACCCGACTGGCAAAAATGGGTTACACGGCGGCATCCATCGAATACCGCCTCGGCTGGAATCCTTTGTCGCCTCAGGCGGACGTGCGTTTGTGGACGTTTGTTCATGCCTTGTACCGGGGTATTCAGGATGCCCGCACCGCCATTCGTTTTTTCAAAAAAACAGCGACCGAGGACGCCAATCCCTTCCGCGTCGATACTTCGCGTATCGTATTGTGGGGCGAATCTGCCGGCGGTCAGATTGCCCTGGGCGCGGCATATGCCAATGAATATGCCGACTGGGTTGATCCAAGTCTTATGCTGAATATTCCGCCCATACCTATGCCTATTATCATTCAACAAGCGGACGGCAACATCTGGGGTACGGATGTGGGTATCGTACCTCCCGATTTTCCTCCGGGCTTCGCCACTCCCGGCGATACGATGTGTTATCCCAACTGGCCGGGTTATTCTTCTGATTTTCAACTGTGTGTGAGTATGGCCGGTTATACTCCCGATGTGCCTTGGTTAGGCCCGGGCGAAATACCTGCCGTCCTTTTTCATGCTCCCGGCGATGAGGTGCAACCATGCGGCGATGGTATTTTGGCGATTCCACCTGTTTTGCTTACGCTGATTTCGGTTTCCGGAAGTTGTTCGCTCGCTGAACAACTGGATGCTTTCGGCAACAATCAGGTTTTTGAAAATGCCGACCTCAACGACTGTATTACAGCAAATGCCGGCAATTTGAACGGAGGTGTAGAAGGGTTTTACCCGTTTATCGGGGAGTTTCCTCCCCTCTGGCGACCCTGGCATTGGGGCGGTTCCTGCCCGAACAATCCCAATGTGCCCACCGACGGCACGTTCGCCCGGCAGTACCTCGATACTGTGTTTGCCTACTTTGCTTCCCGCTCCTGTGCCGCGCTCGGTCACTGCCTGCCTCAGCCCGACCCGACAGGATTGTGCGGTTCGGAAGCAAAAGGAAAAGTTTATCTCGATGCCAATCAAAATGGCTTGCCCGACCCCGGCGAATCGCCTTTCCCGGGCGCCGTAATCGAATTGCAACCCGGCAACCTGCACGCAGTATCGGGGCTGAACGGCAATTACAGTTTCAGCGCGCCGCCCGGCGACTATATGCTTGATGTGCCGAATCCGCCTGCCTATTATACTACCGTCAATCTGCCGCTGTCAGTCACGGTTCCCGCTTCCGGCGATGCAGTTCAATCAATCGGGATGGAAGCCGCCGCCACCGCCGATGATATACAGGTGTTTCTCACGCCACTTGGAATCCCCAGGCCAGGTTTTTCCAATACATTTTCAATTACCTGGAAAAACGTTGGTACCACAACACTTTCCGGTGCAGTGACGCTGACTACGGACCCTAATTATCTCATCGTTTCAGGAAGTCAGGGGGTCAATATAACGGGCAATACGGCGACGTGGACGGTCGACAACCTGCAACCCCTTGGTAAAGCAAGCGCCTGGCTCGAAACAGAATTGCCCGCCAATGTACCCATAGGTGTATCGCTCTCCTCCTCAGTATCCGCCATGCTCAGCGGTACAGATGACGAAAACCCCTTGGATAATGTTGCAGCGGCTCAGGAAATCGTCGTCGGTTCCTACGACCCCAACGACAAGCGGGTGTTGCCTGAAGGCGATGTGACCGAAAGTGTTTTGGCCGATCATAAAAATCTGCTCGATTATACGGTGCGTTTTCAGAATACCGGAACGGCTCCGGCTATACATGTCTATATTGTAGACACACTTTCGGAATTGGTGAACGTCAATACATTGGAAATCATTGGTGCGAGTCATCCCATGCGTTGGAACATCAGCGGTGAACGCACCGTAACCTGGTTTTTCGACAATATTCAATTGCCCGACAGCGTGAGCGACGAACCCGCCAGTCATGGCTACGTGCGCTACCGCATTCAACCGAAACTCCCGTTTTCCGGACTGCTGAATAAAACAGTCCGCAACTTTGCCGACATCTATTTCGACTTCAACGCGCCGGTGCGCACCAACACGGCAGAGACAAAATTCGTACAGGCAATCGGTGTAAAAACGCTTGCCGGTGTCGGCGCCGTCAGTATTTCACCCAATCCGGCACAGGGGCCGGTAACGGTTTCCTGTCCGCTTTCGGCAAGCGAGGCTTCGCTGGGTATTTTTGGTATTTCGGGGAAACAGATAATGAATCAAAAAGCGCCGGTTCACGACGGGTATTTGAACGTTTTAATACAAACAGATGATTTGCCCAAAGGCTGTTATTTCATAAAAATAACCGGCGGTGATGCAACGCGGATCGGGAAAATTGTACGGGAATAAAGGCTGCAATTTCACACCAACCCTTCCCGAACCAAATCGTGCAAATGCACCATTCCCAGGTATTTCTCTTCCTCCAGCACGACAAGTTGCGTGATCGAATATTGACGCAACAGGGTCAGCGCATCCACCGCCAGTGCATCGGGGGCGATGGATTTGGGCCCGGGTGAAAGAATATCGCGGGCATGAACATTTGAAAAGTCGCCTCCTCGCTGGAGCATCCGGCGCAGGTCGCCGTCGGTGACGATGCCGAGCAGGTGGCCGTTGTCGTCCAGCACCGCCGTGGCGCCGAGGCGTTTGGAGGAAATTTCTAGGATCACTTCGTTCAAAGTTGCATCCGGGCCGACAACCGGGCGCTCGTGCAGGGTGTAGAGGTCGCGCACCCGCAGGTAGAGTTGTTTACCGAGTGCGCCACCCGGGTGGAATTTGGCGAAGTCGCCGGGTGAAAAACCTTTGTAGGCCAGCAGCGCGACTGCCAGCGCATCGCCGAGCGCCATTTGAGCGGTGGTACTGGCAGTAGGAGCGAGGTTGTTGGGGTCGGCTTCCTGGTCCACAGGCGTCCAGAGTACATAATCGGCCTGGCGGGAGAGGGTGCTTTGGCGGTTGGCGGTCATGGCGATGATGGGGTTGCCGAAGTTTTTGACTAAGGGCACGAGTACCCTGATTTCGGAAGTTTCGCCGCTTTTGGAAATGCAGAGCACGAGGTCGTATTGCCGGATCATGCCGAGGTCGCCGTGAATAGCGTCGGCGGCATGGAGGAACAGCGCCGGCGTACCCGTCGAGTTGAGCGTGGCCGTGATCTTTTGAGCGACGATGGCGCTTTTGCCGATGCCCGTCAGCACTAATCGCCCCTGCGAAGCGGCGATGGCTTCCACACAAGCCTGGAAATCAGTCGTATCGTCGAGGCTGTCGGCTAAAGCCAGGAGGGTTTCCGCTTCGATGCGAATAGTACGTTGAGCGATGTCGAGGATATTTTTTTTTGTATTCAAAGTAGTTGTTTCCAATTTTTATTCGGAATTTGAAAGTCAAATTTATCGCCTGCCAAATTATCACCGGAACGTTTGCTTTTTGTTTGAAAAAAACATGACGAAAATTTGCCGGTGTTATAACATTTATTTTTCTATCTTTGGCGGCTTTTTCAAAAAGGCCTCCATCGTTTGCAGGTGCAAAGCAAGCGACGTTGGGTTAAACCAAGCATTTTTTCGTCCAAAAAATACCGGCTTATTCGCTTGATAATGCCAATAATTCTTAATTTCATCGGCTGAAAAAAGCGTGGCGTCGGAAGACCCCCGCACGGCGGCAACAAGACAAGCCGCCACAGCATCAATTATCACAAAAAGGAGACAGGGACACCGCCTGACGAACAAAATTAATCGAACAGAAGATGACAGCGACTGCAACAGAACATGATGTTTTACTCGAGAACCTCCAAAAATACTTCGGATTCGACGCGTTTAAAGCCGAACAAGGCGCCATCATTCAGAGCCTTTTAGACAAAAAAGACACTTTCGTAATAATGCCCACCGGCGGCGGCAAGAGTCTTTGCTACCAATTGCCGGCCCTTATGCTGCCCGGCACCGCCATCGTCATCAGCCCGCTCATCGCGCTGATGAAAAACCAGGTGGACAGCATCCGGAGTTATTCCAACGAAGAAGAAGTAGCGCACTTTCTCAATTCGTCGCTCACCAAGGCGCAAATGAAAAAGGTGAAGCAGGATATCTCCGACGGCAAAACCAAACTATTGTACGTTGCGCCTGAAACTTTGACCAAAGAGGAAAATATCGAGTTTTTTCAAAACAGCGATATCTCCTTCGTTGCCGTCGACGAGGCACACTGTATTTCCGAATGGGGACACGATTTCCGCCCTGAATACCGCCGCATCCGGGTGATGCTCGACGCCATCGCCCGGGATGTACCCATCATGGCCCTCACGGCCACGGCCACGCCGAAGGTGCAGCAGGACATCCTGAAAAACCTCGACATGACCGCGGAGAATACATTTGTCTCCTCCTTCAACCGCGACAACCTGTTCTACGAAATTCGCCCGAAGATCAAAAAAGACCAGACGGTCAAACAGATTATCCAGGTTATTAAGGAGGAGTTCCGCAACGAGTCGGGCATTATTTATGTCCAGAACCGCAAAACGGCGGAAGACCTGGCGGAGGTGCTCTCCGTCAACGACATCAAAGCGGCGCCATATCACGCCGGTCTCGATCCCAAGACCCGCGCCAATACCCAGGACGCGTTCCTCATGGAGGATATCGACGTGATCTGCGCTACCATCGCCTTCGGTATGGGCATCGACAAGCCGGATGTGCGCTTCGTCATCCACTACGATATGCCGAAGTCCATCGAAAACTATTACCAGGAAACCGGGCGCGCCGGGCGCGACGGGCTTACCGGCAAGTGCATCGCTTTTTACAACTACAACGACATTCTCCGCCTTGAGAAATTCCTGCGCGACAAACCCGTCGCCGAACGCGAGATGGGCGCTCAACTCATGCAGGAAGTAGTGGCTTATGCCGAAACGGCCGCTTGCCGCCGCCGTTTCCTGCTCCACTACTTCGGTGAACAATTTGAGGAAGAGAGTTGCCACAAAATGTGCGACAACTGCAAAAACCCGAAAGAAAAACTCGAGGTGAAACAGGAAGTCGTCAATGTGATCCAATGCGTGCTCGATCTGAACGAGAACTACCTGATGAAAACGGTAATGGACTATCTCATGGGGCGCGAGACGAAGGAGATGAAGGATTTCCGCTTTACCGAAATGGAAAACTTCGGCGTCGGCGAAGACAAAGACGAGAACTTCTGGAGCTCCATTTTCCGGCACGCGATGATCAACAACCTGGTCTATAAGGAAATCGAGCAATTCGGTATCCTGAAGGTTTCGGAAGCAGGGCGGGAATATGTGAAAAATCCTTTCACGGTCTCGATCACCATCAACCACGACTACGAGGAGGCCGATTATGACTTCGACGACGAAAAAGGCGGCACGGCAGTGCTGGATGAGCCCCTGATGAATATGCTCAAAGACTTGCGCAAGAGCATTGCCAAAAAACAAAACCTGCCTCCTTACATCATTTTCCAGGACCCATCGCTCGAAGAAATGGCCACGCAGTACCCGATTTCGATGGAAGATATGTCCAAAATAGTCGGTGTATCGCAGGGTAAGGCGCAGAAATACGGCCAGCCGTTCATCGATACCATTAAAAAATATTGCGAGGAAAACGAGATCGAACGTCCGATGGACATTACGATCAAAACGGTGGCGAACAAGTCCAAAACGAAGGTGAACATTATCACGGCTATCGACCGGAAAATTCCGCTGGAAGACATCGCCAAAGGCAATGACCTTTCCATGCAGGAATTGTTGGAAGAACTCGACGCCATCGTAAATACCGGTACCAAGATCAGCCTCGATTATTATCTCAATAAGGCGGTGGACGAATACGTGCGCGAAACGACCATCGAATACTTCAAAGAAGCCGAAACCGATTCGATCGACGAGGCTTACAAGGAATTGAAGGACGACGAAATCACGTGGGAAGAAATCCAGTTGATGCGACTGAAGTTTTTGAGCGACTACGCAAACTAAAAAATTTTTATGAAAAACACCCTTCTCGCGTTGTTCATTTTCAATGCCACGATGTTGAACGCGCAAACCACCCTTGCTTCCATTCGTTGCGGCAACGAAGTTTTTTCCAAAATGATCCGCGAGCAATACCCGGATTTGCAAAATGCATTCGATGCCACTTTCGAGCAGGCGCGCTCCGTCAAAGCCGTCGACCGCAGCCCGCTTTCAGTAAATGTGGTCGTGCACGTTGTGTGGAAAAACCCTGAAGAAAACCTCGACGACAGCATTATCCTCAACCAGATTGCGGTGCTCAATGCCGACTTCAACCGCCAGAATGCCGACACCTTCAAACTCCGGTCGGTTTTCCAGCCGGTAGCGGGAAGTGCAGATATTCATTTCAACCTGGCCGGCGTCGTACGGACACAAACAAACACTGAATTTGAGGTCAATCTGTTTGGTTCCAATATCTTATCCGAATTAAAACACACGAATCAGGGTGGCAGCGATGCGTGGGCCAATGAGCAGTACCTCAACATCTGGGTTTGTAAAATCCAACCCCTCAGTCTCGGAGGCATTGTGCTGGGACAAATATTGGGCTTTGCATTTCCGCCCAACAACATCGACAACTGGCCTGCCAACAGCGGCGCACCCAGCCCTGAAGAAGACGGCGTGGTCATCGATTTTCGCGTATTCGGCAGCAACAATCCCAATGCTGTTGAAATCCCCGGCGGCACCGGCAATCTCATCGTGCGAGGCCGTACGCCTGTACACGAAGTCGGCCACTATTTCGGTTTGCGCCACATCTGGGGCGACGGCGGTACATTCGGGCCCAACGATTGTGCCCAAACCGACGGCGTGGACGATACACCTTTCGCCAATGCGCAATCGGAGTTTGATTGCGATACGACCAAAAACACCTGCCCCGTTGTCGAAGCGTATTACAGCGCCGACATGCCCGACCTGATCGAAAACTATATGGACTATTCCAGCGAGGACTGCATGAACATGTTCACCCGTGATCAGGTTGATATCATGCGCAATGTGCTGCAAGGGCCGCGTGCAGGCTTGCTTACACAAGTATCGACGCAGCATATTGCCGGGCAGCAAACCGGTTTCCAGTTGTCTCCCAATCCGGCAAGTGCGCGATTTGCCTTGACATTCAATTTGTTGGAAAAAACAAACGTGGCATTGCGTCTTCTGAATACTTCCGGTCAGTCACTGGTTTCTCCAACGACCGAAACTTATCCCGCAGGATCGCAACGAATCGAGCTCGATGCTTCGGGGCTTACGCCGGGCATGTATTTCGTGGAGATGCGGACGGAACATGGCATAAGCGTACGGAAACTGGTGGTGCGGTGAAGTAATGAATGATACCGGCTCATTCGCCGAAATTGTTGTTCATTTCATCATTATTTTCAGGTGGGGTTAAATAATCGATGTGATCCTTCACATCCAGGAAGATACGGTGGGCCAATGGCGTCAATTCGCCGGGGTCGTGAAACTCCTGTTTTTTCATCCATTTCACGTTAGGGCGATATTTATGGGGGCCATCGCCGATTCTGGCGTTGTAAACGATCCCTACGCTATGGAACTTCACTTTTTCTTCATCGTAATTGTAGAAGAAATTGATGCTGGATATGGCTGAAATGCTTAATTTTTCCATGGATATTTTGGCGCCGGTTTGTTTCTCAAACCTTTTTTTGAGCCATTCGTGGGGCGACTCCCCGAACTCAATTTGGCCTCCGGGGAAGTCGTAGCGGCCCTTGAACATCCCTCTTTCCCTTTTGATGAGCAGAAAACCCCGTTCAGGTTCAAAGCAGATCACGTAGTGCCCGGTGCGTGTTCGATGACGGTCATTTTTCTTTTTCCACAGATCATGCAGCGACTCGTACATTTCAGTAATTTTCATCTTATCTGCCAATTCTTCCGCCTTATCACGCGTGAATATCTGCGGTTTGTCTCTTTTTTCTTTGTAGTTGACTATTTTCGACATCACGCAGTATCCACCGATTAAACCCTGCTCGCTGCCATTGCCGCCTGAAATATATACGCCTTCCGCATAACCTTTTCTCAACTTGTTCAGGTCGAAAATGGCGTAATTAATCAAATTCAGATGGCTGCCTTCTCCCACCACATAAGAGGCAAAACATAGTTTTTTCGGAGGTATTTTGTCACTAAGCGTCAATACGGCAGCCTGTTTTTCCAACGAAGGATTTTCTGCAAGGTTTTTTTCATGTACATAAGGATACAAAAAAGAGGTGAACAGGGGGCCTTCCTTTATTTCAAGCAGGCTTTGTATTACCCTGCCCCATTCGCCGATACCGAAATTCCATATCCGCCATTTGCCGGCGAGCCATTTGGTGTAGTAGCGGACCGGGGTAAACCTGACCTGCAATTCGTTCAAACTTGACGGCACCGTATCCCGCGTCCAGAAGTTTCGCCGTTGAAGCATAAGGTACAATCCCAAACAGGTTGTTTCCTCCACGCTAATGCCCGGTATCTCCGGCCCGAAAAAAATAGCCGGGTTCTGACGGGTCTCTTCCGCACTTTTTTGTTTGATCTGTATGAGGAAAGCTTCCAGGGAGACATTGTAGCCTCTGAGCGAGATGGTTTGAACCGAACACGGTATAATGATTTGATTTTCAATGCCTCGGCCACCTCTGTTCTCACAAATGCCTATGATATTCATCTGCATGGAATCCCGCTCCCGCTCATTGACTTCAGAGCGAAGATTGATGTAAAGTTTTTTCCCGGAGACATAGGCTTCTCCTTCAAAATCAAGCGATTCTACTTTTTCGGGGGGGATATAATCATCTTCATGAATCCTGTCGTCGCCCGGAACATGAAATCCCCATTCAGAGGCCTGGAATTTATTTTCGGACAAACGGGAGAAGTCGATCGTGAGGAGAAACTTCTTGATCCGGTAATTTTTTATCGAGTAATACACGCCGACATAATGCCTCAGATCGGGTGGCGGCGCCGATTTCGTTGCCTGCTCCGGCATGTCTGCCGCACCCGGGCGATATGCGCCGAGGTTGCATTTTTGCTCGAAGTCATCGGGGCCTTTATATCCTAAAAAGATGAAAAAACAATTTTTGTAACATTCATGCTGAATCCCGATTTTAGCACCGGGCTCAAGGCCCGGCAATTCATTCACCATTTTGTAAAACCAGTTGCCAAAATTTAACTGGCTCATTTTCCATCCGTTATTTTTCACAAAATCTTGAACATCCTTGTTTCCTTCCATTTCTGACTTGACCGTCGATACCGCTACTTTGGGATTTTTGTTGGGGTAAAAGTGTGATTGAATCAACTTGTATCCTTCCTTTCCCTTTTTTCGCAAGGGGTAGCCGGTGCTTTCAAAGTGCTCGCAGAACTTTTCAAAAAGATGTTCCAAAGTTTCTTTGCTTATCCCGCTTCGCCCCCCTGATTCTTTCAAATTCTCCGTTTTGTTATTTGGCATGGTAGTAAAATTTCCGGGAAGTTTTTGAAAAATTCCCGGAAGTTTATAGTTTGTTCCCGGAATTTTTTGCATCCGGCGCTTTCTTCTTCTGGAATTTTTTCCACAACAACGCGACAATATTCTTTTATTGAAAGAACGAGCGGAATATTTTATGTCAAAAAAGATTGATTATCAACATTTTATTATTTAGGCCAACTCTATGAACCCGATTCGGAATGTTCCCAGGCGAACACCGCTTTTTTTTAAGTATATTTTTGTATTGTCATTAAAAGAAACGCTTTTATAATCCGCATTTGTACTTCTCACTATTTGTTGGTTGGCCAACCGGAATGTTCAGTGAGACCGAAAGTATTCCTTTCGGCGAAAATAGCAACCTGATTTTTTAACTTTTCGAGATGCCGATAAGGCTTTTCACTCAGTTGTCTTGCCACAGACAACCGGTAAATCGCTTTGCTCCTGCGGTGCTCGATACTAACAACATTGCTTTGCTATGGTATTGGTATTCATTCTGCTCTTATGCCTGCTCGCTCTTGCGAGGTCGCTGATTCGTAAGGTTTCCGCCGATGTTTTTCAAAGAGGCGGTTCCCCATTTCAAAGAACTAAAAAACCTTTGACTATGAATCGTTTCAAACGCATGATGCGCCCGTTGTTTAAAATATGCATCTCCATTCTGGAAGAAGGCATATAAAAGGAAATACCCTATTGAGCCTGTCACTCAAACGTTTAACCATCAATTATTTTTGATATGGAAGACTTTTTTAAAACAATCAACGCCGGCATAGTTCTCTGGCTTCTTCTATGCCTGTCTGCACGAATATACCTGTATTTCCCCGCAGAAGAAAACCCTCAAACCGCCCCTTGGGGCACTTCGTTGCTGGAATTGAAAAAAAAATCGGCGTATTACGACGGTTGTATTTATCAAGGAGAAGTAACAGTACATAACATTGATTTTTCGATCCTGAACCTTTTGCTCCTGGATACCATGGAGGTAAAAGACAATAAGGGAAATACAATCCAGGTGATCGGTAACTTTCCCGTACCTATGGTGGGGGATGTTATACTCTTGACAGCTCGGTTTGAACAATTGATGAACAACTCGGAAGTTCCGAATTGCTGCATCCTTATACAGTAAATTCAGACAAGATTGACGGGATCGGCTGGATGAACAAGGTATTTATCATCAAATCAGATCGATAAAATCTTGTTATTCTTGTCGATCCTGTTCATTATTCGCTCCGCAGCGATTTCACCGGATTCACCAACGCCGCCTTCACCCCCTGGTAACTCACCGTGAGCAAGGCGACTGCCACTGCCGCCACACCTGCTGCTGCAAACATCCACCACGACATTTCGATGCGGTATTCGAAGCGGAGCAACAGTTTTTGCATGGCCCAGAATGCCAGCGGCGCTGCCAGCAGGAAGGCGAAGAATACGGGTTTCAGAAAATCTTTGGAGAGCGTAAACCAGATGTTCGCCATCGTAGCACCCAATACTTTACGGACGCCGATCTCTTTGGTGCGCCGCTCCGCCACAAATGCCGACAAGCCGAACAGACCGAGGCAACTGATAAATATCGCCAACCCGCCGAACACATTGCCCAACAGACCGACCGATCGCATCTCGTCAAATTTTTTCTGGTATTCATCCTTTGTGAAACGGAACTCGAAAGGATAGGCCGGGTTTTGTTTTTTTACGATCTGTTCGATTCGGGCAAGCGTGGGCCGCCAGTTTTGGTCGTTTGGAAAGCGCACGAAAAAGTGTTGCATCGCGCCCATATCGAGAAAGATCGCCATGGGCGCAGGCGAGGAAAAAGGATCATTGTAGACGAAGTCCTCTACTACCCCGATGACCGTCCTGGTTGTATCGTGGCGAATGGTTGTGCCGACTACCGGTTCTTTCAGCCCCATGCGTTTCACGGCCGTTCGATTGAGCAGGCAAGCCATCGTGTCGCTGCCGAATTCGGGGCTGAAGTCACGACCCTCTATAATTTTCAGACCGGCAGTTTTCGTCCAGTCGTGCCGCACCCAGGTCATGGTAACCAGAAAATCCTGGTCGTCGGTTTTGCCCGGCCACGAAATGCCGGAGGTGTTGCTGCCGAATTGTACAAGATCGTCCGACCCGGCCGACACACTTGTGACACCCGGGATTTGCGCCAATTCGTTGCGCAGCACGTCGAATTTTTGCGTCATATCGCCGCGTGCCGGTATTTCAATCAGATTTTCGGCGTCGTAGCCGAGCGGACGGTTTTGCGCATGCTCGATTTGCCGGAAAACAACTATTGTACTGATGATCAGGAAAATAGAGATGATAAACTGAAACGTCACCAAACTCCTGCGCAACAACGACCCGCCTTTGCCACCCGCAATGAAACCGCCGCGCAGCACACGGGCCGGATTGAATTTACTCAGGAAGATCGCGGGGTAACTACCTGCCAGCAGACCGGTGACCAGGCCCAACCCAAGTATCGCCGACCAGAGTTGCCAGTTGGAAAAATCGAAAACGAGCTGCTTATCAAAAAAACGGTTGAATGCGGGCAATACGGCTTTGATCAACACAATGCCCAGCACTAAGGCCAGAAAAGTCATGACCAATGCCTCGCTCAGGAACTGGCCTATGATGAGGCTGCGCTGGGCGCCCACCACTTTGCGCACGCCCACTTCACGGGCGCGGCGTTCGGAGCGGGCGGTGGCGAGGTTCATAAAATTGATACAGGCTATGAGCAGCACGAAGATACCGATGATGCCGAGCATCACAACCACGTCGATGCGGCCGCCGCTTTGTTTGCCGCCTTCAAATTTGCCCCAGAGCCGCCATTTGTCGAGCGGATATGCTAAAATATGCGCTGCGGCATCCGGCTCTTTGCCCTGGATGTAATTTTCTAATTTGGCGTTGAGCGCAGCAATGTCGGCGCCGGGCTGGAGTTCCACCCAGGTCGGCATCGAATTATTGTCCCAGGTGTCGATCCAGTCCTTGTTCATCTGTTCGTAGATGCGGAAGGGAAGCAACACGTCGAACCGGATCGTGCTGCCGGGTGGTACGTCGCGTACCACGGCGGCTACCTTGAGGTCGCGTTGGTTGTTGTGGCGCAGCACTTTGCCGATGGGATCTTCGTCGCCGAAGAATTTTTTTGCCGTACGCTCGGTGATGACCACCGATCCGACATCCTGCAAGGCAGCCACCGGATCGCCTTTGATTGCCGGAAAAGTGAGCACATTGAACAAATCCGGCTCCGCGTAGAAACCGCGCTCGTAGGTGCTTTTGTCGCCGAGCGACAGCAAATTCTGGCCCGGCCAACTGAAGCGGAATACCCTTTTCACTTCCGGTATCTCGCTGCGCAATGCGGCAGCCAGTGGACCCGGCAAGGCTTCGAACGTATAGATGACGCCACCCTGCGTCTGATTTTGGAGGATCAGGTGGATGTTCGGCAGGTTCGTATGGAATTTGTTGTAACGGAACTCGTCGGCCACCCACAGCAACACAAGAATACCTGCCGCAAGGCCTATGGCCAGACCGGCGATGTTGAGAAACGACGAAAGGCGGTTGTTGCGGAGGTTTCGGAGGGCGAGCCGGAGGTAGTTTTGTATCATAGTTTGCTGTAAACCCTCCTTTTATCCCGGTTTAAAAGCCCCTTGGGATCAGTCGTAATTGAAATGCGGAAAGGGCTTTTAAACCGGGATAAAAGGAGGGTTGTGGATTTAAAAAATGCCGGGAGAAATGAAACTCAGGTGATTTGGTCTCCGGGCATTTTTATAGCCTCATAGTTCGTGCCGGAGTAGGAAGGTATTGATTTACAGGTTTTTGGGGAAAGATATGAAGGATTTGGTGTCCGGTTTTGGACATCTTTGTGCGGAATTGGACGGGGGTACGCTTCGTCAGCAATTCTCGGTTTGGTAGAGGTGTCATCTTTTGAGGCACGAAAAAGGTGACATCTCGGCATGTCTTTGAGATTACGCTTCGTATCTCAGCGATGATACCTCAAAAACAGCAAGAACCTTACAAACCGAGAACCGCTGACGCTTAGTGAGTTATCTTATTCTTTTTCGCCTGATATAATTGTATCAAATTTTGCTTTTTATCTGCCCACTCTTCATTTATGATGCTGTAATATGCAGAGTTTCTATTTGTGTTGTCATCTCTTATCATGTCATTTCGCAAAATTCCTTCAAATTGCCCGCCTATCTTTTCAATCGCTTTTCTTGACCGCAAATTTCTCTCATCCGTTTTCAATTGAACACGCACGGCTTGTAAGTTTTCGAAGCAATAGGTCAAAAGCAATAATTTGCATTCAAGATTTACCTCAGTTGCCCAATAATCAGGATGCAACCAGGTTGAACCGATTTCTAACTTTTTATGAATGGGTTGAATATCCAAAAATCTGGTGCTTCCAATTATTTTGTTATCTGTCTTGTGCCGGATAACAAACGGAAATTGATTTCCTTTTGCCCTTTCGATTAATGCAGATGACAATACGCTTGAAAATTTGATCGGGTCACTACCGTCGAATGTATAGAACTCCCAAATTCTTTTATCTCTTGCAAGGGTTTCCAGTTCTGCAAAATGCTCCTTTTCTAATGGGAGTAAATCTACTGTTTGCCCTGTCAATGTGGTTGGGTATTTTATCCAGTGGTCCATATTGCTTACTGTAAATTTGATTTGTATTTTAGGCTCATCTCCTCCCAACTCAAAACCGTCTCAAATCCCTTCCCTGCAAAATAAGCCCTCGTTTCGACCTCTTCCCGCCGGCTCGTCGCAAGCACAAAATCTCCGCCCCAGGCCCCGAGACTTTTAATTTCCCCCCAAAAGTCGCTGAAATACAGGTCTTTGGCACGGTGCAGGTCGAGTGTCCGGCTTATGAGCGCTTCGTGTTCGCGGATGATTGCATCCAGTTCGGCGAGCGAGCCGGCGGCCAGAAAGCGCTCGGTCAGCCGGGAGACTTCCCCGATGTGTGCGGCGTTATCTTTGGCGCGTTCGCGATAGCGTTGGATGCCGGCGCGGCTATCCTGTTTTTTGCCCAAATAAACAAAGTAGAGCGAATCACTGAAAGGCGGGTCGAACTGCACGGGTCGCACTTCCGGCGTGCGGCCTTCGAGCCGGTACAGGATAGGACCTTCCGCGTAGGCACAGGCGATGTCGTAGCCCGATCCTCCCATCGTATCGAACAAAACAGGATAAGGATCCACCTGTGCCCACTTTGCAAGCGCAGCGATAAGCGTGCTGCTGGTGCCAAGCCCCCAGTCGCGGGGAAAGTCATTTTGAGTCAATACTTTGTAACTCTGATCGCCATGAAGAAAATCCGGATTCTGGAGGCGGCAGGCATGCAGGATAGCGGCCAGTGTTCCGGCAGTTTTTTTATCGGTAAATGTGATTGGAACCAGACCGGGCAATTCATATTCGGCCAGAAACCACGTGGTGCCGTCGTCATTTTTACTCGTCCAGGAGAGACGGGTGGATTCTTTCCATGCTTCCGCACGCAGCGTCTGGCCATAACGCACGGGAAGCGCCAACGCCCTGGCGCCGTCCAGCACGAAGTATTCGCCGGTGAGCAGGAGTTTGCCGTGGGCATGGGTCTCAAAAACGGGTACTTGTAAGTGTTCAGGCGACATTTAGGCTCGAATATGCATCTCTTGTATTTTCCGTTGTGCGGAATACGGCAGACTTTCTGACTTTTGGGGCTTGGGGTGGGGGTTGCCGGAGCAAAGATGCAGCGAAACAGGAGATTCCGTGCAGGTTACCTACCCTCTACCACATCTTATTTGATGGACGATTACAGATAACATTTCACTTTTTTAACTACCCTTCATGCGCACACTCGATTGGATCGTGCTCGTCGGCACCCTGGCGTCCGTTGTTTTTTACGGGCTCTGGAAAAGCCGCAAAGTCGGCACCAGCGAAAACTATCTTGCAGGCAAACACGATCTTCCCTGGTGGACGATTGGCCTGAGTATTATGGCGACGCAGGCCAGCGCCATTACTTTTCTCAGTACACCCGGACAGGGTTTTGCCGACGGGATGCAGTTTGTGCAGTTCTATTTCGGGATGCCGATTGCGATGGTTTTCCTGGCGTATATCGTGTTGCCGATTTATTACCGCTTGCGGGTCACAACTGCCTATGAGTACCTCGAGGAACGCTTCGACGTGCGCATGCGTACCCTTACTGCCATTCTTTTTCTGCTCCAGCGCGGGATGTCGGCGGCCATCAGCATCTATGCGCCGAGTATCATTTTGTGCGCAGTGTTTGGATGGAATCTGCCGTTTACCATTTTTCTGATGGCGGTGTTCGTTATCATATATACGACAACGGGCGGGAGTGTCGCGGTGAGCCAGACGCATAAATTGCAGATGAGTATCGTGCTCAGCAGTCTTGTGCTGGCGTTCATTTTAGTATTGCTCAGACTGCCCGAAGGCGTGGGACTTACGGAGGCCTGGAAAATCGCCGGCGTTACCGGAAAAACGCAGGTGTTGGACTGGTCGTTCGACTGGAAAGACCGTTACAACGTGTGGTCGGGCATCCTGGGCGCCACCTTTTTGTTCCTTTCCTATTTTGGCACCGACCAGAGCCAGGTAGGGCGCTACCTGTCGGGCAAGTCGCTGCGCGAAAGCCGCGTGGGGTTGTTGTTCAACGGCATTGTCAAAATACCCATGCAATTTCTGGTGTTGTCGGTGGGGGTTATGGTGTTTGTTTTTTACCAGTTCACCAAGCCGCCGCTGCATTTTAACCAGGCCAATCGCGCCAAAGTGGAGGGCACGGCGCAGGAAGCGGCGTTTGAAAAATTGGAAGCACACGCCGACAGTTTGTTTTTGATAAAACAGGGAGCATTACAAGACCTGACTGCGAGCTTCAAAACCGGCGACAATTCCCAGTCGGACAAGGCCCGAAACGAGTTGCAAAGCCTTGAAAAACAACGCACTGAGATCAGAAGCGAAGCTGAAAAACTCATTCAGACCGCCGTACCGGAAGCCGACCCCAAAGACAAGGATTACTTTTTTATCACCTTTATACTGAACTATATACCCACGGGCCTGATCGGGGTGATGCTGGCGATGGTTTTCTGTGCATCCTGGGGCACCACCGCATCAGAGATCAGTGCGCTCACTGCCACCAGCGTGTCGGATATTTACCGGCGTTCGATCGTGCGGGGGCGCGACGACCACCACTATTTCCGGGTATCAAAAATTGCCAATTTGATCTGGGGCGCCATCATCACGCTTTTTGCCATTTATTTCGACTTGTTCGACAACCTGATCCAGGCTGTTAATATGATCGGTTCGCTGTTTTACGGCACGATTCTTGGAATTTTCTTCACTGCATTTTTCTTGAAAAAAGTCGGCGGGCGAGCGGTGTTCTGGGCAGCGGTGGTAACGCAGGCAGTGATTGCGTACTTGTTTTTCTTAGTGAGCCGCGATCCTTTTTTGTGGTACAATCCCCTCGGTTGCGGGCTCGTGATGGGTTTGAGTCTGATTTTTCAACAGTTCTTGTTTAAGAAGGGGTTAACTACTCGATAAAGTAAAGTTAAATGCCGACTAACACGCATTATACGGGAAACGAAAAAGCGGCTTTGGCCGTTATCTTATACAAATTGAACACTCCCATTTTTTCACACCTTTAAAACTGTTTAATCCGATGATTATCCTCACAGTTCTCCTACTTGGTCTCCTTATTTTTGGAAACAAAATGCTGAAAGAAGCATGATTGGTTGTAGGTTTTCGGTTAACGGTTATTGATTTTTAATCTGTTACCTCCATTTGACCGGCATTACACCATTCGTCGCCCAGCAAAACAAAAAAATCAGAGCGGCAACAGGATACACCTGTTGCCGCTCTTTTTTTGTTTCGCCTTGGGGGCAGGTTCGCTTACCGACTCCAAGAACTGATAACCAAGAACCGATAACCAAACTACGGCGTCGCGCTCTTCGCCTTTTTGCTTTTCGGCGCTTTGCCCATGCCGGCATCCTGCCAGATGGCGCCTTTCACTTTTTTACCTTTTGTTTTGTCGGCCATTGCTACCGCATTGGTCGTGCTGACGATGCCGCCGCTGACGCAGAGCTCGGTGAAGGCCACTTTTTCGGTGGTGCCGGGTTTGTACACTTCGCCTTCCTGTTTGGCTACGGATTTCTCCATAATTTCTTTCACTTGTTTGGCCGAGAGTTCCGGGTAATACGAGCGAATGATGGCTGCCACACCGGCTGCTGCGGGTGCAGCCATGGATGTACCGCTGGCGTTGCCGTATTCACTTCCGGGGACAGTAGAATATATCTGATGCCCGGGCGAGAACACGTCGACGTTCTTTTTGCCAAAGTTGGAGAAGTCGGCGACGCGTTTTTCGCCTGCTTTCCAGCTCAATGCGCCGATTTCCATCCAGGTGGGAACGGTTTTGTCTTTTTTGAACAAACCGGCTTTCACGGGCTTGGTATAGTTGTCGTTGGGGAAATTAGGGTCGGTGTCGTTGTTTTCAGCGTCGTTGCCTGCGGCGTGCACGAGCAGCACGTCATGAGCGGCTGCGTATTGCATGGCTGCGTCTACGTAGGCTTTTTGCGGGCTGAAGCCCTTGCCGAACGACATATTGATCACGCTGGCGCCGTTGTCCACAGCGTAGTAAATAGCGTTGGCCACGTCTTTGTCGCGTTCGTCGCCGTCGGGTACGCAGCGCACGGTCATGATACGCACGTTGTCGGCGATTCCGTTGATGCCTTTGCCGTTGTTGCGCACGGCAGCGATGATGCCTGCCACGTGGGTGCCGTGGAATGCTTCGGGGCCTTCGTAGTCGTTGTTGCCGTAGTTGCGGCTGGAGAGGTCGTTCGGATCGTCGCCCACGATACCACGGGGGTTGTAATCCGGATTGAGGTTATAGTCCAACTGACCACTGAAATACTTGGTGGCTTCTTTTTTCTGTTCTTCCAAAACAGCACGCGACTCGATGCCCTGGCCGATCATGGCCTGCACCAATCCTAAGGCTTGTTTCAGTTCAGCGTTGGTACCGGCATCTACTTTGGCCAGCTCTTCGGCGGTGAATTCCCTTTTACCAATGGCTTTTTCGACAGTGATGAACGCGTCCTCTACCTTTTTTATCTGGCCTTCGATACGGGCCTTGCCGTCTTCGGCTTCCGCGCGTTTTTCCTCGTACGTCGTTTTAATGGTTTGCCAGTAGTCAAATTCTTTTTTGTCGGCGCCCGAAAGATTCGCTCCGTTGGAGTTTGCGTATTTCTTTTTGAGGCGGACGTATTCGCGGGTCAATTCGAGGGTTTCGTGTTCGACGCTTTGGCCGTCTTTGCCGCCGAGGAAGTTCCAGCCGTGTATGTCGTCTACATAGCCGTTGCCATCGTCGTCTTTGCCGTTGCCTGCGATTTCACCGGGGTTGGTCCACATAATGTCTTTCAGGTCTTCGTGATCCACATCGATGCCCGAATCGAGCACAGCGACGATGATAGTTTGGCTTTTTTTGCCTTTGGCTTTCAGGTTTTTGAGGGCCTGGTCGCTGCCGGTTCCGTTCACTTTATCGGCTACAGGGTCGAGGGTAAACCAGTTCTCCGGCGCCTTATTGCCCTGGGCGTTGAGCATTACTGCTGAAAAACCGAGCACGATAACTGCTACACAGTGTTTGAATGTCATCTTAAATGAAAATTTTTGATTTTTTAATATTTGAAAAAAACAACTGGCTGCCTGTTTGATCCCGGCAGCCAGAATAAACGGCAAAATTAACAGTTTTCTTGCCTTGAATTTTAACATTAGACGAAAGCACAAGAATGGACATTGGACGGTGCACGGTAGACGGTACACGGTGCACGATACAAGGTTGTTTGTTGTCAACTCTACGCCGTGTACCGTGTACCGTCTACCGTCTAACGTCTACCGTTACAACGTTCCCCGCAGCGCCTGCTCCCGCTCGATGGCCTCGAAAAGAGCTTTGAAGTTGCCTTTACCAAAAGATTTGGCGCCTTTGCGCTGAATGATTTCAAAAAACACCGTGGGGCGGTCCTGAATAGGTTTGGTGAAAATCTGGAGCAGGTAGCCGTCTTCGTCGCGATCGACCAGAATATTGAGGCGTTTGAGGTCTTCGATGTTTTCGTCAATTTTCCCTACCCGTTCCTGCACGTCTTCGTAATAGGTTTCGGGCACATAGAGGAAATCCACCCCGTTGGCGCGCATCTGACCGACGGTTTCGAGGATGTTGTCTGTCGCGACGGCGATATGCTGCACGCCCGCGCCTTTGTAAAAGTCGAGGTATTCTTCTATCTGGCTCTTTTTCAAACCTTTAGCGGGCTCGTTGATGGGGAATTTGATATAGCCGTTGCCATTGGACACCACTTTCGACATGAGCGCGGTGTATTCGGTAGCAATGTCCTTGTCGTCGAAAGTAATGAGCAATTTGAAGCCCATCACGTCCTGGTAAAATTTGACCCATTTGTTCATGCCGCCCAGTTCGACGTTGCCGACACAGTGATCCACGTATTTCAGGCCGACGGATTTCGAGGGGTAGGCGTTACTGCGGGGTTCGTAATCCGGCATGAATATGCCTTTATAATTCGTGCGCTCCACCAGCGTGTGAATGGTGTCGCCGTAAGTTTTGATGGCGGCCAGCACGACTTCGCCGTTTTCGTCGCGCAGGGTTTTGGGTGCGAAAGCCGACTCGGCGCCGCGCTTCAAGGCGGTGTAGTAGGCGCTTTCTGTGTCGTCGACCCAAAGAGCGAGCACTTTTACGCCGTCGCCGTGCAGCGCCACGTGGCGGGCAATTTCGGTATCGGGCAGCAGCGAAGCCGTGAGCACGATGCGGATTTTGTTCTGTTGCAGCACATAACTCACCCGGTCGCGGACGCCCGTTTCGGGGCCACAGTAGGCGACGAGTTCGAAGCCGAGCGCAGCCATGTAGTACATCGCGCTTTGTTTGGCGTTGCCGACGTAGAGTTCGAGGTGGTCGGTGCCGTTGATGGGGAAGGAGTCGGTGGCAGGTTTACCCGCCGTAGCCTTGGCGGAGGCGGGGGCAGTGGTGGCAGATTTGGTTAGGACTTCCATGTGTGAGAGACGTGAGAGTTGTGAGAGACGCGAGAGCCTTTTTGACGCAAAGATAAAACCCTTTTACCGGAAACAATCCTTGCCGGATTTGCCGGGTTTCCCGAAAAAAATATCGCCCCTCCTTTTCAATTTGCAGGACGATACCCATATTTTTGAGCCACAGCCCAAAAACGCCAGCGTTTCGACTTTGGAATTTTGCGCAGGCCGGCGATGATTTTATGGAGATTGATTCGGTCAACGCCCGGTTCTTCTGTCGGCGCAGATAAATTGAGTGCCGGGCGTTCTGCGATAAATTGACGAAAGGCTTGCTCATCCATTGGGGAAATATATGCACTTTTGACTAGGATTTTGTAGTCAAAAGTGTGGGAGTGCAAGAGTTAGCGGCAGCGTTATGTTAACAGTGCAACCTTTAATCGCTATACAAAAATTAAAAGATGAATGAACTATTAAAATCCCCTCAAGTAGTCGCAGCAATTGTAGCGGTTTTTACTTCATTAGCAACACTTTTACTAACGCTGCTGACAAAGAATTTTATTGAGAAAAGGCTACTGACTTTCAAACTAAATAAAGAACACGAATTTGAACAGAGAAAGAAAATCAAAAACGTTTTAGCCGCCCATAAATCACATTTACTCAATGCTTGTGAAAATTTAAGCCACCGACTTTGGAATTTTGGAATGCCTGAACACTACCAGTGGTTAAATGTTAAGGGAAATTTTGCTGACAAAGATAAATACTACTTTCATTCTTTCGTATACAGGATACTTGCTGTTTATGCTTGGATGCACAAAATTCGAGTTGAACTCATTCATCTTGACACTACAATTGCTACGAAAGATGATTTAGAATTCATAAAATTTATGCGGTTTTATGGACGAATATTCTCTGATGGAGACTTCTTCAAAGGCTACGACAGTAAATATGATTATAACGAACAGAAAGACCACATTTTTAAAAATAATTTTGACGATCTTTATCAATCAATAACTGAAAAAAATGAAATAATTTCTTTCAATGAGTATCTTGAAAAAGTTCCAACTCTTCATCAAGAAAAATTGTTTGTTTTCTACCGATTAATTGATGGAACAAATGAAACCGAAGACCGCTTAAGATGGCAATGGTTTCAAATTCTTAAAATGCTCAACCTTGCATTTCTCAATTCATATGGTTATGATTATCAACAAACTTCTGATGCAAAAATGCTTATCGCTAGAGATACTCCTAAGAAATCGAAACTCAATGACAATTTTATTTTTTTACTTAAAGAACATAAACTTGAAAAACAAAAGGATATTAAACGCTTAATAAAACTCTTGCAGCAGAAATGACAACTTCACCAGAGATCACTTCAAATGTGAATTATTTTTGGCAAAGTGTGTGCGGACTTGAAACAGTCAAGGAGCAAGACAGCCGCTATCAATCGCTTCCCAAAAGTGCTTCCTAAGCATCGCACCTTCGGGAAGCGTAACCGGTATGTGCAAATTGATCAATAAAAATCACCAATAAAAAAATATGGATAAACCTAAAAGGTTGTATAAGTATCAACCAGTTTCAATATACTCTTTAAGAAATTTAAAGAATAATCACATATATTTTAATGATCCAAGTGATTTTAATGATCCATTTGACACTTTTCATGAAGTCAAAATTGGAAGACTCGCTAAAGATGCTGCTAAAGACTTATATTTCGGTCAAGGCGGCGAAAGGCTATTGTTCGAAAGAATAGAACAAAAGTTAGCGAAAAAAGAAGAAATCCTTCAAATTTTAGCATTGCTATTCAAGACATTTAAAACATTTAAAATTAATTTGCTTAATTTATTGAATTTCAACGAAAATGATTTTTTGAATAAAAGCCCACAAGATGTCCTCAAGGAACGGAGTGTAAATAATGAACTATATGAATTTATAATTAAATCATTTTATTCATCGCTGGATAGCACCATTGATGAATCGCTTAGGTATGTCAGGGAAGAAAATATGAATAACAAAGGAATAAGTTGTTTTTCAACGGAATTTGACAATATGTTAATGTGGGCATATTATGCAGACGGACACAAAGGCATGTGTTTGGAGTTTAACACCGAGTACGATCCATTTTCCAAAATACACGAAGTTAAATACAGCAAAGAAACGCCAACTGTTGATGCAAATATTATTCTTAATGATTCAACTGATCACCATGAGATCATTGAGGCTTACTTATTATCTAAATATGAAGATTGGTCTCATGAGAGAGAGTGGAGAATTATTCATAAACAAAATAGAATCACATTCGGTTACAAATCAAATGCATTAACTGGAATATATTTTGGCTCAAAAATTAGCTTTACAGATTTTGAAATTATCGCTTCAATTATCAAAGGTCAACATTCCAACTGTAAATTTTATCAAATGGGAAAAGTCCATGGTGAGTTTAAGATCATTCCACGCGAACTCAACTATACTACATTCCAAGAAGCAAAAAACATTGTTTTAAAAAATATCCAGCAAAAACTTGATGTAGGAGTTACTGATTTGAATGAATTAATCAAGGATTTAAATTTAGCAACCCTGAGTCTCATTTGAGAACAATAGTTGAAGCAATACTTGATGATTTAAAAATGACTAAGAGCACATAACAAAGGTTATATCGATTATTTCGACTAAACACCGCCACACTGTATAACGAACCGTTAATGGCAATACAAACCGACATTTTCCAATGAGTAAAAATATGCTTAACATTATTATTTGTTTAACGACCATAGCCTTGGCAGCTTGTACAGGGCAAGCAACCAGTAAACTAAACTCAAAAGAAATAATTGCTGACAGTTTATCAAATAAAGATATTACCCAAACCAAAGTTAGTGATAACGATTTGACAAAAATATACAGCCGGGCGATTTCCGATTATATAACGGAAGTTGCTAAACAAGACTTAATGGTTCTTGATACATTATATCTGGGTAAACGAAACAACGGACAGCCTGATGATTTTCCCGACATAGTATTACCAGAGACGATTAATAATATCGAAATCAGACTGCTAGAACCCGAAGTTGGAAAAAAACTACAAGAAGAAAAAAAATCAAGAGTCTACATTAATTTGATGGGCTGGGTTGATAAGGATACAGCTGAATTTATTTTTGTGACATTTTCAAACGGGTTTGAACATAAATTTGATTGTCATATTCACTATAAATACGATTCGGACCGAATGGAGTTTGATTTAACGAAATCACGAATAGAAATATTTAGTAAGAAATAAAAACTCATCTGAAAGCCAAAATCAAATCAAGTAGAACAAATAATTTACCGGCACTAAAGCACCGCTTAAAAAACAAGTTCACGATTCCACTCCCCCGGCTGTCATTCCGAACGCAGTGAGGAATCTGCCCAAGCAATTGATTCTCACTTACTCTTGAGCAGATTCCTCACTGCGTTCGGAATGACACCCCGGTAATGTAAAAGCGAACTTATTTTTTAAGCTTTACTAACAACAGACGTACATCCAAGCGTTCAATCAATCAAAAAAAGAATTGGCCGCGACGGGCTCGCATCCAAATCAAACGATGCCGTCTGCAAATTCAACAGATAAAAACCATCCCTGACTTCGTTGGGTACATAAATCAATTCCGTGATGGTGCAATGCTTTCGCACCGCCGCCGGGTATTGCCAGAACGCCTTGTGCGCGAGCAGGTGACCGCCGTCTTCTTCGCGATCCACAGAGGGCAGATCGAGCAGCAGGTGCTGCACGCTGCATTCCACCAGATATTCAGCCGCTTCATGGTGCAAATACGGCGGGTTGGCGCCGGAATAATTGGTGCGCAATTTCAAATCGTCGTTAGGTAATGTTCTGATTATGAGGGCTTCGGCTTCGTTGTTGGAGAAAACCTCTTCCAATTGCTCCCGGAAAATGACCCGGTCACCGTCATCCGTTTTTTGCGGAAAAATGCTCACGAGTTTTGCCCAAAAATGCGACTCTGTGAGGCAGTCGCGCAACACGTACCGCTCTTTGGCGATGTGCCCAACGCATTCGGTATGTGTGCCGTTGCCGTGCGGATTGAATTTGACATTGAAAAAATTGACCGGCCCGCCTTGTGCCGTGCTGCCGATAAAACTGCCTGCCACCACCGGCCAGTATTCGACCGGCGGCGCGTAGAAACAATTGACGTTTTCCAGCCCTTCTTTCAGTAAAATGGACAGGTCGATGGGCTGAGACAGATCGGCGCGGCAGGTTTTGTTTTGGCGGGTAAACGTGATTTTCATGGCAGGTCGGTTTGTTTGCGTTTGAGCGAAAAACAGGGTATGCGTCACGCAACATGAGTCATCTCCGAACGCAGGGAGGAATCCGCCTAAGCGATTGATTTCCACTTCCTTTTAAACGGATTAAATTGCTGTTGGCGAAGACACGCACAACAGCGGCAGGGGCTGATTGCCTCCTGCATGTATATTGTTATAAAATTCGGGGTGATTCATGTTGCGCGAGTTGATGCTGAAAACCTGGCGACGGGAGGTAAAAAAACTGGTAACCCATAAGCAACCTACCGCACCACCGCCACCGGCATCTTCGGATCATACGTTCCTTTAATCACAGGGCTCTGCCGGTTGCCGGTATAGTCGCGTACATTGGCGGTCACGAAATCGTAAAGTTCTTCCACGGTCACCACTTTATCCTTGTTTTTGTCTGCTTCGCCTTTCAGTCCGCGGATGAGAAAATGGCTGAACACACCCTGCCGCAGGCCCTGCGATTCGAGCGAGGTTTCGTCGGCTTTACTCGACATGATGAGCGCCGTACCGGACACGGATTTGGCCAGTTCGGTGTAATAGGTGTTCAACACCGGGTCGTCTTCACCGGAGCGCATGGCGAACAGGCTTCCGGAGTGGCAGGCGTCGGCAAGGCAGAGTTTGAATTTTGCCGGGCATTTGTTGAAGGCTTTGGCGATTTCTTCGTGGGTGATCTTGTTGTTGAACCCGTCAAAATCGATCGGCAGAAACGAGCCGTTCAGGCCGTGACCGGAGAAATAGAAAATGACCAGGTCGTTCGGGCCAACCTGTGAGAATATTTCGTTCATCGTGCCGAGGATGTTGTCGCGGGTGGCGTCTTCGTCCACAAGTACGCGCACCTGCTCATCGGGCAAAGCGCCGCCTTCGAGGCTTTTCAGAAAAGCATAAAAGCGGTAAGCGTCGTCGTCGGTGTAGCGCAGCACCGGCATGTGATCGTAGGCAGCCACGCCGATCACGACTGCCCACACTTTTGTGTCGGGTTTTTCGACCGGATCCGCGGCAGGAGCTTCAGCAACAGGAGCAGTCGATGGTTTGTAATCGGCGGGAGGCTCTTTTCCGGTGTATTCGCCGTGCCGCCAATAGCCGTCGACCACCGTGCCGTCGCGGAGATAAAGGGTACCTTTGCCCCCGAAAGCGCCTTCCTGCCATTCGCCCCGGTAGCGGTCGCCATTGGCATACGTGCAGATGCCGTAGCCGTTGGGAACCTTATTTTTGAAATCCCCGACATACTTGGCCGAGCCTTCTCTATATATGTATGTGCCCTTACCGCTGATGCAGTCGCCCTGGATACAACCGACTTTTCCGCTTTCGATGAGGCTGCTGCCGACAAATTCGCCTTGCCGCCATTCGCCTGTTTCCTGGTGATTATTGGCCGCGTAGGTACGTGTGCCCTGACCGTCGGGGTAATTTTCTTTAAACAGGCCTTCGTATTTGTCGCCGTTGGCAAAATAAAAAATACCCTGACCGTGAAATTTGCTGTTCAGGAATTGACCTTCATACTTGCTGCCGTCGGGGTAGGCAAAAACGCCCTGCCCGCTTTTACAATCGCCTGAAAGGCACCCGGACTGGATGTTGGTGCCGTCATCCTGGCGCTCGTCTTTTTTCCTGGCGATATATTCTTCGAGTAGTTTGCCGCTTTCGTCCACGGGTTTTCCGCGCCGCCAGAGGCCGGTGCGAACGGTACCGTCGGAGTAGGTTTTAGTGCCGCGTCCTTCGGGGTAGCGGTATGTCCATTCTCCCTGGTATTTGCTGCCGTCGGTGTAATAGCACACGCCGACACCGTGAATTTCGCCATCCTTAAAATGGCCGGTGTATTTGGCTCCCGAGGGGTAGACGTAGGTGCCGACGCCGTTTTTACAGTCGCCAGAAACGCATTGGGCGGTAAGAGAACATGGTGAAAAGAAAATCGCCGCTATCCACGCCGCCGTTAAAACGATGGCGCGTAAAGAGACTTTGGCGGTTAAATTGATCGGGCACTTCTTCATAGCGTCGGTGGACGGGAAACGGTGAGGATTGAATGACATCGATGACTGGAATGAAAAGTAATTTCGGGAGGCATTATTAACTTTAACAGCGGGGTTTTATTGCTTTTATGCTTGCGGCAAAAATATAACAACTTCGACCAACCGGACGAATGAAGTTGGCGTCAGATGTTTTGAAAGGTTCTTGCATAATCGGACTATCAACTTTAATTTTACCCAAACAAATAAACATGAAACACATTCTACCCTCCTTTGCCTTTTTGCTTTTCATCCTTGGCTGCACCCAATTTGAAGCCGAATATACCATCAACTGCCAATTCCCACGCGGCTCTGACGGCAGACAATTACTTGTGACCGACTACAAAGGCGAAATAATCGGCAGGTTCGATATTTCCTGGGATGCAACCAGTTTGAGCCAGCGGCTGACGGTGTCGGACGAAAATGCTAAGGAATTCTACGACCTGCACCTCATCGACACCGGCTATTGCATTAGCTACGTCTATTCACACTTAGCCGTGCCCAACGGCGCTTCTGTGTTTCTGAATACCTCCGGCACAGGGACATCCGTCAGCGTAAGACCTGTTGTTATGCAGATTCACGGCATCGAGTCGTTCGATTCGCTGCAATGGATTGGCTGGAATAAACCATCGGTGCTTAATCACAAGATAGATGAAAAACGGGTAGATATTATTTTTTACCGGGAGCAAAATCAAAGTCTGTACCTTCGGTTGCGCGCCAACGGCGTGCCGGAATTCCGGTATTATTATTTTCCCGGCAACAGTTTTAAAGACACGGTCAACCTGGTTAACTGGCAAGACTTCGCGCCTGAAAGCGCTCCGCTCGAGATCGAAATGTCCGATAATACCCCGCTCACTTATCTGGAAGTAAACGGTGTGTCGACTGATTTCAAACACTTTGTGCCGTTGCGTTTCGAAAATAGCGGGCCTGGCAACGGTCAACCGATCTTGCCGCAGTTTCATCGTCCGGAAAGTTTGGCGGAACCGCCGGCCTACCATGTCAAAATCTGGCAGGGCGGTAACGAATACGAAGATATTTTCCTGCCCGGCGAACCGCTGCGATTCGAAACGCCTGATATGCACATCGACGATATCATCTTAAATGACCGTAATTTGTCGGTAAAGACCTCAGGAGAAGTGGATTTGTTGAACTTCCATGTGTTCAAAATAAACCCGACATCACCACAGGGCCAATTTTGCGGTTTACTCTGGGAAATAAAGGGGTCGGTCGAAACTTTCGAAAATGTCGAACTGCCAACCTTGAGCGGCTACCTCCCGCCCTGGCTGAATGAGTCCGGTTTGTTCGAAGGAGGCTCCGTCACAGCGTATCAATTTGACAAATACGACTACCTGCAGGTGCGTGAAGGTTTTCCCTTCAAATTAAAAGAGCCTTTCGCTGTCGCGCGCAGCGGGTACCGGTCGATTTGGAGATCTGAATAAAATTCAACCCACAGCATTTTTCAACCCGCACATGAAACACATCGGTTTTTTTCTCGGCGCAGTCATTTTTGTTACCTCGGGTTGCAAAAAAAACGAAGCGGAATACGCCATCGAATGCCATTTTCCGCCTGATTACTTCGGCGAGCGGGTGCTGATCATGACGAATCACAAAGGCGAAAGGATCGCTGAGATCGATGTGCCCAAAGGTGTGAGCAGTATTACCCAACAAATTACGGTAGAAGACGCCGACGCTACGGAGTTCTACGGTCTGCACTTGGTTTACAACGACCCGAACGGCTGTTATGCCAATGTTTATTCGCACGTTGCCATACCAAACGGCGCATCGGTTTTTCTGAACCCCAATCCAAATGAATTCATCAGTACAAGACAGGCCGTGCTAAACATATCCGGCATCGAAACATTCGATACGTTGGCAGGGACGAGCACTTTTCCGGTGCTGCATACCAATTTCATTGCGACCGAAAAACGGGTAGTGGTAGATTGTTTACTGGAATACGGCAGAGGGATCGTGCTGCGCCTGCGGGCAAACGGCGTATCGGAATTCCGGCATCTTTATGTGCCCGACAGCCTGCTTGGCAATGCTGTTGTGCAGGCTCAATGGGAAGACTTTACGCCTGAGAATAACCCACACAACATCGAATTGCCGGGTGATGGGCTGGCTGATTATCTGGCAGTGAATGCTGTGTCGGCCGATTTCAATCATTACGTGACCTTGCAACTCAAAAATACCATTTCGGCCAGTAATCCACCCTTTTCCGCCACATTTAACCATCCGGATGGCCTGGCAGCACCTGCGACTTATCATGTCAGCGTTTTTCAGGATGAAACGCAGTTCCAAACCATATTCCAGGCAGGTGAGACTTTGCGCTTCGATCCTGCCGGTTTCTCCATAGACGATGCAAACCTTCAGGGTCGAAACTTGTCAGCGACTACTTCCGGCGACGTCGACCTGGTCAGCGCTTTGTTTGCTCAAAACGACCCGCAGGACCCAAACTGCATCATGTACTGGTATGTAGACGGGAGTACGGAAGCGTTCAAAAACGGCATACCTCTTCCCGACTTGCATAACTACCTGCCGGATTGGTTCGATTTCGACCGGTTTGATCATTTTACAGTCACTGCCCAGCAATTCGGCAACCACGATTATCCGCAGCTGCGCGAGGGTTTCCCCTATAAATCGGGCGAGCCTTTTGCGGTTGCCCGCAGTGGGTTCAAGGCTGTTTCAAAAACTCAATAGACAAAACCCATCCCTGTTTTTCCACTCAATCTATGAAATACATCTTTTATCTCTTCCTGCTACCCCTCATTTTCCTCGGCGGGTGTACCAAATACGAAACGGAATACGCGGTGAACTGCCAGTTTCCACCTTCTTTTTTCAGCGACAGCATGACTTTAGTCGTGTCGGGTGCCGAGGGAAAGATTTTAACAGTGTTTTCCATCCCCTCAGGCGCCAACAGTGTCACCGAACGGTTTTCCATTTCTGAGGAGAATGCCCCGGATCGATATGATTTGCACCTGATCAACATCTCCTCCTTTTCATCATTGTGCTTTTCGCAGGTATTTTCGCACCTGGATGTGCAGAACGGCGCTTCGGTTTATTTGGATAATGGCATTGCCTTCAGTGCTGGTTCCAAAACAATTGTTCTTCTGGTTGACGGAATTGAATCCTTCGATTCGCTTCAAACACCCGGCATCATTCCGATATATAATGCCGGTAAAAAGTTTTATCCGGACGAAAAAAGGTTCACCGCTCCCCTTCGCCTGAATCCCGGGCAGGGTGTTGTCGTGCGAATGTTGGCCAATGGCGCGTCGGACTTCAGTCATTTATATTTGCCAGATAGTCTGTTGAATGATACCGTTGCAGTTTCCTGGTCGGATTTTAAACCGGAAACAGATATAAGAAGTATTGAACTACCCAATGACAATCCGACTACTTCTGCGCAGTTGAGTGTGGTTTCGCCTGATTTTAAACAGTATGTGACTTTGGTGCAATACGTCTATTCGTGGAACAACGGCCAAATGTTTTCCAACAATTTCAACTACCCTGATGGCATGAACAACCCCGCTACGTACGCCGTCAAAGTAGAACAAAATACCGTCGCTTTTGAAAAAATCTTTCTACCGGGTGAACCGATTCGGCTCGAGCCCGCCAATATGAATATCGGGGACATTACTTTCAAAGGCCGGGAAATATCCATTGAATCAGACGGCGAAATCGATCTGATAAGGATACTGACCAGCAGTCCTGACAACAACAACAATTGTTATTTGCACTGGCAGGTAGACGGCAGTCCGGAATCATTCGATGCACACAAAATGCCGGACCTGAGCGAATACTTACCCGGTTGGGAGATGATCGCTCAGGGTTTTAAGCATGGTCGGGTTTCAGCCTTTCAGTTCGATAAATACGATTATTCACAGGTCCGTGAGGGTTTTCCTTTCAAATCGAGCGAACTTTTTGCCGTTGCCCGCAGCGGTTTCAGGTCGATATGGAAATTCAAATAATCACTCAAACAATGAAACACATCTTACCCATCCTCGCACTCATTTTATTCGTATTTAGCTGCACCAAATACGAATCGGGCTATACCGTCAACTGCGATTTCGGCTCTATATACGGAGAGGACAAAATTATTGTCGTGACCGATGCCTATGGCCAAATCATCAAAACGCTCGATGTCCCGAATGGCGTCAACACTTTGAGCGAACAATTTTATGCTGAAGGCAAAGATTTGCCGGAGCAGTACGACCTGCATCTGGTTTACCAAACGAACACCTTTAGTTTTAACGGTAATATCCGGGGAACAGATATCCTTTCGCACTTAGATGTAGAGAACGGCGCTTTGGTTCACTTTTCCAAATACCCCGGATTCACGAATTTCATAATGCCTGCCTTCATTGAGATCCGCGATCTGGAATCGTTCGACTCGCTCGACATCGCCGATACCTATGCCATCAATGGTGCAGTTAGCTATTTGCCCGCAGAAAAAAAGATACAGTACACTCCATATATCCCTAACAATCAGGGGCTTGTGATTCGTTTGCTGGCGAATGGCGAATCGCAGTTCCGGCACCTGTATCTGCCCGACAGCCTCGTCAGCGATACCATCTCAGTAGCGTGGCAGGATTTCCAACCGGAGAACAACCTTAAAAACATCGAGTTGCCGGCCGGCAATTCGGTGTATGGATTGCTGGAAGTCAGCGCCGTGTCGCCCGATTTCATGCATTACGTCACGCTTGCCAGGCGTTTTGGTCTGTCGTCGCTTCCGCAATTCAACCACCCGTCCGGTTTGCAGGAACCGGTGGCATACAGCATCAGGCTTGAACTCGACGGCGCTTCGTATGAAAAAATATTTCAACCCGGCGAACCGCTCCGCTTCGAGGTTTCCGATATGGCCATCGACGATTTTTCTGCCGATGCGACGAAGTTGTCGATTCGCACAAAAGGTCAGATTGACCTGCTTCGCGCTGAGTTCTTCGCTTATGAATCGGGTACCTGGACGGGATTCGGCGATGAATTATACTGGAAGATTGAAGGGAAACCAGCGTCATTTGAAAACCATATACTTCCTGTACTTTCCGGTCATTTACCTGACTGGTACGACGTTTCCCAAGCCTTCAAAAGCGGCTTGATTACAGCCGAACAATATGACAATCACGATTACCCGCAAATTCGGGAAGGTTTCCCTTACCGCTTGAACGAACCCTTTGCCATTGCCCGCAGCGGTTACCGGGCGGTTCGGAAATACTATTAATAAAAGGAGCGTACTTTTGCCCTCCAAAATAAACATACATGGCTCGTTCCAGGCGTTCACAGGCGCTCCTCCAATTCGGCCTTTTTTGCGGCATCTTGTTGTTCATCAACATTTTAGCCAATACATTTTATACCCACCTCGACCTCACGGAAGAAAAACGCTTCACGCTGACCCGCCCCACGCGCGAGATGCTGAAAGGGCTGAAAGACCGTGTATACATCCAGGTGCTGCTCGAAGGAGAGTTCCCCGCGGGTTTCAAACGCCTGCAAACCGCTACCCGCGAAATGCTCGACGATTTCCGCTCGGTGAGCGGGTATGTAGATTACCAGTTCGACGATCCCGGCTTGGGAACGCTGGAAGAAGTGAATGAACGGCGCAAAGCGCTGGCCGAACAGGGTATCATCCCTGTCAACCTGCGCGTGGCCGAACAAGGGCAGCGTTCGCAACAACTCATCTACCCGGTGGCGGTGGTGCACTATGCAAACCGGAGCATCCCCGTCAAGTTGCTCGAAAACGAATCGCCTACCCTCAACCCCGAGGTGGTGATCAACAACTCGGTGACGCTGCTGGAGTACAAACTCGGCAATGCCATCAAAAAAATCCTCACTCCCTTGCGCCCGTCCATTCTTTTTACCGAAGGCCACGGCGAACTGACCGATGTGCAAACTGCCGATCTGGAGCGCGGTCTCAACCAATTTTACAACACCGACCGCATTACGCTCGATTCGGTGGTGCAACTCAAACCCGCCGACTGCTCGCTGCTCATCGTGGCTAAGCCGGTGGCAGGTTTTTCGGAACGCGACAAATTCAAGATCGACCAGTTCGTGATGCAGGGTGGGCGTGTGCTCTGGCTGATCGACCGCCTGAATGCCGACCTCGACAGTATGCGCCACGCCGGTCGCTTTGTGCCGACCGACTACCCGCTCAACCTCGAAGACATGCTCTTCAAGTACGGTGCGCGGATACAACCCGATCTGATCCTCGATCTCGAATGTTCGAAAATTCCCCTGGCTACCGGGCAAATGGGCAACGCCCCGCAGATGGAGTTGTTCCCCTGGTACTACCATCCGGCAGTGCTGCCGGCGGGCAACCACGCCGTTGTAAAAAACCTCGACCGGGTAGAGTTGCGTTTTTGTTCTTCCATCGACACTATCCGCACCAAAACGGCGGTGAAAAAAACGCGCTTGCTCACAAGCAGCCGTTACAGCCGCCTTCAGTTCAGTCCGATCGATCTGAATTTTGACATCCTGAAATACAACCCCGATCCGTCTAAATTCGATAAAGGCATGCAGACTGTCGGCGTGCTGCTTGAAGGCGTCTTTCCATCCAATTACGAAAACCGGGTGTCGCAGGAAATGCTGGCCGGGCTGCAACAACTCGGCATGACTTTCAAGCCCGAAAGCGACCCCACACGGATGCTTATCATCAGCGATGGCGACGTAGCGGCCAACTTCGTCCGCGATGCCGCGAAAAAAGAGTGGCTGCCACTCGGTTACAACCGTTTCGAGCAAACGACTTATGCCAATAAAGAACTGATGATGAACGCGATAGAATATTTGATTGACCCAACCGGCGTCATCGAAGCCCGCACCAAAGAAGTAAAACTCCGCCTGCTCGATACCGTCAAGGCCCGCAAGGAAGCGACCCTCTGGCGTGCACTCAATATCGCAGCACCGCTTGCGTTCCTTGGCATTTTCGGGTGGTTTTTCAACTGGAGACGGAAAAGGCGCTATGCTAAATAGAGGTTTCAGGGTTTCAGGTTTCAGGGTTAACCGCAACCTTGAAACCCTGAAACCCTGAAACCCATATTATGATCAAACGCATCGTTAAAATGACCTTCCGGGAGGAGTCGGTAGATACTTTCCTCCGCGACGTATTCGAACACAGCAAAGACCGCATCCGGGCGTTTCCCGGCTGCCGGCACATGGAATTGTTGCGAAATCTGCATCAACCGAACATCCTGTTTACCCTCAGTCACTGGGACGATGAGGCGGCGCTGGAAGCCTACCGTCAGTCGGAGTTGTTCCAAACGACCTGGGCAAAAACGAAAATCCATTTTGCCGGAAAAGCGGAAGCGTGGACGGTAGAAATGATGAACGATGAACAATGAACGATGAATTAATAAAACCCTGATAATCAAAATTTTGCATTATGAATAAAAGGAAAATTCGCATATCGACGCTGTTGTTTGTCGCATTTATAGCGGCCTCCTTCAACCCACCCCGCCACGTTCATCGTTCATCGTTCATTGTTCATCATTCCGCCTGGGGTTTCTTCGCCCACCAACGCATCAATCGCCTCGCCGTGCTTACCCTGCCGCCGGAAATGATGGTGTTTTTCAAACCCAACATCGACTGGCTGACCGACCACGCAGTGGACGCGGATATGCGGCGATATGCTTCCAAACATGAAGCGCCGCGCCATTACATCGACCTCGATGAGTACGGGAGTCCGCCCTTTGACAACCTGCCGCGACTCTGGGTGGATGCGATGATACAATACACTGATTTATGGATCGCAAAAGCAGCCGGCGACACCGTGCTGGTTTTTGGAAATCAACAGCCGGTACCGGAAAATCTGAGTCAAGCCTATAAGGATTTTTTCTTCCGGCAACTCTTACCGCGCTATTACAACGACGATGCAATGCTCGACGCGGATTCGCTGAATACCTTTTTGAAAACGAATGAAATCCCGCTCCGCGCCCAAACGGCCTTTTACCGCGATCGCCTCTCCGAACACGGCATCGTGCCCTGGCACCTGCAAAAAATGCAGCGCGACCTCACCGAAGCATTCCGGCAACGCAGCACGAAACGCATCCTTCGTATCTGCGCCGATATGGGCCATTACATCGGCGATGCGCACGTGCCGCTGCACACCACGAGCAACTACAACGGCCAGAAAACCGGCCAGCACGGCATCCACGGCTTCTGGGAAAGCCGCGTGCCCGAACTTTTTGCCGACGAGGAATACGACTTTTTTGTGGGCAAACCCGAATACATCGCCAACCCAACCGAATACTTCTGGCAGGCGGTTTTCGACAGCCACGGCATGGTAGACAGCGTGCTGACGATGGAACGCAACCTGACCCGGACGTTTCCTTCCGACCGTCAGATGTGCCCCGATCTGCGCAACGGCCTCTCTATCCTTGCGCCCTGCCGCGATTATGCAGCCGCGTATCAAACAGCTTTGCAAGGTATGATGGAACGCCGGATGCGCGCAGCGATTCACGCCGTCGGCAGCGCCTGGTACACCGCCTGGGTGGATGCGGGCCAGCCGGACCTGACAAAAATGGACCTGCCGCTTTCCACCGAAGAAGAATTGAAAGAAGAAGCGGAATTGAAAAAAATGTTCAGCCAGGGGAAAGTTTTAGGCCGGCCGGAGGAGCATTAAGGGTAATTATGAGTCATTAAAAGTCATTACGAGTCGTCATACTTGTTCGCAATAAATTTTTAATGACGCGGAATGACCATTAATGACCTCTAATGACTCGCAATGACCTTAAAAGCGCCTCAAAATCTTTCGCACACTTTCCACATACCCGCCGCCGAACAAATTGACGTGTACCAAAAGGTAATACAGTTGATATACTTCCAGCCGCGCTTCAAAACCCGGCGCGAGCGGCCAGGCGTCCTCATAACTTTGATAAAAAACGGCATCAAAACCGCCGAACAACCGGCTCATCGCCAAGTCCATTTCGCGGTGTGCAAACGAAGCCGCCGGGTCGATCAGCACAGGTTTGCTTTCCGGGTTGCAGAGAAAATTGCAGCTCCAAAGATCGCCGTGCGTCAGTGCAGGCGGTTCTTCAGGGCAAAGTGAGGGGAGTTTTTTACAAAGGTTTTCCAATTGCTTTTCATCGTTGGCATTCAGGCGATTATGTTCGTGGGCAAGGCGCATTTGCGGCAGTAAACGCGCTTCGGAATAGAATTTTTGCCAGGTATCGTGCCGTTGATTCGACTGCGGCAGCGAACCGATAAAATTGTCGTGTGCAAAACCGAATTGCGCCGAAGTTGTGCCGTGCATAGCAGCGAGCGTAGTGCCGAAGTCTTCCCAGAAACGGCTGTTGCGATGACCCGGCCGGATGTATTCGAGCAAAAGAAAGGTGTGGTCTCCCGCCGGGCCGTGTCCGTACACTTTTGGTACGGCTATCACTTTCGATGCGCCCAAAAGCGCCAGGCCGAGCGCCTCCGTGCGGAACATTTCAGATGAGTGCAAGCCGGAATTGTATTTCAGGAAAAACTGCCGCCCGTCGTTCGTCGTGAGCAGGGCCGCCCGGTGGATGTCGCCGCCGGAGAGTGGCTCGGCGGAGGTGATGAGTGCGCTGAGTAAATTTTGAATCTGAGAAGACAATAGAGCAGGTAACATGAAGAATTAGTTTTCGCAACGGCCGTGGCAACTGAGAAATACGTTCTTTCAATCTTCCACAGAATTATTATTGGATAAGTAGGTTAAACCTCTCGTTGTCGGCAACGACTTCTATAAATCAAATTGGTTAAACTTTACTCTTAGCAAATCAGGAAAGAGCAATTGCATTCCATCAGTAATAAAAAATGACTTTTTATCTATTGCATTCTCCGATATAAGATTATTTTTATTTAATATACAAAAAAATATTTGAAAAAGAGAAATGCTCATTGGGAAACCGATCTTTTCAAGATTTTCTAACTCCTCCTCAATAGTTGAAAACAATTTTTTTAGATAACTTTTCCATTTTTTAGAATCCCAAATTGTTAAGTTATCTAATATTAGATCATAAAAATTATTTACAAATCTGCTCAAGTCTTTAGGATAAAATTCTGGAGGAATTTTATTTGCAGCAAAATAACCATTCACAGTTTCTATGATTTCGGCTTTAATGTTAATTTCTGGCCATCTGTGTTCAGTTACATTTTTATTGATTTCTCTTACACTTAACGCAAGCATATCCATTTGCTCAACCGTGGACTTTAATTGTGCTACAATTCTTAAAACTTTCCAATCTATATTTTGGCTTTTATACGCCAAATCATGAGTTGTTACACTCCAGGCATGTTCAAAAGCAGTACGAATCTGTATTTCAAATTTTATACTGGAAAGTATTGGATTTGCATCCCGGCTATGCAAAATTAATGTCCCAATAAATCTTGTTGCATCAAACCTAAATTCGCTGTGATTTTTAAAAGTACTGCCTCGTTTTCTAAGATCAACCTTAAGATAAACCGATTTCAAAAAGTCAATAACCTCTGACTCATAATTTAAGTTTGGTACAATGATTACAGATGCGACTATATCATCTAAATCTTCCCAACAGGAAAATCGACCAGTTTCTATTTTCTCACTTAGTGAGTCAAGTTTTTTTATTCGAGAAGAGTATGCGAAGTTCTTATTAAAGCAAAAATTTAACAATGTTTCACTAAGCTGATTCTGCACTATTTCAAAATAGGGATAAAGTAAGTCATATTTTTGCTTTATTTCTGTTGGAGTAATCATGTTAACTGTATTGAATTTCACCTTGTAATACTTTTTTTAGAATTCGTTCTCTTTCTTTTCTTGCTAAAGTTCTATTTGAAGCAGCCCTAACATATTCATAATAGTCCGCAAGGTCTTTGGGCGAGTTCTCATTAATATTTACAGAAACAAACTCAATTAATCTATTTTTCAAATTAGGTGTTGATGGCAATAGGTCATTTTCAATTAACTCATCTATAGCTCCTACCAAAGAATAAAAATCGGCCTGGTTTTTGAGCCTCGATCTGACCAAAATATTTTCTTCATCATTTTCAAGTATATCGTTTATTTTTATTACTGCTTCTTTAAATTTTTTTTCGACTAAATCCTTATTTTCCCAAGACTCATCTTTAATACTAAATTCTACATCTAATTCGTCAGTTGAATAACCCTTGGGCTCCTGTTCAATCATTAATAATATTTGTGAAACCATCTCAATATCCTTCATTTGTGCTTTACTCCTCTTAGCCAATTGTGGGAAGTTATTAGGTAAAATTTCAAACATCCAATCAGTCAGCTCTTCAGACAATGATATAAAATCCCCTGAAAATTTTGCATGCCTAAGTTCTTGTGGCGTTAGTTTCGCAACATTTCGATTTATTCTATCAAAAATATTATTAATGACTGTTTCATCTTTTGTTGGCAAGTACTCAACAGAAAAAGTATAACTCCAAAATCTATTTTTATCATCCGAAGACAAATCATTAAAATATGTTCCTCGCAAATCACTTCTAAAAGCTGTTTCAGAAACGGGAAATTCTCCATTAATAAAACTAAAAATTGTAGTAAGCCTTTGTTTTCCATCTACTACATTATATGTTGTAACGCCCTCATTTGTAATTTCTTCATACAAAAAAATTGTAGGAGCAGGATACTGCAATAAAATAGTATCTATAAAGTAATCTCTGAAAGATTGAGTCCACACACTCCTTCTTTGATATGGAGGATCAAGATCTAACAGTTTTCTCTTAAATAGGTCATTAAACCATGCAATTGTTTGAAAATTTTGACGTCTATGCATTTTTTTATTTTATTACATCAATATTAAAGTGGTAAAAATTTACCAGAAGATTTAGCGCTATTGAAATTTAATTCACAAACCATTCTTAGGTGGTTATATTTTCGAAAAGTTTTGCAAATATGTAATCCTGCTTTGCATTAGCCTTAATACTTTCAGTAATCGACCCACAAAAATACTCCAATCCACATTTCAACCAAGCAAAACCACTCAAAAATCTTTCTGCACAGATCGCAACACCCCAACATACCTTTCCGCAAACTCCTCCACCCGTTTCCGCCGGTACTGCATCACCCACCGCGGGTGCGGAAGCGGCACGATTTCTTTGAAAAAACCGTGCGTAGCGTTCAATTTTTGAAAAAAAGCGAAGTTTTGTCCCTCGCCGAGGCAAATTGCCGTTTCCTGCTGCGCGCCGAAATCCAATTGGGTTCGGATGTTCCAGGTAATGAAAGGTTCGGCGGCTTTTTGCAACTGCCGGTCGTCGTAGTAATTGATATTTTTCCCGTCCTTCACAAAGCCCAGCGGCGACAGCGAAGTGATGTAAAAATCGCGGCAAAAAGCCGCCGCCCCGCCATACGCATTGATGAATTGCCACACAAAGACGGACGACAATTCCGGCTTTTTCTGAAAGTCGTTTTCAATACCGCACAATGACGCCAACCGGACCGGATCGGTGAACGGCACACCCGTTATGCCGGCGCCGAAACGCCCGGGGTTGATACCAAAAATGAAGGTACGCGCCTGGTTATTGGCGTAAAAACGCTCATAAAAAGTCGTCAACGCCCGCATCGTTTCGGGATTGTCATAGGGAAAAAGCCACTCGAAACCCGGCGGCAGCGCGATGTCCGGCGGGCGCAGGTTGCGGGTAAAAGCGATGACGTGGTCGGCAAAAGTCATGGCGCAAGATGGGGGCATTTGGAGTCATTAAAAGTAATTAAAAAAGTCATTAGGGGTCATTTTGGTCATTAAGGTCATTTCTCCGGGCCCAGGTAATGACTCTTAATAACTCTTAATGACTCTTAATGACTCTTAATGACTCTTAATGACTCCAAATGCCCGTTTCTTTGCCCGATGGAACTCTTACAACTTTCCAAACCCGACCGTACGCTGCATGGCGAAATCACCCTCGATGGTTCGAAAAGCATCAGCAACCGGGCGCTGATCGTACTGGCCCTGGCCGATGCCAATCCGGCGGACTGGCTCACGAACCTCTCCACTTCCAAAGATACCGCTACGCTGCTCCGGCTGCTCACCCAATCCGGCGACATCTACGACGCGGGTGATGCGGGCACGACGTTCCGGTTTCTCACAGCCTATTTAGCCCTTCAGCCCGGCACACAGATACTGACCGGCTCCGCCCGCATGCGCGAACGCCCGGTGGGGGGCCTTGTTCAGGCGCTGCGCAGCGTCGGTGCGGAGATCGAATTTTTGGAAAATGAAGGCTATCCGCCGCTGAAAATCAATGCGATGAAAAAGATGGGCCAGAGTGGTCGCGCAATCGTTCGCATCGATGCCGGTACCAGTAGCCAGTTCCTGTCGGCTTTGCTGATGGTGGGTCCGTATTTGCCTGAAGGGCTGCAACTGATACCGGAAGGCAAACTGGTTTCCCGACCCTATTTGGAAATGACACTGCAACTGATGCGCCACTTCGGCACGCAAGCCGGTTGGCAGGACGACACCATTGTTGTCGGGCCGGGGCGGTACACGCCGCGCCCGTTTACCGTCGAAGCCGACTGGTCGGCGGCTTCTTACTGGTATGAAATGGCGGCTTTTGCCGACCAGGTTGATCTGCACCTGAACGGGTTGTTTGAAGACAGCTGGCAGGGCGATTCGGTGGTCGCCACGATGATGCAACAGTTTGGTATTCAGACAAAATTCGAGGGAAAAAGTATTTATTTAAAAAAATCCGGCGCGCCGGTAACGGCGCATTTTGAATGGGATTTTGTCGAATGCCCGGACATCGCGCAGACGCTGGCTGTGACATGCGCGGGCTTGGGTGTGCGTGGCGTTTTTACGGGTCTGGAAACCTTGTTTATCAAGGAAACAGACCGCGTGGCGGCGCTGAAAAACGAATTGATTAAAGTTGACACTTCGTTTAATCAACTCGACCCGAGTGAGGCGGTGACTGGCAGTCACCGCCTCACTCCGCATGGCAAAACATTTTTTGAAGTCAAAGGCAAAGCCGGCTGGTCGGTACCGCCGCGATTCGCCACTTACGGCGACCACCGCATGGCGATGGCATTCGCGCCGCTGGCTTTTTGGGGGCCGGTTGAAATTGAAAATCCTGCGGTGATAGTGAAATCGTACCCTGCGTTTTGGGAACATTTGACCTCAACGGGATTTCAAGAGGCTGTCTTACAAGTTTAAATTTCGACAGGATTTACAAGATTTACAGGATTTTTTCTCCGAAAAAGGACGTCAATCCTGTCAATCCTGTCAATCCTGCCAATCCTGCCAATCTTAAAAATATTACTTGTGACATCCTCTTAGGTGCTGAAAAGAATTCATTTTTTCATTTGTTCGAGTCGACAGCTGAAGCAGCCGGTACAATAAGGTACCTCAAAACAGCACCAACTGCTCCCCTTCCGGCAACAAGCGGAACGAACGCCGGTGATAAGGCGTGATGCCGTACTGTCGGATGGCTTCGCGGTGCGCTTCGGTCGGGTAGCCCTTGTTCGAGTGCCAGTCATAATACGGGAATTCGGCATGGAGCCGCTGCATAAACGCGTCGCGACCTGTTTTCGCCAAAATGGAAGCGGCGGCGATGGCGGCGTATTTGCCGTCGCCTTTCACCACACAGAGGTGCGGAATGGCGGGATATGCATAAAAACGATTGCCGTCCACGAGGATAAATTCCGGTTTTTGGCGCAGTACGTCCAACGCCCGGTGCATGGCCAGAAAGGACGCTTTCAGGATATTGATCCGGTCGATCTCGGGGGCATCTACCTGGGCGACCGACCAGGCAATGGCTTCTTTTTCAACGACTTCCTTCAACAAATCGCGTTGCTGTTCGGTCAGTTGTTTCGAGTCGTTCAACAGCGGGTGATGAAAGTCTTTGGGCAACACCACTGCCGCTGCAAACACCGGACCCGCCAGACAACCGCGCCCGGCTTCGTCGCAGCCTGCTTCGAGCAGGTCAGGGTGATGGTATGGAAGCAATGACATTGAAGGGGTAAATGTAATCAGGAACCGGGCATTATCTTCGCCACAAAATTTTCACTTTATGCAACCCTTTTCCAACTCTGCCGACCGGATATACATTCACGAGTTGAGCTTCGCGCCGCTTTTTTCAGAAGAAAAGGTACAAGCCCGTGTCCGCGAACTCGGCGCTGTGCTGACAGATCGTTATGCCGGGCAAAATCCGCTGTTTATCAGTATTTTGAGTGGCGCATTTGTTTTCGCCTCCGACCTGATCCGGGTATTCAAAAGCGACTGCGAAGTGGGTTTTGTCAAACTTTCATCATACAAAGGCACACAATCCACGGGCGCGATCCAAACGGTGATGGGACTGGAAAAAGACATTGCCGGGCGCCACCTGATTGTGGTGGAAGATATTGTGGACACGGGCCGGACGCTGCATTATTTTCTCGACCTGTTGCAGCAGCAAAATCCGGCTTCCGTGTGCGCGGTGACTTTCCTGCGCAAACCCGAAGCCGCAGCTTTCCCCGTTCAGGTGGATTTTGTCGGCTTCGATATCGAGGATAAATTCGTGGTGGGGTACGGGTTGGACTACGAGGGGTTGGGGCGAAATCTGCCGGGAGTGTATCAGTTGGGTTGAGAAGTGCGGATTTACGATTTTGGATTTACGATTATTATGATTACGAAAAATGACAGATCGTTCTTAAATTCGGATCAAAAAAATCGTAAATCCAAAATCGTAAATCGTAAATTTTGAGACAACCTTCACGGCAACACGCCCTCCCGCATCATCAGATCGATATAGACTTTCGCTCCTTTTTTGTTGAGGTGCCGGAAATCGCTGAAATCTGTCGGGTCGCTCAATGCCGAGCGGTAGTCGTGTACCGGTAGTCCGGTAGCCTGTTCGATGGCCGCTTTCAATGCATCCAAATTATTCACCACAAAACCCGGGATATACGGACCTATGACAAGTTCGATTTTCACCCCTTTGGCATGTGCGTATATCACAGCCTCTTTCAACTGCTGTATGAGATAAGGATGAATCTCGAGGTTATAAGGTTCCTTGCCTGCTTCGGCGGCGAGTCTGCCGGAAATGACGTGGTCGCGCAGCCAATCCTCATCCGATTTGTTGCGGTGAAAAAGCGCGCGCTGGAAAATTTCATTGTTGTAATGCGTCAGTGCCGATACCTGTCCGCCCCACCAGGCTTTTGGTAACTTGCTGTGGATCAACGTGTCCAGCCGGTACGACATGCCCGAATAAGTGAGAAAACCCGCCAGCAGATCGTCGTTCACCCGGTCGCAGTTCGTGATATCCACCACCATTTTACGGGGCGCCGGATAGCGGTCGAGGTAGTCCAGGATGAGTACTTTGGCGATGTCCATCGGCAGGCCGTTGTAGCTCAGATTGAAGGTTGTTTTACCAGTGGCTTCTTCGATATAAGGTTGGTAAAAATTCAGTCCGCGCGAATTGCCTGCCAGCAGAATTTCCGCAGCTGCATCACCGCGATAGAGCCGGGAGTACCGAAACCGGCTTTGCTCCACCGGTATTTGCAGGAGATGACCGGCGAGGCGGTCGCCGGCAAAGAGGAGGAGAAAAAAAGGCACGAACCAGAGGCAGGATTTCATTTTTAAAACTGAAAATATATAAAAGCATTTGCTCCGAATGTCCCGAAAAACGCAATCAGCCACAGCAATACGGCAAATGTGACCATACGCCAGGCGGGATTCCGGGTTTGTAACACATTCCATTGAAAGCGGAAATTGGTGACTTCCACCGTCAGTAAAATCCCGATGAGCAGGATGCCTTTGATCACCTGGAACTTGTTGACCACCGCACCGAAACTAAAACCTTCCAGACCCGCGATGCCGCCGATGACCGCGCTGGCCGTGCCAAAACTGTCGCCGCCAGCCAGCCCGATACTGCCGCTCCGGAAAAAAATCCAGGCAAGCAAAGAAAGGCTGTAAACCGTCGCTATCGATACTGCGTCGTCGGCAAATTTGGGCAAGCGAATTAGCCGCACAAATCGCCGCCACACCGGAGCAACGGCGCGTTGCAAAATCAGGTACAAACCGTGCAGAAAGCCCCAGAATACAAAGGCCCAGTTGGCGCCGTGCCACAGGCCGCCGAGCAGCATGGTCAGCATATTGTTTTTGTACGTGGCCAGTTTGCCGTGCCGGTTGCCACCGAGCGGAATATACAGATAGTCGCGCAGCCAGGAGGAGAGTGAAATGTGCCAGCGCATCCAGAATTCGCTGAAACTCTTGGAAAAATACGGTGTTCGGAAATTTTCGGGGAAATGATACCCCATAATGCGCGCCAGTCCGATAGCGATGTCCGAATAACCGGAAAAGTCGCAGTAAATCTGGAACGAGTAGAAGACCACCCCGATCAGCAGGTGCATGGAACCGAACGAGTCGGGCGAATCGAACACCTGATCCACAAAAGGCGCGAGGCTGTCGGCGATGGCCACTTTTTTAAAAAATCCCCACAGCACGCGCCCCAGACCGGAGTTGAAATTCGTCCAGGAGAATTTTTTGTCTTCCTGCATCTGGTGCAAAAAATCCGCCGCCCGCACGATCGGTCCGGCCACCAATTGCGGGAATAATGCGATAAAAGTGGCAAACTTCAGCAGCGACGGCTCCCACCTGATCTGCCGGCGGTACACGTCGATGGTGTACGACATGGACTGAAAAGTGTAAAAAGAAATGCCAACCGGCAGGATGATGTTCAGCGTTGTCCAGGAAGGTGTCAGGCCGAATGATTGAACAAACGCAGCGAAGTTGCCGGCGAAAAAGTTGTAATACTTAAAAATGCCGAGAACGCCCAGGTTCATCACCATGCTGAACACGAGAATGGCTTTTCGGCTCAGGTTCAGCCGTGCGGCCTTCTCCGTCACTGTTCCAAAAAACTGCAACACCGGTATGCCGTTTTGCCAGCGCACCCGTGTTTCTTCCGGCTCATGCTGAAAACTCAGCCACAACCCGAACCACCAGTCCATCACCGTCGAAAACACGATCAACCCCAGAAAGCGCCAGTCCCACCAGCCGTAAAAAATATAACTGGCAACCAGACATACCCACAGCCGCGACCGGCCCTTTGCAGCGAAATACAAAGGGAAAAAGAAGCTGGCAAAAATCAGGAAGGTGAGGCTGTTAAATACCATGAACCGGTGTTTGGCAAATTGGCGGGAGATTAAAAAAATAGATTTTTAGCGTGTGATGTGTGGTTGCTTGGATTCGCAATACGTTCATACTCAAAAACATTCATTCGGTGAATGGCTCCAGCGCTCTTTTCCAGACAAAATACCCTAAGCCATTCAGGTGAATTCCGTCGTCCGTAAATTTTGGCGACAAATTCCCGCTCGCATCTACAAGTTCGCTGTACAAATCCACGTAAGGCAAAGCGTAGTCTTTGGCAATTTGAGCGATACGAACGTTCATGGCCTGAATTTCGGCGTTCGAAGCCGGCAGGCTGCGCACCTTTCCGTTCACCGGCAAAATGTTTTGCAAAATCAGTTCCGAATCGGGCGAGTCGTGTCTTATTTTTTGCACGATCTCGCGGTAGCGCGCTTCTATGGCCTCCGGTTCGTTTCCGAAAAACAAATCGTTGACGCCAATCATCAGGAAAATTTTTACGGGCTTGTGCCGCAATACTTCGTCCAGCCGCGCCCACAGGCCGTCCATGTAGTCGCCGGAAATACCCCGGTTCAGCACCCGGAGCGAATCGCCGATGAGTTCCTGCCATTCGCAAAGGGATGTTTCACTATCGCCGAGCATGACCACTGCCCCGGGGCGGGCGGGCAAACGTTCAAAGAGTGTTTTGCGATGGGTATAAATTCCGGCTTCGCTGTTTCTCAGTCGGTAGAGGGCATAATTCCAGCCGCCCATCTTGTGGGTCATGTAGATGAGGCCGGAAGCCAGTATAAGGTTGATGATGATGGAAAAAATGAGGAGGTATTTCATTGATTAAGGCGATTTAATGACCAATCTTGTTACGCTACCCCTTTTTTCATCAATTACTGTCAGATAATACTGGCCGGCAAGCAAATCATTGGTTGCCAGAAGATCAGTGTGCGTTTCACATATGATGCGGCCAACCATATCTCGCAGGATGAGCCGCTCGACAGACAAGTCTGTGCTACCATTCACCCGGATAAATTGGTTAAAGGGGTTGGGAGATATTGTGATAAAATCCAAGCCGGGCGTGGAAAAGCTTGTCGTGTATACTAAAGATACCGAATCAATGAACATAGTGGCGGTTCCAAACGGCGGTGGCCACCCCCATGTTTCTGAAGCAAAAAAATATAAATTGAATTTACCGTCCTGTTGAAGATGGAGGGAATCAAAGTCGATTGTAACTTCCTCGAATTCATTAATGGCTTCTTCTGCAAACCAATTTAGTCCCAGTCCTCCGTTTTGAATCGTGTAGACCTGCAAGCCACAATAACCAGTCGTGGGCGCATCTTCCAGTATGCATTTACAAAAAAATCTGAGTTTATCCGGAGGGGTTGAATAATAAATCTTTGTTCTAATTACGGTGGGCTCGGGTGCGTCAATGCCGTAAAGGTCCCCAAACAATCGTATCGAATAATCTCCCTGAACATGAGCGGTATCGCGGGTCACATAACCCATACAACATTCGACTTCCCAATCATCGGGGATCAATTGCCCATTCACATTTGACCATTCTTCAAATCCTGCGTTCGGAATTTGGGCGAAAGTTTCGAAACAGGAAAAAATGATAAATGTAAAAGCCAGATGTTTCATAATCAATCTGTTTTGGTGAAGAATACAGGGCGCCATAGCGCCACCCACCATCGGCTCAAAGGCTCGAAAGTCCGGCCGGCCGGCAATGCGAGCAAGATGAACGGCAGCAAACTTAACCAATTTACCGGGACACAGTTCGATTCCAGTATGCGCAGCCAGATTTCAAGTACTACAATATGTACGAGATACAGCGAAAATGAAAAACCGCCGACCCACAGAAAAAACCGTTTGAGCGGCGGGAAAAACGTATTCCCGATTTGAAAGAAAAAAACACTGAATGCAGCATAACCGATCAATGCCGGAATGTCGTTGAAAATCCGGCCTGCCTCGCCCATTTTTAAGATCATCAGCGCCATCAAAGCGGTGAAAACCAAGGCGATGGGGAGGGAAAGCCACCAGTTCGCTCGTGTCAACCCCACCCCCGACCCCTCCCCCACCGGGAGGGGAGACGTAGAGAACACCATAGAGAACACCGTAGAGTGTTCTGCGGTATAAGTCGCGGTACGCTCTACGG